>ENA-OQKF01000075-OQKF01000075.1-human-gut-metagenome-genome-assembly--contig:-NODE-75-length-87120-cov-37.169945_pt1 | contig 87120 bp, 113 predicted proteins | sample MGYA00242617_ERZ504784 | MGnify/ENA primary metagenome ERZ504784 (study PRJEB26092, sample SAMD00036364) | human gut metagenome | host: Homo sapiens | study: EMG produced TPA metagenomics assembly of... | reverse complement strand
TTGAGAGCCAAGTTGATGGCATATTCTTTTGCGTCTGGGTCCAACAATATAATAAATCTTTCGCATTGGGATTTAAGTAACTCATTGACTTGGAATGCAGATATAGCTTTGCCCATTGTGGCAATTGCTCTATCCCCAATTGTGAGAGCATTAAGTGCCCCTTCGCAAATGAATACCGACCGATACATCTCCAACGCATCATGATTAAAGATGATAAATTGTTTTCCCAAACCGGTGATGTCTTTGTCTGGGTTATTATATCTGGGTCCTTTGCCAATAACATTTCGAGCATTGTAATATCTAAGTTGGCCTTTGTAATAAAAGGGTATAATGAGGTACCCATACGTTGAGCCGCTTGTTCCATAGCCGATACCGTATCTTGAAAACTTCTCGAGGCTAAATCCGCGTTTCTTGATATATCCCCGAATGCTTTTTGCAAGTTGGCTATCCCCGAGCGAAATGTTTCTAAATCCCTCAGGGAGATATACTGGCTTACTTTCGGCAAGTTCGATTTTCTCTTCCTTAAACTGTAGTTCATCAAATTGGCCATTGTTCAAAAAATTAATTAGTTCATGGTATTCTGTAAATCCCTCTATATCCATTATCAGTTGAGCAGGAGAGGGATGGGCATTACATCTAAAACAATTGGTTCTATACATAGAAAGGTTAACTCCCAACTTATGTTCTCTCCCACAATAGGGGCAAGTTGGTATACGCATCCAGCCATGCCGGTAATCGTAACCTCCCAATCGTTTAATAAAGTATGTCCTTAGTCTAGATTTAAACTGATTGGTTATTTTCATACTCTCTTATAGCTTTCCTAATTACTTTTCGAAGTTTCTTTAAATCCTCTAAATCTAAATCATTGATACAAGTTGTTTGCCAACCATTATGAGATATTTCTAAAGCTACCCCATCAGACCATCTATCTTTTACTACCTCTACTTTCTTTGTTTTCATAACTGTTATTTAATATATTACGAATTACCCTATCACCAACTCCAAATCTCTTTCCTAGAACCCTTAATAAAGTTTTGTTTACTTTCCATTTAGTAAACCCTAATTGGATTAGTTCAGATAGTAATGTATTATAATAAGCTTTTACTTTAGGTATATCATTTAAGTTTAATTTACGATGTATATTATCCTTACCCATTACTGAAATCAGATTATTACCATCCCTGATAGATTGGTATACATTTTCTTTCTGGGTACCCCATTTTAGATTCTTATAATAATTATTATAAATATCGTTATCTAAGTGCATTACTACAGGTAAATTATTGGGGTTAGGTACATAAACAGTAGCTACTAATCTGTGAACAAAAATCTTTGTAGACTTACCATCCCTATAAAGGGATACACTATAGTATTTGGGACGTTTCTTTGGTATTAGTGGGGTAAACTCATTACTTAATTTACCCCTACTTCCTCGGACATATCTTGAATATACGCTCCCAGTTTTAGAAACGTAGTATCCCATAAATCCTGGTATATTATCTTTCATTATATATCTCCTTGCTTTTTGTTATATTTCTCTATATTAGCATCTGGGTTACTAGAACTTTTTAGAGAATTATCTAGTTGTTCTCCATATACCCTGTCATATTCTTTTCGTTGTTCTCTAGTAAATTCGGTACACCGTTGAGTTTCTGTAGAGCATTTAAAAAGAGCTCTACCTGATGGTAGACCATCCCTTTGAACCACTATCTCGGCCCTTAATATATCATCCCTTTCTTCTTGTTCTGTAGCATTTAACCCCATAATTACTTGAGCATTTCTTACTATGGCTATAGAACCAGATATATCATTTTCATCATATCTGGTTTTTCTATGTTTTTTACCCTCTCTAGTAATATGATGTGCAGTCCAGATTATATCAAGTTTCATTTCTTCGGCTAAGTTACTCAAGTCTATATATACATTAGATATTCTTTCGAAATCTTCCCTATCCCCCGCTATTGATGCAAGTTTACCAGCGTAGTCAACCATAAGAACTTTAATATCGATTCCTTGATTACGAAGTTGAATTATCTTTTCCCTTATATAAGTGGTATTAGTAATCATTGCTGGTACACGCTCAACCACTAATTCAACTCCAAACCTTGCAAGTTTCCTTAAATGCTTTGCCTCAAGTTTATCATATTCACCCGAGTATAATTCCTTCTTGGTTTTATTAATACTGGATTGAATAAAACGGTCCATGATTTGTTCTTGGCCATTTTCTGTATCAATATATAATACTGACTTCTTCATTCTGAGATAACCTCTTGCAAGGTTTACCATAAAGAAGGTTTTCTTTGCCTTGGGTTTATCTAGTATCACATTAACAGAATGCTCTGGATAACCTCCTGCATTAGTTAGTTCATTCAACTGCCTAAATGGGCAAGGTATAACTGAAGGTTCTGATTGTCTTCTAAACTGTCTCTCGGTAATATCCCGAATCATATATAAAGGTTCATCTTCTTTCTTAGGTTTACTTTTCTGAAGTACCTTTTCAATCTTCCTCGAATACTCTTCGTATTGTTCGAAGTTATCCAAATCGAAGGAATCATTTAAGTTCTTCATCTCAACATAAGTAGAGAACTGATATATCTTTTCTTTTATATAATCAGAATCCGATAGGGGTATATGATAGAGATTACTTATTAGTTTATTGATATTGGGTATATCATCTTTAGTTACCAAATCCACATAGGTTTTAGATTCTAGTAACTCTTTTAATACTTCCTTTAGAATATTCTCAGAGGGCATTCTGCCTTGCTTCTTAAAATATTTTGATATACCCTCGAAGATAAGGGAGTGTTCTATGAGAACCAGGTAATTGGATTTAATCCTTTTGAGTACTAATCCTCCTTCCTTATCTTTTAAAACAAACCTGAGTATCTCGAACTGAAACTCAGGAGAAAAACTGAACTTGATGTTGTCTTTAAATTTCTTCATATCTATATTGCAATATTATATAAACTAATAGATTTTGATAGTACCGAGATAGTTCTAAGTATGTTGACATCTATCTAGAAACTACTAATCCACTACCTTAAGCTCCCGAATATTTAATATTATTATTTTATATAAGAAAAAATACTTATATTTGCATAACGAATATTTAAAAACATGGGAAAAAGTAAAGGAAATAACGGTTCAGAGCTTCATCGATTAAAACCTATGCAAGAATATGATGAAGCTACTTTCAACAGACTTTATAAAGTTTGTAAGCCAGTAATTAGAAACCTTACCAGACAGATTGATTATAAACGGTTTAATCTTACACCGGATATTATCCAATCTTATTTCTGGGATAAGATGTTATTTGTTTTCAACAAATACTATGGTGAATGTACTGAAGAACATCTTAAAGCAAGAATCCTTGCATCACTTAGTACATTCAAAAACAAATTGCTTCGTTCTGCATACGGAGAACAAGCAGAGTATAATCAAAGCCTCTTTAAACTTGATGACTTATTCGACAATGACAAAGAATTAGAGGATGATACCGAAGAAGAAAAAGCTAAATCAGAAATGCTTGATATGATGTATACATATATGAAGGATAAGCTTTCTCCAGATGCCTATCTTTTATTTGAGGTATTAATTACTCCTCCCCCTTTTATCAAGGAAAGGCTTGAAAATAGTACTCGAATAACTAATATAATGCTTATCGAATTTTTCGAAATGCCTAAGACTAATGAATCTATGAGATATATATCAGAACTTAGACAAGATATACAATATTGGGAAGACCGAGCTAAAGAAGAACTTAAGTATTAACACAAAAGAAAAGGGGCGTTTCCCAACGTCCCTCTCCCAATTAATTTTTACTACGCAAAACACAGATTGTAAACAAATGTTTACTCTTAAACAATACAAATAATACACATGAGTTTTAATACTACTAAATAACTAATAACAACTAATTACGACTTATTTTTTGAATATATCTTAAAGTAATAGTCGGTGGTAACTTTTCGATAGTCAAGGTATCTACCGAAGTCTCTTGTAGGAAAGATTCCCCTATTAAATTCCAACTTACTACAATAGCACCATCTTGAATACCCTTGGTGGGAGTCCCTCTACCGAAGTCTCCATTTAAACCCGTTTCTCTATTAAAGAAAGATTGAGGTCTAACATTCTCCCACTTATTGGCATCATCCTGTTTACCTTTAGATACACCGAGAGCATGCCTATGCTTAGGAAGGTCATCACCTTTAATAGAGATTAAGAAATTACCCTTAGTTGGTGTATAGTAATCTCCAACATTCTGTAACATTACTTCATCCCCAATTTGAACACCTCCAGCTTGGTAACCAATAACTATTCTACCAGCTGCCTTAGTATATTCTGCCCAACCATCGGGTATTACATCGGCTTCCCAAAGAATAATAGAACCGATTGGTAAGTTAGCAGTACTCAGAGATTCAGAGAATTCTTTTCTGATAGCCTCAATTTGACTATCGATGTATTGCTTGATATTTAACTTAGTACCAGATTCATCTACTACTGGGAAGCCTGAATTTATCTGTTCTACTCTTTTCACTGATTCTTTCATCATACTCTGAGCAGCAGTAGTATAAGGGATTTCTTGGAACTTACCCTGATAGGGTACGATAGCAAAGTTCTCATTTCGTTTGGTCATTGCATCAGTACCCTTACCATATACTCCGATAAGAACAACGGAAGTTTTATTATTAGAGTAATAAGGGCAAGCAGTCTCTACCATCTCTAGAAGATTGCTATAGGTCATACCGTAATTAGAATATACATCATTATTAATGATATCCGGTGTACGATTCTCTTCGGCAATCGGATAATAAATATCCAGAGACTTTTTAAACAAGGTGTAGAAGCTTTCGGAGGATTCATTCCAATAAGCTACAAAGTCTACTGGATTATCTACTGGTTCAGAAATAGTAGTATGTACTGCAAAGAGTAATACTTCTTCTGTTGAACCTTGGATACCTTGGATGTTCTCAATAGTAATCGTTTGTTCATCAGAGATAAATACATACCCATCCCTTGAAATACACCCAAAGTTTACATCTGGCAATTCTCCATCTTCTGAAGCCTTTGCCATATACCTTGCCATAATCCTATCCTTGATTACATTGGCATACTTACTTCCAGCAACTCCCTGAGGAGATACCACTAACTTGTTACCATTTATGGTAGCTGAGCCAAATCCACAGAATGGTCCTAAACCAGAAGGAGCAGCAATTGCCTCTGCTGCTTCCTTTGATTTAATAATACCTTCATACTTAAAGTACGTCTTCATTGTCCTTAGTATTTTTAAATTGATTCTTTTGTTTTGACATATCTTTAAATGCTTCACCTACATCCTTGAACTTGAGGGTTAACAATTTAAAGAGTATTCTCCATATACTGTACCGTTTCTTAATACCATGTATTTCACAGATATGACCATAGATACTATCTACTTCAAAGCAATAGCATAATACCATTACTGTAATAGATACTACGATTGGGTCCATTCCGTATGGTTCGCCTATGGCCTTACCAAGTACAGCTCCCAATAAAACATAGCAGATATAATCTACTATCTTATTTAGAGTTCTTCTTCCAGCTCTAGACTTTCGAATTTCTATACCTTGGATTCTACTGGCAGATACTCCAAACCATAAATCTGATAGGATTAAGATTATTGCCAGTACTATCATCCATCTCAAATCATAAAGAATTTGAGTACACTCTCCCAATATGCCCACAGTAAATGTCTTGAATAAAGACTGAGTTGTGGTCTCAGTGATTCTATCGATTGTATTTATCATTGTTCTACTATTTGCCAAGATTGATTACTGTAGGTTGTAATGGTGAAGGTCTTTTCCGATAGGTCATCGAATTCCCATTCCAACTTTTGAGGATTAACACTTAATAGGTCTGCATCTACTACTGTGAACTTAGTTCTCTTAGAAGTATCTGCAACGGATTCAAAGATATATTCTCCTGCTTGAGCAGTAATGAATTCATAACCTTGTCCACCAGTATCATAGGTATTAACCTTGCCCACTTCCCTAATTCTACTATCGAAATCTGGTTTATTCGAAGTACACTTAATTAAGGTAGATACTTGTTTAACAGTACCCTTTAGTTCGGCATACTCTGGAGTACAAGATATCTCAATGATAGTTGGATAATCTTCCAGGATTACTTGGCATCTTAGAGAAGAACCATCATCAGCTACGAAAGTATAGGTACCTGCTTTGGTAAGAGTAATCTCTTCACCCAGATTATAGGTTTCTCCAGTCTCATCACAAGTAGCAGTACCATTTACATTTACTCCGTTCTTCATTTCTTCCAGTGAGAACTTACAAGCAGACTTCTCATCCACCAAAGCATATACTGCATAGGTATCATCGATTTGGTCTTCTGGTAAAGTCCAATCTGGTTCTTGCCAATGTTCATCGGTAGTATCTGAAGGAACTATCTTTAACTTATTCTGATATACTGTTGGAGAATTGCTTACGGTCCAGATAGTCTTTGCAGATGGGTAAGCTACAGATTGGAAAGTATAAGTACCTGACCTATTAGTATTATATACATAACCATTCTTAGCATCGAATACTTCCCCGGTTTCTACTACTCTTACTCTGTAGTCATCACCATTACCTGAGATACGTTGAATACTTACTGTGGTCTTGGCTGAACCATTAAACAAAGTAGAAGATGGTGGGTTAATACTAACTCTATAGATTGCGGTCTTACCAGAAGTTACTTCGAAGATACCTACACCTTCTTCGGTTTCCCTTTTATCAAGAGTACACCTAAACTTATAGGTACCATAACTGCTGGCAGTAAACTTATCTCCATTCTTAAATAACTTAGTGTCACCTACCAACCTGCAGTATAAGTCTCCAGTAAAGGATTCCGGGTAATTAGATTCGATGGTTAGAGTAGTAGTTGCATCCCTTATACTTTGTTTATCACCAACTCGAAACTCTGATGGAGTACATCTTACTTTATAAGTAATCTCTTGTCTGGTTACTACAAAGGAAGTTTGTTTTACTGGGAACTCTACAATCTCAAAGTAATAAGTACCGGGTTCTTTAAATTCCCAAGTTGCTCCTGATACTTTTACTTGGTCAGTTCCTGACAATCGAACATTACAAGTTTTGATTTGTCCCTTATAGGATACGTTAGCCCTTACTACCGTATACACACTTAGCTTTGATGGTGTTATCTCTGCAGTAACTGGGTCACAGGTAATTGAGTATACCCTGTTATAAGATTCTTGACCTACGGTGATTTGGGTTATCTTGGAATTATCCCCAACGCTTCGGAAATAATAAGTACCCACTCTTGGTATATTAAATACAAAACCACTGGGATGTTTTGTATATCCCCAATTTACCTTATCACTTGATATCTGAAACCTTAAATCAGCATTAGGCCAATCAGCAGTTACGGTTACCATAACAGGTACTTCATATACTTCTGAAGTTATCAGATTTGGTTGGTCAGGATTTACTAATTCTGCCTTGATTGCATACCCATCATTTACCGTAAACCCATATTGGATATTGAATGATACATGGTAAGGTATGAATCTTCGGAAGAAACTTTCTACAGCTTCCCTAAATCTTTTGAATGCCTCAGAGTTCGAAGTATACCCATGACCTGTAAGGCTAAATGTTACCGGTATACATTGAGAACAATCGAAAGTATTATCATAAGAATACTTGTCATCATACAAGAAGTATTGGTCAAAGTAAGGGTGACCTTTTATCCAACCGTCGTAAGAATCTGCCTTAGCTGGGTCTGAGACTGTACAGGTTAACCCATATAGCCTCATCATTATTTCGAAGAATTCAGCTGTACCTCGTATCTTGAATAGAGATACCGAATATCTTAGAATATTTCTTACTTGAGTACTGGTTAAAGTGAAAGGCCCCTCCTTTGGTATTATCCAAAGCTTTGATAATTCCTGGAGTTTACTGTCTGAGTAGAAACCATTAAAGTACTCTGACCACTTCTGGGCATCTATTGTGTTCCCATAAGCGAAGGGCATTTCTCCGAGGAATTGCCAAAGAAAGTTGAGATACATGTCTGGAGTTTTATCTATATCGATAATATCCAGAATGTTATCAATGTCTTTAGTAATATAATCTTCAAAATGCTCTCCACAAATTTCTAGAAACCTCTCCAGAATGCCCTTACCATTTACCTTATAAGTATCTTGGTCCTTATATTCGAATGGTAAAAAATCAATTAGGTTTTTGAGGTTTATCATACTATCTCATTTACGGTTAGTGTTAACTGTGAAGCATTTTCGAATACCGGTAAATTAAAACCGGGGTCTTCGTAATCATGATTAGGTTCTGATACGGTAATTGAATAACGGTACCCGGATTGGTAACTGTTGTTCTGTATATCCAGAGAGAAGTCAAACCCATTTGCCTTATCTACTACCTGGAGTGAACTACCAACAGAACCTGTAGCTACATAACCATTCGATACTGAACGTACTGTAAAAGTTGTAGAAGAATTGAAGGTTATGAAGTAGGTCATAGACCCAGTAGCCTTATTCAATTTGAACTGTCCCAATGCAAGTTCCTTGTTACCATAAATGGTAGTAGGCCAAGGCTTGATATAAAACTTGGTAAGGTGTAGGTAATCTATGGTAGACAGATTATCAATCAGAGCATAGATATCAGATACCCTTACGCTTCCTCCAATCTCTGCTTGTTCTGGAGAGTAGGCATTATATAATGCTGTAAGGATTTGTGTCTGTATCTCTGGAGTCTTATAAGACTTCTTACCAGTAACTTCCATCTCTAGAATAATCTGAACCTTGCCTGCAGATTTAACCTTGAGCCAGGTAGTCATAGGAGCCCTCTGAGATAGTAAGTTGTATACTCTACTAATTAACTCAGAAGAAGCTACTGCTCCACCATCTGGGCTAATATATACCGTAAGCTTTCTACCACATTCGTAATCTGCTTTTGCCTTGTTAACCCCATCAACTAACATTGCCAAGCTTTCGAAATCCTCTTTGGTAATTGCTACTCCCAGAGTCTTAACACTCAAAGGTATATGTTCCTTGAGCATAGTGAAGTTCTCATAATTAGAACCACCTCCTGCATCATAAGCATTACTTACTGTAGCATCAGTGATTGAAGAAGAAATTACTGAAGGTACAGAAGTAATAGTATTACTCTTTACATTACCCTGAGTACCATTAGTTAAGTAGAATACTACATTGGTTATTTTTGCACCTGCTGCAGGTTTCTTACCGAAGGTTCCATCCCCAAACATTATGTAAGGGTTAAGAGCTTCATCTACTGAAACCATAAAGTGTTTATCCGTTGGCTTTGATTTTGCAAAGGTATCTACCAATACCCAAGTTTCTCCACCTATCTGTAAAGACATAGAGCCTTGTTCATAGTACTTACCATTTGGCAAGGTACCGAGGTGAATTATTACCTTGTCTCCAGTAGGTATTAGCATATTATTAAGAGCACTTGCAGTATACTTCTCATGTTGAATTATAGGTACTTTACATGTTGTTACATTCGAATACCAAGTTACATCCCTAGCAGATAACCAAGAATTACCACTGGAATCTGTAAATAGAGTTCCTTGAGGTATGGTTAATTTAGCTCCAATAGAGTTACCAGTAATGCTTCGAGATAAGATTACATCTACTGTAGCAGCAATTGCTGCTCGAGCATGGTAATCTACCAAAGCCCCATGTTTAACTACCGAATCATACCTTCTTGCCGTAGATAGGAAGGTTTCCCTTGCCATATTATCTACATAATAGTGAAGTACTTCGGCAATTGCCGCAAACAATGAGAGGATGATAATTAAGATATTACCCTCCGAATAATCCGTTATGAGTTTCTGACCTTGAGGGTCTTTGAGTCCCATAAGGGATTCAACCAGCTTGGCCTTAATCTGTTGATAAGACCTCTGGTATGGGTTAAGCCATTTATTTGTGATTCCCATATTATTGTGTATTTAATGAATTATCCGAACTGTCATAGGTGATATCGAGGTACTGACTAGAATTTGTTCCATTTACTACATATGTTACTTCTAGGTGTATTTTTGCATCAACTCTAGTAACGGTGATATTTTGGAAGGTTATCCTTTGTTCCCAAGCACCTATGGCTTGTTTTAAAAACTCTTTAATTATAAAACTTAGGGCTTGTGAGTTTGGCTCCTCAATACATTGCCATAATTTACTACCAAAGTTTTCCTGTCGAAATCTCTGGCCTATCATGTAGTATAATATTGAACTTATATTATCTCTGATAAGTTTAAAATCCCCATTTACTGGGTACCAACCTCTTTCACCCTTTTCATTAGTTGTAAGTTGGATAGGATAAGTTACACCTATACCAACTAAGTCTGTAAAATAATTCTTTTCCATTAGTGTATGCAGGTTTTATCCTCATAATCGTCTACAACGAATTGTGAGAAAGGTTTAGTTGCTTGAGTTAGAGTTGGACCTGAAGAACCTGGTCCAGTAGTTACACCTGAGTGTACATGAGAATTGAACATACTGCGAAGTTGTTCTAGTTCTTGGATAGTTTGATTTAGTTTTTCGGTTAATTGAAAAATATTGATTACTCCACCATTTTCTCCAGTATTAAGTATCACTGAATCGCCAGAAGATACATTTATATCTCCCTCGGCATTTATTACTATCTCTTTCTCCGAACGAACATTTACAGGCCCATTGAAATGTAAATTGAGTTCTCCGTTATCATCATCTATGACTATTAGGTTTCCTTCAGGAGTAACTATCCCCATTTTATTAGGACCATCTAATGGTTGAGGTATTTGGCTCATTCCCCAACCATGGTATTCCCAGAGAGGTTTAGTTGGATCTCCAAATTCAAAAGTAACAAATACCGTATCTCCCACTTTAGGAGCTAAGAATTTAAAACCTGAACTAATTGAACCATGTTGTCCTTTAGGATATGCCCAAGCAAATACTCCCCCCATTACCTCTGGAACACATACCTTTACTCTATTCATATGTTTCTCTACATCGTCATTATCAATAACAATGCCTCGATAAACAGAGTAATACCGACCAAGACCCTCTAAGCCTTCGTCGGTTATTATCTTTGCTGTTTCGTAACTCATACCCTTATTTTTCTACATAGATTTGACTTGCTATTCGCTTATGCCTTTTAGCTATGTCTCGGTATACTCGATTAGCTATGGCCATATAATTAAACTTAACCCCATAATCTTCAGGCACTTGGATTTGTTTAACTGATACCTTGCCCGGGATTAACTTACCCTTAGAGGTAACTATATTACCTGTAGATAATACTATACCCTCTGCCAAGGCTTGAGGATTATCGGCATTTACTTCAGTATAATAAGCCTTCTTTCGAATAAACTCAGCTTGACCCTTGATATCAATTATGTCCCCCTTATCATTCAAGAAATGCTCATTGTAATATACCTTCTCATTATAAGTAAAGTTAAGATTAAGATTCTGAGAAGTACTTAGGGCTTTTTTATCTTGCCCCTTTTTAGTTTTAGCATTAGCTTTAGCATCATTAGCTACGATGTTTTGAGTAGATAAATCAGTTTTAGAAGTTACAGAGCCAGACTTGGAATTGTTCTTTACTAATTCCATATTAGTTATATACCCTTGACCGGCATCCATAGAATGAGTACACTGTTTTATATACCAAAGCCCTGACCAACGTTTCCCTACATTATCTATTCGGATTATTTGGGAAGTTGCTAGCATAGGTCTACCCACTACCTGAAGTTGACATACTAACCTTTTCTCAGTTTGCTTTAAACCACCATTGGCATTAGCATTAGCTGCCCAAGCATACTTATCGGCACCACCGTATCTACTAAATAAATTATGGTAAAGTTTATAAAGAGGTACCTTGAGATTTACCCTTTTCATATGTCTTACCTTAACCCTCTTACCATATTGACCTTGACCATAACCCTTAGTAGTATCAACTTCCATATCGGATAATACTTCAGTATAGGGGTCTTTCTTTAAAGCTTCGAAACCTCTCTCTGAAGCAGGTAATATTCCAGCTTGAAAATTGATACCAGAAGCTATACCCGCTCCTGCTTGTTTAGAGGTATAACCCTCTGGGTCATAATCTAAGGGGTCTACATACTCTTCTACCATAAATTCCATACCATCTTCATCTTCGAAAAGATACATTTCGCATTCTAATAGCTTCTTAAGATTAGCTTCTAACTCTTTACCATTTTTAGAATTTTTTAGTACTTGCTTAAGGGCATTCTTCTTATCATCAGGTAACTCGTTGGCTGCTTGATTAATGGTAGCTCGTACTTCTTCGGTAGACATTTCATCGAATTTTCTTTGCTTACCTGCTTCATAAGCACCTACTGGACCAACTGCTTCATATTCCTCTACTCTCTTTTTATATTCTGCAGTTTTTTCCATGTTATACTGAAGCTGAGTGTCCCAAGCATCCATTACCTCTGTAGGAGTAGTAGGATGACTTCTATAATCTTCAAACCCATTGCCAGTAATATTAGACACCATAAGGTTATCTACCTGAGCCACAGGAGGTCTTAAAGCTAATGGAGGTTTATCCTCTGGCTCATTTATATTAGTTGATAATACCGATAAATCTTTACTATCTGGGTCTAGAGATGGAGCTAATACTGCTTTAACTCTTTTAGTTATTTTCTGAGTAGCAAAAGATACTCTAAGTACTTCCCCATTCTCTCCTTGATATGTATAAGTACATACCGGTTCTTCATGGAATTTCCGATTATGTATATAGATAACACCATCCCTTGAATCCACATACCATGGCCCATTAGTATACCCTTTCATCTTCTGTTCTAATTGAACTAAGACGTTCTTGCCCACTAATCCAAAGTCACTATCAATTAAAGCTTTCAAGTCTTCTGGCATAGCTACTTCTGCTACTCCACTGTATTTGTTAGCATAGAGTACTTTACCAGTAGTAGTACGGGTATTCTCTGTGGGTACCTGTAGTGACTCGTATACTTTATTACTTATTATCTGTTGTTCCATTACTGAAATATTTCTATGATTACACCAGTAGCATTCCCACAGCCATTGTCTAAATAGGTAGATAATTTATAACCTTCCATGTCCGAATGAACATAAGCAGGCTGATATCTTAAATCCCCTGAAGAATCAATGCACTTAATAGTTACATGAGTACCTGTAGAATCGAATACGGCTTCGAACTCTCTTACCTTAATTATTTTTATGGGCCCAGATATAAATTGGCCATCAGGGTATATATATCCCCATTGAAGACAAATGTTTTGGTTCTCTTGAATCTCGGCAATATCTACAGTATCAGGATTACCCGTATCGAAAGTAATGGTAGCCAAGTTTTCTTTTTCTTCATCATATCTATAACTCCAGGTACTTATATACGCTCCAAGGGGTATACCTGTAATGGGATTCATTATAGGCATACCTCCAAAATTGAAAAGGGCCAAATAAGGTTGACCCATTCCATTATATAATATAGGTTTCTGTTTAGCTGCCATAAGTCGGTATTCTTATTAGAGTTCCCATTTCTAATTCCTTAAAAGGATTCAGTATCTTATTAGCTTCAGCTATAATGTACCACTTACCAGAATCACCATAGTACCTGAAAGCCATGTTCTGCAAGGTTTCCCCATCTTTAACGGTATGTTGAATATCGTTAGAGGATTCCGGTACTACTGGAGGTTTAGCTTCTAAGGAATAATCCCCATCGTTATACTTCAGAGCATAGGCATTATTATATGGGCTAGCCCCCTTTAGATATTGGTTAACATCAATCATATTTAATACCTCCTGTCTTTTTAAGTGAATCAGAATTTATAAAATCTCCATAGGATAAGTTATATGCACTTACTCTCTTGAAAATTAATTCTTGAGTTGCTGCTGCAGGCAATAACCTACCATTACCAAAAGTAGCTGGCTTTCCAGGTACCCTTATTCGATAACCGTTCTGAAAGTTCTTCAGAGTATAAGTTGCTGAGGTAAGGATATAATTGTGGTTATCGAATATACCAGAATCCCCCCACTCAATCTTAACAATCGGAGGAGCAGCCTGGTAACCATTAGATTTAGACCATGCTTCTAATAACCTACATTTATTGATTACCTCTTCAGGATTTTCTGGGTCATTACAGTACCAAGACACATTGAATTGAATAATGTCTTCAGCACCAGTAAAGTGATACATTGGTACATTGCGGCCCATTGATTTAATGGTTGCCCATGTAGTTTCTCCCCTAAAGTCCAATTCTGGAGGTCTATTCTGTAGGGTAATATATTGAGTGGGGTTAACAGTCATATTATATATCCTTACCTCATTCTGATATATAACATCTGCTTTAGCCTCAAAGTTTCTGTAATTAGTGGTATTCTTATTCCCTTTTGCTGGGTCTACTCCTTCACCTTCTTCTAATCTCGGAAATTGTAATTCCATTCTCCATTTAGCTTGGAGCTGTTTATTTATAACTGGGTTCTTAGAGGATATCTGAGCTTCTCCCATTACCCCATTTGGAGTATAGAGTTTACCCTTTGGAGCATCATCTTTCGGGAGAGGTGAAGTAACTCGGTTAAGTAATATCCGAGCTCTCCATAGCTTATTTAAGGGACCAGTAAGAACACCTGCCGTATCTCTTGTAAGGTCATTGTATTTTTCAACAACCTTACCTGCTGCTTTATTTAATACTCTAGCCATAGTGTTTTAGTTTTATATTCCCATTACAAATGCAGCTCCAGTAAAATCTTGTTGAGAACCTGGAGCATAATCTCCAACTGCTTGACCATCTACTGAGATATTGATACGAGAATCTCTCATACCTTCTTTAATAGCTAACCTAACAGCATTAATAAATCTCTCTTCATTCTGGGCTCTAATGGTAGTTGGGTCTTCTTTCTCTTTATTCTGAGCTTCAGTATTCCTATCTACTGAATTACTAAGGTAACTAATACCCTCAATTAATAAAGGAAGACCTACAGTAATTGCTAATCCCCAGGGTCCACCGAGTAATCCCATAAGTCTACCACCTATAGAGGTTAAACCTTTTATAGCACCTTGCCTAGCCACTTGACTACCAACTTGGGCACCTGCTCCAGCTAAAGCCCCTCCAGCTAAATTACCCGCCATAGTAGTTGCTAATGGTACTCCAGGATTTGGTGTCTTAACATATCTTCCGGTTTTAGTGTTATAAAATCTACCAGCAGAATTCATACCAATACCGCTTGACATCATTTGGAGTTGAACCATGGTTCTCATAAGGTTAACCATCCTTACCATGTGTGCTTCCATAATGGCAAACTGAGTATTAGTTTTTATTGCTGCAGCAGACATACCTTCAGTAGAAGCAGTAGCAATAGTCTGTAAATACCCAACAGACCTAATAATACCTCTTACAGTATTAAATCCTGCAACAATAGTACCTACTACTACTGCAGTAGCTCCTACCCTAAGACCAAAACCTCCAACCCAAGTTTCTGAAATAGAATTAATTACTTTGATTATAGAGTTACCCACATTTAGTACTGGGGTAAAGATTCTACCCAAAGCCGCTCCTGCAGTAACGGTTAAGTTTTCTAGACTTGATTCGAATTGGTCAATGACACCCGCATCGGTTTTAAGACGTTCTTCATTAAGTCTATTTACTGCCCCCATGTTTTGGTCATAGGTTGCAAGTATCTTACCCATCTTATCTCTACCAGAAGCAATATCCCTAAGTACGGGGAGCATACCACGATTACCACGAACTCCAAAGATATTGAAGAAAGTTGGTGTTTCAATTCGTGAAGGTAAATCTACTGCAGCCTTAGCAAACTTCTGATAGATAGTATAAAGGTCTATAAGATTACCCTGAGCATCGAAGAATTCATCTGGACTTAAGCCTAGATCTGCTAAAGCGTTATAGCCTTTCTTTTTTTGGTTAACAAGAGAGAGTTGTAAGTAACGAATCATATTGGCCAGTGAGGTACCTGCCATAGAACCCTGTATACCCATATCACCCAATACACCAATAGCAGCAGCGGTTTGCCGAAGGTCTACTCCAGCAGTTGCCATATCTGCTCCTGCATAAGATATGGACTGGGCTAAGTCTGTTAAAGATATATTTGCATTAGTAACTGCAGTATATAAATCATCGGTTACTCTAGCGGCTTCCCCCATTGGGATTTGGTACATTGACATGATATTGGTCATCAAGTCAGCTACACCACCTTTCTGTCCCACTGGCATTGTAAAGATTGAAGCCAGCTTAGATGCCGGCCCAATCATCTCTTTAATAGCATCGAATTTATTACCCGCCATAGCCAGGTATCTTTGTCCTGATGCAACATCCGAAGCAGTAAGAGGAGTTATCTCATTGACATCCTTTGCCAATTGTAACATCTCCCTTTGTTCTGCAATGGTAGCACCAGCAATTTTCGAAGCAGTCCAAACTTCATTCTGAACACCCGCAGAGTATTTATAGGCCCTTGCCATTCCCCCTACGAGCTGCATTCCGAAGTCCATTGTATTGGAAGCTGACATCTGTATACCTCTATTCCAGGTATTCATATCATTCATCATTGTTCTGAATGACCCAGATATCTTGCCAGCCTCTTGAGAGAATCGGTCTTTTAAAACCATGGCAACACCGACCTCTACTATACTCCTACTGGTATTCATAATTTACTTTCTTTTCTTTAATTGTTTATAATATTGCTCGGCCATTTCCTTGAATATTTTCCTTATTCGGTACGGAAGACGTAAAAAGCCGAAATAGTCTAAGGCTATCTCGGCTCTGGTGATATAAACAAAATCACTCTCTAACATTACTCTTCCGTCAGGTAGAAAAAATTTGGTGCCCAAACTATAGGATAAGTTCTTTCTTCTCCGGTGGTTGGATTAGTGATATGGGATTCACCTTTGAAAATGGGGTCCATAGATAAGATATACTTTCTCATCTCAGCCATATCCTTTGCAGTAAATGGGGTAAAGTTTTCTACCTTTTCCCAACTACCATCAACCTCTAAGTAAAGGTTCCGACAAAGAAGAGGAGCATTCTTAGTTTGCTTATCCAATGGCAACTTCATGAAATCTTGTTCTCCCTTACCAGTCATACAATCGAATTTAATCTTCTTGCCAGAGGAGAGAACATATTCATGGTTTATCAATCTAACTCCCTCTGGATAATAAGGGATAGCATCGGGCTTTTGATTCAAATCATCCTCAGTTGGAGCAGTACCGTAATCGAAAAGGAACTCATGAAGGTCTTGGCCATAAGTAACTTTACCTCCATTCTCTTTGCCCCAATCATATTCAAATTCTACCTCATCCCCCAAAGAGAAGATACGAGAATTAAAGATAATAGCATAGCGGTCATTGACCGGTAAGTTAAGGGCATCATCTATGGTTAATTTCCCATTGGGTGTAGCCGTAGTTCTAATTACAATTGCTGCAATGAACTTGGTAAGGTTCATCAAAGTCTTCATGTCTGAAAGGTTACTGAGGATATCCTCATCAGCACCATTCTGTTCTCTGATTTCATATTCGTAACCAGAGGGTCCGGTAAATCTAAATGTTCTAAATTCCATAACTGTTATTTTTAATGTTTACATATGTTCATAGTACTCCTTGTAACAACAAGAAAGGGGTGAGCTCCTATCACAGGAATCCCACCCCTCCACCGAATCTTAGTGAAAATAGACTAAGGAATTAGTATTTATCTGCAGTACCAACTGAGAACTCTATGGACTCAATGGTATTCTCTGAAGCCATTCTGTCCAAGTCTAAGCCGGTAATCTTACATGGCCATACCTCTTCGAAGACATGGGTATTAAGAACTGAGACTCCATCTTCGGCAAGTTCGTTTACAATTGCCGTTTCCCAGTATTGGCTTGGTACTAAACCACCACCAACTATGTGGTCCTGGCAAGAGTATAGCCAATCATGAAGCCATGTATCGGAACCTGCAGTAGTCATAAGTTTCTCTACGATAAGATTACCTATAGTAACCCTACCTGCAGTTTTAACGTCTCTATTGACGTCCCCATGAGCAACCTGGTCAATCTCAATATCCGGCAAAGTACAACTTTGAAACAGATAAGTATTGATAGGGTGTTTGGGGAACATGATGCTCCACAAGAATTTCTTCCGTGGGTTTTTTACTTTTGCTCCCATCGTTATATGTTTATAGGTTATTACTTGTTTCTACGATTGATACAGATTTGGATGCCGCATCAATTACAATCTCCATAGTTACTTCTTGCATAGGAACTACATCCTTATACTTAAGAATAGCACGGTACTTACCTTGACGGGCATCTGCCTCGGTATTAATTGAAAGGTCATCCCAAGAAGTTGCATCTTGGTCACCCATCCAGGTATACTCGGTCATAGCATCTTCATCTACCAATGAATCCAGTGTAGGTTTAACCTCCAACCAGATTCTCTTCCAAGTACTCCAAACGTTTGGTTCTTCGATATATTTGTTGAGTACCGGGCGAAGGAACTTCTTCAGGTAAAGGTTCAGTCTTACGATTGAAAGGAATCTTTCAGAATCCTGTTTCACTTGAGAAGAGAAGCAATGCCATAGCATGGTTTGCTTACCTGAATCTGGAGTATCTTTGATTACCATCTCATTGATATAATTCTGAGCAAGAGTGTTCAGTTCATTATATCGAGAAGGAGAACCATAATTTGGGCATACTGGTCCAACGGCATCTCCAATAACCCCTCGGTTCATACCAGCAAAGGATTTCCAAGGACCATATTGAGTAGCAGAAGCATCTCCCAAACCTGCAATGGTACCCACTACATCGGAATCCTGAAGATTACCGTTTTCGTTGTAGTACTTAAGTCCACCACCAAAATAAGCAATGTACTTAGAGTTACCTACAGTACCGAGGCAAGTCTGTACCCAAGTAACCTGAGCTTTGTAATCTCTGGGTTGTGTACCTTGAGTATAATGGGTTAAGTGTTTGGGAACTTCGATATACAGTACCCATTCCATCAGTTCTTTTGCCATATCGGCAGCAGCCTTGTATACTTTGAGTACCTCTGAATCTTGTTCCAAGTGTTGAGAGATATGTGAAATAAACAATTGGTAGAAGTCTGTGTAGTCTTTTACCAAGTCCAGTGAAGCAATCCATTCTTCGGCAGTTGGGGTGGAACCTGCACTACCGATAGTACCATTAAACAGTTTCTCTGTTTCGGAAGGTGCAGCATCTCCCACGGTAATAGTGATAGCATTCTTAGTACCATCAATATCATCGGTAAGCCACTTAATTAGGTTTTCAAAAGAGGAACCTGCAGTAATTACCGGCTTAATATATTCCGAGTTCTTAGCAAATGCACTAAGAGCAAGGTAATCTACCGAAGTGTTATTGTTATCATCGGCAGTTTTGTAGGTTATTACTGGTCCCTGTTCAAGTACTTGCCCATTAGCTGAATATATTTTATAATACAAGGTATTAGCTTGCTTATAAAAACCAACCTGGAAAGTATTTGCACTACCAATTGGATCTCCATATCCCTTGGTTACTAATCCAAAACTATAAGTAGTACTACCAGATTTTAAAGTAATCAAAGCAGAGGGTTTAGCTGGGTCAGTTACAGCAGAAGCAACTGAGATTTCATCTTCTGAATCTTTAGCTTTTCTTGCCGCAGCCGGAGAAGCAGTTACTGTACCTTGAGTAGCTCCTTTGCCAAGTACTCGAATAACACGAAGCTTAGAACCACCTTGCAAAGCCTTTTCGATATTTGATACAGAACCATCGGGTACAATTTCAGAACCATAGATTCTTTGGAACTGAGAGAATGTAGAGATGATTTCTGAAGGGTCATCGTATGGACCTTTAGTAGTTCTAGCCAATACACAAGAAACTCCTAACATGGGAGTAGTTTGAAGAACATTGTTGTTCTTAAACTTAAAATCAACATGAGGTGAAGTTGGCATAATTCTATTGTGATTAAAGTTAATTACTCGTTTAATTTATACCCTAGAGTATTGTACCTATACCTTAAGTACTTTTAACTCTAACATTTCATTTTCGTTTTGTTCTAACAATCCAATAAGAACCGATATATCCTTGATAGGTGTAAGAGTACCTTCTCCCAAAGCTTTTTCTGGAAGAATACCGTCCTTACATACATAGGTGTATACCTTCTCAAGTATACCATGCTCTACATCTGGATGGTCATAATAATTACCAATCTCAATGAATAGGTTTCCGGTGGGAGCAAGCCTGCCCTTTTCCCATTCCTCTAAATCATTGAAGTATGGTCTCACGTATCCTCTAGCAGGTAAGCCAGTATATAAGATTGTATGTAGCAATCTCATATCTGCTTGTGTTTGAGAAACCAGATGTACATCTATGGTAATATCCTTAGTTTCATAAGGAAACTCTGAAGCTTGGTAATTACCATCCTCAAGTTTATCACCAATGATGTATTTATTCACACCAATATCTCCAGCATAATAACCCTGTAGTTCTATGGTTATTCTTGGGAGAGTCTTTGGGCCTTTTACTTGATTATTCCCTATACCAAAAAGTGGTATAAACTTCTTCATACCTTTGATTGCCTCTTGAAATCTTTTTTCGTTTTCTTGAGACAAAGGTAAGAAGTCTTCTGGGTTTAAGGTAAGACCCATTTCCAACATTGTACTAAGTAGAGAGATATAAAAAGTTCTTTCTACTATTTCTTCTGAGTTTACCATTAAAGTCCTAATCTAATATTTAATTGAACACTTTGATTGCCATTGTCATTAATATACCCATTATAAGTTACCTGAATACCTCCAAAACCACTCATTAGGGTTTGTAAATGACCAACACAATTTAATTCACTAACCCATTGAGTAGCAATATTTGAAGGATAATCGGTAAGCCATACTTTAAAGGGTATTGGTTCAGAACCAATACCTCCAGGGAATTGACCCTCTATTGTCTTACTTATATCGGTTATCTTAAATTGTTTTATAAATTTAGCAACTTGAATACCGTTGATAAGGTAGTACTGATAACCCTTTACATTACTAATCTGAGCAGTACTAGTATTTTGACCAAGATTTGGGAATGGTATATTCGGGGTTGGTTCAAAGCCATACTTAGTAGTTCTAGTACCTGGAGATTGAGTTATATTTAAAACTATCTCAGTGTTAGGTTCTTGCTGTGAGATAATCTTAACTATAGCAGTTCTTTCCAAGGGGTCATAGTTACTGGGGTTATGTTCTTGATTAGTAGATTTAGTTTTGATAGTAAGCTTACCTGCGGCATTAGCTTCTCCAATTTCTTGGGTTACCTCTAACCAATCTGAGGAGCTTTCAACTTTCCAATCTACAGCACGATATTCATCTTGAGGCTTATTATCGATAAACTTCTGTTGGTAACTGTATACACCTATTTCTAGGGTCTCACCCCTTTTAGTACCATCGAAAGTATGGGAAGTAGTTTCTGGAGTGATACTAAAATAAGTTCCCCAGGTCTCTACTATTTTAGGAGCGGCCTTTTGTACCAGAGTTACTTCCCTTTCTACACCCTGAACTACTACCTTGAGAACCTGCTCTTTTATATTATTCATGTCTTCGTTTACTGCCTTAGGCTTTACCCTAATAGTTGCAGTACCAGTTCCGGATAAGGATGATATTTCGAAATCTGCTGCCATTATATAACCCTCCTTATTTCTTTTCTAATTTCATTACGTATTTCCTTTTGTAAGGCAGCTTTTCCACCAGCAGCCTTAAATGCAGGATTCCAAAGAGGACGAGGTGGTAAATTACCATTTCTACTACCATACTCTAACATGATAGCTATCTGATTCAAAGTCTTTCTTGAAGTCTTACCCGTATAGGTAATCTTCTTGATTCCAATTGGCAATCCGACGAAAGTTCTTTTCTTACCTTTTACCAAAGTAACTGAACGAGCATATTGCCCCGTAAGATTTAACATGGTATGGTCCCCATATTTCTTTAGGGTACCAGGAGCATGTGGTGGCCATGATACTCCTGAACCTCTTGGGGGAACACCCGTATTCAAACTTCGTCTTACTATACGAAGAAGTTGATTACCAAATTTTTCTGTACCCTTCGCATAACCTTTGGTTAAGATACTTGGAGTTTTGGCAATCAACCTTTCTGCACGAGCTTGTTCTCGTTTGTCTACGTATATTTCTAGAGAGCCAACTGGAGTCGATAGTGTAATATTAACCGACTTACTTGGCATAATTCTTACTGTTGTTTAGGTTTATCCAATCCCAGCTCCTGAGCAATTCTCTGTAACAGAGTCTCTTGAGTGGATATTCGTTGGTCCATGTATTGACGGAACTCCTCAAACTCCGGAGCAGGTCTACTTGGAGCAGATTGGGATTGATTAATTGAATTGAGAATATTATCACATTCAGAAACAACTGCCTCAAACTTTGGTCGATTGTTAAGTATATTTAAGGCATTTTGTTTTTGTATAGTAACCTCATTAATTATATTCACTATATCGGTAGTATAATATACCCCATTATAAATACCCTCATCAGATTGTGAAGGTAGGTATATTGTAAGCTGTGATACTGAATCTTGGATCACTAATTCGATACTGTTAACAAAGCCGTCTTTAGTACCAGATGCCATGGGTTTACTCTCGCCTGTCTTTACAATCTTTGCGGTATCGAAAATGGGATAACCAGACCTTCTGTCTTTCTCTAAGGTAAATATTACTTCACCCTTTTGCAACTTTTGGAAAATCAATGTTCTTTCGTCCATAATCATTTTCTATTTATTAAATTTAAACCAAATGAAACTGCACCCGGATTCTTTTGCATGAAGTCTACCAGGTTTAAGAATTGATAGTATCCAAATTGATCAATGAGTACCTGAGCTTTGTTTGCTACTTCTTGTGCAATCTCTATACTGGGAGCCGGTAGAGCTAACTGTATCTTAAATTCGGTGAGTTGTTCTTTTTCCATAATTCCTTAGTTCAAGTGGTTAAAACGAAAAAAGGAGTACATCTATCAGGGGTGTACTCCTTTCTAATCATCCTGGTGTTGTAAATTAAACCTATGATAGTTCGAATACGTATTCATAAGTAATCGTCGCAGCAGATTGATTAATGGAGAGTGTAATCTCCTCACCAGATTCATTTTGTGTAACTGTAACCGTAGCAGATCTTGAGGATTCTTCGACGTTCTCTGAAGCTTTACTAGTTACCGTATTACTACTAGCTGAAACGGAAGCCCAAGATGGAGCACCAGATAAGCTTACACCCACCTTATAGGTATCTGAAGTTTCAGACCCGTTAATTACTTTTTTCTTATAGGAGGTAAAACCAGCAGATAGGGTATTACCTGCAGCAGCATGGTGAATGGATTCACTTGCACCAGCACCATTCCAATAAAAGTAGTAATTATAACTTACACTAGCACCACCCTGAGTAATATCTACATAATCAGAAGCCCCATCATAGTTAGCAAAGACTCTAATAGACCTACTACTTGTACTGGTATTCTCAGAAGCCCTAAGTGTAGTACCTGATAGACTAAATCCTGAGGTACCATTGGTACTTAAACTTGGAGTAGCACTATCAGAGCCATCCCTTGTATTTGAACCTGAGGTATAGTTAGCATACCTGGGTCTACTTGCACTGGGGTACAAAGTTACACTACCTCCAGTATTACCGATGGTATAAGAACTTGCCGTTAAGCTTACACTCCAAGAACCATAGGTATACCCAGTAAATTCGTTTGCTGCCTGGTATACTGGTACACTTACAGATTTGGTTTTACCATTTAGTGATAAGGTACCAGTAAGGGTTCCTACCCGGGTTCTAGATTTAACCGTAGTTCCCAAAGAACCTGCACTAACTGCAGTACCATAACTAATGCTAGCACCACTTGTAATCGTACCTCCTCCAGTTGTAGAACCATTCCATCCCCAAGTCTGAGAATATGAGGGCATAGTTGAGAATGAACTTCTACTTCCTCCACTTGCAGGTATATCGGATACACTTCCTCCACTTACAGTGATTTCACTATAGGTTCTATAACCTGCAGATTGAGAACAACTGATAGTTAGTTTCTTATTGGTTTCTGCCTGAGTTAATACTACACTACCCGACTTTGCCGAAGTAGAAGTATTATTTGCCATAGTTACTGAAGTACCAGTACCGGTAACTCCGGTATTAGCCCTGGTATAACTTAAGGGAATTTGATTACCATAGGTATGTCCATTTCGGTATTCCTGTTTATAAGAGGTTACAGTAAATGTTTTTGTTCCTCCAGTTGCCCCAAAAGACAGAGAAGTGGGATTCACTGAGAATGTTTGAGACCAACTTTGAGATGCTGCTGCCTGGGTAAATGTGAATTCCACGGTTTTACCAGATTCAGATTGAGTAGCCAACCCCTTACCAGACCTTGAGGTTAGGTCTAGATTCTCTGAAGCTTTCCAAGGCTTTCCATCTGCCGGCTTACTATAGTTAGTAATCCAACTTGGTTTACTGTTTATTACGTAATTAACACTAACAGCAGACCCATTAGCTACATTATCCCAATATTTCTGCTTCATACTGGTAAACTCAAAACCAAAATTAGAACTACTGGGGTTACCTAAAGCATCAAAACTTATACTGGAGTATCTCAAAGTGAATGTATACTTATAAGTTACCTTATGAATATCTTCGAGTTTAACAGCTTCGTTATTACCATAGGAACTAGCATTGGAGATTTCCAAGCCAACGTAACTTTCCCCCGTTCCTGTAGAGGCGAGTGCTAACAATTCAGCCTTGGTAGGGCAGTCATTACCTGTCTTACCAAGGCCTACTTTAGTTTTGACAGCACTCCATGTTGCTATCTCTCCCATATTAATCTACATCTTTAAGATTTCTGAGTTCTGAGATTTCAGCCTTCAAAGCCTTAATCTCTTCGTAAAGAAGTTTAATACCTTCGATTGCCAGAGTAGACATCTTATGGTACTTAACTTGTTTTACCAATACATATTCTTCACCGTCGATAACAACCGTTTCGAATTCCTCAGGATTAGGAACTGAATCCTTAGTTCTTGGGTCTTCTTCCACATAATGGTTAAACCCTGCTGCTTCCAAACCTTGTGCAATGGTACCTTCATCTTCCTTACCATCCATGATAAAGGATTCTGTAGGTATACTGCAAATCTGTTCCAAAGTATGGGTTAATGGTTTGATGTTAGATTTCAATCTTTCATCGGAAGACTCTTTCCAGAAACCGGAAGGAGCAGTAGTCTTAGCAAATACTACCTGGTCAGTAGTTGCCAATCCCAATTGAGCTCTAGTTACTGTATGAGGATTATCCTTTCTACCTGCATGACTATTGATAGAAGTCTGAGCAGTAGTACCTGCAGCCTTAGCATCAGCAATAGCAGTAGCTTGAGCAGTAGATACTGGCTTATCAGCATCAGAAGTATTATTAACATTACCCAATCCAACCTGAGTTTTAGTAACTGTATGAGGATTAGATTTATTGGCAATGTGATTATTTACCTTAGTTTCTAAGGCAGTTACATCTGAACCAGTATCGGCAATCAAATCGTCAACGTAAGTTTTCAATTCTGTACGAAGAGCATTGATAGCATTAGTTCTATTGGTAATCTCATTTGCCAACCCCTGTACCGTATTATCCAAGTTAGTCTTATCAGCTGCAGTCATTACACCTGCAGTAGTCTTAGTTGCTGCTGGTATGGTGACATTCACATCTGTACCTCTACTATATGAGCCCTCTTCGGTATTCTTTACCCATCTAAAATACTTTAATCCGAGATTATTCGTATTTTGGGTAACACCGTTTATTACCGTCATTATCTCCTGAGGTAAACTATTGATTAGTTTATCATGCTCATTATCTTTTGCAATACGAGCCTCTTGTTCATCCTCTATGGCTTTCGGTAGGGTTTGATTAAGTTTTATTACACTTTCTGCCTCCATCAAACCGGCTTCTTGAGTAGTGGCATTGGTTAGTGGAATAAGCATCCCCTCAGGCTGATCTATGTAATGACCCTGGTCATCTAAAGAAGAATAATTACACTGAATAATTATATTCCTCTTGTTTCTGTTAGCTATTGAAATATTACTGATTAAATTTCTAGGCATACTAGATACCACATCCTCAAGATGTTTACCTCTACTACCCTCGAAAGCAGTACCTGCAATTTCTCCAATAATAAGGGAAGAAGTGTTACTATCTACGAATTTAGTACCTGACCAACGGAATTGATAAGGAGGTTCCCCATTAGCAACATTAATGTATATCTTACCAGATTCTCCAGTTACCGGAGTTTGGTGAGTAGCATCAGTATACAACTGAACATTAGTAAGACCTCCAGTAGAGCTTACTTTATAAGTAGCGTATACCTCGATTACATCGTCTACATATGAAGGCAAATGGTTAGCTGGTACCAATCCATTACCATCCAATGGAGCAAACCCATCAGCTTGTCCCTTAGTTGCTACAAAGGCATCATGCTTGGCTTCTAGAGTATCAATGTTATTCTGCAGTTTAGTATCAAGGGCAGTATCAGCATCTTTTCTATCTTGAATCTCTTTTTCTAAAGCAGCAGTCTGAGAATCTCCCAGATTCTTGATAGCTGTATCGATTGCCTTTTGTCTATCCTCAATCTCCTTAGCAATATCATTGGGCAAAGTCTCATCAAGATTAATCTTATCTTGGGCAGTCATTACACCTGCAGTAGTCTTAGTTGCTGCTGGTATAGTACCCATTACATATCTACTACCCTTAACATAGACACCAGATTCTGAATCTAGTTTAGCTCCAGCATGAGTAATGGTGACCTCAGAATCTGAAATTTCTAGATTGCTCCCAGAAGCAAGTACAAAGGATTCTGGGAGAGAATCAAATAACTTCTTATCGGCAGCAGATTGTACACCTGCAAGGGTTTGAGTAGCAGCAGGGATATAAGTAGTCTTATAATCTTCTGGCTCATGAGTATAAATACCATCTTCTTTTTTAGAAGAGAAGTTATGAGTTAAAGTTACATGACTACTTTGCTGGCCTACCTTAACTGGGTTATTACCAGATAAGATGATAATATTATCTGGTATGGAATCAAACAACTTCTTATCGGCAGCAGATTGTACACCGGCCTTCTCAGAAGTAGAAGCAGGCAAGGTAATAGGATTCTGTTCTACTGTACCATCTTCGATTACAGTTTTAGTAGCAGCAATGCCTATTGAAGTCTCATTTGGAGTTACATCCCCAAGAGCAAAGTTAACAGTAGTAATTCTATCTAACTCTACCTTATCCTTAGCAGTCATCGTACCGGCTTTAGTATCTGATGCCTGAGGCAAATCAAAGGTTTCTGTAGTATCAGCCTTCAGACCATTATCCTTAGTTACGGTTACGGTTACTTTACTTGCATCGGAATCAGCCGATATATCTGTAATGGCATTTTCATCCAACCCATCCAACTTAATCTTATCTGCTGCAGACATGACTCCTGCAAGAGATTGGGTTACCGGGAGAAGTTCTTTAATGGCCTCATTGGATTCTCCGTATTGGTTGTTAGAAACGTCCTTAGTAGAAGTATTTACCTTGAAAGTAAGTTTAGAGTCATCTCTACTTATTTCACTTACACCAGTAACCATGGTATTAGGTAAAGCATCAGAAGTTGCTTCCTCGGCTACCAACCTTTCTTCGTGATCATTGGTAATATTGGTAAATTTGTTATCCAAAGATGTATCTGCATCTATTCTATCTTGGATTTCTTTATCGATACGTTTACCAAGAGCGGTGTCTGCAGCAATACGAGCAGCTTCTTCTGCATCGATATTATCTTGAAGAACTTTATCAGCAGCCTTTCTCTCTTCGCTTTCTGTTTTGAGGTCAGAAGAGTTCTGATCAATCTTTGCTTCCAACCGAATATCTTCAGCTTTACGAGCAGCAATTTCGTTATTTAACAGATCCGTAATGGCCGTATAATTACCATTGATATTATCCTGAATACCCTGGATTAATTCCAGGTTACGTTGGATATTAGCAGTATTCTGAGTTACCAGAGCATTAGTAGCATTCAGGGAAGTTAACAACTCTGTACGAGTTTCACTTACAAAAGTTCTCAGCTCATTTACCGTAGTAGTAAGAGTATTACTCAGGTTAGTGAATGATTGTTGTAAAGTATTATCTCCCTGTTCTCGTAAGTTCTTTTCGGCTTCAAGCTTATTCTCCAACTCTGTAAGCTTAGCAGTCATAGTTGCTGCAAAGTTGGGATCATCACCGAGAGCCTTAGCAATCTCTGCCAAAGTGTCCAATACTTCAGGGGCTGAACCAATAATCTTTTGGATTGCAGCCTCTACTTGTTCTGCATTCTGAAAGTCAGAATCGTTTAATAACTGAGAAACCTTAGTGATATAGTTTGCATGTTCTTCAATGTCATCCAACTTGGCATACAGCAAGTCAGTGAAATCATTTGAAGAAAGTACCTTGCCATCTACTTTATCTACCTTCTTATTATCCAGTGCTTGGTCGGCAGCAATCCTATCTGCCTTCTCTTGAGCAAGAGCATTACTGATAAGTGTATCTTGATTAGCCCTATCAGTTGCTTCTTTATCAATATTGGTTTGAAGTAGAGTATCTCCAGCTAAGCGGTCATTCTTTTCGGTAAGGATATCCTTATTAATACCAGCCATATCATCCTTGTGATTCTGAAGGTTGGTATCAATCTTGGCCTCAAGAGAAGTCTCTTTGGCAATTGCTCGGTCTTTCTCTGCATTAATAGCAGTAGTGTTGGCATTTACCTTTGCTTTTAGTTCATTCATAGCATCGGTATTACCTGCCTCTAGAGAATCAATACGAACTCCCAAAGCATTATCACCAGCAATACGATTTTCCTTTTCTTGTTCAAGCTTAGTGTTAATATTACCTACTTCGGATTCCAAAGCTTGTTTGGTATTATCCAACTTAGCAGTAAACTCAGTACTCAAAGCTTTATCAGCTGCAGTACGGTCTGCTACTTCTTTATCTAAGTTAACCTGGAGAACTTGGTCGGCAGCCTTTCTTTCTACACTCTCAGTATTAAGGTCGATATTGAGAGTATCGATACGAGAACTCAAGGCACTATCAGCATTAGTACGATCAATGATTTCTTCGTTAATCATATCCTTAACTTCCTTGTAGTTATCACCTACAGTCTTAGTTAAGTTTGTGATTGCCTCTGAATTTCTTTCAATACTATGTTGGTTAGTGGCAATAGCAGTAGTATTTGCATTTACCTGCTCAGTAAGCTCATTACGCAATGTATTGATAGACTCTTGCATACTCAATGCCAAGTCTGAAATACGTTGGTTAACGTTAGCCAGACTTTGAGTATAGGCTTCATCTGCAGTCTTTCTTTCGGCAATCTCTTTATCCAAGCTAGATTGAATTGCGGCATCTGCATCTTTACGGTCTTGGATTTCCTTGTTAAGATTGTCTTTTACAACTCCAAGAGCAGCATCACCAATAGCAGACTTATTGTCTACATATTCTTTCAGTTTAGTTTCAAGAGCTGTATCAGCATCCTTACGAGCTTGAACTTCAGCAGCTACCTCAGCACTGTTTGCCTCATCACCCGCAATTCGGTCTTCGATTTCTTGGTTAACCTGTTCTGTGATTGCAGCCAATTTCTTGGTAATGGTAGCAGCAAAGTTGGGGTCATTTCCAAGGGCATCAGCAATTTCCTTAAGAGTATCAAGTACTTCTGGAGCAGAACCAATAACCTTTTGGATAGCTGCATTTACCTCTTCCTCAGTTTGGAAACCAGAATCGTTGATAAGCTGAGAAAGATGCGTAATATAATTTGCCTTTTCCTCAATTCCATCAAGTTTAGCTTTGAGTATATCGGTAAAGTCATTCTTAGTCAAAGAATAGCCTTCACGTTTATCTACTTTCTTAGTATCAAGATCTTTATCACCTTTTTCTCTAGCAGCAGCCTCGGCAGCAATAGCATTAAGCAATTGCTCCTTGTCTTCTACACCCTGCTCTTTTACATCTTCGATTTTGTGTTCAAGAACTAAATCCTGAGCAGCACGAGTAGTAGCCTCTGAATCGATATTGTTCTGTAATACTTGGTCTGCAACAGTACGGGCCTGAACTTCTTTATCAATATTACCTTGAAGAGCATTATCTGCATTGGTACGGTCTGTTACCTCTTTAGAGATTTCATTGTGAAGAACTTGGTCCTCAGAATGACGGTCTACCTTCTCTTGGTCAATTTTACCTTGAAGAGCTAAAGTATCTGCCTGGCGATTAGTGATTTCTTCGTTAATCTTAGAATCCAGTACAGTATCTGCGTTAGTACGATTTGCAGTTTCTTCTGCAATCTTTGACTCAAGGGATGCCTTATCATTGATATGGAGAGTTTTAAGGTCATTTACACTTTCCTTAATCTCATTATCGGCAGCAATACGTTCATCTTTTTCCTTTTGGATAAGATCCTTGAGTTCCTTCTCAAGTTCACCATTACCTTGATTTACCTTATCTTCAAGGTCTTTGATATCTTCAGCATTCTTATCTACCTTCTTCTCAACTCGGTCGATTTCAGCTTTTAAGTCTGCCTTAACGGTATCAATCTTCTTATTGATTTGGTCTAACCCATATTCTAGGTTATCCTGAACTGCAGCTACTGCAGCACCCAGAGCAGCTTCGGCTTCCTTAGCACGATTAACCTCTTCGGTTAAAGCAGTACGAAGGTCGGTTAATTTATTAGTGATAGTAGTTGCAAAGTTGGGGTCATTGCCCAATGCTTCTGCCAACTCTTTAAGAGTATCAAGGGCATCATCAGCACCATCAACCAAATCACTAATCATCTGTTTAACTTCTTCCTCAGTTTGATATTTCAAATCATTCTCAAGCTGAGAAACTTTAGTGATATAATTTGCATGTTCTTCGATGCCATCAAGTTTAGCCTTCAACTCATCGGTAAAATCATTTTTCGATAAGTCGTATCCTTCTTTCTTATCTACCTTATTCTTGATAGAAAGTACGAAGGCCCAGAACTCATTTATAGTTCCCCCAAAGCCAGCACGAACAAAGTCATCATAGTAACCCTGTAACAACCGCTGGTCAATCTCTTCGCAGGTGTAATATTTACTTACATACATATTTATAAAATTTAAGGATTAATTACTGAACGTTGACGACCCAGTAAGAATTCCGAATCTATATCCCTGAAGGGTTCTCCCTCTGAACCACAGAAGGCATTCATTGGTATATTCGGATTTTCTGGATCTACATCTCCACCGTCTTCTATATCCCCCCGAATACAAGCATAATCAGGAAGCTTATTTACACGGAATTTCATTACCTGGCCTATACCAGGATGAGGTATTATTTTATCCCAGATATCACCGAAGTAATCTTGAAAGCAGGTGACAAATTTGTTTCCGGTCATTGATTGAAATGCCGTTACATCATTGCCATTACCTTTCATTTCAATATGAACTCCAGATGTACCATTAAGGATAACCAGATTACTATCAAACCAGATTCCACTGGAAGTAGTAATTGGGGTCCACCTCAGTACTAACATCTTTGCCATACACTTAATGTTTTATTCTACAAATTCAATTTTGGTATCTCGGTCTCTCTTTAGGATAACCATGAAAACTAGGGCCTCATCCTTTGCCTGAGCAGTCTGAGTATCTCCAGAAGGCTTATACGTTATACCATTAATTACAAACCTATCTTGTTCCCAATTAAAATCCCAATAACCCTCCGGTGTAAGATAACCGATTTGTTCTATATAAGATTTAGAAATTAGTATTGATAAGTTTTCGTCATCCAATTCTCCTGAGACGGTTGCCTTGTTGATAGGCCAGTTTCTGAAAGCATTGTAGTAACACAATGCTTCGATTTGGATGTTATAATATTTAGGTATACTGTCTTCGGCATGACTGAGAAGCTGATTAACATGTTTGGCCCAAGTTATGGTTTGTCTACCAGCATCCCAATCTAAGAAGTCAGTGATAATTTTCTTGTATCTATCCCAAGAGCGGTTCTTTACCATTCTCCAGGGTTCTTTTGTCATAACTTAGTTAAGATTGATTTCTTACCACCTTTTACTGGAGCACTTGGGTTGGGTCCATCTAATACTCCAGGTTGCCTTCTGTTAACTACTTTAGGAACTACGGTTCTGAATACTTCATCACAGAATGGTAAGTAGATTTCCAATCGTGAAGCTAACATACAAAGGTTCTTTCTTAATTCATCTATTAATCCACCTGGTTGCATTGCTTGAGAAAGTGTTTTCCATAGGGAACTTGTAGCATCTGCCAAGGTATCATAATATTGCACTTCAGTAGGCCCAGTAGTGATTTGTTTAATCCTATCACCTCGGGCAAGTTCGGGTTTAGAAGTACCATCACCAGTTTGTTCTTTGGTAGAAGTTAATTGACTTAAGTATTCGGAAGTACTCGTTAATAGATTAAGTATCTTCACATTGAGAAAATCCCAGGCAGCCAATTCCATTATTAATTGGTTTTCTAGTGCTTCATACCATAATTCATCCGTATACTTATCTGGTGCAATTGTATGGTTTACTAGAGGTCCAATGTAATATTGCCACTTAGTGATGTAAATAGATTTCTCTTCCCTGGTCATCCCATCGGATATTTCTGAAGGGATATAATGGTCGATTAAGTTATATATTGTATCGGCTAATGCCGTATGCCCATAATCACAAACTACCAGAGTCTTATCTACGGTGATATCTAAACCGCTAGAGTTAGTTACATGTAATGTTACGGTATAGAAACCGGGAGTTTCATAAGAATAGGAAACATGTCTTCCACCATTGAAAACCTCTCCCTTATCATCGCCAAAGTCCCAGTCAAAAATAGATTTGGCCGGGACTTTGGATATGACTCTGAATGAAACTTCCAGACCTGACGTAACGTACAAAAAGTCCAGATTGTTATTCATATTAGTCTGTCTTATGTAATTTTCATAGATTACCCTTTAGAAGAGGATTCGAATTCTTCCAGCAAAGCCTGAAGAATTGTTTCTACTGTATCATCTTTCTCGGCAACGATTTCATGAAGACCTGCTACCAGTTTCAGTTCTTCCAGGGAATAGCCCTTTGCAAGTTTTTCAAGAGTCATGCCTTTCTTGAACTGAGCATTCAGTCTCTTATCCAACTTTTCGATGTCGGCCTCTGAATACTTTTCGATTTCTGATTTATCAGCAATGATAATCAGATGGCCAGAGGCAATTGCCTTCTGAATCTTTGGTGCACGGAATTGACGACGAGAGAGTTCCTTGTCTTCTCCTCTACAAACGGTAATACCAGTTGATTGGTCATGAAAACTGTAAGCTCTTGGTCCCACAGTTACTGTATATTTATCTTTAGCCATATTTCCTAAGATTTAAAAATGATTAAAGAGAGGATAGGTCTTTTTTTTTTAGTTACCTACCCTCTCAGGGAATTTATATAGATGAAACCGGACGTCCCTTATTATTCTAGGTTAACCATCAAATATGGGTCTACGTTCATGAACTCGGGGAAGCCGAATTCTGAGAACTTCTTGTCAGCAGCCAGCAACAGAGTTGCATCCTGGTACATCTTAGAGAAGCCAGTAGTCAAGCTTGCATAGATTGCCTGAGTCTGGTTAGAAACGATTCTTTCAGATTCAAGCATCAACTGACGAGCAGTAAGCTTAATCAAGGCAGCAGATGTATCAATCAACAGCAACTGTTGGTCGGGTGTACCCGGGTGAATGTAGAAGTCAGCATTCTTGGGAACAGGAGACTTAACATTCAGGGTAGCTTCTGTAGTACCAGAGTGACGATCCTTGAATTCCGGCAAGTTCAGCATTTCGATTGCCTGGTCTTCACCACCAATCATAGTTTGGAAGTTACGTCCCATACGAGCAGCACGTACCCAAATATGCAGAAGGTCTTTGTAAGTGATACCATTAGTTGTTTCGTATACACCGATTACCGGGGCAGACTCAGAGCCATCAGGGTTGTTACCATTGATAGCAACGTCCATAGCCAGAGTATCCAGAGCATAACCCAACTGAACGCCAAAATCACGAAGGTAGATTCCCAAGACATCGAGCGAAACATAGTTACGAACTTCATCAGTAAGTTTGAAACCTTTTCCGATTTTGAAGAGGCTAACTGATTTCTGTCCGAAGCTAACATCACCCAATGGGATAGTTTCTGCCTCATTAACCTTTGCAGGGGCAGCATCCGACATGTTAACCATCGGCATGATTGCTTGTAAACCATTGATTGGTTGGTCAGATGCAATGATATTTGGATAGAACGGAGCCTGGCGCATACCCAATGTGATAGCAGCACGGATGATTTCCGGAACAATCCAACGAATATTCTGTTGGGGCATTGTAAAGATGTTCTGCATCGTGTCCACTTTTGGATTGATGCCCATCTTTTCAAAAAGTTCATCTTCTGAAATACCCCATTTACCGGTAACCAATTCTCCAAAAGTTACCTCTACAGGCTTCTTGTCCTGTGAACCGGAACGAACAGCTTCCAAGCTTCTTACCATTTCCGGCAGCTCATTCATAAAATCCTGAGCCTTCAACTTTGTAATATCTATTTTATTTTCCATAACTTCTTTTCTCTTATTTGATGAGTACTTGAATTACCTCATTTGCCTCTTCTGCTGGATTAAGGGCAATGAACTGGGTTGAAGTTGCTTGGTTAGCTTTTACGAATCTATCGTTAAGCAATTCTCCATCGGGAGTTACATAGCCAGCTTCGATATTTTCGTTTGATACCCAGTTACAAATCATGTAACCTTCCATAGCTACTGTTACCTCTACCGGGAAATTTCTTTGAGGTTGATAAGCAGGGTTAACGTTATCCGTTACTGCTACACCCAAATAAACTTGAGTAGCTACATCAGTGCAAGGGTAAATCAAACCTTCTTCATTCAAAGCTACTGGCATACCCTGTACGATTTTCTCTCCAGCTTTAACATTGAAAGCCTGGTGCAATTTGTGTGACTCACTTTTGTAAATCACCGCTCTCGGGGTTCTTTCCCCAAAGAGAGTAAGTTGCTGAGGGTCGTTTACGATTTTAGTTTTTTCCATAACGCGGATTATTTATATTAGTTATTTGATTTTGTTTCGATACAAGTTATCGATTACATTCTTAGTACTCGGAGATTCTGAATTCCGTTGGGTATCAGTACCCTGGGTTCCAGTTTTACCCTCGGTATCATCCTCAGCAATTGAGGAAGCACGGTTGACGTCCTTAGAACCACATTTTGAGCAAGTGAGAGGGAACTTCTCTTCCAAGCGAGCTTGGTAATCCTTTGTCAAGGAAACAAGAGTAGTAATACCAGTAGTCTCGGCATTGAGCATCGTAACGATTGTCTCATCTACCTTATCACCCATCAACTTCTTGTAAGTTTCTACGGCATTTTCACGGAGAGAAGCAATGTGATTCTTTCCTACAGTTGCCATTTCCTTCAAGTTAGCTACTTCAGCATTCAAGTTGGTAATCTGTTCCGTAAGAGAAGTTTTCTCTGTAGTAAGATTATCTACCGAAGTTTGCAATTCGTTTCTGGATGATACCAAAGTCTGAATGCAGGCAATTACATTTTCCTGATTCATCTCTTTACCTTCTTCCAGGGTAAGCATGTTATCCCCAAAAAGGCTTTCAAGAAATTTTTGTAATTCGTTCATGTTATCTTTATTTGAATGATTATCATTGGCATCATTATCATTAAAAGAACCCTGAGTATCGTTCTTTTCTTGATATGATGTTAAATCTGATTTATAATCAGTAAAGAAGTATTGCTTCGATTTATCATCTCTATACTCTTCATAGGATGCCCAAGTTCTTTTGGCAAAGGTTGGGTTAATGATTTTACCATCCGAGCCAATTTTCTGGGCAAATGAATCAGCACCATGTGAAACTAGTGAGGTCTCAAGGTAACGAACAATTTCAGTAACCATTCTACGTACCATAACTCCCTTAGAGTCATAAGTACCCAGTTTCTGATAAAATTCGTTATCTTCCATTTGGGGATGGGATTTATCCCACTTAAATTGTACAGTAACTGAATTACTATGAATTGAAGGTGGCTCCATAAGGATGCCTCTAGCAATTCTTGGGTTTGCCTTACCATCGATTTTCAGAATACCGTTGATACCAGCGGGTATAGTAAAGCTACCGTCTTTATAGGATTCCTGCCACATTACTTGTGATACAGCACCAATAGCATTACCAATGTTGGTTTCATGGTCACAGTTTACTGTTTGACCAAGCAACATCTTCATAGAAGCCTTTAGTACTCCGTTCTGTCCAAAGTCTGTCGGGTTCCAATTCTTAGATACAATCGTTTCTGAAAGTAATCTGAACATTGGTTCGATAAACTCTTCGTCCTTAGGAGTTAGTTCCGATTTGTCTAGGTTGGGATAGTAAGTATTATAATCTATATCCCCTCCCCAAAACCCAAATTGAGCAATGGAATCCGGTGTAGGATTTTTCCATTTGTAATAATTCTCTGAGAAAGCCTTGGCTCCCACTGCTTCTGGGATATACCCAGCCATAATGGTATGGCCTTGACCTATCACCATAGAATCAAGATGCTCTTTGTTTTTCTTTGTAAATTTACTCATCTTGCTTTAGTATTTTGGTCTCCTCGAGAAGGAGCCGGGTTATTCTTATCTCTTGACCTACGAGCAGATTGGTTTTTATCATCTTGCCTTTGTTTCTTCTTAGTTCCTTCTTGTGGGTCTATATTACCTCCCTTAGCAAATTGGTCCTCAAGTGAAACTCTTGGTTCTTTCTCATCAGGAGAATCATAACCCATTGCCCAAGCATATTGCTCTTGACTAATGATACCAGCCTTATACAATAAGTCAAGGTTCTGTATCTTATACTGAAGACCTTGTTGGATTTTAACTTCATCAGAAACTGTAGAAGTTCCCCAATCAATCTTCATCCCCTTATTATTAAAGCCTGCCAGACGCAGTTCTAGAGAATAAAGTCGGTCTAATACATAAGCTACAAGCATTTGGATATTTTTTAACTGGCTAATCATCTTAGACAGCATTATACCAGTTGCACCTTCACCAGTAGTAGATGATACCCCAATGATAGAGCCATTAACTCCCAACCCATTTGCTACAGATTGTTGGTTCATATTCCAAGGCTTCTCGATATTACCGAGCTCCTTAGTAGTAGAATTTAGTTTGAATTCATGGTCATCTATGTAACCAGCAACTACCCCATCCTTCATACCCTCTTTAACATTACGTTTAAGGATATTGAGTTCATGGTATAATCTGGATTCATAAGATTTGATACTCTCATTTGGCCTTTGTGGAGATTTCTGCATCTTAGCTTCTAAGAAACCAACCATACCACAAATCTCCATGATATGTTTGAAGTTAATCTTCATATCATTTTGTCCTTTGAGAGAATCCAATGCAGGCATAAATGGAGGAACTCCATAAGGTTCATCGGTATCATTGAACATACCAACATAGAAGTAGGTTTCTGGGTTAAGCTTAATGTAATCTTGTTGCTTAACAAAGAAATTTATATTCTTTTGGTAAGGAGCATACACCCCATTTAATTCACGTTTAAACTTGATATGCTCTGGCTTAAGGAATAATACAGTAGCCAAACCATCAAGCTTGTCATTTGGTACGCCTTCTACAGATATTGCCCCACTTACAAGAAGTTGAACAATCATTTTGTTAACTAAACCATCTATACCAGCAGTATATCTGGTCCATCCCTTGGTGGCTTTCTTAAGATGTTCTCTCATCTTTGAAGCCTCTTCATCGGTATTATTAGGGAAAGTTACTGTATGACTGGTGTTAGCTAACTTAAACATATCTTGCAATGCGATGCCCATATCAGGATTTACTTTATATAAATCCCGAATTAAAGGTATCACATCAACACGAAAAGAGGGTTCAACTAATTTAGTCAACCCTTGTAATGATGTAATTAAGTTATCGCTATCATCGTCAACTGAAACCCTACCAGGCGAAATCGATGTGGCAGGCTTCTCCTCTTTATTAGAGGATGTACCATTCTTGGGAGGGTCCTTCTTACGTCCCCAACCCCAACTAAAATTGAAGTACTTTTTCATCTTGGTTGTACGATTACGTTAGTTTTTCCTTTCCTTATGTGATTACATATTGCTTTTCCAAAGATATCATCATCGGCATATACGTCTCCTTCAAGGTCTACATCTACAGCTGAATTGTTAGCCCTATGTTTACCCATTGCAACAGGTCTACCTAAACCATCATAGATGAAAGTATAAGCTTCCTGAACAAAGAATGGGTCCTTTATGATTACGTTATCATTTCTGATATCTTCTTCTAAGTTTTCTATTATCACTGAACGATTCTTTTGTGTAGTTAACCAACCAGGAGATTGGTCCATTTCTGGTCTACTCTTTCCCTTTTTCTTAAGCATTTTTTGGTAGTAGTACAGCTTTGGATAACCTTCATCTTGAAGTTTAGAGGTTACTGCTAAACCCACATCATTAGATTCCGGAGCTATAGTAGCCCAATTATACAATTGCCCGGTATCTCCAAGTAATTTAGCATAAGCCCCTACTGCCATTCTTCCCTTATATATTGCTTGTTCTTCTCCTAGCTTATCCATACAAGTGAATGAGGAATAGTCAGAAGCTCTACCAGTTGCAACGTCAGCACCAATGAAATATTCTTTGTCAGATTCTGGTTCACAGAATTGCCTGTATTGACCATTGAATCTTTTCTTTATTACTGGATAATCACTAAGGCAGTCTTCGATAGCCTTAATATCAGCTAAATCGAAGACTGTATTACCTGATGACAAGAAGTCACCGTCTATTTCTTGTGCTGTTCGTTTTGCACCCAAAGCAGAAGACATTTGGTTATACCAATTTATATCTCGTTCCGGGTGCATCTGCCAGTATAATCGAATGGGATTGAAGGGGTTACCTCCAGCAATGGCATCTACCCAAGTTGAATGATAAAAGTTACCAACTCCATAAGGAGTGGAATTGACGATGGCAGCTCCACCAGTGGAAAGAGTAGGAAAAGCAGCAGCCCAAATTTGAGCAGCCCATCTAACTACTGCTGCCTCGTCAATTACCAAAAGGGAAAGAGATTCCGAACGACCGGCTTCGGATGATGTCGGAATTGATTCAATAAAAGACCCATTATCAAATTCTATCATGGATGCTGATCCGTATTCACCAGCCCTACCGTTTATAATGGGAGTTTGAAGGTACCAGGGTAAATTTTTGTACATGAACTTAATCTTCTTAAGTACTTTTTTAGCAGTGGTATCCTTGATAGAAATAATGTTTATCTTTTTGTTGGGATGGTACATCGCCAACCAAAGACAGTACATAGAAATCAATTCTGTAATACCTGCCTGACGAAATTTCAAAATGATATTGAAACGTTGAGCAATAAAATTATACAAAACCGATTTTTGAAATGGGTAAAGTTCGAACCTTACCTTTCCCCTTACTGGATGTATCACATAACAGAAAAGACTGAAAAAGAAAACATCACTAGAAACTCGGGATAAGTTTGATAGCTCTTCTCGAGTTAATGTAGTTCTAGTTTCTGAGATAGTCTTTGCCATATCTAAAAGTTATACGTTATTTGAAATTCGATGTCAGTACCCATCCCTGATTTTATCTTCGGATAGTAAAAGGTATTGACTCCGAGTTTGTAATTAAATCTCTTAGTCTTGATTGAAAGACCAGCTCCCATATCGAAGAGATTATTGAAAGGTCTGTATTTGCCATAAACGTATGGACTAAGTGATAACCTTGCAACTTTCTTTCGAGTTAATTGACCTTCATACCAGTTGTAGTTGTATTTATCTAAGTCGATTGGGAATAGTCTAGTTGAATAAGTGTTAGTCTCCTTATTGAACAGACTTAAGTTCAACTTATCTTTCTTCAAAACAATTTGAACCAGGGAATCTTGGTTACTGATAACTGGCTGCCTTAGCATGGAATCAGGAAAGAGAGTTGGCTGCTTATTATCATGAACTAAGATTTTACCTGGTTCAATTTTTTCTGAGTACTTCTTCTCTGGTTTAAAGGGTTTCTCTGTGTATACTGTATCTGGGATTTCATTGACCGCTAGTTCCAGGGAATCAACCTCTCGAGAAAGTTTGTAATTCCTGAAGCAAAGGTAAATAGTAAATCCTAGAAATACAATAAACAAGGCCCTCTTTAAATTCTTCATGGTAATTTCGCTTTTAGTGAAACTCTGGTACTCACTCGTTTCCTTGTTTTCCCTTAACAATCCCTTTCTTACCTTCAGAGTTGATTTATAGGATTATAGCTTTCTTTACCAGAAAGCACTTTCCTAAAAAAGAAAAACTTAATAAAAAGAAAAAAGGGTTTTCAAACAGCTCAATTTAGCTCAGTTTTGATGAGTCAATTTTCTTGAGGCATTTTTTGAACCAAATCCCTACCTCATAAACCGAACCCTTGGCAATTGTGTACCTTGCCTTGTTAAGCCAGTAATGGTAATCCTTAAAATCACCTTCGAAGGTATCACCATTTTTGTGAAGGTAGATTTCGAATTTATCGGGGAATCCCATAATTGCCTTGAAGTCTTCGATTCCCAAAGGGTAGCCATCGGGTCTAAATTGCCTATCTGCAGGTCTGAGAGTTAAGGGAGGTTTATCATACTCCAATCGATACACTCCTGGAAGAGTACTCATCTTTGCAGTTTTGATAGGCCATTTCTTTTCATCCTTGAAATCTCTAACCCAGAGTCTATGTATCTTTGCTACCGTGAGATTCTTCTTCTCAGGAAGCTTTCGATAATCATACATTGCCAGAGTCTTACTCATAAAGGGAATCTGGTTAGTATTATTTTTCTGAGAGAATGTGAGTGGTTTAAGTAAATTTCTAGTAGTTGTTGGGGTTTTTACTTTAAATACTTCATCAAAAGCCTTCAAGTATTTCTTACCGGTCTTTTTATGTACTCCAATGATGAGTAATCGCTTCCTTGACTCCTGGGAGTTTCCGTAGTCTAAAACTGACCTTTCGTGAAAAATTAATTTATAGTCTTTGAATGTTTCCTCAAAGAAATCCTTGGGAAGCAATGTTAGCAGTCTTGGTAGATTTTCTATAAGAAATATCTTAGGTTTATACTCGAGTATTGATGCAATTACTAGATTAAGACTACGGTTATCTTTAGGATTACCCAATTCCTTTACTTTGGATAACCTCATTACTGAGGCTGCTCCGCAATCAGGGCTTGATATAATTATGTCTACTTTCTCATTGAATTCTTGTAAACAAAAGCCCTTATAGAACGGTATATCTCCAAAGTTTAATTTCCATTGTTCTTCGCCCGGAGTGTGGAATACTCCCCTTATCTCTATGTTCCCTAACAAATTTTTCTTAAAAGGGAACAGGAGTGCACCCTGTCCAGCGCACACTCCCAATACCCTTAGTTTTTTCATTTCTTGTGGCTTCTCAATTTAATATACTTAATCCAAGCAAAGGGCTTACGGTCTTCCAAGTAACTCAGATTCTTATCATTATTGTGAGCTTCCTCTTCGAAACTTACATCATGATATCTTTCGTTCTGTTTATCCCACTTGGCAAAGCACAGAATGAGAAGATATTCGATAATATACCAAAGGTAGAAGAGACCAAAACAGAGAACTACTACCCACCAGAAGGATATATCGAATAATACCCAGAGTATGATACCAAGTACCAAACCCACTATACTACACTCAATCTGCTGTATCTGATGAATACACTCATGATTGATATCATCAGGTTTACACTCTTCTACTTTGTGTTTGAAGAATGAGTTATACACCAGAGTAATTGCTTTGTAACTGGGGAAAAGGAATACCTTTGCTACCCAGCTGTTAAAATGACATCTTTTCATAACTTGTTTTATTAAGAGGGTTCTAACTATTATAAAATAAAACTCTTAAGCTTATGAAACCAAATATACCAAACTTACCTTATATACATGTTACTCGTAAAGGTGAAGTATATAGATTAGATGTTTATACTAAACGTAATGGGGAGATTTACCAAAAACGTAATGGTAAACCTAAATTATTGCCTATTTACATTAAGTATAAAACCGAAAATTACCCAATAGCAAAAGTATCTATTAGTATACCTGGTTATACTCGTTCTTTAAAGGTATCTAGATTGGTAGCATTAACCTATATACCTAACCCAGAGAATAAACCTTGTGTATGTCATAAGGATAATAATCCTCTGAATAATGATGTAGATAATCTTTATTGGGGTACAGTACAAGAAAACATAAGCCAAAAAGTTAGAGATGGTAGAGCTAAGAAAGGTAGTAAATTCTCGAATAGATTAAAGAATCGGGTATGTAGGTATAAATCTAGACACCCATCTAAGTCAATTCGAGAATTATCTACTCTCTTCAATATAAGCCCAAGTTCAATATATAGAATACTTAAATCTTATCTTTAAAGTTATTATAAGCATTCTCTAACTTTTGAGAGTATACATCTACCTGACCAAGACCATTGTATACTCTCGTAAAAGCTTTCCAATCTTTTGTTCGGATATATTCCAAACAGTTTCCATAGTTTTTAAAGAATTTAAACCATAAGTCTAATTGACTAGCTGGTGATTCTGACATCTTGTGTACGAATTCGAATACATCTTTACACTCGCAGTAAGAAAAATTGAAGCCCATTATTTGTCCAATTCCCCAACTGGCAGACTTCAATGCACATTCCTCATCAATTTCTTTGGCTAATTCGAGTCTCTTATACTCGTGTACACCTCCCAAATACTTCGATTTATCCCATTTAGGGAAGAAAATCGTAGAATATCTCTTACAAAGGTAAGCTAAATCTCTGTCTGGGAATTTCTTATGTACTTCTTTGTACATAATGTGACCCTCAAAGAGAATTTGAGGCCTACCGTCAGCTAAAAACCCGTCTCTACCGGCAGCTTCCACCAATTGGACAGCTTTCAATAGGGCAGGTTCTAAACCTAAGCGAATAGCAAGGTCTTTAATCATTTCATTTGTTAGTTTATCCATAACTTATCAGTTTTAATGGTTCAATTTTAGTAACAAAAGTATTGCTTATAACCCATTTTCAATATGTTTCGAGGTTCTATTATCATATATAACTTATAAAATAATGCAATATGGACAAGAAAAATGAGTGCCAGATATGTGGCAAGCCCATTAATTTAGAGGAATTTGATGAAACTCGGGAAATCCCTCAACTTATGGCAAGAAAACAAATTTGTTTTCAATGTGCTTTTTGGTCTAATCGATTAGCTTATGATAAAGAGCTTGAGAAAGAGGGTAAAATTGCGGTAATTACTCCAGATTATTCTCACTGGGTAACTAAAATTCCCGGAAATATTTTAATGGTGCCCTCGGCTTTTGGTGGTATTTACCAAACTAAACTCCAACCAGTAAACACTCTGGGAGTTATTGATGAAGACCGAAAGAAGCTTTTCATTATCCGTTATAATAACATCGCTCACCAAGGCACTATACCAGAACATCTAAGAAAGCTTTTTAAAGTAAACGGAGTAATTCTATCTCCACAGGAATACAAAATGCTAGAAGATTACCGGGGCAATGCCTATGAATTTATTAAAAATATGATTGATAATGCAATAAATAAGAAATAATTTCGTATATTTGCATAAAGAAAAATTCTTAATAAATAAAGATATGAAAAAAGAAAAGAAAGAAATCAAAAAGCTTAAAGAGGGGGATGAGGTTCTCTTCACCTTATCTGGAAGACCCATCATTGAGAAAGTTACAGTGGAATCTATTGATAAAAAAGGTGGATTCGCAATGCTCAGTAACCGAGTAAAAGTTGCAAGAACCTTGGGTCCTGATGATACATATCCAAGATTGGATGGGCAAAAGGGAGAAGTTCGTCCGCTTACCGAAGAAAATGAAAGAGTATTCCTTGCATATAAGGCCTATTTCTCAATTAAGAGAAACATAGAATTACTTGATAAAGGGATGAGAAGTATGAAAGATTCGAAAGCTTTCGATATGATGATTGAATTTGATAAGAAGCTTACCAAGATTATTAACAAATACCTCAAAGAACAATGACTACAGTATTAGCGATAATTTACTTGGTATGTTTGCCATTCACGGTATTTTTTGTAAGGGCTTGCTTGGATTATTTACCCTATACTCACAAAATACACTCTCTCGTTTTATTCATCTCGGTATGGATAGTATTACCTCTATTTCCAATTTATCTATTAATCAGATACATAAAATACAAATTACTATGAGATACTTTTTTGACAGAGATGGTAATTATGCTGGGTCATCAATGCAAGGGTGGGAGATTCTTCTCCTACTCTTGTTCCCAGTTGCTCTAATAATCTTCCTCGTATTCTTACCTTTCTATGTATTTCATAAATACAGTTCTAGAGAAGAGGATAAAAAATACGAGGAAGAACATCCAGAAATACTAAAAGTAGATTCTTATATTACCTGCTGGTATCCATGGCATAGATATTCTGTTGCATATACACTGGCTCTTATATTCTGGGTAATTGCTTTTATAATTGGGATATTATCTTAATACAGGTATTAAATTGGAGCTACCCAATAAAAATTCAAATCTAATGGATATTTTTTAGTGGGGTTAAACCTACTGGAGAGTATAGGAGTATCACTGCTAGCAGAGGGAGTTGAAACTTTTGTAAGAGTATAGGAACCCAATCCAGTTGTTTTTGTTGTAAAGTATGAATTACTTGGTAAATTGTAGTTAGGACTAAAAGCATTACCATTCTTATCGAGGCAGGACCAAGACAACATTTCGAAATTTCCCGGGTACAGGTTAGCAATATAGACATTAATAGCATATCTATTTTGATTTACTATCCAATTCTTATTTCTGTTACCATCAGCCATAGGTCCACCTTCGCCACTAATATTGGTAGTAGCCTTAAAAAAAGCACTCGTGTCTACTCCATTGATGGTTATAGGATTAAAACGTATTTCCCAATATTCTTTTTCTTCGGGAGTAGTAAGGTGTAGATTTATTTTATTACCAGATTCATTTTGTGTAAGTATACAAAGCCCAGAAGTACCGTCATCTTGTGCAGTAATCTGAATACTATTGTTACTTTTGTCTTCCTCCAGAACATAGTCCGGGGTATTGATGCTAGCAGAATAACCAACTTCAATAACCCCGGACAATTTGCCATTTACATACTTACGCTTTTGAGATTGTATTGTCCATCTCTCAGAGTTTCCCTGTTTTATTTCTGCATATACATCTTGGGTAGATCTCTCCCCCCCCTAATTTAAGAACTTTATTTTCCATAATGTATAATGTTTTTAGATTGATACTGTTCCTCCTGCACTTGGTACTATAAATGACCCCTTTAATATCCAGGTAGCACCTGATTTAGTATATACAGCTACTTTATCTCCAGTAGTACATTCTATTCGAGAACCAGGTTCTGAGTCATTGGCATAGAATGGAATCTTCATAGTAGTAGTACCAGTTGCTGAGAGACCCTGTATATACACCTTATCTGAAGATGATGTATTCTGTGGCCTAGCTCCCTTGCCAAAGAGATAGTAGCCTGTACCTGTGGGCAATCCAGAGAGAGTGAATGTTGAAGCCACTTGTGACTTCTGAGTAACTGGTATACTAAGGTTAGCATCCCCACAGGTTAAGAAGATATACCCTGAACGGTTAGCTCCAGTTTGATTACTCGATAAAGCGGTCAGGGATAACATGTAATGGTTCTCAAGAGTACCCACTGAGGTAACGGATACTGAGCACCAATCGGGAGCATTACCCACATGGGGAGTTTCTGGCTTTTTAGACCCATCACTACCCTTTAAATAGGCCATCACAAGGATTTGAGCAGTATTATATTTATCACTACCTAAAGGCAATGTGTTTGAAACCATTTTTATGTATCCACTATAGGTTACACCAGCCTCTTGAGTTACTGTGAGATTGATTTTGTTATTAGACCCATTTTGGGTAAATGTCAGAGTAGTAGACCTTGAGGACCCAGTATTTTTTGAATAGTTAATTTTTACATCTAAGTAACCATCTCCAACGGTAACTCCTCCCCAAATAGCCCAACTTACGGAGGCTGAGCCCAAAGTACAAGAGGGTGTAGAGGTTGAAACTACTTTGCCATTTACCAGTTTCCTTTTGAGGGAAGTGATACGGTAGGTTATAGTACCACCCTCTGAAGATACAGTATCTGTACCTGTATCGGTAATTGCACGTGCTAGTTTGAATAATGTTTCTTCCATATCTTTATAAGTTTTTGGTTTATAGAAAGAACTTTGATATTGTAATCTACCAGAGGGATAATCCGAAGTCTATGATATTATATAATCAATATAAAGAATTATGAGAAAGTATCAGTATCAGATTTACTACCATACAAGCAGAGGAAGGTACTTCATTAAGATTAGGTATTCCTTCCTGGGATTGGTGTTTTGGCTTATACTTAGAGATAAGTATTCGAGTAATATAGAAACCTTCCTTGATAAGGATAAGGCAATTGAAAGGGCAGAAGATTATTTAAGATATTTATACCTAAAGAGAAAAAATAGTAGGGTGTTAAAGGTTACTGGGAGAATAGATATTACCAGTAGGTTAAAATCAGTGAGGGAGGATTATTAAGATGGTGAAGGTTGAAACAATTAGGGATGATAATGAAAAGAGGATCCTAAGGTGTTCTGAAGGTAATCGGATTTGGTATCAGATATGGATTACCCAATTGGATATGAATTGTATAGAAAGGTACTTTGATGGGTATGGTGAAGTTAAGAGATGGTGGTTAAGGAATCTTCAACAGTATTATGTTTTCTTTTATGAGAAGAAAGGTGGTAAGGTTCGAGGAGTTCTTGGGAAAGATAGGACTAAGGATTTAATTCGTGCTATACTTTAATTAGTTGCCAGAGACCTAACATCCCTGGCTTCTTTGTGTGTTATGTGGGCATGTGTGATGTGGGATATCTAGGTATGCCCTTATCATGAAGAGTGATTTTTGTGTGGTACTAAAAATGTGTATTTGCCTTCAAGGTACCCCTTAATGTGAGGGCTTCGAAAGTTGTGGTACTAAAAGGGGAGTACGGTTCCCTTAAATTTAACATTTGAAAATAAAAAGTAAGGGACAAAGATTTTTATTTGTCCCTTTGCGCTTTCTTTAGTCTTTAATTACAAATTGTTTAGAGAATAGTCTAATTATTTTAATTTTGCAAATTTCTATATTTTGGAAACAAAAGAGAATAAAAGTATAAACATTAATATCTAAACCTTTTTTATTTGTTTCTTTACAAAATTCTTTATCAATAATAATATAATAAACATTCTCTAAATCTTCGTATTCGTCTATTCCACTAATTATAAAATTATTCCAATTTAAAAACAAAGTAATTATATAAAGAAAAACGAAAAGCAAAATTATAAAAGAAAGAAATACATATAATAATATCATAGTTTTATTTTTATGATAGGGAATAAAATTTTATTCCCTATCTGATTAATACTTTATTTGATTGATTTTTTTACAATCTCAAGCCCTTTTATTAATATCTCTTTCTTTTCTTCTTTTGTGTTTTCGCTTGCAATTGAAGAAAAAGAAAAATCATTTATAACATAGACTTGTTTATAAAAGTCTATAAAGCCGTCAATTAGTTTTTTATCTGCATTTGTTGCAATCGTTGAAAGAAAATTGAAAGTAACATTTCTAAACTTTTTTCGCAAAGATTTGATTTGCTTTTCGTTTGCTCCCAAAAACAGTTCTTTTTTATAGATTTCTGTTTTTGTCCCTAAAGCTGTTTTAAAAAGTCCTTGATTTTTTTCTTTTACAGACTTTAAAACGTCTAAAGCAATTAAACTATTTGCTTTACTGTTTACAATTGCTTTTTCCACATTCACTTTGTTAATTTGATTTTTCATAATAAAAACGCTTGAATATTTTATTATTATTATTTTATAACCTTTTTGATAGATATTCAAGACTTATTAAACTATCTAATAAGGTTTGTTTCATTTCTGTATTGCAAAGATAAGAACTATTTTTTAATCTACAAAATTTTTAGAGAATTATTTTCTTAAAAAGTTTTAAATAAAATCTTTCAAATATCTTTTTGTTTTTCTCACATTGCAAAGATACGGACTTTATTTTAATCTACAAACATTTTCAAGAAAATTTTTTGAGAAAATGAATATTTTTATTTTCAAAATTATTTTTGTGAAAAATCTATAAATTCAAAAATTTATTGCACCCTAAAAAGGACTTAATTTTTGCACTTAATTTTGGGGGTTCACAAGGAGAATCTTCGCACGCCTTGTAGTGGGCATATATGATATGTATAAGGATATTCCTATATGGCCTATGCCTGTCCTCTAGGAAGTGTGTTATATACCTGTATATTGATAAGGCCATTAATGGACTAAGGTGATAAAGAATTAAGGCCCTTGGGATATATCCCTCTATAAAACCCCTTGGTCCTATTTCAATAAGGCCATATAGGGACTATGGTAAGCCTATGGGGAAATGGGTTTCATAGATTAGCCTATAAGGGCTTACTAAGTTAGCGTAAGTAAAAACCCAGGTACCTTAGTTAGGCTCTGGGTTAGGTAAATTAGTCTAGGCAAATAGTACTATCCGAATCTAGGATTATTATATGGTCTGATTGGTATATAATATCCGATGAGACCTGTTTTAGGTTATTGGGTTGGTAGGTTATTATACCAGTATAGGCATCATATAAGAAATGATGTAAGCCCTGGGATAAATCTAAGTTATTGATTTCCTGTTGTTCCTCTAGAGTCCAAGTGTCTAATGAGGGATCCCTGAGGATTTGAATTAGGTATTCGAAATTAGTTTCCATTGTAATAAGTATTATAAGATTAGTATTCGCAATATTCTCGTTCAAGGAATATATTGAGATGTTTGATACCTGGTATAGGACCATCCTTCTCTTCGTCCCAGGTAGTGTATTCTATTAGAGGTTTATCATAGCCTTCGATTTCGGTAAGAGAAATTACCCAGGTTTGATTTGGAGTAAAATCTTCGATAAAGGCCTTAGTAAAGCCTTGAATGATTCTAGAATCCTCATTGGAGAGGGCCGTAAGGAGATGGGTTAATCGGGTTTGTAATTCATCTAATTTCATACGTTTATTATTTAAAATGTTATTATTACAATGCAAATATAAATATAATAATTAATATATGCCATAACCCTAATTGCCTTATGAGGTACCTAAGAGCCTTGAATTATATTTGCCTTAGTCCTTGAGGCCATGAATGGAGATTGCCATTTACCTTCCCTACCTATAACCTATATTATATAATAACTAATGGCTCTAGGCAATCAAGGTACCCCTAAATCACAAAATTGTCCTAGAATACAAAAATTAATGCTAATATAAATACTAAGCAAATTACTTACAGAGTTACTAGGAATATTACCTAAATATGCCCCATGAAGGCCTTAAATCCTATAAACCTTTTAGCCTTGAAACCTAATAATTTAATTGCCTTGATCACAAATCCTATTGCCTAATCCCAGTACTTATTATATAATATATACTAATATAAAGGGCTCTTAGGGGTAGGGGATTTAGGGGCCCCTAAGGGTCGGATTTTGTGTACCTTTTTAGCCTTTTTGTGATTGCCTTTAAAGTGTGGGGTAGTAGAGCTAGAGAGCTATATAGTATAGTGGCTATAGTGGTTTTGTATAGTAGAGGGGTTATCACTTGCCTTGTTTGCCTAAATCCCCAAAACCCCCGGCGAGGTACCTTGATATGTATTATATGATTAGTATATATATAAGGGGGATGGTTATATGTTATGTATGTAGGTGTATTATATTATGTACCTTAGTTAGGATGGTAGCTTAGTTAGGCTCTATATGATTTTCTTTTTATTTTTGTGTTGGGGTGTGTGGGAGGTACCCGGTATTTATTCCAGGTACCTTGATATGTGGGATAAGGTTATCAGGGCTATGGTGTATATTATTAGGGTTAGTGATTGTGATATTATATATCTTATTTTGTTTGTTGGGTGGGTATGCTTGTGGGCTTGGTAGATATCCTCATTTCGTATTAGGATGAGGATAGTTCCTACGGATAGGATTATTCGGATTATGTGATAGAGGATGTTCATTTCTTTTTGTTTCTTAGTTTCTGTTGGGTACGGAGTAACTTATTATACTGGGCTTGGGGATCACTTAGGTATAGAGTGTAATCATTTTTGTTACTGCCCGGATTAGGGAAACGTTCTGTCCAAGTATCTTGGTGAGGTATGTATATTAGGTCTTTCTTTTTCATGGTAGTGATATTATATCGATTATGGTTATATCTCTTAGTGGGATTTGTAGTATATCTCTTATTTGTAATCTGATGTGTTCGGAGTGGAGGTGGTTTTTGTTTATCTCTTGGTTGGGGTACCTTAGATAGATATTAAGTTCCTCAGTTCTGTATGGGATTACCATTTCCTCTGTGAATCCCTCTGTGTATTCTTTAGTGTGTCCTGGTACCTCGAAAGATACCGGGAATTTCCCTTTTGTTAGCATGGTTTTATTTCATTGGTTAGGATTCTTATATCGGTATACTGATTCATGTATTCCCTTTCTGAGGATATGTCAAGGCATTTACATGCTATATAGTGACCGTACATTGATATACCTGATTGATAGCCTTGGTCTTCGTTTAGGAAGTTAGCTAATGGTATCTTGTCTACTGAGCATATCTTCTGATGACCTGGTAAGGTTTCTGAATCCGTATATCCTACAAAGTTATAAGTATCAGTGTTATCGGTCAGGATAGCAAATATCTCGATTAGCCAGTTAAAGTCCTCTAGAGGTACTCTGTCTAACCATTCCCATCCGATTGGGTAGTTGTTTATTGTTACGATTGGTTCCATGATGTTAATTGAGTTGAGGGTTAAACATTTGTTTTGGTTGGACTAATAGGCAGCAATGAGGATAACCTGCTTCATCGGGGATTCCCAGTATAAGATATCGATTGGTATCTCTGGGAATTTCGAAATAGAAAGCTGGTTTCATGTCGCCATCTATGAATGTAAAAACTATCTGAGTGTTTTCTAGTAACCCATTTAGTTGTACATGAGAAAGGTAGTTATAGATAGCTTCCCTTTGATTTCTTGGGTTTTTATCCCATGAGATGAGCATATCGTCATACCAATTTGGATTATCGCATAGCTTTTTAAGTTGTTGTTGAATATATGGTGTCATGATTTGAAGTAATAATATAAGTCCTCGATTAGTTGATCTTGTTCTTCCCATATAGTATCTGATACTACGTATTCTGATACGAAATAGTTATAGAAAGGTCCAAATAGTATGTTTAATACTATGTCCTTGAGTTCGATATTAAGTTGTTCCTCTTCTTCGGTAGAACTGGGTTTGATTGACTGAAGTTCTGCCTTATAGGATGCCGTAACGGCATCCTTTAGGGTCTGAATATATTCTGGGTTAGTTTCCCTGAGAATATTTATTTGTGATTTGAGTTCTTTACTTATCATGGGGCTTAGCGATTATGGATATGAATCCTTGTGGATATTGAGTATAGAATAATTGATAGTTCCCTGTGGGCAAGAAGACTTGCATTATGTTTGCAAGTAATGGGTAGATTTTCCATTGGTTTTCCTCTAGAAACTTGTCCCAGGCTTCTGATTCTTCGGGATAATTTCCAGAAAGTTGAATGTGATATTCCTTTTGTTCCGGAATAAATAAATTGGTTACTACCTGAATTTCGTCTGATTCCTTTTTGTATTGAGTAATAGGATACCAGATGCCTTCGGTTTTCCATTTATTGAGTTGGAACAAGGACATGCCCTGTTCCAATACGTTTAAGAGTTTATATAAGTTTACCATAGTGATTATTTATTAAGTTGTCTAACGAGTTCTGATGCAGCCAGGGAATCAAAGAGTTGGGTTTCTCTTTTGTCGGATTCCCATTTTTCGAGAGCATTATATATTGCCGTATATTGAGATATCATGTCCTCATCTTGTTCCTCGTCCTGGATGAATTCCCGGAGATGTTTTTTGAGTCCAGTAATTATGTAATCCTGATGTTCTGGAGTTAATTGAGGAATACCAAATATGATAGCTTCTACCTGTGAGGGTGAATCATCATAATATTGGTCATCAGCACCCTTTGTTAAGTCCATGTGAGAAATAATGTTTTCCCTGAGATTTTCGAAGAGAACTTCCTCTGAAGCATATGTGATGATATATCCTGAGATATAAGCAGCAAAAGATTCATCCTCTAAGTCGATTGAATAAACCTGGATATTGGTAGCTTCCTTGTTAATGAGAATACCATCGGAGTAATCATAAGTATAAATGGGGTGGGAAGCAAGCAGTTCCCGGATGGCCTCTAAATTTTTTAATTCTTTCATAACGTGTCTATATTAAAATTATTTGAGAAATATTTCTCATTGCAAATATACAAAATTATTTCTAAACTTGTTTTTATAACTACTTTTATTTTTATAAATAGGGAGGTTCTGGGAGGTGTTTTGAGTGCCTCCCAGAGGGTTTTGTTAATATTGCCCTGTCATAGTAATGATAATGAAAAGGGATTCATCATTGAAATGTACCTGGATAGTATCTCCATATGAGTTTGACATGTAATGATGATTAGGGTTAAGTTCTTTTAATGGGTGATGTTCATCCCAATGAGAATTAATGAATTCTATCACGTATTGTTCAAAAGCATCGGATTCTCTGAAGTAGGTTTCTACCTTTTCGTCATCGTCTATAGGATACTCCCGGAATTGGAGATTGAGAGTTCCCATGTATGATTCATCCGGATTTGAGATTTCGTTAACTGATTGAGCAGTGTAACCAAAAGCATCAAGAGTTCCATCAAAGTAACCCATAATGTGATTTGAGATTTCGTTAATAGTTGTCATAAGAAATAAGTTTTGTGACCCCGTTCAAGGTCGGTTAATAATTATATTTATTTTTCTCTTATGCAAATATAGAAATAATATTTTAAATATGCAATAATTAAGGGAGCCCAGATGTTAGTGTTTCTGAACTCCCTGAGGTATATTAACTGATTGGGGGATTAGTATAATTCATCGGCCAGTATTGGTTCCTTGGGCTTATTTAATTTCTCCTTAGAACGTCTGGTAGCCCAATTCTCGTAGGGTTTGTAACTAAAGGTACGAGTTGTTTCATCGTATGCAGCATATACCATTTGTTTACGGGATATTCTCCTCCCGTAAGTTTTCTTAAGATTAGCAAACCAATCTAGATACTCCTGTAAAGAGTTAAAGATTTCTTTGTGCCCGTCTAAATCATTTTTAGGACGGGTTTTCCATGTTGCTTCTATATAGCATTGGTGTAAAGTGATTGAAATAAAGTATCGGCACCAGCTACCACCAAAGATAGTGCCCGTGGAGAATTCTATCTCCCGAGCAACTAATGGACTAACGTTATACTTTGTCATGCGATTGAGAAATTAAGTTGGAAAATCCAGTTGTTTCTATCGAGTTGATTGAATGATATGAACCTCCCATCGTTATCGGTAAATTCATTCATGAATTGAACTGCAGCAGATGCTAATTGCCCCTTATAGGGATTAGTATCGGCAGTTATTATTGATTCGAAAATGAAAGAATAATAGGTAGTATCATAGATTTGTACCTGATTAATATCCAAGCAATTGAGTTTGTAATCATCCTCTAGTTTGATTAAGAGTCCCATTAGAAGATTAAGAAGATTACCCTGTTCATCAGAGTCAAGTTCAAATGTAGATTTCTTTTCTAAGAAATTGCGAACTACCTTAGTTAGTTCGTCTGCCTGATTGTAAGTTACTGAGTTCGTTTTCATATTTTTGTCTATTTTTAAATTGATATGCAAATATAAGCATTTTTATTTTTATAGAAAAATATATCTAATTTATTTTTAGGGAGGCTGAGGATGTGTACACGCTATGAAAGGCAGTGGATTAGACTGCCTTTCAATTATTAAGGTAATTGGGGAGTTAGCAAATATAGAGCCTCTCTTATAATTGAACTCTCCATAGGTTCTAAAGAGGGTTCCTTGTTCATTAGTCCACCTTTCTTCTTTTCGTTTTCAAATACTTCATGTATGGCTTGCTTTATTTTAGTAGCTAATACCTCTGATAACTCCTGAGATTTAAGAGAGATAAGTAACCCTTTTCGTATTTTCTCAACATCTTGGTTATTCTCAGTAATGGGTTTTGCTTCTACTAATTCTTGTATACCCGAGGAATATTCATCTAACCGTTCATATCCCAAATGTTGTAGGTCATTAATGAAGATACTGAATTCATCGTAAGTAAGTCTAGTATCAAAACCTACTCCATGATATAGTTGTACTAAAGGAGTAAGGATTCTTCTTAGTGTATTGAAATCCTTTAGATGGTCTAATTCTATCTCTGACCTAATAGGTATTTTATATACCTTTTCACCCTTCAGTACCACTAGCAGAACCATTAGTCTGGGTGGTAGTCTTTTCTCGTTCATAAGCAAGTTTTTGTATTATAAGTTGTACATAGGTATTCCTTTCCTTATAGATGAACATTACCGAGAGAAGTATCTCATGTTTCGGTAATATCATCTGTATGAAATTGCCTGGAGCAATCACTGTAGCTACTACTGGAGAATCTTCCTGAGAGAAATTCTCCAGTATCATTTCTGCCCTCTTAATTGGTTCTGGCTTTGTTGGGTCCAAAGTTAGGACTGGAGCAGTTATACATTCCTTGATGCCCTGTGTTAAGGCATTATATAACCATTCATCTTTTATATCCTCTACTTGGAGGTTTTTCATTGTAATCATATCCTAAACCTATTTAAAGTCCATACACCCAGGATATTAGAGAATACCCATAGTTCCCAGTTTTTATAAAAGTTATAGGGTTTACTGAACTGGGATGTTTGAAATATTATCTGGCTTGGTGTTCTAGATAACATTTCTGCATGGCAAGTTAATACTCCAGAGGATAATTGAACTTTAAAAGCTTTAATTACATCCTCATCATTTTTAGTCTCTACTGAGGTAAGTAATTTAATAAATTCTACCTCTACACCTTCCGACATTTTAACCTTTCGGAAAGCAAATTTCTCTTTATTCTCCATTTTGTTGATATTTAGATAAGAACTCTTGAGCTAGTTCATCTTGAGTTCTTTCGATTATATTCTTTATGATTGTTTTATTTTCTACTCTAGCCCACATATATAGCATGCCCAATTGAGTATCCATATAGCAATCTATAAGAGATGGGTCCTTTCTAAATACATCCCATTGTTTTACGAAATTCATTCGAACCAAATCCCTATAACCCTGGTCTGATATATCTTCTTGGTCTATATAAGCAGATACCCTTTTTCTTACTTCTAAAAGAATTTTCTCTAAGCTTTCTGGTAATCTAAAATTTTCGGGTAAACTATGATATACCAAATTATTCGGTATTAATTCCTCAAAAGTAAACTGATTATCGAATAGTTTCTTTGGGTATCTACCTGAAAATATCAAGGGTATCTTATACCTTAGCAACGATGGTACTACGTCGTATATAGCATAATGTTTCCGATATTCCTGATAGACATCGAAATATAGATTCTCATCGAATATACCAGATTTCCTCATTATTGCCTGTAAAGTATTATAAGCAGCATTGATATGAGTATTACTCAATTTGAATATTAAGTTGCCATTTTTAAGGGCAATGAGTTCACTACAGCATCTCTTTCGTTTAAATAAGTTCATGTGATTAAAATGTAAAGTTAATGTATATGTCTCGATTTCCCTTTAAGAATGTCTCATGATTTGAGTCTTCATATTTATGACAGGCATAAGTTTGAGTAGCTCTATCGAAATGGTCTCTTACCCATACTGGTGCAGTATCGGTGGGTTTTAATTTAAAGTAAGTACCTTGATTAATCTTATTAACCTTAGTTTTCTTGTAGTCTTTCTGTATTCCCATTTTCCTCAAGATTATTTGACTTAAAGCTTCATATATGTATTCTTCTGGACTTTCCTTTGTATTAGGAAAAATATTCATAAAAGTAGTAAATGTAACCTTTTCTACTTCTCCTTGAGGATTAGTCATAAGTAAGTGTACCCGATTATTAGCAGCTAAATAAAAAGCATCCAATTGATAAAGGTCATCAAACATCCTTATTTTAATAGATTCAGATAATTGAATATGAGGAACTCCTCCAGATTTAGTTCCCTCTGGGTCTAGAAAATCTTTCCTACAAAGGAAAGATGCCATTAGTTGTTCAAGGTTTTTCATATTTTTGTCTATTTTAAAATTGATATGCAAATATAATTCTTTCTTTTTAAATATGCAATAATCCCATATAACTACGGTAGCTTATTATTCCGGAGAAATTGAGATGCAAAAGAGCTATTGTCTTCCTCTTCTGGTAATTCTTCTTCGTAAGTATAGAGTTCTGGGTCTTCTTCATCTGGGTCTATATTCATTTCTATCTCTCTCCTTAATTCATGATGTTCTTTTGAGAATGAAGACATTGCTCCCTTATAGTCATCCGTGATTTGCATTAGCTCGGCTTTATTCAAGTTAAGCCCCTCCTTACTGGTATCTACTCCCTCTTGTTTAGTAGCAACAACTTCTGGTAAACTACTGAGGTCATATCTTGACTCTAACAGTTTAGCTTCTTCGGTTTTATCCATTACCCTTTGGGATTCCAATACAATTTGACGGGCTTCTTCAACTGTGATAGCATTTTGCTGAGTCACATTGTTCTGTTGATTAAATTGAGCAAATATATTAGTAGTGCTCCCTCCAGTAAGATTACGTACAATTGATTGAAGTGAAGTAGAAGATTCAAGTTTTAATTTAAGTGCTTTTCCTAATTCAGAAGATATGAAAGGTACATATTTTCCACCCTGAGACTCTCTCAAGATGTTAACCTGATGGGCTATCTCCATACGATCTTCCAAGGCCCATGCTAGTTGTTCTCCCATTAAAGCTTGCAATAAATCTTCTGCCTTATCTTTATCCCATATTCTAGAGCTTAATAGCCTATCCCTCATAAATACACGTATGTAATTAATATCTATGCCCATACGGTATGAGAAGGTATTAATATCATAGGTAATACCACATAATACACCATTACCCATCAGCCATTGATTGATAATGTAATTATGTATCTTCATCAAAAGACTATCATCAGGATTCTTTTGATATTCTAATGCCATAGCTGTAGTTCCCATGGGTCTTGGGAACCTTACTATCTTACTTTCTTTTTCTGACATACAAATGAGATTTTCGGATATCGGAACTTTCATCATAACCTCTATACTCTAAATCATATCTTACATACAAATTCAAAGATAGGTTATAGAAATATCCCCTATACTTTTTCTTATTCACTGATAAATTAAAAGGTTCACCAGAGATTAAGTCCCTGGTGAATATCAAATTACCTTTCCCAGTTATTGGGATTTTAAGGCAAAGTTTATAATCTCCTACCTTAAATTTATTGCCATGAAGGTCTAGGATTTCCTTTGCCATATTTTACCTTTTTAGGATTCGAGGGTTTTTTGTCTTGTTTACTATGGTAAGGATTGCCAGGCCTTGGGTCATTTTGGATAATCCCTTTCTGTTCTTCAATTAACTTTTGTACCTCAGGGAATAATTTTTTCCTCAGAGGTACTACCTGCGTAGCGAAAAAGGCATTCCATAATTTCTGAGTAAATGGTTCCCCTACCTTAAGTTTCGAAATTGCCCAGAATTTAGTTTCGAAATTCTTTATTATTTCCTTAAACCGATAGTAATAGATATACCCATGCTTTGGATTTATACCTATAGTAGTAGTTTGGCAATAATCTAGAAAATCTTTACCTAATTCGGATATAAACTCTTCCCTTTTAAAATCATAGTTCTCTTGGTCGAGTTTAAATAGTTTGACATAATCTATTGCTTCCATATAACTTTACTTTGTGATTATTAACTTAGGATATTCATCTGTTATCTGAAATAAATATCCCCTTATATCATCCTCATAGTATGAGGACCAATAAACCCTTCTAATCCGAAAATTATCAAGGATTGCCCCTTTCGGTATGCCCGTAACATAAAGCCTATGCTTAGGCATCATAGGGGTTATTTCAAATTCACCAGTAGTGAGTAAATTACCATAGGTACCATAATCTGGCATATTACCAGTAAAACCTGTAGGTTGTAATACATCCATTACTAAGGTGGTTTGTGGTAATTCTCTTTGATTACACTTGATTATCAGTTTCGATTTACCTATATATAGGTCTTTTACTATTGTCCCAAACATCTGTATATGATTATGTGAGTGATACCATTTTTCTTGAAGTAGAATTGGTTCTGTGAACGTTCCTCTAACTTCTTTAATTCTCTACGAGATTCAGTACAAATTCTTTCTGACTTCCGAAGTATGTCAGATAGATTATCCCAAATAGGTGCCATAGGTTCTACTGGACCTGCATAAACAATTTTGTGTTTAGCATCAATCTGAGGATATTTTGATTTGTACTGATACTTACCTTTGAGGTAAAGCACATTATACTTTTCTGGTTCGTTTCTTTTTGCGTTTTCCATTTTTGTTATTGTTAATGTAATCGGATATATTATCGAGTTGACCTAAAAGCAATGCTTGAATAAAGATGTGTATAGGCCTGAAAAAGAAATTCCTTACGTTATTGGGATTGATATACCAATCGTAAACTATAAAGAATTTCTTAATTTTAGAATGCTTAAGTGAATGCTGAATTAGCCAAGATTTACAACATCGTTTATGTAATTCGACTAACTCTTTATCCTGTTTTAGCATCTCCTTATCAGAGAAGATAGTGTAATCCATTTTGTATGAATTAGAGTGCCCGGGTAATTTATTCCGGGCACTGGGTTAATAAAGGGTTATGCAACTTGTTCTGGTTTGAGAACCTTTTTCTTAAAGTCCTCATAGGCTTTAGCAGCAGCCTTAAATTCTTTGGAATTGGTGTCCTTGATACGAGCCATTGCAAGTTCCAATCGATGAAGTTCGTTTCTGGTTTGTTGTCTCCATTTCTTCCGAGCAAGAGTATCAACTACATCCTCCGGATATACGTATTTAACTTCTCGATTGGAGATTACCTGTTCGATGATAGAGGGTTTTTGTTGTTCCTTTACTTCCTTGACAACCTGTTCTTTTTTGGAAGTTTTGGTTTTTGGAGAGAGTTCTACCAATTTAGCATTGGCAAACTTAGTGGCAGCTTCTTGAGCATCTTTTACCAATTCCTTTTTAGTCTTTTTGGCCTTAGGAGCAGAAGCCTTAGTAGTCTTAGAATTTTTAATTCCTTCAAGTTGTTCAGCAACCTTAGTTGCAACGAGGTTAGTAACCTTGGTTTCATTCTTTTTCATAACGTCTATATTAAAATTGTTAATAAAATAAAGTTTATTTCTTTTCTCTATGCAAATATAAGAATAATATATTTAATACAAAAATATTTCTATATTATTTTTCTATTTGCCCAGGTTAATCGGCTAGGAAGTCGAAGATTTCTGGAGGATAGTTAATTTCATCCTCTGGATCATTTATGTAATCTTCATAATCCTCGTTATATTTATCGTAAATGTTATCTTGTGATGTATTGGGTACCCTTGTACATCTTTCAGGATATTTCTTTACGAAGTCATAGGCTTCTTGAGTAGTCATTACCTTGTCTGAGGTAAATTCGTAGGTTACATAAGAATAAGTTTCACCCAATCTAGAAACTTCATATTGCTGGTATCCAGATTTCTCAATCTTATAGATTTGATTTTCTGGAATCGTTTCTATTTCTACCCTATATTTATACCATTGCTTCTTCTCTTCTTTTGGTTTAATACCCATGCTATCTTGAAGAGAGATTAACTTGGTTATGGGACTTTCAAAATGAGAAGGAGCAGTGCTCACTTCTACTGGATGAGTTCTATTCTCACCAATAAAGTAAATCACTGCCCCCAAGGTTACCAGGCCCAATATGAATTTAGTTTCTGAGTTCATAACCTGTAGTTTCGAATTTATTTTTAATGTTCTTTGCAAGGTATTTACCTTTTGATTCTGCTTGATGTAAACCGTTGCAGATTTCATAAGGTACATCATCATAGCGATAAACTCGATTACCTTTAAAAGCAACCCAAAGTTGTTTTTTCTTTGAGTCATAACCAAAGCCCTCAATATTAGAGGATTCGCAAGGAATCATTTCGACTCCGGTGTTCATTTCTACTGATTCTAAGTATTCGTTCTTTTCCATGTCTATATTAAAATTTTAAAAGTGTTAGTTCTGGGTGGAATTTGAGATTTGCCCTCTGGAATATTGCCCAAGTACCAAGTACTCCCTGAGAATTAGTATGTACCCATTCATCTTCCATTCTGAACAATATGTGAGAGCATACCAGCATTTGGTATTCACTTAGCATATTTATCAGTTGAGGGGTATTCTCTATTTCTACGTATAATTCAATGTGCTCATCTAGTGCTCGAATTATTTCGTCATCCTCAATCTGAAGGAGTTTTTTGATTAAGTCTTGGGCAATATCATTTCCATTTTTAACGTCCTCTTTGATTGAGTTGAGTGATTCAATCTGAATACCAACAATGAGCTTTACGATGTCTTTTGTTTCCTTGTCCATAATTAAATTTTCTTTATGCAAATATACTAAAATTATTTTATATAAAATACTCTTTTAATAAATACGGAGGTAAGTGTTAGCGGTTCTTGATTTCTTCCATCTTTTCCTTTATGGAGTCTGGGAATATAGCATCGTTTACCCATCTTAGGAAGAATTTAGAAGGCTTCTTTTCGGGACTTAGAAGCAATTGTCTCTGTTCAGTAGAGAACTTAATCCTTTCGGATTCTAACATATACTTGGGAAGTTTAGTGAATTCTGCCTGAGAGAAGGAGATTACGTTTTTACCAACTTGGGCCCTTAATGGTTTCTTCCTTTCCTTATAGAGATATGGGATAATCTTTTTCGAGGGTCCCCCAAGGATGCTAAAACCAAAGATTACCATTGGGTCAAATTTATCTGCTTTTGGGTCCTTAGCTCGTTTGATACATCTTGCCATCCAAGAGAATGAATTTGGATATTGCTTATTGTCCGTTGCTTCTCCAACATCTTTTTTATTGAACTCAAATCCGGGAAAGTGAAATAGAAAGTCCTCAGTAAGGATAAATACAAATCCCAATCCCCTAAGATATTTAATAATATCTTGTTGGCTTTTACCCTCTTCAATCATTTTTTCTACATCTGCAAGAATATCCTCCCTTGGTGATTCCAATTCCTTAGTTGTAGACCCTGCAGGTCTTCCTCTGCCCACATTAGGTGCCTTAGCAGGCAATGTACCAGATAACCTATCTAAGTATTCTTTGAAGTTATCAATATCTTGTTTATTAGTAAGAGTTACTTCTACTCTTATGGGACCGTTATGCTGTACCTTTGGACCTGAATTCATCTCGGTATAAGCATCTACCAACCTATCTGATAATGGAGTACCATTCTCTGATAGTGTAGTGATTCTAAGTTTTGGTTTATATACTTCTTGTTCCATTTTCGACTTAATTAGAAAATAAAAGGCCTGAACAATTTTTATATTGCCAGGCCTTCTACCATTATTAACGAATACTCAAAAATATGATAAGTAAAAGTAAAAAGTGCTCTTATTAATCTTCTTCTTTAGCGGCCTTCTTTTTCTTCTTGTCTTTGGCCTTCTTATCTTTCTTATCGGAAGCCGGTTTTTCTTTTACCTTTTCTTCCTTCTTTTTCTTAGTTTCCTTTTCCTCCTTGGGAGCCTTACCTGAAGCAAGTTTTCTTTGCTCCATACGATATTTTTTCTTCTCAGCCGAATTCATTTCTCTGCCATCGATGAGAGGATAATCGTATTTGGTAGCTGTTCTACCACCATTTCCTTTCTTTTCCTTTTTCTCTTTGGCAGCCTTCTTCTCAGCTTTTTCCTTCTTCTCTTTTTCCTGGAGTTTTACCAATTTCTTGTTGTTCTCTTGGTCAGCTTCAGGATAGGCAGCAGCAACTTTGTCTCTTTCCTTATTGAGCTTGTTTACAAGTTCGGTAACCTTTTTACCATGTTTCTTGTCTTTGGTCCAATCCTTAGTAGGGTCCAACTTGTTCTCTTTAAGGTAAGCATCCAAAGCTTTCTTAGCCTTTGTGAGTTCCGGAGTCTTGGATTCCGATTTACTCTTCTTTTCTGTTTTCTTAGCCATTTTCATTTATATTAGGTGAATAATTGAATTTCCTATTTACATAATACCATAGTTATACCTTCCTAATTTGGGTTGGGATTTCTTTAATTTCTAGGATTTCTAAACTGCATTGTTTTAAAACTGCCTCGAGTTGAAGTATATCTTCTACCTCTTTCTGAGATAAGTCCGTAAAAGTTTGTTCAAAAGTTTCTTTCTGTTCCCCCCTTATAAAATTAAATTGGGCAACAATATAAGTCCCATGAAGTTTTTTATTCAGGGCTCCTTTAAGAGATATGAGTTTTCTTTTCAGATAATTACTCTTCAACCTATGGGATTGGTATTCGCCTTTCTTACCCTTACTAAGAGCTACCTTTTTAAGGTACGAAACATAATCTAATTCTCTGAGAGTTTGATTAATGTTTCCCACTAATAATCTTAAGTCTTTTTCCATTTGGGTCTTTGCATTACTTGGTTAGATACTTCCTGAGTTTCTTCTGATAGCATTTCTCTTGCCTCATTTATTATATTGATGGCAAGTTCCCTTTCATCTGGTCCCAGGTTTAATTCTTTATCTTCTAGTGCATCAGTATAAGTATTTATTAGATTATCCAATGCAAGTATTCGAATGTTCTTTCGAATTGCTAATTTCTCTTCTTCCATGGGTATAAAAAATTAAAGCCCACTACCTTCACAGGCAATGAGCTTTTGGCTGAACAACGTCCTAAGTGTAGATGTTATTCATATGAACTTAAACTCTAAATTTATATAGCAGACATATGGGATAGTAGTTAGTAAGTTAGAGTTTAATCTTCTGATTCTTCCTCTTCTTCTTCCTTAGCCTTTTTGTTTTTCGGAGAACAAATAACGCCATGTCCTTTCTTAGACTTAACGGTAAGAGTTCCCGGAACGAATGAAACTGAAGTTGATACCGGTTTGCCATCCGTAACCAATACAGAAGTAACCACTACACCCTGATAGCCTTCCTTGTTCTTAACGGCATAACCAAAGTTCATTACCTTGGATTTGTCGTTAATGGCAATAACGTCGATTTGCTTGCTGTTAGGGCGTTGTTCAGCCGGCCGATTCTTGAGTGCCTCTTGACGAGCTTTACGTTTAGCTTCTTTTTCGGGGTCTTTTTCCTTATCTCCTTTCTTCTTGGAGTCTGATTTCTTTGTTGCCATAATTTTTAATGTTTTATAAGTTAATGGTTATTATAAGTAAACTTCTACGTTTATTAATAGTTGATAGTAAAGGTAGGGAAATTTCCCTACCTTCTTTTAAATCTTGAATACAGTTACCAGATTACTTTTTCCCTTTCTTGCCCTTACCTTTGGCTTCTTTCTTTGCCGGCAATTTGAGACCGAGTTCTTTGGCAATTGCTTTACGGAGTTTTTCGATGTCGTCTTCATCATAATCGTCTGGGTCAGTTTCAAGGTCTTTGTCGTCGCAAACATCCTCAAGTTCTTCGAAGTCCATTTCGGCAAGTTCTTCACCGGTCAGTTCTTCCTCTTCTTCTTCCTCTTCGGAATCATCATCATCATCTTCCTCATCGTCATCATCCGATTCCTCTTCTTCTTCCTCTTCGGAATCATCATCATCATCTTCCTCATCGTCTGATTCTTCCTCTTCTTCTTCTTCTTCCTCGTCATCGGATTCAGAACCAAAAAGGTCTTCGGCTTCTTCGGCAGAAAGCATGATAGGAGCAGGGATAATCTTTACTGAGCCGTCTTCGTACTTAACGATGATTGCACCATTGATTTCTGTTCTGGAAACTTCTTTCAGTTCCACTTCTTTTTTCTTCTTAGCCATTTTCGTAATGTTTAAGTTGGTTAATAATTTATTTATATCACTCTGTTATAAGTTTCTTTACCAGTATGGATTTCTGAGTATACCCAGATTTTACTAATTCCTCCTGAGCAATATTGAATTGTTTTATCTCATCTAGAGTTGTCTTTAATTCTAATTGAGATTCAATTGTTATTGCCTGAGAGGCAAGTTCCTTGTCACCTTGATAAGTGACTATCTTAAACTTCTTACCTGCAAATGGGTTTGCTGGTTGATGTGCTGTGATTTTAAAACCTTCGTTATTATTCATTGCTGTATTTAATTTTAGTTATCCCAGGAATACCCACCTTCCCAAATACTTCGGTATAGGATTTGTATTTCCCTTTTATCATTGTTTTATAGTTATCGGATAATCGAATTGGGTAGACCCATATTTTATTTTCTATCATCCTATTTGTCATTATATAAGCATAAGACCTTCTAAGTTTAATACTCTCTAATGGAACAAACCCTTGAAATAATAAAGACTTCTTAATAAACCTTTCTTTAGGCAAATACCCTAAAAATTTAAGTGATGCCTCATCGAATATTTCAAGCATATCCCTTTGTGCTTTGATAAATAGTACCTTTTGTATTGGGATGTTCATCTTCTTTCTTAAATATAAAGCCAATGAACTTACCAATGGAGGATACTGCAGGAATAACAGATTGAATTTATGTTTCTCCTCTTGACTCAGCCTGTTGTAAATCCTGTAGGATAGCAAGATTGATTTGTAATCTCTTTTGCCTTGTATACTTGGGAGATATGCCTTGCCGTTGTCCATAGAGTTTGATTGAGTACCTTTCATTGAATTCCTTTTTTCCTTTAGACTTAAAGACTCGGTGCATTTGTACCATAAATCTTCTTCGTCGGTGTTTATCTATGTGATATTCATCGGGCATTATGAACTTCCTTGCTTTTACGAATTTACCCTTAAACCAGAATTTAGTACTACCCTTTTTAAGAAGTTTACCATTCATATCGGATAATTCTCTAATGCCTTGTTTTATAAGTTTCCTCCCAGATATTATATGGATATACTGAAGAACATCTACACCATAAAGATAAACTAAGGTAACCTTTACTTGGTGTCTAGTAAAGTAAGGTATACCAGTTAGATGTTTCCTATATAATTTCTTTTCAGTAACAATCTTATTGGTGGTATCTGGTCTCCAAGTCCATATATAATACCTATCTGGTAGTATGGGTCCGTTGTTACTTTCCTTTAGTTTTACCATTTATATCCCTCTTTGCCATTCTATACCAAAGATTGATAGATTTCTCATTTGCTTCGGGGAATTTCTTTTTCATTCTCCGAATAACTCTATCAAGTTCAAAACCTTTTGCAGTTAATTCGAATACATAAGATTTCTTTGTACCCTTGATAAGATTAAATTCATCCCTCTCTCTTGGTGGTTTCTTTTCTCGAGGTTTCTTTATCCCAGGAACTCGTTTGGTTCTTCTTTGCCCATTTTCCCCTTCTTCTCCGAGAAACCCAAGCCTTAATCGAGAATTTCTTAATGGGTCATCTTTCGAATACCCAATATTTTCTAATTGCTTATCCATCCAATCGTCATATTTATCAATTAACGATTTATCGGGCTTTTCTTCTGATACATTGATATAATGTAATAAGTCAAATACCCCAGCAGAACAAGCATCAGGGAAAGGCATCCCTAATATGATAGCCTTTCTCTTTAAATCCTTATAAGTCATGTTTCTCCCAGAAGCACCAAGGAAATTTGATTTCTCCTTGGATGGGGCTTTCATGTCTTTTCTACTCTTTTTTGCCATATCATCAATATTTTTAAATATTCATTTATTTTCTTTGCAAATATAAGAATAAATAATTTAATCTTATCTTATTTCTCTATTTATTTTTATAAAAATCCGAGGTTTTTGCTCGGTTCGCAGCAGTGGATTTAGGTTTTTTATGCTTTCTCTTGATATGTGTGTTATAAGCCATATCCAATTTCTTAATATTGAATTCTATGTTGTTCACTTGATTATAGTTTACTGCTTTTTCCACACAGCAACGGTACTCTGGCCAGAATTTTTGTCCAAGCTTAACAGATTCGGTTTTAATCATGAACTTAGATACCATAAAACCAAAAGTATCAGCATCATCTTTAGTTTTGAATACATACATGTAAAATCTACTAAATTCATCTACTACTTCATCCAAAGGTCTTACTGGTAACAATAGATAACCATCAGTATATAGGTCCTCAGATATTAAAGCTACCCAATACTTTTTCTTTCCTGGTTTTACTTTATACCTAAACCTTTCCTTGAGTTTAGTGTGCATCCAATCCGGTACCCTATTAAGTAGGTATTTGATATATATCTTATCCTTCTTATTCGACCGCCTTTTAAATGCAGATGGCTGTTGTAGCATCCTTGGAAGTATTCTAAAGTTATTCCACCTATCAAATTCAAGAATTAATCTTAGAGTATCTATGTCCCATTCATCCTCAGACTCCTTTAACCTCTTCATGTTTCTCTCTATATTTTTAGAGTTTACCTTTGGGAGTAATTGAGCTGAGTCTCCTGTGAATAAGCTTGCTTCTTTTCTCTTTAATCTTTTCTCTAAACATCCCTCCATATAATCTTGGAAATTCCTCTCACAGGGGCAATCTGGTCGAAAAATAGAAGTGTGTTTCTCAAAAAAATCCGAGAATAGCCTAAAGAATTTCTCTGACCGTTCCCGGATTTCAAGATACTTGTAATGAGATAACTTTAAAATTTCACCAGCTTCCCATGAAGATTTACTTTCTGATAGTTGAAGGAATAATGATTGTTGTTCTTTATCAATTAAACAACTCCAGGCTTTTTGTTGAGCTTCGTTCATAACATTAAATTCTCCTAAAATTCATTATACTATCAATTGCTTCATTGGTAATCTGATTAGGGTCATATTCTCCCTGATTAGCATAAAGCCTATCTGGGTCATGGTTCAAATAAACACTGTAGATAACATTGTCAAAAGGTAGCCATACTTCCATTCTTCCCATTTCAGGGTATATAAGAACTTTTACTCTTTTACAAAGATGGTCAACCTCTAATACTGTAGCATCTACTCCCTCATAAGGATAACCCCGTAATACTAAGTAATCTCCAGGCTTTACATTGACTAAATCATCTACTGAAAACTTCTTATTCTCTCTAGCAATACGTTTAAATCGCCTTACTTCTTTTCTACTACAAGTAGCCACTAAAGAGAAATCATCAAAGTCTTCTGCATTGTCAATCCTTACCTTTTTCTTTCTTGGGTGCATTGTCTCGGTATTACGTAACCAAGTTCTGATACCAGATATATTCCTACGTAACTTATTAAGAAAGGGCCTTGAGAATGCTAATTTAGTGGGCATTCTCATAAAACCATAATTGAATAATACTGGTACTTCTTCGAATACCATCTTACCCTTTGTGGTTTTTCTTAATACGTTTACCATAGGAATAATTGCCTTGATTTGGTCATACCCCTTTTCTTTGAGTTCTTTATTGATTTTATCACAGTACTTCCTTTCAAGGTAAAATATACAATATGAGTATGGGGTATGCTTCTTCATAGGTTACCGGTTTTTAAGAATTAACTTAGCTTGTTTATGTACTAACTTATAGTTTACATTCTTCAATATATCACTAGCCATGAATACATAAAGAATCTCATCTATCTTTGGTACATCAATTACCATAATATTGGCTTTATCGAATATTGGTTTATAGAATACAGAAGATAAATCCTTTCCAACTACAAAGAAAAATTCTTCTGATGGCATTGAATTATATCTCATACAGAGTATGGGAACTTTATTTGCTCTTTTTGCATCCTTAGAAGCTTGTTCCCAGAATTTCAATATATCGCATCCCTTATTACCTAAGAGTAGATGTTCAAACTTAATCTCTTTATAATTCTTGCATTCGATAGATATCTTACATCTATGAGCATGCCTTTCATCAGTACAGGTTAAATCAGAAGTGGAGTCCTTGTTTGAATGCCAAGCTCCACTCCCGGCTCTGTTTCTTTCAAATTTGTACCCGGTCCATTTCGTAAACCAAGCCCCTATCTTTCTTTCGAATCGATTTCCTTTATTCTTAGAGTTCATGATATAATGGTGTATTGTATTTTATATACCATTATAGTAATTGGTACTTACTCAGGCCTTGAGTCTTTTCCACTTGCAGGATTTTGGTATTACCGAGAGGAAGTGAATCCAAGTGGGTTATCAAGAATAAAGTTTTCTCTTTGAATATGTGACGTATCAATGATGTAACTATCTCAACATTATCCGAGCTTAAAGATTCGAATACCTCATCGAGAAATGCTAGGTTGATACCTTTAGAAGCGGTTAAAGCTTCATTCATTGCAAATGCCATTGCTACACAAACCAATTGTTTTTCTCCTCCTGATAGTTCATCATAATCTATAATCATACCATCTCTTTCTATAAGAGTAACAAATTCTTTTCTAGCAGTTCCCAAATCTATATTAAACTCAATCCTAAATCCTAATACTTCTGAATACTTTTCTAAACACTTATTCAAGAACTCAAGAGAGGAATCGAATAAATAGGCTTTAATTCCATTATTGCCCAATGGGTCATTGATTAACCAATTGTAATTCTCTAGCTCTAACTCTTTATTGTGAAAATCTTCATCAACCTTACGTAATTTTTTCCTAATCTCTTTAAGTTTTTGTTTATACTTGGGAGACATGACTTTAAGTTTTTCCTGTTTGAGCTTAGCCAAATCCTCATCAACAGAAGCAATATCAGAAGCAATATCATCACAATCAGATTTTAATTTCCTATACTTATCATTTACACTACCAAGTTCCTCTAACCTCTCTAAAGCCTCTTGATACTCTTTATCATATTTATCAAGGTCAGAGAACGCTTTATATATTGATTTAGCATCACGTAATGCACGTTTGTAGTGACCTGCCTCTAACTGTATTACTAATTCTTTAATTACCCTCTTAAGAGGTACATTAGATAAACTCTTAGCATCTTTTATCTTACCTCTTAAATCAAGGATTAATCTATTCTGTTTCTTAATCTTTATCTGAAGAGAGGCATCTACTTCATCTTTAATCTGTTTTTGTTTTTCAATCAGTAACTTAGTTAGCTTCTCCCTATCCTGTTTTAGTTCTTTCCTCTCTTCCCTAATCTTTTGTTTGAATGATTTCTCCCTATCTCTCATATCAAAGTAAGCCTCTTTATTAGCCTCTAATTCTTTCTTCAGCATTTGAGACTCATGCTCTACTTCGTTTATCTGAGATATAAGGTTATTCTTATCTTGCAATGCAATGCCCTTAGCAAGGTTTAAGAACTCTAAATCAAATACTTCTTCGAATATCTTTTTCTTATCTGAATTAGACTCTTGTATAAGCCTCCTTATACCCTGGCCAAACATAATTGAATTCATGAACAAAGTATACGATAACCCTATTTCTCTATTTATGGCATCTTGTATCTTACCTTTCCCTTTTATATCAATTACATCGCCATCCTTGATAAATATAAGTCGGTCTTTACCTTTAGCCCCATCATCAAGTACTTCCTCATACTTTTGACATCTTATTATCTTATAGGTATGTGAGTCTTTTTGGAAGAATACCTGGACCATAGTCCCCTTGTAATCTTTGGGTCTTACTTCCTTCCAGGTATTTACATCAGATACACCCTTTAGATTTTTCCCATATATTGCCCATACTAATGCCGATAGAATAGTTGATTTCCCTTTCCCATTTGGTGCCTTGATAAGTATGGTACAAGTTGGGTTTAGTTGTAGATGCAGGGTTTCTATTGAACAAAAACCCACTACATCCATATTCATAAAACTTAGCATGACTCTACCTTTTTAAGTGTTTCTATTAATAGGTTCGATTTAACCTTATCATTGATACCTTTCTCTTTTAAGTACCTCTTTGCTAGTGACTTCTTAGAAAGTTGCTTAGTAATCTTATGTTTGTTATTAACGGGAGTACTAGTTTTCTTGGGAATCACAGTATAATAATTGCCATCATCTTTAATATCTTCCTCAGATTCTACATCAATGAATTTCGGGAATTCCCTTAAAGGGATGAACTTCATTGATAGGTCCTCATATATTTTCCAATAACCCAATTCACAATCTCTATCGGTTCTTCTTTGAGGGTTAGTTGCCCCAATCATATAGACCTTTTTCGAAAGTCTTTGAGGTTTATGAATATGTCCACATAATACTAAATCGAACTTATTGAGAAGGTTAACATTAAGATTCTCTACAGAATCTATTTCCCTACCATCGGTGTCCTTTGCTCCTGGATAATCCGTGTGTAGTAAAAGTATATTCTTAAGACTCTTATCTAATTCAATATTCTTTAAATATTCACTTAGACCAACATTATTATCAATATAAGGTACACCATATACTTTTATATCCTTATGATTAGAAGATAAGATAGCAGACCCATAATCTAATATATAAATCCCATACATTTCTACTCTATAAAGCCAGCTATAGGGAGGTGTACCAGCTTTACTTACCTTCTTGATGTCATGATTCCCTGAAATAGCGTATACCCATAGAGGGTCATAATCATTGTATTTATTAAATTCTTTGTAGCATATCTCATCAAGTTCTTGGTCCATGGTTTCTGCTTTGTGGAATAAATCTCCACAGAATAAAGCTGGGCAATTATACTTCCTACATTGTTTTTGTATAATCGACAAAACCCTGAAACTATTCAGGGTCCTGTGATTATTCTCATTGAACTTAGCCCAGAGATTAATATGCAAATCTGAAAAGGCTATTGCTATTACTTCTTTCCCCATATCCTATCTAAATGGTAATTGATTTGTTCCGTTCTCATACCTAAATCGAGCTCAGATATACAAATAGTGGGTATTTCCCAATTTGCAAGCAATTCCCCCATAAGAGATGATATCTGAACTTGGAAGAATCTGTTAAGTATTCTCTTACCATTATCTTCCATTGACCAATGCTTATAAGTATCTAGATTTAATGGTAAGAAGATTGCTACATCACATTGATCTTCCATTAAAGTCTTACACTGACAGAAAAAATGTTCCATTTCACATTCTGGTAAAGTTCTTGATTGCTTATACCAAAAATAAGCAGCCAAATCTGCATAACTCCTATCAGTTACGAAGTATTCTCTATCCTTGAATAACCTATTCCTTTTGTTCAGAAGTTGAAAATCTGCTTTATACATTGCCTCCGAACCGAGGGATAATATTTCATTATGTGATACCCCTTCAGTAGCAGGTAATAAATCTGACATACTACCAGAAATAAAAGGTAGATCTTCTCTCTTAGCTACATACTTAGCTAAAGTAGTTTTCCCTATACCTGAGGGACCTACAAACATTATACGTTTACTCATGATGTAATTCTTTAAAGGGTTTTATAAATTCATTTGTCAAGAAGGATGCTAAAGAGTATTCGATACAAAGCTCTTTGAATTTCTCATACTTAAACTTCTTTTTTGACTTAAGTGGTAATTTCTCTAATGGGTTATGTCTTACAAACCAGAAGAGGTCAATCAATTGCTCATTCCTTTTCCATATTTGAAGATATTCTTTGTTCTTACTCTGAGCAATGAATTTCTCAATCCTACCTTCATCGAGTATTTTCCTTGCCTTTACTGGACCTATACCAGGAAACCCAGATATATCATCGGAAGTATCTCCAACCATTGCTAAATATTCTACTGTCTCATGAGAATGATATCCGAATAATTCTTTGCAATTATCCATCCTTATCATCTCATCTTTTCTGGGATTATATATCCTCAGGTTATTTGATAGCAACTGGTTAAAGTCTTTATCCGATGATATAAGTATCATTTTCTCGGATTGGAATTTTTTAATTGCAAGATATGCTAAGAAGTCATCTCCTTCATATACTGTAGATTTCTTTTTATCGAAGATATAATTAATTCTTAGCATACCCAGCATTTTCATTATGATTGCCTTTTGCTTTTGCAATGACTCATAATCTATTGATATATTTTTTCGATGCCCCTTGTAATTGGGCAATAACTTCGTCCTTACTGGTGAATGACCATTATCGAATGAAATATAAACCCCATCTGGTTCAAACCTCGTAAGGTACATATGCAGGGATTTAAAAAATCCAAATATTGCTCCACTGGGTTTTCCATCAGTAGATTTAAGTTTTTCAAATTTGTGAAAACTTTGGTGAAGTAGGTTACATCCATCAATCAATAATACTAGTTTTTTAGCCATAGGTTTCTTTATATTTATTATAATAATCAGATACTAATTGAACTCCCAGATTCATAATTTCCGAGATTTCTTTTCTAGTAAATCCAAGGTTAATTAACCTTGGTATATAAGACCTTTGTATCTCGGTACCTTTATAATGTACACTATCTTTACCTTTTGCTTGAATCATTCTTCCCTCCTTAGAAGCTTGTGACATATTGTCTTTTTGTGTACCCCAATAAAGATTATTTACTGAATTATTAGTAGGTACATTATCTTTGTGACATACATAAGGTAACCCTTTTGGATTTGGCAAATATACTAAAGCTACCAATCTATGTACTAGCCATTTAGTTGTACCAATACCAGGTTGAGATAATCCTATAATATACCTACCATTTTTATTTAGGTGAGGCTGTTTTAAATGATACCTTCTACTTAGTATACCCTTACCATTAATATCCCATCTTGAATATATCTTACCTCTTTTAGATATATGATAACCCGGGTACCCAGGTATATTATCTTTTAGAGATTTATTCTGATATCTACCTTCTCCATGAGGATAAATAGGAGAAGTCCAAGATAAACTTCCCAACTTTACCTTAGACCTTGTAAACTGTGTTTTCTTACTCATCGTCTTCCTCCTCGTCTTCCGATTCGTTAAATGATTCATATTCTACTCCATCTACTGGATATAAATTAGTAGTCAATGCTACTATCTTCTTTCTAGTTGTACCGATAGTATTTATCTCAGCCTTCTTTAATAGTTTACGACGAAGTTCATCATCATCTTCCAAAAGCTTTTGGAATTTCTCTTCCCCTCTTGCAAGAGTTTTTCCTTTGAACTTATATACTCCACCTGAAGATTTTTCTATGATATCATTTTCTACCAATACATCCTCAAGAGCATAGCATCTATCAAAACCTACTTCATGGAACTTAGGATTGAAGTAAACCGGGCACTTACTGATTGTAGGTCTTGGAGGAGCAACCTTATTTTTAATAAGTCGGATTGTGACCAATTTACCAGCTTTCCGTTCTTTACCTTTCTGTTTAACAGTGATAGACCTGCCTGAGTAAAAGGCAGCTCTGATTGAAGCGTAGAACTTAAGTGCTGCACCTCCTGTAGTAGTTGTGTTATCTTTTCCGAATCCGACATTTAAAGCAGTTCTTAATTGGTTAATGTAAATCTGTGTAACTCCTAATCTATAGAATAATTCACTTCTGATACGGAAGTATTTGTAAAGAGCTTTTGCTCTACCTCCCATTTCAGCCTTACCCTCTACCATTTTAGAATCTATGTTATCTGCACAATCCATAGCAGCAATAGAATCTATCACTAAGAGAATCGGTTCATTATTAGTTAATTGAGAACGAAGATAGATTGCTAAGTCTGCTACAGCATCAGAAATATATTCTATACGAGTATCATTTAATACTGTAACTCTTTCTGGGTCTACTCCATTGATTTCTGCCCAAGAGTTCATCCAAGATTGTTCGGCATCTACCCATATGACATGTCCTCCGAGTTGTTGACAAGTATATGCAAAGTTATAGGCAATAAGAGATTTACCAGATGATTCTTCTCCAGCTACTTCTAAAATTTTACCGAATGGTATACCACCACCAAAGGTATAGTTGAGAGCAAAGAAGGTTGATGGCAACCATAGATTTGATTCTACAGTTTCTGAAGCCAATCTCATCATGCCCCCATATTTCTTTAATATCTCATTTTTTGTTGGTACCTTTAAACCCACTTTCGATTTCTTTGCCATAATGTAATGTATTTAAACTAAAGAAGGTGATAACCGAATGAATCTAATTATCACCTTCGAATGAAACCATATTATTACTAACCCTTAAATATCCGATTTGTATTTTCTTTTCTTTTTCTTGGGTTCATCGTCTTCCATGTAATGGTCTTTGTGAACTCCCTTTTTCTTTTTCTTCTTTGGATTATCGTCCTCATCATCACCGTGGTCTTCATTTAGATACTGTGAAAGTAAATCTTCCAACTCATCATAGGATTTGATTTGAGAACGAACTATACCCTCAAGGTCAATTGTACCTTGGTATTTCTTGTCCAACTTAGTTGGTTTGCAAGCACGAGCAGAATAAGTGGTGTCTAGTTTACCAGACCCTGAACGTATTATCTTAATATCATAACCAGTTTTTGGGTCGGTCATATCACCTGCCTCATCTTCATCAAGGTATAGGTCAATGATATCCTGGTATACTGAGCGAGGAACTAAAACTCCCTTATCTTTGCCTTCGTAATCTACCTTACTACCCTTTTCATCTGAATAGATTATACCACCAATAACATATCTTCTTCTTGGTACCAGATTCTTGGCAAGTTCCTTGTCGTCTTCATCCTTAGAGTTTTTCAATTCTTGATACTTCTCCATAAATGGGCAAGGTTCATCAAAAGTAGCCGGAGATATAACTCCTCCCAAATTGCCTCCCAGGTAGAATTGAATAATTTCGATACCCAATTCTTGGTCATCACCAGGAGACTTAATTCTCATTCTCAGAGTTCCTTCTTTTGGATATACTAACCCACTACCATTTCCCTTAGATTCTAGCTGTTTCTTTCTAGCTAGCATCTTTTCTTTTGTAGAAAGTCCCTCTGATGAAACTTTCTTTTTCTTCTTATCTTTTATCATAGTGATTAATTTTGATTGTTCGGTTCTGAATAGACTACCTCATTCATACTCAATACGGTAAGAACGTTTTTCTCTAAGATCTTTTGAAGAGCAGGAGATAATTTATCTGTTTCGAATTCAAGTTCTTTACCCGCATACAAACCATAGGTAACTATCCTACCTATGCCCACCAATTCCCGATAGGTTTTATATTCTTCTGTAATCTCCCCACTCTTTACTACAACTCCTTTACGAGGAACTCCCTCTTTTACTTGTTCAGGGATAATCAAACCCGATTTAGTTTGGTTTACCTCCTTTGGAGATAAAATAAGTACCCGGTTTTCTGTAGGGCATCCAGGTAATTCTTGATTAAATTTCTCAGCCACAAGAGGTGAGATAAATGTCATTGAATAATTCATATTCTAATACTGTTTTTAAAAGTTAGTAATTATTTATAGTTCAATGGGTTAACCCTTTCTTAGATTCGCATTAATAGTTCTTAATATATTCTCCCGACTCTCATAAGCTTTACATATAGCTATGAACTTATTTGCTTTTTCTACAGCTTTTAAGTATCTCTCATAAATGGAAGAATACTTCTTGTTAAGATTTGCCTTATGAGAAACATATTCGTTATTCCACCTTTCATTGGCATCCTTATAATATACCCAAGCATTGGAATAGGCTTCATCCTTTTCCCTTGCTAGTAAATCTCTTTCCTTTATATACTTATCTCTAAGAGAACAAAGAATATAATAACTAGAAGGAGATTCTCGTAGCTGAGAATTAATGATATTCTCATTGATAGACAACTCTTTTTGAATATCAATTTCTAGGGTCCTACCCTCAAATTTAACCTTTAGTTTTTTTAGCTCCGTCTTCATAAACTTCTAATAGGTTTTTAAAGTCTTCCTTACTAAATTCGCCTTTACTTATAGCATTAGATACTTGAGCAAAAGCCATTTGATAAGCTAAACTCATACCAGGCAATCTAAGAAGAGATTTATAGGGACTAATCTTATCTACTAAAGCTCTTAATCGTAAGTCGCATAAGTTATCAGTTCCCCCTCTATCTAATAATACTAAGAAAGCTGCCCAATAAATATGAGTAGCATCTTCATAAGCAAGTTTCCCATCCTCATCAGTGGCCATTACTTTAAAAGCCATATCCTCTAATGTAGTAAGGTTAGTCTGTAATTGATGTAGTTGGGTCTTTACTCGATTGAATAACATCTTTTCTTGTCCGCTTACCTTTAAATTCGTAGCATCCAGGTATTTAAACAGATTCTCAATAGAATAACCCAAACATCCTGCAATCATATATGTAAGGGCAGTTAATTTACTCGCATTTTGATATTCCTCATTTGTTGCCATGGTTTCATAAATTTATTTTATTTATGTGGACATAGTATCCTCTTTCTTCACTTCTGTTGGTGATTTTGGATTTTCTTCATGATGTAAATACCTATTACATCCAGGACATTTTACAAGTTTACAATCTGCAAAGGTATGTGAATCTACTTCTGAATAATCATATTCAAATTCACAATCACAGTATGGGCACTTAGCTCTCCATATTGTGGGTCCGTTCAAAATCTTTTTCATTTCCTTAGTTTTATGTTATTATACCGTAATATTTTATACAATACACCAGTTGAAATACTGAATTCTTTTAGTATATCTCTTCTTGGTGTGCCATACACATACCTAGAAATTAGTAATTCTACGTTTACCCTACGTTCTCGTTCTTTGCCAACAAAGTAAAATCTTTTATCTTCTATACATTGACCCATATTCATCTTGGCAGTTCCCCAATATAGATTACTTACTCTATTATTTTCAGGGTCATTATCTTTATGGCATACTTGAGGGTAATGGTTTGGGTTAGGTATATAAGTGGAAGCCACTAACCTATGTCTATAGAAATTCTTCCGTTTACCATCATCTCCTACTAAAGAGTTAGATAAATAACCATTATCTTTCATAGCGGGTTTTACCAATCTCCAATTACCAGTAAATTTCGAGTATAACTTCCCAGTACGGGATATGTAGTAATTACTAAATCCCGGTATATTACCCTTTTCTCGATTCTTCATATTCTCGTTGATATTTATGGATTTCCTTTTTATATAGTTCCATAAATACCTCTGGTGAAGCTGCACTAAAATTACCAATTTTACGAGTCTTAAACTTGTGATATTCTTCCATGTAGGCATCTACCGAAAAGTCTGGTTTTAACATTCTAGTATAATCATAGCCTGGCATAAACGGTAATTCTTCTGCCATAGACCTACCTATTGTAAAATCCATTGATAGAGTTACATCATCAACTTGGAAACCAAAGTATTTCTTAGTACTTGGGTTACGTAGTATATTCCAAATTGTATATACTGTCCATGTATTTATATCCTTCGGTTTAGAATACATATATACAGCATCATGAACTGTACAAGCTTCTTTCATCATGGGTAATTTACCTTGTCTCATTAACCAATAAACAAGGATAGCTCCAAAATTAGTCATATTTGCTGCAGCACCTTGACATGGGAAATTAAGTCCCAAACGGATGGCATAAGCAACTTCTTGTTTATCATTTGAGTATATTTGGGGTAATCTTCTCTTAGTACCAAATAACTGGGTATAATATCCATGCTTACGAAGGAATTTCTCTTGTTTCTCTTTGAACTTAAGTATCTTTGGGTGTTTCTTAAAGAACTCATCCATCTCCTTACGAGCTTCTTCTTTAGTAACTATAATACCAGCTTTTGGGTCTGATAATTTTACTGCTAGCAAAGCATCTCCAATTCCATAGATAAGTCCAAATGCAATTTGCTTAGCTTGTTTTCTTCTAGTCTTCCAAAGCTTATGGTCAGGGTGACTTTCGTCTTCGTATATTTTACTGGCTTCCTCAATTGGAACCCCATATTTTGCTGCTGCTATACCAAGGTGAGGGTCTACGCCCTTTGCAAATGCTTCCAGATAAGTTTCATCACCTGATAAATGAGCCATCATTCTTAACTCTGCCTGTGAGTAGTCGAATGCCATATATAGATAACCTGGAGGAGCTACCAATTGTTTCTTGATATTTGGGTCTACTGTTGTCTTTGGGATCTGCTGCATATTTGGGTCTGCAGAACTAAACCTATTAGAGTCAGTACCATGTATGTTATATCTACCATGTAATCGAGAATCATCTTGTACCTTTTCCCACCACCCATAAATATAAGTCTTATACATTTTCTCTAACCCTCTTAGTTCGAGAAGTTTATCCAAGAATATTGCCTTTGGTGAATCGGGTTTTTTAACTGTTAACCTTAAGTTAGTTAGAGTTTCTTCATCTGTACTTGGTTTACCAGAATCATTATCTTTAATTACATCGAAATGGAATCCATCCTCTGAATACATTAGCTTAGGCAAATCAACTGGGCTACCAAGGTTAATGGGTCTTATTAATTCCTGTTCCTTTTTAGTTGTAAATATACCTGCCTTGATATTCGATATTTTCTGTTCCCTTAATGCAATCTTACGTTTATCCTTTGGGTCATTATAATCTAACTCTTCAAGTTCTGATTCGATAGATTGGATATACTTATCAATCTTTTCTTGGTTATACTTCTTTTCGAATTTCTTTACTCTTGGCAAAGCGTATATTGCGTCTCTAGCAGCATCTATTTTTGGTTTATATTCTTCCAAAAGCTTTTTATTGAACTCAGTATCTAGATATAAACCTTCCTTTTCTACCGAAGTAAGTACTCGTGAATTACACATGAATAAATTACGGAATACCGAATACATACCTAAATCCACCAACTTCTTCTCAAAGAATATCATTAACCTAAGTGTATAATCCGTATCTTGACATCCATAATGGCAAAGTGGGTCTAATTCTTTTTTATCCCAAGGTATCTTATCAAAAGCATCTTGTTTCTCATAATTACCATACTCAGGCAAATACCTTCTTACCATTGATTTTAGGTCATGGGGTTTTTCCTCATTAAGAACATATTTTGCAAGCATACCATCTAAACAAGTACCCCTATAGAATATTTGATATTTCTGGTTTATCTGGTCATCAAATTTCCAGTTCCATGCAACCTTTACAATGTCATAATTCTCAATTACCTCTTCCCCAAATTTCCTTAGCATCTTTTTCCAATTCCAACCGGGTGAAGTATAATCTTTTGTTTCGAAATGGTCTAAAGGAATGGAAGCACCAAACCCTGGCATCCAGGATACTGAGAGTATAGTTGGCTTAAAACCCTTATTATATATAGGTTCTGCATTTGTTTCATAATCACAGCAAGCATAACCAGTTGATTTACAACAGGCAATGAGTTTCTTTAACTCTCTTTTGTTTTTTATTATTGTATACCGTGTCTCCATATTTTAAAAATAGAAAAAGGGACATACCCACCAGTAGTAGATACATCCCTCATTATTAGTATTTATCTTATAAGTCTTCCAGATTAGAAGCTAATGCTGTCCAATCTTTCTTATAAGCATGGAGAGAATCAATTGTGTGATACAGATAACCTGGTTTTATTCCTACCTCTTGAGCTACATATTCCATGAGTCTCCATGCAAGGTATACATCATTACCAAAATGAGTAACAAAATCTGAACTCCTTTGATGATAGCAAATATGTAATACCTTCTCTCCTTTACCATTCTGACGGATAAGGAAGTCATAATACATAGAGCAGGGTATACGTCTACTACCATCATACCAATCGGTATCTAATCCGTCCATATCACCATTGAATATTGGTAATACTGCTTTACGAGTGTCATTATCGTCCTTCAATAATCTTATCAATGGTTTAATAACATGGATGATTCTCTCATTATAGGTATAATCAAATTTACCATTTACCAAGAACTGTTCCCATAAATCTTTTCTTAATTCCCAAGCTTTACCTGGATTAATTATATCAGAGGTATCAACCCTTTCTTGGAACTCAGCATCTGCCCATTCTCTTGAATGAGAGAATACGAATAACCATACCGGGTCTCCCAATGAAGTTAAGCAATATTGTTGGCAAATGAGTTCTTTAGTAATAAAATCCTCATTACCTTCAATCACTTTATTCTGATAGGTCTTTGGTTTTACAGTTTGACCATAACTGTTGAGTTCTCTGCCCATTTCGGACATTAACTCAAAACTGTTAGAATATATCCTCATATAATATAAATATTTAATTGTATGACATTGTAGAACTAACCCAGGTCATATGCCAGTAGCGATATACAAAATCATCAAAATCCTCTACCTCTTTTAATAACAAGGGTATATCTGGTTCTCCCCCGTTCTTTTTAATCTCAAAAACTTGGTAATAGAATTTGTTTACTAATCCTATACGCTTCTGATTTAAAAATTCCTTAGCTTCCATTGTTCTTTTGTTTTAAAAGTTTCTTTTTATAGGCTTTACGTTGAGAGTAAGAGATTACATTCTCCGGGTATTCTATATCCTCGTATTCAAGAAGTAATTCTTTTGCTTTCATTGATTTATATGTTTCCTCATATAAATCTGGTCGAAGCACTTTAAAACTTCTAAAGAATACCTTGAATGAAGAGAATTCCTTCTCTGTACCCTTTTGGAATTTCTTCCATATCTCTTTTATTCTCTTATTCCAAGCATTCTCTTCTGCCCCCTTAAGTACCTTCTTCAAAGGTTTATGGGTATGATACATTAGAAGTGTCTCCACATTTCCGTACATTTGAGTCGCAAATAGGTTGATTTGTACTGACTGGTCCGGCCCATATACGTACTCTGACATTCGTTGAATTAATAGGAAATCGAATATTAACCTCTTGGTAATCTCCGAAGCCCGAACTACCATTGTAATAACTGGGATGTCTTCCCCGAATCGTTTTGAAAAAGTCGCAGCTATTAGACATTGTTTACCGTTATCATGGTGATTGTTAAACATATAAGTTATATTGTAATTCTGATTATACTTATTTCTCAGTACTCTCAGTTTACTACGCAACAAGTCAAGCTTATTAAAGTCTATGTAGTTATTCAATAAGCTAGTCCACTTAGTTTCTTTATAATTGAAACATCTCCCATAATCAAATTCTGGGTCTACCCAGGCATTGCGTATCTTTATGAATACGTTATACACTACTGCTACCCCACTATTGGCAATAGCCCCCTTTGCAAATAAAGCAGGCTCTAATCTTAGGAATCCCTCATTGAGTTTTTCCCATGCCTCTTGTGAAGTAGCAAATTCTAACGAATGGAGGGACTCCTCCGGATTAAGTTGAAGTCCCTCTAATTTATGGTTCCATCCTGACATGCTAGTAATTAGTATTTTGTCTCCATAAATTGAGACGTTGTTTTTTAAAGAATAAACTAAATAATCCACAAGGAGTAAACCCATTCATGGCTAAAAATCCCATATAGAGATAGAATGACTTTACCAAAGATTCCTGAAAATCTATTTCTTTGGTCATCACTTGAGTTTGTTTCCAGGGTCTACATTTAAGGAAGTTCCTTGCTTTATTAAGTTCATATATTACTTCCCATAAATATAGCTTCTCATTTTCATGAGATATCTCGCTCATTTCATGAAAACCTGGGGTATAAGAAACTATCTTATCATATTCTGCTCTATCTTCTCTTGCCCAATCAGTTGGACTTAGTATAGGGTATTTCCTTACACTTCGATGGTCTGGGTACTTGATGAGTAAGTCTTTGACTCCAATTGCCATTACCTCAAATAAACTCTTTGCATCTTGGTATTTTAATATATCTTCTGGCAATATATTAGAATACAAAAGCAAAGTAAAGAAGAATCCCAAGGCATCTGCTTGTTCCTCATTTGCATTTGCTAGATGATTTAATACCTGAGTATATTCCTCTGAGGTTAAACAATCATTATTCCATCCATAATCACGATATATAGATACTACTTCATCGGTAGATTCGAATCCTTCAGTTAACTCTTCAATAACTCTACCAATAAAATCCTTTAGAATAACTTGGCTCTTTGGATTATTTATATCTAATGGGTAATCTGGTAGCTTTTCTATGGATTTATACCCAGAGAATTGCTCTATCCCAAGAACATACATTTCTTGTAATATCCGTGCCTCAGTTTCTTCTACCTGAGGCACTTGTTCATTTATATTCCTGATGTCCATGATTATTTACTTCCTGATGAACCAAAACCATTCCCTCCTCTACTTCCCCACATCTGGGATTCAGTATAAAATTCCTCTTGTTGAATCTCTTCTGGTTCAGTAATATAGATAGGTACATGAATAAATTGTACCAGCTTCTGGCCAGCCTCAATAACCTGGGCTTCTTGAGAAGTGTTGTATACTCCAATGTGTATCTCTCCAACATAGGGAGAATCTACTATCTCGGCAGTAAAGATTAACCCTTTCTTAGTAGCTATACCAGATTTGTTTGCTGCCATTAACATAGATGCAGGAGGTTCTAGCAAACCTTTGATACCTGATGGGATAAGTATACGATGACCTGGTTTTAAAGCTATATGCCTTACAAAGGCTTCACCAAAAGGAACATCTAAATTATAACCTTCTGAGTCGAATTCATTTTTAGAATGAATATGCTCTGGATATAAATCGGTTGGTACATAAAAATCTAACCCAGCATCATTTGGGTTTGCTCTGTTGGGAGATATTACCTCCCGTACTTTGATAAATCTAAATCTGTTCATAATATATTACATTTTTTTAAAAGTTGTTCAAAGGTTAATCCTCGTTGAGGAGTTACTCCGAGTGAATGACAGAATCTCTCTACATCATATTCACCCTGCATAAACAAATCAGCAAGAACATCATCTTGCCGTACATAATAATTTGGGTTGTTAAGATATAACTTAAACATTGCCCATATCATTCTTAACTTATTGACCTTTCCCATTGCATTCTCTATAAAGTTCTCTAATACGTTTCTTAGGTACTTCGAATTTCTCAACTGTCTTTGAGATAATTTCTTTTCTGTCTTTCCCTTTCCGAATCAAGCCTCGGATGTATTTCTTGATACCAACCGTATCTTCTAATATATCCAAATCTTTGTATTGATTCTTCTGTTCTAATTCTTTCCTTGTAATGTTCAAGTTCTGGGACATCTTGAACGCACATAGTTCTGAGTCTCCGCATAATTTACATTCTTTAGTGGATAAATCATACCCAATACCAAAGCATGGATCTCCGTTAGTACCCAATTGACTAACATCTATTGGTGTAAGTACATCATGTTTTGATAAATCAGGAAGTTGTTTCTTTTTCTTAGCCATTATATGTCTTTTTTATGTTTATAAAATAAATGTATATTTCACTGTTATCTTCTATGGGAACATAGGAATAACCGATGTTATTAATAAATAGTTCCCTGAGTTTATATAATTCTTGGTATGAATTTCTATCATGGCTCTCTTGACATACTTTGACTACCATACCATTACTCCAGTACAAACAAAAGAAATGAGTAAAACATTCGGGGGTATTTTGAGAAGTTTCCAAATTTGATACCCATATCAAATCTCTACAGTTGAATACGTGTTTAGGATTATGTACCTCCCCAACAACAAGAGATTTAAACCATTCCCTAATCTTCTTCATCATAAGTGTAATTAATGTGTTTACAATTGGGACAGACCCATTCTTTGAAATGCCATCCCTTAATTTCCAAATCCTTTTTATGAAAACGTTTCTTACATGAATGGCATTGATAGCCATCCTTAGAAAGTATGAAGTCTAAAGCGAGTATTATTATTATCATAATAACAACCGCTGTAATTAAAATATATTTCTCCATCACTGAAAGCCTTTAATTTTCTTTTTAGTATTATTGGGTTTCCTTAAGAGTACCCAGCAATAAATACCGGATGCAGAGATTTGGATTATCTTCCAACCATCTGATAATAGAGTAGTTAGTTTAGTATCATCTTCATCTCTGATACATATTAGTTTATCATTATTCATAATGCCTATATGCTTATTAATTGTAATCTTCTTTTCCTCCTACGGAGAAAAAGTAAATACTCATAGTACTTCTAGTTAACTCTGAATAAGGCTATGGTTAGGATGTTTCTTCCATAGTTTGTCTAATAAGATTACTTTCAATTCTTGTCTCTGATAATATTGCTTCCTATGTTTTCCATGCCTATCTAAATAATTACCAGGATAGTGAAGGTCATCAAGGTACACTTTCTTTTTCGATTTATCGGTTCTTACCAAACGACCAAGAAACTGAATAGATTTTTCCTGACTATCCATGCTTGCTGCATTAAGTAAATACCTAAGCTTAGGAAAGTTTTTACCTCGAGCAATGATTGTAGTTGATACCAGGATATCTATTTTGCCTTCCCTAAAATCCTTCATTATTTGTTGTCTTAACTTAGAAGGAGTATTAACATGCACATAGGCAATATTATAGGCATCGCCCAGTTTCTTTTTAAAGAATTTATATAGATTTTCACAATGTGCAATATGCTTGCAAACTACGAGAGCAGGGTATCTGCCTTGATTAAGGTTCCATAGTAATCTATTATAAGCCATTAACCAAGCTGTATAACAATTGGTGATTGAATCATCGTATATTTCCTTATAGGAAATACAATCAGATTCCCAATTACCATACCAGGGTTTACCAGGTACCATCTTTACAACGGTTTTTGTTGAGTAACCCTTTTTGATAGAATCCCTAAGTTTAAACTCGGCAATCACTTTACCAAAGAAACATTCAAGGTTCATATTCTTAACCCTATCCTTAGCAAGCTTACTCATATAAATCGTACCAGATAATCCTATACGAATTCTGGTATTAAATAACCGAGTGATTACATTCTGATATTGCTTACTACCTCCTTGGTCAGCCTCATCTATAAGTACCATATCTATTTGAGATAATTCCTTTTGATAGAATCTCATATTTCTCGAAATAGATTGAACCATACCTATAGTAAAGTTACTCCAGTTTAAAACCTTGCCTTGAACAAAAGTGATATCTTCTCCGGGAAGATATTGCTTAAATTCTTCTCTAGCTTGATTTAACCAATCCGAATCATTAGTTATTAGCAAAGTCTTTAACTGCTTCTTATAGGATAAATATAAAGACGACATGATAAGTGTTTTACCTGCATTAACAGTGTAATCTAATACGCCAATATGAAAAGGTGTATTCCCTATCTTATTATTGATAACTGCCTTGACTGCTTTCTCCTGTTCTGGTCTTAATTTATATTTGCCTATCTTCGTAACAACTTTACTGACTTTAGGTAAAGGTTGACGCATATCTACAACTTTAGGTTTAATTCCCATCTCAATACACATATCGTATACCTTAGGAAGCAAACCTATTTTAAATTGCCCAGTCTTGGTGATGTAGTGAATCTTACCATCCCAATTCTGCATACCTCTTTGCCTTGTACGTAAGTAGAAAGCATTTGGATGTCGAATAGCGAACTCATTATAAAGTTTCTGTGCGAACTTAAGAGGTAAGTCGAGTTCGCACATATTCCCATTCTGTATGATTATCCTACTCATTTGATAATTACCGTTACACCCTTAGTAGATTTATCCATACCCATTGCTTCCTTGAGAAGTTTAATATGATGCTCCTCATCCGCAATCAATTTCTCAAGGAAATAATTCACGTCATCGTAATCTGGGCGTTCTTCGTATTGAGCAATTGCTCTTTGAATTTTCTTGTAGTGACCAATAGTTTCTATCTCGGAATTCAAAGCAATCTTTAAAGCTTGTTCCCAAGTAGAACCAATCTCAATCGTAGGATTAATATTCATGGTAGAGTAATCCTCATAGGGATCTGCCTTTTGTAAAAAGTCCGATATCTTATCAAGGTGTCTCATCTCTACCAAACCAATACCCAACATCAATTCTGATATTTCTTCAAATCTAGAAGACTGTTGGGTATACATAATGATGGCACTTAGTTCTGAGAACTTGGCATTCTTCCAAATCACATAGAACATATTAATTATCTCATCAGGCCATGGTTCGATATCCTTAAAATCTGGATAATCCACGGATTGGTCTGAATACTTGAGGACATCTATAAAAGCATTAGCTGCATCCTCTACTCTGTTTCCGAAAAATTGTAAACCTTTCATATCATTTTCTTATTTTATCCCAAAGGGAACCTTCAACTTCTGGTTCACCTTCAAGTAGTTGTTTATTCTTATATTTATATAAATACTTATTGTATCTTTCAATTGCTTTATCCGTATACATTTGTGCAATATCCGGTAACCCATTGCACCATGCAAGAGATTCAAACTGAGCATCGATGAAGGTCTTATAATTCCAGCCCTCCTCTTTTAGGAATTCACCTACCTTTGCAAAGTGTACATACTTCTCGGGTTGATTTTCATAAGACTCATATATACCAGTTGCCTTAGCAATCTTACCTATGAAATAATCATGTATCTCTTTGGTAAGTTTTAAATCTGAATGTTGTAATTCTATCTCAGCATCTATCTGATTAGTAATGTTCTCCTGCATGGATAATAACCTTTGCATAACATTACGATAATCAGTCATCCTCTTTAACCCAGTCTCAATGTATTTAATAAAACCTTCCCGGGTATCAAATTTGAAATCTTCACAGAAGTTATTACATACTTCTGCAAGCTTTTTACAATTTGCCCATTCCCGAGAATTACTTTCATTTATTTTACGAACCCCTCTATGCTTTAACTTTATACGAGTTGCATATAAAATATCAGCAACAAGGGCAGCATCCCCCTTAGATGCTAGTAAAATGTTATTAACTCGCTTAGTATTCTTATTGTTAGAAACTAAGACTGCTCTATGATTTATTGCCTCCTTTCGAGCAATAACAAAAAAAGCCTCAACTGGGAAATTATCTACCTCTAGGGTATTTAATATTTCCTCAAATTGAGACTTAGTTATATGGATAGATGGTTCACGCATAAATATATTATTTTATAATATAATAGGAACTCCCTATTTCAATGAGTTTCTGATTGATATCAATTCTTGATAACTTTGGTACCTGGTAGCATATACTAGCTTAAGTGTCTGACTTCTCCCTAAATCATTTACGTCTTTTCCGTCTGGTAAAAACACCACCTTGACTTTTTTATATGCAACAAGCTTGAGAGCCAAGTTGATGGCATATTCTTTTGCGTCTGGGTCCAACAATATAATAAATCTTTCGCATTGGGATTTAAGTAACTCATTGACTTGGAATGCAGATATAGCTTTGCCCATTGTGGCAATTG
>ENA-OQKF01000074-OQKF01000074.1-human-gut-metagenome-genome-assembly--contig:-NODE-74-length-87926-cov-5.925637_pt1 | contig 87926 bp, 77 predicted proteins | sample MGYA00242617_ERZ504784 | MGnify/ENA primary metagenome ERZ504784 (study PRJEB26092, sample SAMD00036364) | human gut metagenome | host: Homo sapiens | study: EMG produced TPA metagenomics assembly of... | reverse complement strand
ACTGCTTTTGCAAGCAATTTCTTACCAGTACCCGGAGGTCCTACAAGCAATGCACCTTTTGGCAGCTTCGCACCAATCTCTGTGTATCGTTCTGGGTGATGAAGAAAATCTACCATCTCTGTCAGTGTTTCCTTCGCTTCTCCCTGTCCCGCAACATCTGCAAATGTCACTCCTGTCTTCTTCTCAACATATACCTTCGCATTGGACTTTCCAACCCCCATCATTCCGCTGCTTCTTCGCATCATCATGACAAGGAATCCAAAGATCACAATCGTAGGGATCAAACTGATCAATATCGATAAGAAAGTATCCATCGGATCTTCTGGTTCCTGTTCAAATGCGATCTTACTCTTGATCAGACGATTCACCAGTTCATAATCTCCGCTGATCCTCTGTACCGTATATGTTGTCTTGTAAAAAGGATTTCCCTCGTTCTTTGGTGTCACTTTCAACTGGCTGTCTGTGACCTTTACACTTTTTACCTGATCTTTATCAAGCATTGTGACAAATTTATTGTACGAAATCGTTTTCTCCGTTCCGTTTCTCCATTTTGTTAAAATCGAATTAAAAAAGAAAGTACCAAGAATTGAAACGATCAGGAAGATTGCAAGAATCTTCGCGTTTTTCTTCTTGTTATCTTTATCATTTTTATCATTCTTATTATTCTGTTGATTATTCAAACGTCAGCTCCTCCTTTGATTCATAAGCACCATTATATGTTTTCTGATTTTATAAATCAATAAAACTATTCTAAACTTTTTATAATTTTAGTGAAAAATCACATCTTTTTCGTAAAACTGGCTTTTTAGTACAATATATGGATAAGATTTTCCATACTTCTGGTGCTCTTTTGTAACCCCTGTCAGTATCGTATCAATATAAATATGTGTCCGGTCTGCACTAAATTCTCTAACCTTGATCTTATAGTCGCTCCCCGGCTGTCTTCCATATCCGATCACATAATAAGTAAAACCACCTGTCGTATATGTAAAATGAAATGCTTCCCTCTTTTGTTCATCGATCAGTTTGCCTAATTGTACCGGGATCACACTTCTTCTACAGACAACATATACAACCTTCTGTTTTTGCCCTCGTTCATCCTTTTTGATACATCCTGTCAAAATCACACATAAAATAATACTAAAAATAAATATCCAGATTCTTTGTTTCATGGATCTCTATCCTTTTTATCATTTTATGCAAATAGATTTAAGATAATACTTCCCGGATCATTATCGGTTTCGTTGGTTTTTCTTCTATTATATGGTAGTTTTCTTTAAAATGAAGAACTGCCTGTTTTACTTTTTCTTCATCATTTCCATAAATCGTTGCAAGCACATCGCCTTTCTTCACAGGATCCGCAACCTTCTTTGAGAAAACAAGTCCAACCGTTGGATCGATCACACTTTCCTTCGTTTCTCTTCCTCCACCAAGGATCAAAGAGCAGATTCCCATTTCCTGTGCATCAATACTTCCGACAAATCCATCTTGTTCTGATTGTATTTCTTCTATAATATCTGCCTGTTCAAATAACTCTGGATGATCAATGTATTTCGTATCACCACCTTGTGCAGCAACAAATTGTTTGAATTTATCCAATGCTTTCCCACTTTGAATAGATTCCCGGACTCTCATAAGTCCTTCATCAAAATCCTTTACTGCACCGCCAAGGATCAGCATATGCGAAGCCAGTGTCTCAATAAGCTCCACAAAATCATCTGGTCCATTGCCTTTTAATGTGTCGATCGCTTCTTTGACTTCCAGAATATTTCCAACTGCCATTCCAAGAGGTTCATCCATATTCGTGATCACAGCCGTCATCTTCCTTCCGGCACTCTTTCCGATCTCTACCATCTCTTTGGCAAGTTGTATCGCATCCGACTCTTCTTTCATAAATGCACCGCTTCCGGTCTTTACATCCAACAAGATTGCATCTGCTCCTGCTGCCAGCTTCTTACTCATAATACTGCTTGCGATCAAAGAAATCTGATCCACCGTTGCGGTCACATCCCGCAATGCATACAACAATTTATCTGCTGGTGCAAGATCCTTCGTCTGCCCCATGATTGAAATACAAATTGAATTCACTTGTTCTTCAAACGCATCATCTTCAAGCTGTGTTGAAAAACCTGGAATACTCTCCAGTTTATCGATCGTACCCCCAGTATGACCAAGTCCACGCCCAGACATCTTAGCAACCGGGATTCCAAGCGAAGCAACAATCGGTATCAACGCCAAAGAAGTCTTATCTCCAACCCCTCCCGTACTATGCTTATCAACCTTGATCCCCTGAATCTGAGACAGATCAAGCATCTCACCACTTCGCGCCATTGCCATCGTAAGCTCATAAGTTTCTTCTTTATCAAGCCCTTGAAAACAGATCGCCATCAACAAAGCTGACATCTGATAATCCGGTATCCTGCCATCTGTGTATTCACGGATCATCCATTGAATCTCATCTTTCGTCAAAGGTTTCCCTTGTCTCTTTTTTAGTATCAGATCATACATTCTCATAGATTCGGCCTCCTTTGCTTTTTGTTGTATATAGTATAACACAAAATTTGTAGGTAGGCTTACGTGTATATGATAAAAAATAAATAAGCAACCGAAAGTGATGCATTGGAATTTTGCCATATTTTGAATAAATTCGCAGCCCAATTGGACGAATGTCTGAGCTTCAAAGACTTTGGTCTTAGACAAACTCCAGAGCGAGTTTTCGTAGGAAATTGGGCGAATCAGCGATTTGTTCAAAATATGAGCAAAATTCCACCGCATCGCTTTCGGTTGCTTATTTATTTTTTATCATATACTCGAAATTTACAGTTGGCCAACTTACAAAAATCAAAATTTCTTCTTCCGATTCTTAAGCAGCCCAATAACTACCACAATTGCTGCCATATCAATCACAAACATAATCCATTTTCGTGTTTTAAACGTCGTTTTTTCTTCTATATCATCTACCAGACTTGTTTTATGATCCATTTGTTTTAGCTTCTCTGAATTTCTAATCTCTTCAATCGTTAAATATTTCTTCATATTCCACCTCGCATCATAAATCTTTTTGCTTTGGTAATAAACTTTGCTTCCATCTGTGTTACAGGAGAATTTTTTCATCATTCCATCCGTGTTAACGAAGTATTTTAACATAATACTTTGGACATCCGGATTTTTATTATATGCTTTTACGGCTAGTGTCTGATAATCATCACTGTCTGTTTCATATAACCCGTTGGAAATGGTCCATTTCCCTTTTGTCTTCTTTAATGATGCAATCACATGATCTCCTTCTTCAACCGTTGTTTTCTCATGATAGGATGACGTATATTTTATATTTTCATTCTTCATGATGACATATCGATGATCTTCCGTTCTTTTCGCAATTGCTTCTGATGTTGATTCTGTGTTGATATAATCCTTTGCACTTAAAACAAAATAGTTATCTGAAACATAAGTTACAGATCCCACAAACAAAACATCTTGATTTTTATTGTTCATGATCCTGTTGATCTCTGTATCTGCGGATACGAACTTTATATTTCCTAGCATCATGAAGAGGCAGATAAAATAAACTGTTATACGTCTCATCCTGCAATGCACCTCCTTATGTTGTTATTATACATCGAGCGGTGTTGCGAAATATAACGGAAAATGTGAAATATACTTATGATTTTCTTAAATTCTGATTTGTAATAGTGTTTCATGTATGAGATAGAAATAAGATAAGAACAAATATTTATATCTCATACAACGGAACGCTATTCAAATCACTACAGGGTGTGTATGTTAAACGGTATTGGATAATAATTTTTGTATTCGTAAACGGAAATTTAAAGAGATGCATAAGCACCGATTTATCGAGATGTTTATGACACATAATAACATTACCTTCTGTTTAAAAATCCCCTATTTTACAATCAATACTGTTCTCCATACACATCCACTTAAATTTTCCAATCTTGTAATTGTCCACACTTTAGACTTCTGGTATATGATAAAAAATAAATAAACGATTGGAAGCGCAGCATTAGAATTTTGCCACGTTTTTTACGGATTCGCAGCCGGCTTGGTGCGTTGTTTGAGCCTCAAAGAGTTCTGATTTTCAATACCTTTGAAGGCGAGTTACGCAAGGAAAGCCGGCGAATCAGCGATCTGTAAAAAACGTGAGGAAAATTCTCTAGCTGCGCTTCCAATCGTTTATTTATTTTTTATCATATACTCGAAATCTACAGTTAGCCAACTTACAAATTAAAATTTTATACTTCTACCATATTCATCTGTTTCTTTCATACACTGAATAAAGCTTTCCTTCGTAACCCCAGCATTCTCAGGTTTGAAGTCCCATTCTGTAGTGGTCATTGCTTTCTCTGCCATTGCATCAAAATCATCTTCTGTGATCTCAATGTCTTCAAAGCATACTGGCAATCCCATACTTAGGTTGAATTTTGCGATTCGTTCTCTTTCTTCGTATTCTTTTCCGAAAGTTAACAGACATAGCACACCTAATGATACGATTTCTCCATGTAAATGTTTTTCTCCGCCTTTTGTAACGGTTGATCCGTAATATACACAGTGTGCAAGGCTTGAGTTATAGTAATATTTTGGTGCTGCACTTACCATATTAGATACTAATCCTGTACTGATGATGATGTCTAACGCTACCTGTTCTAATTCATAAGATACTTTATTCGCTCTTAAGTCGTCCAACGCTTTCTTTCCATATTCAACAAGTGGTGTAGTACAGATCTTGCTTAACTGTACTCCCATCATTGGTGTATGGGATAATTCGTCTTCTTTGGATGCAAATACTGCTTCACATTCTTTGCTTAATGCATCTCCGATTCCTGCCCATAATAATTCTTCTGGTGAATCAGCGATGATGGATGATTCGATGAATGTATGGTTTGCATTCTTTGGATAGTAATATTCTCTGAATGATCCATCTGGGTTATAAATTACAGAGATTGCTGTGACAGATGCGCAGTTTGATGCTACGGTTGGGAAGCAGAATAATGGTTTATCCATTTCATTTGCCACGTATTTACATGTATCACAGGCACGTCCTCCACCGACTGCGAAGATCATGTCTGCTTTCTTGACAACATCCATGTCGATCAATGCGTTACCATTTTCATAGGTGGAATCACCACCGTACCAGATAAAATCAAGGATTTCTACATCGGAATCTTTGATTCCTTCTAAGATCTTATCTTTTGCTTTAGACATCGCGATCTTTCCACCGATCACAACAGCTGTTTTTCCATAAAATCTTGTTGTATGCGGAATCTCTTTATAACATCCCTCTCCGATCGTATAACTTGGTAAATTCACACTATAATAACTCATCTTGTTCGTTGCCTTCTTTCTCTTTATTCTTTTGACTCTTTATATTGGCTACATTATAGTCCTCAATTCTCAAAAAATCAAAGAATCTTGTGTTCTTTTTCTTATTCATGAATTTTATTCCACATTGATAAATTTTACTTGATTTCCATGCAACTTTATGACATTCACAAGATCAGCAAGTTTCATCCAGATCGTTGCTGTATTATCATTTGGATGGACTGCAATGTATTCATATTCTTTCAGATCTTCGTCAAAGAATACCGGAATCACACATTCCTGATCGTTCAAAACGCCTAACGGCGAAACAGATCCGGGTTCAATATTTAAATATTTCATTAGACGCTCGGCTGAGGCAAAACTTAGTCTGGAACTTCCAATCTCATCTCTTACTTTCTTAAGGTCCGCCTGCTTGTCTTCCCGAATGATCACAAGAAAATGATGCTTTCCGCTGCCATCTCGTAAAAATAAATTCTTAGCACCTATTCCATTCTCATGATTCCACAGGTCAGAGTCTTCGATTTCATCGACTGTGTATACCGCTTGATGTTCAAACATTTCATATTCGATGTTCTGCTCATTTAAAGTATCTAACACGATTTTTCTATTTTCATTCATTTTATTCATTATCTTATCTGCTGCTGTCCGCTTGCTGCATAAATCTCGTACCATTCATAATGCTCTAATTTAACATCCATTGCTTTCACTGCAGATTCAATCCTCTCAACCTTTCTGCTTCCAACGATCGGCATTGCCTGTACTGGATGATACATGATCCATGCATACACGATCGTATCTGGTTCACAGTTATGTCTCTCAGCGATTTCTTTGATCTTATCCATTGCTTTCTTACATTGTAGATCATCTTCTTGAAATAATCTTCCTCCTGCAAGTGGTGACCATATCATTGGATGAATTTTATTAACTGTCAGATAATCCATCATTCCAGAATTGAAATGTTCAAAACATACTGGGTTCCATTCAATCTGATTCGTTACAAGTGCTCCGTCAACCGCTTTATTCATTGCATCAAATTTAAATGGATCAAAATTTGACACTCCGATTTCTTTGATCAGCCCTTCTTTCTTCAGATCCAGCATTGCTCTGCCTGCCTCCCATGGATCTAAAAGAGGGTCTTCTCTGTGAATTAAATATAGGTCAAGATAATCTGTATGTAATCTCTGAAGACTTTCTTTACAGGATCGTACGATTCTATCATAAGTTGTATTATAATACCCAAATGATTCTCCATTAATTTCTTGTTTGTAAATTCCTGTTTTTGAAATCAGCTCTACTTTTCCCCTTAATGCCGGATCTTTGGCAAATGCTTCACCTATCTGAGATTCACATAAAGTATCTGCATAAATCTCTGCTGTATCAAAAGATGTTACACCTAAGTCTATGCTTGATTTCATGTTATCAATAAGTTCGTCTGTTGATAATTCCCAAGTATCTAGTCTCCAAAAACCTCGGATGATCTGAGATAAGGAAAGGTTATCTGTTAATTTAATCTTTGTCATATTAATATCCTTTCTGTTTTTCTTTCATCATAACATATTTTCTTTTAACAACGCATATTTTTTTACCTGCAGGAGCTTGTGATTTCTTAAGGTCCCAGGGACCTTAAGGTTGGCGGAACGTTGACAGACAAAGAAACATGGACGTTGGCACGAATCTGTAAAACATCATATTACAAATACAAAAGAGAACTGCAGCAAGAACTACTTCTGGAAAAGGGGCCAAGACAGAAAAATGATCGCCCTAAACCTGTCAATTTAAGCGATCATTTTTTGATTCATTAAATATCAGGTGACCGTCATATCGGTAGCACCTTTTTCTATTATTAGAATATCATTTCATTTTTTTATGTCAAGACTTACTCCATTAACAACATAACATACTTCTTTCATTGTTATTGTTCAACGGTTAGCTAGACATTAACTAAAAAAGAAAACCTGTGCCATTGAACTTTCTTTTTTATAATATCTTAAGTGTACGTTCTAAGTACTCCCAATAATAAATCAAAAACTCTTCAAATAAGAAATTAAAAATAAGAAAAAGAAACCATACATACTAACCATTATCTCAAAACTAACTCTTACTATCTTGGACACTTTATTTTTTAAATAACAATGCGAAAAAATAAAAATTATTATCATTAATGCTAAGCCAATAACTATAGTATTTCTATTCATGTTTATTTCTGAAAATGCTCCCAAACATATATTAGCTATTAATACACATATAGTCGAAATACTTTTTTTGAATACGGCCCTCCAAATCCATAATGATCTACAGGATTTATCAAAAAACGACTTATAATAATTATTGGTAATATCCAAAATGTCCAAATCATCCATAACTTAACAATTGTTATCATAATAAAGGTATTGTTTTGATTTACTGAAAACAGCCACCAGTTGGGAATTAATGATATTAAAAAAATAATTTCTGGAATTGATCCATATTTAATTTTAGTTATTTCGAATTGTGATTCTTCTGCATTTTTATAGGTATAAAACATCATATATACAAAAAAAATCCCGACCGCAATAGTTACACTTATTAATAACATCCACATTAATTGATTGATATTCTCACACCTTTGTATCTGCTTAATAAGAAGATAATTTTTTTCATCTACTTTTAAAGATAACACCATTTTATTGTTATTTATCAAATATGTTATTTTCTTATTATGTTTTATTTCATTAGGAATTTGTGGATATTTAGGGAATTCTCGCTCTCCTATTAAAAAAACAGACCCAACATAAATATCCCTTTATCCTCGGTTTTTATTTATGTTGAGTCTATTATTTCTTTATTCAGATAGATAAAAAACTAAATTATTCAATAGAAAGAATCTCCATATTCGCCTGTCCTTCCACAGCTCCATATGTAAATGTGATCTTAGTTCCTTCGTCCATATCATTTAATTTATTCACAAGGTCTTCATCATTCACCATAAATGTCTGGTAACTTCCGTCAGACATCTCAATCTCTACAGAACTTGTGTCTGCAAATCCATTATAAGTACCTGTTGCACTCTTTGGTTTGGCCTGTTCATCTTTCTTTGTTGCTGTTGTTGTCTTTGTCTGTTCTTTTGTGCTTTCTTCTGATGTTGCTGTTGCAACTGGTTTTTCTTCTTCTGTCGTATCTTTTTCTGTGTTTTCTTCTGTTGTAGGTTCTGCTGTTGTCGTCTCGCTGTTTGTTGATTCAGGGCTGCTTGGGCTCTTCTTTCCGCAAGCTGCAAATGTAAATGCGCTTAGCACGATGATTGTTGAAATTAATAAAAATCTTTTTCTCATAGTTCATGTACTCCTTTCTGAGATAAGTTCAGTATATCCTATTTATACTTTCATGGCAAGTTTCTATCATATTCCTAGTCTTATTTTCATATCATTAGAGGTAGAACATAAAGGAGGATCTATGTTGAACGAAAAATATCAAGCACTGCTGGATCAATATGATATTTCTGTCTCTCATACTCGACGGGGCCGAGGCTGTGTTTTGTGTTTTGGGGAAAATGATGTCTATGCTTTATCCCAGACTTCTCTATCAGAAGAACGTCTTTGTGCTGTTTCTGAATGGACTTTGGCAATGCATGACCATCATTTTTATAAAACCGACCAGTACATTTTAAATAAAGACGGATATTTTCTTACTTTTGACCGGTATTACGAAACATTTGCGCTTAGAAAAACTTATTTGGGTACGGAATGTGATATTCATGCTTTAAAAGATATCAGATCTTCTGCGGAAAATCTCGCAAGCTTTCATAATCATTGTCTTGCTATTTCTTTTTCATCTGAAAATCTTAGAAAATATACATCCATTTCCACATATTATGAGCAAAAATATTTGGAATTAAAAAGCATTGCACGTTACATACGCAAACGCAAAAAGAAAGGGGTTTTTGAATATTTATTTTTGGAACAGACGAAAGCCTTCTGGGAACAGATGGAGCGTTCCATCCAAATCTTAAATGAAACCATACCTTCTCGCCGTGGATGGTGTCATGGGGCTTATAACCACCATAATATCATCATGACATCCTCTGCCCCTGCTACGATCCATTTTGAACATTTTTACCATGGATATCCGATTCTGGATGTTTATTATTTCCTAAAGAAGACACTTGAGAAAAATAATTATAATTTTGCCTTTTGTGAAACCTTTTTATCAAACTATGACCGCTTTATGCCTTTGTCAAAAGATGACCTTTTATGCCTGTATGGATTGTTTTTATTTCCGGAAAAATTCTGGAAGATCTCGAATCAGTATATGGCACACAAAAAACATTGGATTTCTCCACGATATATCGAGAAATTAGAGGAGTTTATTCACAATAAAGAAGCTCGCTCGATTTTCCTCGAAAAATATGTACAAATTTATAATGTTTTTTCATGAGTTTTAAGGTATAATTAAACAAAAGGCATTTTTATAACTTAAAGGAGGAGTAATTTATGAACTACAAAGAAACTTATCAGGAATGGCTTTCTAATCCTTATTTTGATGAAGATACAAAAAAAGAATTAACAGCCATCGAGAACGATGAAAATGAAATCAAAGAACGTTTTTACGCAGATCTTGCATTTGGTACTGCTGGACTTCGTGGAATCATCGGTGCTGGTATCAACCGTATGAATATTTATGTTGTAAGAAAGGCTACTCAAGGATTAGCTGATTATATCTTAGAACAGGGAACAGATAAGAAACGTGTTGCTATCGCATTTGATTCAAGACATATGTCTCCTGAATTCGCTGACGAAGCAGCCCGCACTCTTGCTGCTAACGGAATCAAAGCATTTATCTTCGAATCCTTACGTCCAACACCAGAATTATCATTTGCCGTAAGACATTTAGACTGTATCGCTGGTATCAACGTAACAGCCAGCCATAACCCACCTCAGTACAATGGATACAAAGTATACTGGGAAGATGGTGCTCAGTTTACAGATCCTCATGCTTCAGGTGTTACAGCGAAAGTTAATGCGATCACTGACATTTCAACTTGCAAGACAATGTCTAAAGAAGATGCCGTAACTGCAGGTTTATATGAAGTGGTCGGTAAAGAAGTTGATGACGCTTATATCGCAGAAGTTGAAAAACAGGTGATCAATCAGGCTTCCATCGATGAGATGGCTTCCAAATTAAAGATTGTTTATACTCCTCTCCATGGAACAGGTAATCTTCCAGTACGTCGCGTACTTGATGATCTTGGATTTAAGAATGTATATGTTGTCCCAGAACAGGAACTTCCAGATGGTGACTTCCCAACAGTCAGCTATCCAAACCCAGAAGCAAAAGAAGCATTTGCATTAGGTCTTGCTCTTGCCAAAGAAAAAGATGCTGATCTTGTTCTTGCTACTGACCCTGATGCTGACCGTTTAGGTGTATATGTAAAAGATGCTAAGAGCGGAGAATATATTCCTTTAACAGGTAATATGTCTGGTTCTTTATTATGTGAATATGTATTAAGCCAGAAGAAAGAAAAAGCTGGATCTCTTCCAGCAGATGGTGCTGTTGTTAAATCTATCGTTACAACAAACCTTGTCGATGAGATCGCGAAGGCTTACAATGTGAAGCTGATCGAAGTATTAACTGGATTCAAATGGATCGGTAAAGAAATCCTTGGATTTGAGCAGTCTGGAAAAGGTACATATCTGTTCGGATTAGAAGAAAGCTACGGATGCCTGATTGGTACATATGCAAGAGATAAAGATGCTGTTTCTGCTACAGTTGCTCTTTGTGAAGCTGCTGCTTACTATGCAACAAAAGGTAAGACATTATGGGATGTTATGATCGACATGTATGAGAAATACGGATACTGCGTAGACAGCATCACAGCAATGGACTTCCCAGGATTAGAAGGTATGGATAAGATGAAAGCTATGCTTGCTAATTTACGTGAAAACCCATTAAAAGATATCGCTGGTTATAAAGTTCTTAAGATCCGTGATTACAGCAAAGATACTGTTCTTGATGTAGAAAGCGGTAAAGTAGGACCTACAGGACTTCCTTCTTCAGATGTTCTTTATTATGAACTTGAAGGTGGAGCTTGGGTTTGCGTTCGTCCTTCTGGTACAGAACCTAAGATCAAATTCTACTATGGTGTGAAAGCTTCTAGTATGGATGAAGCTCAGGTTGAAAGTGCTAAATTTGCTGAGTGGGCTAAGGCTCAGGCATAATTTTTGATTATGTAGTTGGCCAGCTGTAGGCTTTGAGTATATGATAAAAAATAAATAAACGACAGGAAACGTGGCAAAATTCCAATGCTGCTTTTCCTGTCGTTTATTTATTTTTTATCATATACCAGAAGTCTATAGTGTGGACAATTACAGTATTGAAAAATCTGAGTAGTTGTGTCTATGACAGCCTACCTACAATTTCTCTGTAATATCTTTCAAGGATTCCAAAATAATATCTGGTTTTACATCACTTGCTTCCACATCTTCCAAAGTACTTTCCCCACTTAATACCAGAATTGATGTAACATCGCTTCCATCTGCGACTGCTATGTCTGTATAAAGTCTATCTCCAACGATCGCTATCTCTTCTGGTTTATAACCGGTTTCTTTGATGATGTAGTCTAGTGTGTGTTTAGATGGTTTTCCAAAGAATTCTGGGAATCTTCCTGTAGAAGCTTCTACTAATTTGGCCATGGAACCGCAGTCTGGAATAAATGTACCACCTTCCATTGGACAATTCCAATCTGGGTTGATTCCGTAGTATGTACAGCCATTTCTTATATAGTGGCATGCTTTGGATATTTTTTCGTAAGTTAGTGTTGTGTCAAATCCTAAGATCACAATATCTGGATTTTCATCTACCAACGGCATATTAAATGTCTTAAATTCATTGATCAGCGATGGAGTTCCTACAACATAAATAGTTTCCCCTGGATGCTTTTCTTTCAGATACTTGATCATAACATGACTTGAGATCATCATCTGTTTTGGCTCAATGTGAATGCCCATGTTACCAAGTTTATCAATATATGCCTGCTGACTCTTTGATGAGTTATTTGTAAAGAAATAATATTCTCTTCCTGTTTCTTCTACTTTATTTAAGAAATCTTTTGTAAAATCGAATAATTCATTTCCCAAATAAATTGTTCCGTCCATATCTAAAATAAAACATTTAATTTCCTTTATTTTATCAACCGTCATTCTTTATCTCCTTATATTTTCAGGTATAGAAAAAGGCTTTTGCTGTAGTGAACAAAAACCTTTTTTCTAAAGCATTATTACATTTATAGTAAAGTAGAATAATTCTACTTATACCCCTTGCCCATAATATGCATTTTCTCCATGTTTTCTGAAAAAGTGCTTGTCCTGCAGATATTGTGGTGCTTGTGAAACCTCTGGTTTCAAATGTTCTGTACGATATGCCATTTTGGCTACTTCTTCAAGAACTACCGCGTTATGTACAGCTTCTGCTGCATCTTTTCCCCATGTAAATGGTCCATGATTCGTGCATAAAACTCCTGGTACATAGATTGGATTTTTCTCTTTAAAGGTTTCAATGATCACCAATCCTGTATTCTTTTCATAATCACCTTCAACTTCTTCGGCTGTCAGTGATCTTGCACATGGAATCTCTCCATAGAAATAATCAGCATGTGTCGTTCCATATGCAGGAATACTTCTTCCTGCCTGTGCCCATGAAGTTGCCCATGGAGAATGTGTATGAACGATTCCACCAAGGTCTTCATATGCTTTGTATAACTCAAGATGTGTTGGGGTATCAGAAGATGGATTCAATTCTCCCTCGACTTTCTCTCCAGCCAGATTCATAACAACCATATCTGATGGTTTTAATGTCTCATATGGAACTCCACTTGGTTTGATCACAAATAAACCTTTTTCTCTGTCAATTCCGCTGACATTCCCCCATGTATATGTGATTAAACCTTTGGCTGGTAATTCCATATTTGCTTCATAAACCTTCTGTTTTAATTCTTCTAGCATGAAATGACCTCCTCATAGAAATCATAAAATTTTAATAAACGCATAAATGTGATCCTTGCACGTACATATGGTGATAATCTTGCTGTCTCAGCCTGATAACTTTCATCAAATCCTAGATCTTCTAATGATTTTACTCCCTCTACTTTATTGATCATCGCAATCAATTCTTCATCTGTTGGAATTTCATTAATGATTGCTGCAATTTCTTCTTTATGTTCGATCAATTTCTTAGAATCAACCTGTTCTAACAGATTTGGAGTATTTTCTTCCATGATGATATCAAACATTCCTGGTTTATTGAATTTCTCACGAATCAAATCTTCCTCGATTGGCATTTTATCCTTTACTTTGAATTCGCCTGCAAGCATCTTGTCAGCTGCTTTGTGGTAAATCTTAGAAGATAATACCAGACCAACTCCTACTTTCTCTCCATGATAGAAATCAATATAATCATTTAATACTTCCATCTCCCATAAATGAGACATATGATGCTCTGCACCAGATGCTGGTCTTGAGTTTCCTGTCATCTGCATAGCTAGTCCTGATAATAATAATCCGTACATCAGATCTTCATATGCTTTTGTGTCACCTGTTTTCAGTCCATCCAAACTTGAGATCAAACTGTCTAATGCCTGATATTCCATATCACAGATTTCTTTACAAATGTATTCTCCTGTCAACAAATGTGTGATCTTCCAATCTGCTAATGCAGTATATTTTCCAAGAAGATCTGATACCCCAGATGCTGTCAGGCGTAGTGGTGCTTTTTTGAAAATATCAGTATCTGCAATTACTACAACTGGAGATACCGCTGTAAAACTTTTCTTAAATCCATGCCATGTCATTGCTGCTACTGTAGATACAAATCCATCGACACTGGCTGCTGTTGGTACTGAGAAGAATGGTATCTTCATCTCATATGCATGGAATCTTGTAATATCATGAACTGTTCCAGATCCCACAGCGATCATCATATCTACATCACCAATCTCATCTAATCCTTTTTTAGCTGCTTCTACACCATGTTCATTAGCATGAAGATTATCAGGATCTAATACGATCTTTTTTAGTCCTGGAACCAGTGCTTCTACTTGTTTACCAGCTGCTTCATAAGTATTCTCATCACAGATCATAACCAATGATTTTTTATCAGCATACGCTGGTCTTTTTAAGATTTCTGGCAACTGATTGATTGCACCGCTGTCGATGATGATATCATCGACAACGATCTCGTGTTTTCTTCCGCAACTACATGGTTTTAAAAACTGATTTACATCTATTTTCATAATCTATTACGCTCCTTCTGCCTCATTTGCTGCATCGTTTTTGTCTGCCTGACGATCAAGATATGCTACGATCTGTGCATTCTTTGTCTTAAAGATGAAGAATGCTACTGCGTATACTGCAACTGCGATTCCAATAAATAATGGGTTTCCTGATAAGAATGCAAGGAATACGAAACCAAGCATTGGTTTACCAAGGATGTTGAAACTTGTGATCATTGCCGCTCCGGCTGGAATTGCGAATCCTGCACCTCTGGCAACGTCTGTGAATAATGGTGCTGTGTATGTACACATTAATAATCCTAAGCTGAACCAGATAACACCGGCTACTAAGATCTTAGACATATTTCCTTTGTATACTGCTACAAGTCCCTGTACCATGTATGGGATAGCTAAAAGGTCAACAACTGGAAGTACCTGGTTACCAGGAAGTACTGTTGCGATAACTACCATGATTGGGATTAATAATAATCCACTTGTTAATGTTGCTGGTTCACCATATCCTACAGCATCGTTTACTGCGATGTACCATTCTCTGTCTCCAGAATTCTTCATGAATACTCTGGCTGCTTCTGTGATAGGTGCGAATGCCTGAGCAAACATACTAGCGATTTTAGGGAAGATAGCCATGATTGCTGCTGTAGCGATGGCTGCTGTAAATACGCTTCCCCATCCTGCCATAGATGTTAATTTTCCTACGTTTCCAAGGATACCGATGATTCCACCAAGGATGAATCCTAATGTCATTGGTTCACCGATGAATCCTAATTTCTTTTCGATTGATTTAGGATTTAATTTAACTTTGTTTAATCCGAGTAAGTTTAAAATTGGGTCGATTGCGATAGCAAAGATTGCTGGCTCTACGTTATGCATAGCGATGATCGTACAGTTTGGATAGTTATAGTATTTAGACCAACGTTTTGCTACAAGTTCTGAAATTAATAAGCTGTATAAGTTTAATAAAACCATACATGCGATACCTAATGCAAAGTTGTGAGTCTTGAAGATTACCATAGCACCCCATACAATGTATGAGTAGTTGTTCCATAAGTCAGATGGCTGGAAAATGTTTGTCCATTTTACAAGGAATAAGATTGTCTGCAATGCGATACCAAGTCCTAAGTAGATCATACCAGCACTTGTTGCAAATGCTACGACAGATGTTGCCTGCCAACCTACGTCAAATGTGTTTAATTCAACACCTGTTACATTTGACATTACTTTTGACATATTTTGTACCAATGGTGTGATGATTGGTGTATATGCCCCGATGATCAGTGAAAAACCTTCCAGAGATACACCTGCATACAAAGCAGATAAGAATGCTTTTGCTGGTTTTACTCTAAAGATCAATGCAATGATAAAGATGATAAATGGAACGACGATTGCTGATCCAAAGTTATCAATGATCGCTTTCAAAAATTCTAATACTACCATAAGTTCCTCCCTTTGTTCCGAAGAACACACTCATATAATTCTCTTTTCTCTTTTAATACACTCTAAAACACTTTTATTTTCCTACGGATTTTAATGCCGCTACGACATCTTCAAAGAACTGGTCTTCTCCCATTCCTGTAATGCATGCGAAAGCATTGACTGTTGGAATTGTGTAGTCTCCATCTGGAAGTGGGCTTGTATGTGTTAAGATATCAAATCTTCCGGAAGTTGCTAAGTTTAAAGCTTCTGTTGGACGAGCTTCTGTTGTAGAAACGCTGTATCCTCTTTCCCCAAGCTTTTCTTTCAGCTTTGCAGCTACCATAGATGATGTTACTGTTCCTGATCCACATACTGATAAAATATTTACTGCTGCCATAATAAATCTCCTTTCTTTTCAAGATGTTATCCTGAAATATAGCATGAATTATTTATATAAAATTTATAAATTACTTTCTTTTTCTTTAATGATTTCTACAATCTTTTTTTTATCGCCAGTTTTCATGATATTAGCTAAAACATCCTGATCCTGAAGTACTGCAAGAATTCTCTGTAAAAAGACTAAATGTTCTTTTGGATCTTCCACTGCAAGCATAAATACTAATTTTACTTCCACTGGTTCATCGGTTGTTCCCATCTGGTAGAAATGTACCGGTTCTTTTAAGACTCCGATCGCCACCCCACCTTTGATCACATGTTGTTTATCGGTATGAGGAATTGCGATTCCGATACTTCCCATATTGACTCCTGTTGGAAAATCTTTTTCTCTGTCTTTTAAAGCATCGACATAAGTATCTCTGCAATACCCTTCAGCTATAAATAAACCTCCAAGTTTTTCAAATACTTCATCTGAACTTTTTGCCTCCAGATCAGGCACTATCAAGTTTTCATTCAGGTCTTCCCAAATCATTGTATCTACCTCGTTTCATACTCAAATTGTTCTATAATCTTGTAAATTTCTTCTCCCGTCTTACACTCTTTGATCTTCTCACGAAAAGACTGGTTATAAAAAAAATTTACTAGTTGAAACATCGCTTTTAAGTGAGTTTCTTTGTTGATTGCACTCAGACAACATACCCATTCAATCGGATCCATTTCCTCTTTTCCAAAAGGAACTGGGGTCTTTAGTCTGATCAGACTCATTCCAACTTTGCTGGCTCCTGCATTCAATGCTTCATGTGGGAGTGCAAATCCTGGTGCAACAACGATGTATGGGCCATTTTCCATGACATTTTCAATCATGGCATTTACATAATGTTCGTTGATGGCACCCTGTTCTAGAAGATACTGTGCGGCTGCTTTGATCGCTTCTTTCCAGTCACTGCATTCAACTCCGATTTGGATTGCCTGTGCTGGAAGAAGATCACTTAGCATGGTTTCTTCTTTTTTCTGAAAGAATGAATCAACGACTGTTCTTATCTTTGCCAGTGCATCTTCATCATTTTCATCATCTAAGATCTCTTTTATCTTTTCCAAAGATTTAAATGAATCTGTTGTTTCCTCAGAAACGGTTTCCTTTACTGTTGTCTTCGGAGTGATCTTTGATAATTTCTCACCAACTCTAATACAATCCTCATCTGTCAGTAATGGATCAACCTGTATGTATTCAATCCCTTTTCCTTCCAGTGAAATCGTTGAGATCACTGCATCAACATCTTCCATATTCATATTCTCAATATCATGTGCTGGAATAATGTCTATCACATCCAAGTGGAAAAATTTTTCCAATCTTGCAAGAAGTAACTGAGATGTACCGATTCCTCCATTGCACACTAAAACTACGGAATATCTTACGGTTTCATTCTTATTTCGCTCAATCGCTGCACAAATATGAACTACGATATAAGCAATTTCTTCTTTTGATAACTTTCTTCCAACATATTCTTCCAATACATGAACATTCTTTTCTGTGGCTTTCTTTACTCCTGGATATCTCTGAAGTACTTCGTCAACAACAGAATTAATTGCAAATCTATCACCAAGCGTTGAAAACGTTGACTCCAAATGGTTGATCAGATTTTCGTAAAAGATGTAATCTCCATGAAGATTTATATGAATATCTTTTGATATATTCTGGATAAAATTTCTTGTGATAACCTGCATCTTAACGATTTCTTTGTTACTAGTCGTTTTCTTGATGTATTTCATCCGGTTTAGAACATCTGCTACATAATATATTTCTGTATCTGGTATTTCTTTTACAATAAACTGCTGGATCTGATCGATCATTCCCTTCGCCATTTCCCATTTGCTATTCTTTTTACCACCATATTCCACATAATGTGATTTTCTTAAGCGGTAAAGCGAAAGCTGAAAGTAATTTCTTAACTGAACAAATGACCGATCTGTCAAAAACCTTCCATAAATATGTTCTGCTTCATTGATGATCTTCTCGATTATCGAAATATCTTCCAGATCTATCTTTAAGTTCTTTGAAAGACACTGTGTTAAATGCTGAAAAATTGGCTCAACCTTAAAAATACTATTTCCTGACTGAATCATATCGAGCAATAAGTTTCGCTTATCGATTTCTCTTCCTTCAAGCAATAACCCTTTATTGGAATGAGAAAGTACATATAAATGTCTCTCTCTGCAAAAGTTTTTGATATGTTCCAGATCCTGAATGATCGTTGATCTGCTTACAAACAGCTGATCTGCAATCTCTGATAATGTAATGTAATCATCAGAACCGATCATTAATACAACTGCAAAACTGACCCTTTCTTCTCTTGAAAGTTTAAAAGAATAAAACCCTTCTTCCGAAAGAGATTCTCTTGCCTTTGTGATATCTGGTTCTGTGTTGATCACACCTCTTTTTCCAAGATTTAATGGTTGTAAATGATTTTCTTTCAGATAATCATTGATCTGATCAATATCGTATCGGATGGTTCGGCTTGAAACTTTAAATGTATCTGCCAACTCTTGAATCGATATTGTCTGATTATATTCTGTTTTTGTAATTAGCTGAGATAATATTTCTCGAGATCTCTTATTCATATGTTCACCTCATCTGTAACTAAAGTATAGCATCGTACTTTTTCAAAAAACAGTTTCAAGTATTTCAAAAAAAATGCAAAAAAATAGTCTGCTTACAATTTCTTTCACATTTTTTTGAAAATAATTGTTAAAGCAGCTATTTTTTATACTTTGTAATTGTATTTTTTATTCTAAACTATGTTTTAACATATCGAGAACCATCTCTGGTGCCTTCACATATGATTCTACGGTTGCTCCTCCCTGATGATTTGTCACTGTAATATTGTCTAATTTCAACAATGGTTCATCTTTTGAAACAGGTTCTGTCGGAAATACATCGATTGCTGCTCCCATGATCTTATGCTCTGAAAGTGCATGATAAAGTTCTTTCATATCAACTGCGACTGCTCTTGCTGTATTGATCAAATAAGCAGTTTCTTTCATCTGATTAAATTCCTCTTTTCCGATAATTGGTGGATCACCAGCCTTAATCCTTGCATGAATCGTGATCACATCTGATCGTTTGATCAGTTCTTCTTTTGTAACTGGTTTGCATCCTTCTTCTCGAATCTTATCTTCATCTGCAAATGGATCATGAACAAGGATAGTTGGATGAAAACCTTTCAGACGTTCAATGACGAGACGACCAATCGTTCCAAATCCAATGATTCCGATCGTCTGGCTTCTTAGTTCTGTCAGTGTCTCAGAATTTTGATATTTTTCTCTCCACTCACCATTCTTTAATGCTGTACAAGATCTTGTGATATTTCTTAATTCATTTAAAATCATTCCAATCGTATATTCTGCAACTGCATATGCATTATGAGCTGGGCAATTAATAACTTTCACACCCTTTTCTTTTGCCGCTTCCATGTCAATATTTTCTACACCACCACGACAGGATAAAATATACTTTAGATTTTCTGCTTCTTTGATCACTTCCTTACTAACCGGACACTGATGTACAAAAATAACATCCGCCTTTTTCATAAGCTCTGTAATCTCATCTTCTACCTCAAATGCACATGCTCCCTGTGTTTCTATCTTTCGGATAACTTCCCTGAAATCATCTTTACTACTGTTTTCTTTCCAGGATTTACATATAAACTCATCAATGATCGAACTTTTTTCTAATTCCCTCCTAAAATATATGGACGGAATCATCATATCTCCTACTGCAACACATTTCACAATAAAACATCCTTTCTAACACTTATATTTGTTTCATATTAACATTTTTATGTTCGTTTTGTCTATATAAATGTTCGTTTAGAACTTTTTATTATTCTCTTATTTCTTGAATTTTCCTTTTCTGTAAAGTATAATAAAAGATAATTATATAGTATATAAAAGGAGCTATTTCGTTGAAAAAAGATATACGTCAACAAAAAATATTAGATTATTTATCTCATTTTGAACGGATTTCAATTTCTGAAATCTGTGAAATATTTGACATCGTGCCAATGACTGCACGAAGAGATTTAAAGGAACTTGAGAATGACCATAAATTGATCCGTACACATGGAGGTGCAACACTTCCTTCTCTTTCGATTCACGATACCACTCTTCCTTTTCATCAGCGTATGACGCAGAATATTGAATTGAAAGAATCTATTGCAAGAGCTGCTCTTCCTTACATTCAGAATCGACATCATATTTTCCTTGCCTCTGGAACAACAGTCCATATGTTTGCTACAATGCTCAAAGATTCTGGCACCTTAAATATCGTTACAGATGCAGTCAATATTTCTTACGAATTAAGTTCATATCCTAATATTCATCTAATTTCTCTGGGTGGAGAAATACGTCATAATTCACTTACTACAACTGGTCAGATTGCCGAATCGAATCTGAATTCATTCCAGCTTGACTGTGCTTTTATTGGAGTTAATGCTGTTGATGAAGAAGGAAATATCTTTTTAGGAAGTATGGCTGAGGCATCAATTGTACGCCTGCTCTGTCACATGGTTCCTGAAATCTATTTTCTCGCAGATGAAACCAAACTTATGAAGAAAGATTTTATCTACATCTGTCAACTTGGAAAAGGTCGCAATCTTATTACGAATCCTTCAATCTCAGAAAAATGCATTCATACATATGAACAACTCGGTGCCTGTGTGATCACGGAATAAGGCAAAAAGACCGGAGATAACTATTCCCGTTATCTCCGGTCTTTTTATTTCTTGTAATTATTTACTCTCTTATAATTATTTATTCTTCGCAGCTGTTGTTGTGTTCTTAGCTGCTGTTGTAGTAGTTGTTGTTGCTGCTGTAGATGCTGTTGTAGCTTTATATTTGAACTTAACTTCTTTCCACAGATCCTGATCTACAGACTTCTTGTCATCCCACTTCTTGTCTGCATCTTTTGTCCACTTCTTGTAGACTTTCTCGTATGCTGCCTGCTGTTTTTCCTGAAGCAGTGTGGATTTGTTTGATGCAGCTGCTGTTGTGTCGTTTGGATTTAACATCTTGATGATCACGTATGCATCGTCTAATTCTACGACTCCGCTTACCTGGTTCTTCTTAAGTTTTGCTGCTGCTGTTTCGAATTTTGTTCCTAATGCAGCTTTTCCTTTTGTATAGGATTCTTCGTTATCAGAATTTACGCTGAACTTCTTAGCTACAGAGCTGATACTCTGGCCTTTCTTGATCATCTTTAATGCGGATTTTGCTTTCTTTAGCTGATCTTTCTTCTCAGCGGCTGTCATGTCTTTTTCTTTTCCTGTCTTACTGTCTGTTGTCTTTGTTGTGAAAACAAGTTTGTAGACTTTGACAGTTTTGGCTTCGTCATCTGTTACTGTAACGTTTGCTTTCTTGATGATCGCCTGCATAACTTTACTTGCGATCGTGCTTTCTTCGTACAGTTTCTGGATCATATCTTTATCTGCTTCTGTCTTCTTCATGACTTTCTTACCTGTTGAGTCTTTTGCGAAGGCAGTTACGCTTTCTTTGATCTGTTTCTTCTCAGATTTTGTTAACTTCACGTTGTAGTCGTCTGCGTGTGCTGCTAAAACTTTGATCTGTTTTAACTGGTTGATAACGCTGTCTTTGACAGACTGCTGCATTGTGATCTTCTTTCCTTTGCTGTCTGTTCCGACCTGCATAGACCACATGCTGTCTCCAAAGTATGCTCCGTACTGAGCTTCTGCCTGATACTGCATGATTCTTGCATATACATGAGCTTCCTGGAATGTTACTTCTTGTCCTGCATATTCAAATAATGTCTTCTCATTCTTGCTTTTACATCCTGTAAATAAAGAAAGAGTTAACGCAAGAACTGCAGTTAAACATAGCAACTTCTTTGCTAATTTCTTCATTTCCTTTTCTCCTTTATATTATGATTATATTAGGCTAATGTCTGGCGATATTATAGCACAAACTTATCGGATTATCAATGAATTGAGCAAGTTCACACAATGTTCAATCTTTTCTAACTGCTTCACTTTCTTTGTCTTTGACAGATCCAGTACAAATGTCGGATTCTTGCCTGCCTGGAAGGATAATTCACGTTTGTATTCTTCTAATACCACTGGAATTTTTTCTACATCCACGGCTGCATCTGGTTTCATTTCAAATGAGACTTTTTCTCCTTTTTGTTTCACATCTGTCATATAAGCATGATGTGCTAATGATTTCAAATATGCAACATATAACAGATTGTAGACTGCTTTCGGCATTTCCCCAAAGCGGTCGATCAACTCATCTGTCATATCTTCCATTTCATCTTTGGATTCAATGGATGAAATACGTTTGTATAATTCCAGTTTTTGATATTCATTATACACATACATTGATGGAATAAATGCATTGATGTCGAGATCGAGTGTTGTGTCAAATTCATCCTCGTCTTTTAATTCGCCTTTTAATCTCAAGACTGCTTCATTCAGCATCTTGCAATACAGATCGTATCCAACTGCTTCCATATGACCGGATTGTGCCTGTCCCAAGAGATTTCCTGCTCCGCGGATCTCCAGATCTCGCATTGCGATCTTATAACCGGATCCCAGATCTGTAAATTCCCGGATTGCCTGTAATCGTTTTTCTGCGGTTTCTTTTAACAGTGTGTTTTTTTTGTACATCAAAAATGCAAATGCATTTCGATTCGATCTTCCGACACGTCCTCTTAACTGATACAACTGGGACAACCCAAGCTGGTTGGCATCGTGAATGATCATTGTATTTACATTCGGAATATCTAGTCCTGTCTCGATGATCGTTGTAGATACCAATACATCGATCTCATGGTTCATAAATCCCATCATGATCTCTTCCAGTTCCCGCTCTTTCATCTGTCCATGTGCAAATGCAACTTTCGCATCTGGAAGCAATCTCTGTAATTCGGCTGTCACTTCTGCGATATTATTAACGCGGTTATACACATAATATACCTGCCCGCCACGTGTCATTTCGCGGTAGACCGCTTCTTTGACAAGTTCTTCATTATATTCCATAACATATGTCTGGATCGCTCTTCGATCATGCGGTGGTTCTTCTAATACACTCATATCGCGGATTCCGATCAGACTCATATGCAGGGTTCTTGGGATTGGTGTAGCAGATAATGATAAAACATCAACATCTTTTTTCATTGTTTTGATCTTTTCTTTATGTGTCACTCCAAAACGCTGTTCTTCATCAATTACGAGCAGTCCCAGATTCTTATACTGCATGTCTTTGGACAATAAACGATGTGTGCCGATCACGACATCTACCGTTCCATTTTTGAGTCCTTCGATCGTCTCTTTCTGCTCTTTTGCTGTGCAGAATCTGGACATCATGCGTACAGTGATCGGATAATCATGAAATCTCTGTGCAAATGTATTGTAATGCTGCTGTGCAAGGATCGTGGTTGGTACGAGATATGCCACCTGTTTTCCATTGTCTACTGCCTTAAATGCTGCACGGATCGCTACTTCTGTCTTTCCATACCCGACATCTCCACAGATCAGTCGGTCCATGATCTTCTTGCTTTCCATATCCCTTTTTGTATCATCGATCGCATTTAACTGATCCTGCGTTTCATCGTATGGAAATAATTCTTCAAACTCTTTCTGCCATACAGTGTCCTTGTCATAGACATATCCTTCTTTTGCCTGTCTTAGTGCATATAACTGCACGAGTTCTTCCGCAATATCTTTGACCTGACCTTTGACACGTGTTTTCGTCTTCTTCCATTCATTTCCACCTAATTTATGAAGTTTTGGCTTTCTTGCATTTGCACTTGCGTATTTTGCGATCTGGTCTAGAGCTGATGCTAAAATAAATAAATTATCACCGCCCTGATATTCAATACTGATGTAGTCCTTTTCAACCCCATCTGTTGTGATCTTTTCGATACCGCGGTAAATACCGACTCCATGTTTTTCATGAACAACGTAATCACCGATATTGATATCTGCAAAACTTCGGATCTTTTCTCCTTGTTTTTTCTTCTCTTTCTTTCGGCGCTTTTTTTCTTCTCTTCCTTTGAAAATGTCTCCTTCTGAGATCAATACCCATTTGGCTGCCGGATATTCAATTCCTGTCAGAAGCTTTCCTGCTGTGACAACAATCTGCCCTGCTTCCACTCCATATTTCAAGTCCTTATCATAGGTCACAACCAAACCATTTTCTCTCAGATCACTGCTTAAACGTTTCGCTCTTGTAACAGATGGAGAAGCAACAACGATCCTGTAGTCCTTACTCTGATATTTGGTAAGATCTTTGACTAACTGCTCAAAACTGTTGTTATAAGACTGAATGGATTTTGTATCCATAAATAAGGTTCTAGCAATTCTAAAATCATTGATCTCAGCAGATAAGATCGAATAACACAGCATCTTATGTTTCTCAATCTGATATAAAATACTCTCGTAATCTGTTACCGTATTTGCCTGTTTAGGCAGAAGATACCCGCCTTCCAGACGACTTTTCATGCTCTCTGAGAATTCCAGATAAAATGCATCTGCACGTTCTCTGATATGTTTTGGTTCATCCAGATAGATCATGCTTTCTTCTGGAAAATAATCTAAGATGCATTCTGTATTTTCATAAAAATATGGGAGGTAACCTTCTACTCCGATCAACATATGAAGTTCCCTTAATTCCTCACGAACACGGTCCATTTCTTTTCTTAAACGGGCTTCCTGATCATATTTTTTTTCTTTTTTAAACTTCTGTGATAACTTTTCATAATCTTCTTCCATATTTCGAAGACCATGTTCAATTCTTGGCTGGTTTAAAATGATCTCTGATGCCGGATAAATGGTCAGAGCATCGACTTCTTCGATGGATCTTTGGCTTTCTTTATCAAAACTTCGGATCGAATCAATTTCATCTCCCCATAGTTCGATACGATATGGGCTTTCCTGTGTGTATGGGAAAATATCAATGATCCCTCCTCGCACAGCAAACTCACCTGGAGCCTCAACAAATGGTGCTTTTTCGTAGCCTCTGGCAACAAATTCTTCTGCGATCGTTGCCTCTTCCAGTGTCTCTCCCATTTTAAACGTCATCTTATGATTCTTGATATCACTTAATGGAACAACCTGATCCATCACCGCATCGATCGTCATCACAAAGGTTCCACATTTGTCATCCACGATCTTCTTGATTGCTAGCATACGATCTCTTGCGATTGCATTTCCATGAACATCGGCTGTATAGAATAATGGATCTTTTGCTGGAATATACTGAACCTTTTCTCCAAAGAAATGACTTGCCTCGACCCATTGTCTTGCTTTGTTCTCGTCTGGTACGATGATGATCTTAAATTGCTTTTTCTTATGATTTCCGATCAGACTGGTCAGATGCCATTTGGCTGTATCGGTGCATCCTGATACAAGAACCGGTCCACAGTAATCTTCGACCTCATCTTTTAATTGTCTGTATACCGGATCGTCTTTTAATATATGTTCTAACACTTTCTATCCCTACTTTTTCTTATTGTGGCGGTTCATCGCTTCTGTGATGTCGCCCATAACGATCAGCTGTACTGCATCGTACACTTCATCAAAACGTTCCGCAAAGATTGCCTGTTCTTCTTTTGTAAAATGTCCTAATACATAATCTGCCAGATCATATCCTTTTGGTTTCTCTCCAACACCGATCTTCACCCTTGGGAAATCCATACTTCCTAAATGACTGATGATACTTTTCAGTCCATTATGTCCACCTGCACTTCCCTTTTTTCGGATACGCAGTCTTCCAACATCAAGGTCGATATCATCATGAATGATAATAAAATCTTCTGGCTCTAATTTGTAGAAATCCATGATTGGGCGAAGACTTTCCCCGCTTAAGTTCATAAATGTCTGTGGTTTCACAAGAAGGACCTTTTCTCCTCCCATATAACCAGTTCCGATCAATGCTTTGTGTTTCCCTGTATTTATACTTATGCCTTCTTTGTCTGCAATATAATCAAGGGCTTCAAATCCAATATTGTGTCTTGTGTTGTCATATTTCTTTCCCGGATTCCCCAGTCCGACGATTACTTTCATAAGATATCTCTCCTTTTTCCCTAGAATCTGTAAAACTGACAAACACCCGGAAATCAATGGATTCCCGGGTTGTCTTTTTCTTTCTTTAGTTATAGTATATCCCAATTTACAATTCTCAGCAAGATTTTTTCTAGTTATAATGCCTGAAAGAATTCTCTTGTCTTATTTACCTTCTTCATCAATGTATCAAACTGTTCTGGTGTCAGTGACTGTGGTCCATCACATAATGCTTTGGCTGGATCATTATGAACTTCTACCATTAATCCATCGGCCCCAGCTGCGATCGCTGCTAATGCCATTGGCTCTACCATATCTCTGATTCCTGTTGCATGAGATGGATCTACCATGACTGGAAGATGGGATTTCTTCTTGATCATAGGGATTGCAGAAAGATCTAATGTATTTCTCATGGCTGTTTCGTATGTTCGGATTCCTCTCTCACAAAGGATTACATTTTCATTTCCACCTGCCATAATGTATTCTGCACTCATTAACCATTCTTCGATCGTTGCTGCAAGTCCTCGCTTTAATAAGATTGGTTTGTTGATCTTTCCTAATTCTTTTAATAATTCAAAGTTCTGCATATTTCTTGCTCCAACCTGAATCAGGTCCACATCTTCGAATAATGGAAGATGACTTGCATCCATGATCTCTGTAACAACTGGAAGTCCTGTTGCTTTCTTAGCTTCTAATAATAATTCTAATCCTTCTCCATGAAGTCCCTGGAAAGAGTATGGGTAAGTTCTTGGTTTAAAAGCTCCTCCTCTTAATAATCCTGCACCAGAATTCTTCACATCGTTTGCGACTTCTGTGATCTGTTCTTTTGTCTCAATAGAACATGGCCCTGCGATCACCTGGAAGTTTCCACCACCAATCTTTACTCCGTTTACATCAACAACTGTATCGTTTGGATGGAATTTTCTGTTGGCCTTCTTGTATGGCTCCTGAATACGCTGTACATTTTCAACGATGCTGTTTGCCATGATATGACGCATATCTACAACAGATGTATCTCCCACTAATCCAAGGATCCTTGTGTTAACACCTTCGGATTCGTGGATTCCCAGTCCCTGCTCTTCCATCTCTTTCTTTAATGCGTTGATCTTTGCTTCTTCTGCCTGTTTCTTTAAAATAATAATCATGATGTTCGTCCTTTCCTGGCAAGTCGTTTCTATCCTGCTTCTCTGGTGCGGCCTTTGTTTCTTTGAGTAAAAAGAAAAGGCATGCACTCTGTTGCAAGAATGCATGCCTTAAATGTTTTACTCTGTCGGTTTAAAGTGACATAAGTTTTGGCGATGATTCATTGCAACAAAAATAGTCAGGATAAAAATAATAACCCTGAAAGCTAAAGTAATAAAATGTGCAATTATTCATCTTACTTGTTGTCATCTTAGTTTCTCCTTGTTTTGATGTTTTTACGATACATGAAATTTTTTTCTGTGTCAATAGATTTATAGATGTTTTTTATAAAATCCATAGACTGTATTTATTGTTTATTTTATGAATTATAAAATTTATTTTTTGCGTACTGCAAGAAATGATGCGATCAATGCTGTGATCGGTACTGTTAATACAACACCGAGACTTCCAGATAATCCTTGCTCCTACTTTATAGTCCGCTCCAAATAAAGTTCCGCTTGGATTGATCGCCTGTTTTTCTTTTATTTCTGTCACATACATGCAAGCCTACATACAAAAACGTCAAAGACATTATTCACGGAATGTGATTTCTCCTGTTTTCTCGTCCATAGCATCTACGATTGCAAGGGATTCTAAGTGTGTCTGTTTTCTTAAGAAATCTCCTCCTGGCTGGAATCCTTTCTCGATCACAACTCCTGCTCCGACCAGTTCTGCTCCGGAATCTTTGACCAATTTCGCTAATCCTTCTAAGGCTTTACCGTTAGCAAGGAAATCGTCGATCAGCAATACATGATCTCCTTCTCCTAAGAATTCTTTGGATACAATGATGTCGTAGACTCTTCCATGTGTGAATGATTCTACCTTTGTTGTATATACATCTCCCGCGATGTTCTTTGTCTGTGTTTTCTTTGCAAATACGACTGGTACATCAAAAATCTCTGCCACAACACAGGCGATTCCGATTCCTGATGCCTCGATCGTAAGGATCTTATTGATATCTTCGCCTTCAAAACGTTTCTTAAATTCTTTACCGATCTCACGGAATAATTTTACATCCATCTGATGATTCAAAAAGCGGTCTACTTTGAGGACATTTCCTTCTTTCACGACTCCATCTTTTCGAATTCTCTCTTTTAATAATTCCATCACTTGGCCTCCACGCTCTTTTGTATTTTAAATAATATTTTAACTACTTTTTCCTCGCTTTGCAAGCATTGCTTGCATTTCTTTTGGATAATCTATATCGCAAAATTCAGTTTCTTCCAATACCTTGAAAAATCTGGCATTTTCTATGTGTTTTTTGAGGATTTTCTTGCCACCTTGATCTTTTGTAAGCGATAACAATTCTCGTTTATATTTCTTTGAGAACCATACGGGATTTCCAAGGTTTTCTTCTGTTCTGACACAGCCAAGTTCACAAGATTCATCTGCCATAAAAGAGAGAAATCTTTCGATTGTCTCTCTTTTCATATTGGGCTGGTCTGCTACGAAAAATGTATAGAATTCTGCATCTTTCGCTGCTTTGATCCCTGCTTTGATCGACCATGAAATCCCATATTTACTTTCTGGACAAAACACTGTTGTTATTGGGTCGTATTGCGTTTGCTTCATAATTTCCTGATACTGTGTGACAACAATGATCTCAAACCCTTCATAATCTTTGCATAGATCGATCAATCGGTCCAATCCATAACGATACATTGGCTTGGTTCCGATCATTTGCAATAATTTATTCTCCTGACCGAAACGTTTGCTGTTTCCTGATGCAAGATAAATGACCGCTGCTTTTATTTTATCCATGTTATATTATTCTTTCTCCAATAATCCCATAACGATCTTTTCACTGGTGATCGGCAATTCTCTGATCCATAATCCGGTTGCATTAAATACGGCATGGGCTAATGCTGGAGATGGTGTGTTGATAACGATCTCTCCAATGGATTTTGCTCCAAATGGTCCTGTTGGCTCATAACTGCTCTCAAATTCTACACGAAGCTTTCCAACATCGACTCTTGCTGGAACTTTATACTGCATGAAAGAATTTTGTTTTACATATCCATTTGGTGTGTAATCAACTCCCTCATACAATGCCATTCCGATTCCCTGACCGAGTCCGCCTTCTACCTGAACTCTTGCAAGATTTGGATTGACTGGTGTTCCACAATCTACAACCGCAACATAATCTAAGATTTCAATATGTCCTGTCTCTTTATCAATCTCAATCTCAACCATTCCTACCATAAATGGTGGTGGGGATACTGGAGAACTGTTTGTCTCTGTCACCTGGAAAGTTTCATTATTGTTGCACATAGATGCTGTTGCGATGTCCACTAATGAAACTTCTTTGCCGCTCTCTGCATCTCTGACTTTCTTTCCGTCAAATTCCAGAGTATCTGTATCTGCAACTTCCATCATCTCAGCTGCTTTATTGAAAAGATGTCCCTTTAATTTTTCGCAGTCACGTTCCACTGCTTTTCCTGTTACGTAGGTAGAACTTGATGCGTAAGATCCAGAATCGTATGGTGATGTATCTGTATCTGCTCCGCTGACCATGATATCATCAATAGAACATTCCAGACATTCTGCCGCCATCTGGGCCAAGATCGTATCACATCCAGTTCCCATATCCGCTGCTGCAATAGAAAGTGTATACAATCCATCGTCATTTAATTTGATCGTTGCAGAACCAACGTCAACGCCAGAAATACCGGAACCCTGCATCGCCATTGACAGTCCGACACTTCGAACTTTTCCATTTCCCATATCTTTGCATGGATATTTTTCATCCCATTTGATCATCTCTTTTGCACGGGCAAGGCATCGATCCAAAGCACAGCTGTTTGCTGTTTCTCCATAATATGCTGGCATCACATCGCCTTCACGGACCATGTTCATCTCACGGATCTTCGTTGGATCCATTCCTATCTTAGCTGCAAGTTCACTGACTGCTGATTCCAGCGCAAACACACCCTGTGTCGCACCATATCCACGATAAGCCCCAGCTGACATACGATTTGTATACACAACATCATATGCAAAACGATGTGCTTCCAGATCTCGATATAACGGAATTGATTTATGCCCAGATAACCCTACCGTTGTTGGACCATGTTCTCCATAGGCTCCTGTATTGGATAATGTATAAACATCGATCGCACGGATCTTTCCATTCTTGTTTGCTCCGACACGAACTGTTACCTGCATCTCATGTCTTGGTGAAGATGCGATCTGAGACTCTTCTCTTGAAAAAATAATCTTGGATGGTTTCTTTGTCATCCATGTGACAAATGCTGGATATACTTCGGAGATAGAACTCTGTTTTGCTCCAAATCCTCCACCAATTCTTGGTTTTGATACACGAATCTTTGATTTTGGAATGCATAATGCATTGGATAAGATCCTTCGTACATGGAATACGATCTGTGTGGAACTAACAACGTTCAATCTTCCATATTCGTCAATAAAACAATAAGTTCTGAATGTCTCCATCATTGCCTGCTGATTTGCTTTTGTATGATATGTATGTTCTACAACCACGTCGCAATCTGCTAATACCGCATCGACATCTCCTTCGTGTGTTTCTTCTGTTGCACACAGGTTTTTCTTATTATCTGCACCAATATTACATAATGCTTTCCAGTTATCTTCTGGATGCACTAGCGGTGTATCTTTATCCATTGCCTTACGTGGATCTAAGTTTGCTGGCAATACTTCGTATTCCACACGTAACATCTTGATCGCCTGATCAACGCACTTTTCATTCTCCCCAGCAACGATTGCAACGGGATCTCCAACATAACGGACATGCTGATCCAGAATCTGTCTGTCATATGGGCTTAATTCCGGATATGTCTGTCCTGCCATCGTAAAACGTTCCTGTGGCACATCTTCCCATGTATAAATCGCCTCAATCCCTGGCACTTTCATAGCAAACTGAGTGTTGATCGATTTGATCATTGCGTTCGCATATGGACTTCGAAGTAATTTCACGATCAGACATTCTTTTGGTGCCTTATCGTTTGTAAATACAGGTTTCCCTGTCACAAGTGCCATAGCGTCTTTTTTCATGATCGGCTGGTTAACTACTTTCATTCGGCACCTCCATCTTTATTTTTCTTATATTCCAAAAAGTCTAAGATTCCTCGAAGCTGTCCTTCATATCCAGAACATCTGCAAAGATTCCCCGCAAGGTATTCTTTGATCTCTTCTTCACTCGGATCTGGAATCTCTCTAAATAATGCAATCGCATTCATGATCATTCCTGGGTTACAAAATCCGCACTGTTCAGCCCCTTGGTTCGCAATAAAAGCTCCAAACTCAGCTGCTTCTTCCTGCAATCCTTCTAAGGTATCGATCTTGTGTCCATCAACTCTTGCTGCAAGAATGGAACATGATAAGATTGGCTGGTCATCCATAAATACCGTACATAATCCGCAATTTGATGTCTCGCATCCACGTTTCACACTGTAACAACCAAGATCTCTGACAAGATCGATCAGGAGAGTGTCTGCATCAATCTGTGGGGTTACTTTCTTTCCATTTAATGTAAATGTAATCTCCATGTTTATTTTTCTCTCCTTTCTTCTAACTGTTCAAAACCTCTTCTTAATAAGACTTTTGATAACTGTTCACGGTAAGCAGCACTTGCTCTCATGTTGCTTCCAAAATTCATCTGACCGGTCACTTCATCTGCGAGTTTTCTTCTTCCTTCATCATCTTTGATCTGTTCCATCCACTGATCTGATAATCTGACTCTGCAAGCTCTGGATGGTCTTGCACCGACAACCGCATATGCCTCTTTCTCACCTAATGAAACAGCACATGTCAAAACTGGAAAATCTGTCTTTGTATTTCTATGAGAAAGATAAACACTTTCCTGCGGATGCTTCTTAATGATCAGACGCACTAAAATATCATTTGGATATTTATTGGCTGCAAATTGATCTAATGGAATGATTCCTTCATGATGTAACTCCACATAACTGTCAAACGCCAGAAAACAGCTTAATACATCAGAAAAACCGAACTTTCCAAAAATACTTCCACCTACTGTCGCAAGATTACGGAACTGCACTCCGACAATGTGTGTCACACTTTCTTTTACCGCTCCCTGACTCCATGTATTTAATCCTTCATGAAGTTCGATCTGTCTTAGTGTTACCATTGCTCCGATTGAAAATTCCTCATCATTTTCTTCGATCTGATCAAGTCCAAGACCCGACAGATCAATTGCTTTTTGTACATTTCTTGTGACCATCTTAAGCCACAACATGCCACCGATCACGCAGTTGGTCTTCTTCTGATTCAGCTCATAAGCTTGCTCAAGACTTTCTGCTTTGACGTATTCCTTGATCTTTAACATCTTATTTCTCCTTTAATTTTTTAAAATATCCCTTGTTTATACATTCTTTCACATTCTACAGAGCAACACAGGCAATTGGCAAAAAAAAGAGTACTTTCTGAGAAAGTACTCCTTCAGGTATCGTCCTATAATCCCCAGTATTCTCCATAGGTATCTTTGATGTTCTGTACATCGCTGTCTGTAATTCCATCAATCGTACTCTTAACAAACTGGTAAGTTCTTGGTCTCTTTGATCTTAATGCGGATGGATGCTCCTTATAATCCTTGTAAGATTCTGCAAAATACTCAGATGCTGATTTGATCGCATATGCTTTGTTATATCCATCATATTTATCCTTCTCAGCATTGTAAATTGACTTCCATTCACTCGTTCCAACTTTATCTCCTGCAATGAAATTAGCAAAATGTCCTAATTCGTGAAGTAATACAGAAGATCTCGCACTCTGAAGTGCGATCTTATGGCTCTTAACGCTAAATACACCTGTCGCTTCCGCATTTTTATCAATCACCATCTTAAACTTCAGATCTTCAAATGCATTCAAGATCTTACCATCTGCCTGAGAACCAAGTGTTCTTAATGTTGTTCCAGAAACACCAGACATCTGACTCAATTCAACCGTTGTTGTCTTGGTCGTTGTCTGAACGACTGTCTTGATCGTTCTCTTCTTAGAACCCTTCTTGTCATAATCCTTCTGTGTTTTGACAACTTTTGTATTCACAACCTTACGTCTGGAATGATTCTGAGATGTTGTTGTTCTTCTCTTTGTTGTTCTTCTTGTTGTTATTTTGCTTCTGCTTGCTTTCTTCTTAAGCTTCTGGATTCTTGTGCTTTTCTTTGTTGTTTTCTTCGTCGTTACCTTCGGTTTCTTGCCAAGCGGTACTTGAATCCCATCAATTGATGTTGTTGCTTCGCTTGGATGCTGCATAGTATCAACGCTTTCATAGGAAGCCATCTGCTTCTCAAACTTCTCCTGCTGACGGTTATTGTAAAATGTGACTCCACCAAAAACCAATGCAACAGCTACTACCACGGACACCAATCCGACCATGACTTTCTTCTTCATAACTCTCGCCCCTTCTTAATATTAATATCTATACTTTTTGCTTTTGTCTCTCAATCTCCATATGAGAGACACTCACCCTATAATATATTTTTATCGTACAATATTCGCACTTTTTTGTCAATAAATTCCGATGGATTTCAGCCTGTTTCTGACCATATTTCTTAGCGGATCCTTTTTATTATCATTTCTGGATTGGATGCATATAAAATCGCCGTTTCTTTGCTGATCTGTCCTTCTTTATATAGATTGATCAATGACTGGTCCATAGATATCATTCCGCTCCCTGTAGAGGAATAGATCAAACCATCTATTTGATGCACTTTATTTTCACGGATCATATTGCGGATCGCCGGGGTCACTTCCATGATCTCAAACACAGGGATCAATGTTCCATCCATCGTTGGTATCAGCTGCTGGGAGATCACTGCCTGTAATACAGAAGCCAGCTGAATCATGATCTGACGTTGCTGATTTGGTGGAAATACATCTATGATACGTTCGATCGTATTCGCTGCCCCGATAGTATGAAGTGTTGAAAATACCAGATGCCCTGTTTCTGCAGCTGTCATAACTACCTGAATCGTGTCATAATCTCTCATTTCCCCAAGCAATATCACATCCGGACTTTGTCTTAATGCGGCTCTTAAGGAAGTAACATAATTTACAGTATCCATGTTTACTTCTCTCTGACTGACGATACTTTTCTTATGTTGATGTAAAAATTCCAAAGGATCTTCCAATGTGATGATGTGATCTTCTTTTGTTTCATTGATTTCTTCTATCATGCATGCAAGTGTCGTGGATTTTCCACTTCCCGCTGGTCCTGTTACAAGCACAAGTCCTTTGTTTAATTCACTTAATTTCATTACCTGCTCTGGTATTCTTAATTGCTTATAGTCTGGCAGGCGGAATGCGATCACACGGATCACTGCCGCTAAGGATCCTCTCTGTTTATATGCACTGACACGAAATCTTGACAATCCAGGAATTGCAAATGAGAAATCATCATCCCCTGTCTTCAACAGTTGATCTATGTCTCTGTCTAACGCTTTCTCATAAATCTCCCGGATTATTTTTTCCGTATCTTGCGGCATCATTTTTTCTTCATTGATGCGACGCATCACTCCATTTACTTTCATCGTCAATGGAAGCCCTGCTACAATAAACAGATCTGAGGCTTCCTCTTTTGCTGCTAATGTTAAAAATTCTTCAATATTCATGCTGGCCCCTTTTACTTATTTCTATAAACCGAAAGGAAATCATCCTTCTTCCATGCCCCAACAGCTTCTTTTTTCCATTTGATCACTTCATAACACAGATCATTCTTTTTCTCCGGATAATAAATCTGCAATTTCACAGATAACTGCTGTGTGTCTGTGATACTTTCCTGAAATGCAATTGTTTTCTCTTTTTTATTATATGAAATCCCCTTGCTTTTTGTAAACGATCGTCCAACCCTTTCCATATAATCTTTTTTATCCTTAGATCTGCGATACAACTTCCATAGTTTCTCATCGATCGCTCCAACTTGTTCATTCGCTGCATTGGATGCCTGATAAAAAGCCGACGTACGTTCCAAATTCTTTTTACTTAACGTATGATCTCCCTTGGCACTTGAAAGTGTCAAAGCCGCAAAAACTGCTAAACAGACCATAGCTAACACGAGCACGATCGAAGCTGCTCCAATCCCTAAAAATGGCATTTTACGATCTTTCATTATCTTTCCTTTCCTGCCTGTATCTTAAAATATCAAGCTGATAAATCTGTTGGTTTTCCCGCCACATCGTAATCTTTCCCAGAACTTTCGCTGGCTGCCTTTCAAGCTTTATCGTCATATGATAACGGGCTTTTGTTTTCTTTATCTCATTCCAATCCTGATCATAATAACACTGATAATCTCCAGCTTTACCATCTATTTGTGTAAAATATTCTTGAAAATCTTTGATGTCATAAGCACCCGCTTCTATCAGTTCTGCAGCTTGTGTTACATAATTTTTTGTCTCTGTCATTTCTCTTGCTTTTGCACTAATGTTATGAGCTTTTACAAATACCTGAAGCAGGATTGATCCACAGATTGCAAAAAAGAATAATACCATCATTAATTCCATCAGGATCAGGTGTGTTCCATTGCTTTTTTGTCTCATACTTCCTCCTAATTCCTGCTGTGTCTGTATACACAGTTCTGATATATCTTGCCATCACTTCCCTGAATCTTTATATGATACAGCTGTTTTGTTTCTATTACAGAAAAATCTTTTGCTGCCACGATCTTCTCTCCCTGCATCGTTGTTGTATCCAGACCTTCTCTTACCATTAATTCTCTCAACGCACCCTTCTCTTGATAGAGATAAGTATTGTATTTTTTCCCATTGATCTTTTCTGTATGGATCAGGGTTGTGCGTCCATGAAAGCTGCCGATCTCGATGCTGTCCTTTTCATCCCACTGTCTTATCTTTTCTGTTACATAAGAAATATCGATCCGTTCCTCATAATCCTCATTCATCACAGAAGCTGTATGACTATATATATTCGCCCCGATCATACTCAAGGAAAACGCACAAACTGCGAACACTGCAAATAAGATCACAAGAAACATCTGATCTGTCATATGTCTTTGTCTCTCCAAAAACCTCACCTCTCATTCAATGGGATTACCGTAACTTGTGGCATGCGGTTAGACCCAATGATCTCGTATGAGATCACAAACTCGTCTTTGTCATACTCCAATCCATAATGTTTCTCCATATAAGAAAGACTTTCTGGATATCGCCCTTCCACACTGTAACATTGTACTGCCCCTTTGATCACGGCTTCTTTCAGACTTTCTTCCTGTCTTTTCTTTGTTTCCCGAAAAATCTGGCTGCTGCTATTCCATAACACAGCCACCATAATGCCACAGATCATAACTGGCAGGAAAATTCGAATTTTATTGTCAATTTTTCTTTGTTTTTGAAAACGATTTCTCAAAATCTGCCTCCCTTATCCAATTCCAGCCATAATACCAACTAGTGGCAACATGACAGATAATAAAATGATCCCTACGATCACACATAAGATTCCTACCAGCGTCGGTTCTAACACAGCGATCATCTTCTGAATCTGATCCTGCAGTTGTTTCTGATACAGATCTGCTGCCTGTTCCATTACCTCATCTACGGCACCCGTTTCATAACCGATGATCATCAATCTTTCCTGCATTCCATCAAAAATACGTGTCTCTTTCAACGCTTTGGGAAATGTTTCTCCTTGTTTCATCTGTTCCTGACATTGCTGAATCTTCATTTTCAACGGTTCATAATCTGTCAGTTTCTCAGAAAGTGACAGACTTTCATCCATATCAAGTCCACTCTTTAATGCCATTGCCATTCCACCTGCGAATCTTGTTCTTGCGCGTTTCCATGCGATTTTCTTCATAAATCCGATGGTTTGTATCTTCGAGATAAATTCAATTCTTGCCTTTTTATAAAAAATAACGAAAAATACTATGATCAAGATCACCACTGCCAAAACTACCAGAACAATTGCTGACTGCCTCATCCAATCTCCAATATTCAATAACTGACGTGCAACTCCTGTCATCTCTTGCCCTAATTGCATATATACCTGTTCAAATACTGGCATAACTTTTATAAATAATACTGCAACGATCACTAACAACATCCCGAGCATCGCAACCGGATAAGTCACTGCACTCTTGACCGCATCTAATATTTCTTCTTCCCTCTGGTAATATGCCGCCAATGCTTCCATCGTCTCATCCAATCTTCCTGTCTGTTCTCCGATCTCCGTCATATGAAGTGCATATTCTGGGAAAACCCCTGTTTTCTCCATTGCAGGATAAAGCATTCCACACATTTCAAGTTCTTCGCGGATCTCTTTTAATATCTCCCTGCCTTCTGTCTGGACATCTCCATCTTCCATAATGTAAATCCCCTCAAGCGATGAAATCCCAGATTTCAAGATCAGCGCCATCTGACCACAAAATGTGATCAGTTCTTCGTTGCTAAGTTTCTTCTTCATATCTATCCCTTCTTAATAACTATACTGAAGTACATAATGTTCTCCATTCCCAATATATTCTTTCACATCTTCCTTGTTATCACTATTCGCTGCCAGTGTCGGATCCATTAACTCCCAGCTTTTCCCATCGAACTGAATGATATTATCTACCCATCCCTTTTCATTCAGCCAGGTACTGATCCAGGCATGATAGATATCCCCTGAATACCCGATCTCAAGCTTGGTCGGAATGCCCTGCGAACGCAGCATCGCCGTCATCAGTGCAGCATAATCAAAGCAGATTCCCTTCTTTGTCTTCAATGTCTCATCTACCGATGGCAGATATCCACTCTGAACATTCTGCGCTTTCTCATCATCATATTTTACATTTTTGACCACATAATTATAAACAGCTTTGACGATTGCCAGATCATCTTTGGAATCTTTTGCCAGTTTCTTCGCTTCCTTTACTGCTTTCGTCTTACTTGTAAATTCTACATACTGGTTAGGATATAAAAATGGCAGAAATTTATTTTTTAATTTCACCTCAAAACTATCCATCATCAAAACACTGTATTCATCGTCCTGCACATTTTCATATACAGAGATCTGATATGTACCATTTCCACTGGTCAATGGAAAATATGTCGGCTCTTTTGTCCGTTCAATAAAATATTTATATACTTTATTATTCTTTCCGATCACTTCAACACTGATCTTCTTTGCACTTCCCTTATATCGCAGTGCTACATAGCCTTGAGCCACATTCGATATATCAACCACAGCCTCTCCATGATCCAAAACTTCCTTCCCCGGTGCTTCTGGCTTTAATACTCCTGCTTTCTGAGCTGTTATCTGCTTCTTCCGTCCACACCCACCGAATGGTAACATAATGATCAAGCATGTCATGATCAGTATTATTTTTGTGACATACTTCATAAGAATTCTCCTTCGTATTTACTTTCTCTAGTATAACAGATTCACAATATGCCTGCTAATTTTACGTATACAAATGCTCTCTTACATAATTTAAAAACTGCTTCTTTGCATAATCCAATGGCTTATTTTTTCTATAAAATAGTGATATCACAGAATGTAATTCATCTTCTAGTGGTATCATTTTAACTCCAGCACATTTAGCTTCTCTATAAACCGTTGAAAATGTGATCGTAACCCCAACCCCTTCACTTACAAAACTCATGATTGTATTTGCTTGTGGAAATTCAAAAGCTATTTTCGGTTCAAATCCTGCTTTCTCACAACTCTTATAAAACACTTCGTAACTTCCGCTGCCTCTCTCTGGGAAGATAAAAACATCATCTTTCAATTCTTTCAGTTGAAGTCGATCTCTTCCATAAAGCGGATGTTTTTCATATAACACTGCACACAATTTATCATCATACAGTTGAGAAAAACGGAATTTTTTCTGATCTTCCATCATATTTTCTCTCAAGATCAAGAAATCATAACGATCGGAGTTTTCCTGAATCTCACTTGCGATTCTTTCATCGATCACAAGTTTGATATCTGGATATTCTTTCCTGAAATCCGCCACCAATCTTGCAAAATGATATGGTGCAAGAACCGGCATACAACCAATCTTAATTTCCTGATTTTTCTGAACATTTTTCAACATCTCTTCATAGGTTCCCGTCATTTTCTTTGCATAAGACAAAAAGATCTCTCCTTCTTTGGACAACTCAAATTTCCTTGTATTCCTGCGGATCAGTGTAATTCCTAACTCATTTTCCAACTTACGGATCTGTTTTGATAATGCACCTTGTGTCATGTTACAGGCATATCCAGCTTCTGTGAAATTTTTCTGTTTACATAATTCCATATAATAATATAATTGCTGTATTTCCATTTTTCCATACCCTTTTCAAATATCTTCGTATATTCCTATTTGGAATATATCAAATCTCAACTGGAATTGCAATACTTCGTTCTCTCTATATATAATAAGAAACACAAAAGGGAATACGATTGATAAAATATGAAATTTTGATGAAAGGAATCGTTGATATTATGAAAAACAAAAAAAGATTTTTTTACCATAGATTGTTATTTTATATTTTAGGACTGTTGATCATGTCTGTTGGTTCTAATTTATTTTTGAAAGCAGCTCTTGGAGTTGCACCTAGCTGTACGATGGCTTTGACATTAAGTTATCTTTCCCCAGTTCACAGCTATGCTTTATTTAACTTTCTGATCAACTCTACTTTCTTGGTTTGTGAAGCTCTGATCCTTCATGAATTTGGGAAAATGCAGTTAACTCAACTTGGTTTGACTTTTGTTTACTCTTTATTTATCGAATTTACTTCTTATAGTTTATTCTTTATTGAACCTCATGGACTTGCAGCTAAGATTTTACTATCTGTCATTGCATGTGCCGTGCTATCAATAGGTGTCGGATTCACGATCAGTTCTGGGTTCGCTGTTATGCCAATGGAAGGACTTGTGAAAACTATCTCTGATAAGAAAAATATAAGCTTTGGCGCTGTCAGAGTTTGTCTGGAAGTTTTATTTACTATATGTTCTGCGATTGCTTCTTTTGTATTGCTTCCAGAATTACCATCCGTTGGAATCGGAACCGTAATCGCCGCTTTCTTAAGTGGTAATATTACAAATATATTTTCTTCTCTATTTCATAAGAGAATCAATGCCTACCTTGGATTTCAGGCATGATCCTATAAAAAAACCGTAATCTCAAATGAACCTCTTGGGATTACGGTTTTTTAGTTCACCCTGATTCTTTAGTTTTTGCTTATTCCCATGGATCAATTTGCTGATTCGTCGGTACGACTTTGATCTTCTTTGAAATCGTTATCTTTGTCCCTGTTTTTAATTTTGCAGAAATCGTCGCTGTTCCAGCTTTATTTCCTGTGATTCTTCCATTCGAGTCAACAGATGCCACGGATGGATTACTACTCTTCCATGATGTGAAAGATGATGCATTGATCACCGTTGGATACACACCATACTCTTTCATCATTTTCCCTTGATACGTTGGCTTCATCTGCATTTTCTCTGTTTCCCATATTGTGCCATATCTGCTGTCTAGTTTTAAATAGCTCTTCTTCAAATATGAATTCTTTGTCACAATATTTTTTGTAAATTGCTTTCTTGTCTTGGATTTTTCTACTTTCTTTGCTTTGGAACTGCTAAAATCTAATACCCAGGTATTGGCTTCATACCCATCTCTTGACACAACCGTAACTGCTGCAACCCCTACACTTTTTGCATTCGAAAGTAACAGACCTTTTCTATGTGTGGAAGAATTGATCCAACCCTTTACGATCTGTTTCGGTGTAGTTCCTGCGGATTGTGCGCAGTTTTCATAGATGATCTTCTTGTTGATACTTTTTGAAAGCTTTCCATTTGGTCTTCTATGCGGACTTGTTTCTGGAATATAGATCGTTGTTTCAAATCCACGCATAATTGCTGAATTTGTCAATCCTCGATCCATCTTCAATGCTTTGCGTCCATTTTTCTTACGGTATTTGTTCACTTCTTTTAAGATTTTCTGTGCATCACTATAGTCCTGATATCCTGTAACAGATAATTTCCCTGTAGAAGCAGCCTCTACCTTCTTCTGACTGACTCCTGCAGTTGTAAATAGCATTGCCGCTGCTAATGCAATACTGGCAGCTCTTCTTGATAGTTTCCTCATAAACTTTCTCCTTTCATACTTTTGATCATGGTACCTTTATATAATTTGTGCGCAGATATCATTCAAACAACATCTCTCACAATGAGGCTTTGTTCTTGCCGTACAGACATCTCTTCCATGCCATACCAGCCTGTGGCAGAAATCACTTCCTTCTTCTGGTGGAACGATCTCCCATAATGCCATCTCAACTTTTTTAGGGTCTTTTATCCCATCAACCAATCCAATCCGGTTGACCAAACGGATACAATGTGTATCAGTAACGATCGCAGGTTTGCCAAAGACATCTCCCATGATCAGGTTGGCACTTTTTCTTCCGACCCCAGGAAGACTTAGGATCGATTTAAAATCGGTTGGGATCTTACCGTTATATTCATCTCTTAAAACTTTCATACATTTGCTGATATCTCTTGCCTTGCTCTTTCCAAGACCACAGGGCCGTACGATTTCTTCAATATCTGCAACGTCTGCTGCTGCCAGTGCTTCTACTGTTGGATATTTTTCAAATAATCCTTTTACTACGACATTTACTCGTGCATCCGTACACTGAGCCGCCAGTCTTACACTAACTAATAATTTCCATGCCTGATCATATTCCAATGTGCAGTCTGCATCTGGATATTCATTCTTCAGACGCTCAATGACTTCTAGTGCCAGTTCTTTTTTATTCATAACAGTATCCTCCTTGAAGGTTGTTTTATCCTTATTATACCTTACATTTTTGCATATTTCTATGCTATAATGATTTTGTATTTTTTGTTCATCGAAAGGAGAATTTTATGAAGAAAAGTTTTTTAAAAGATGCCTCTATTTTTCTGGCATCTGTACTAACAGTAGGTATGTGTTCTGCTTATAGTGTAAATGCGAAAGCAAAATTTTCTCTACCTAAAAAGACAACATTAAGTTATGACAAAAAAGATAATGGCGGAAATGGTTTTTACACAAATGTGATCTATATCAAGGGAACAAATCGCTCTAATTCAGAATCCATCCTGCGTAATGGTATGAAGGTTAAATCTTCAAATAGAAAGGTTATTTCTACAAAAACTTTTGGAAAAGATTATTATCTTATTGCGGATAACAATCAAGTAGGAATCGGTGTAAAACTTAAGAAAACAGGATCAACAAAAATCACTGCAAAATTTAAATATAGAGGTAAAACTTATTCTGTAAAAACAACAGTCAAAGTTATAAAATACTCAAATCCTTTTAAGAAAATCGTAGTGGATGGAAGAGACTGTACTTCTGATTTTAAGAATAAAAACGGATCTGGGATTTCCTTTATGGGACGTAACATCAAGATCACTCCTAATAAGAACTGGAGAGTAAAATCTATTTATACTTACAAGCCAGGAGCTACTAAAATGAAAAGAGTAAAAGGTTCTTCCGTTACAATCCCAACAAATTGCCGTGCTTTTATTACAATGGAAAATAAAAAGAATAAATTAATAGAAAAAGTTACTTTTGATGAAATGGATACTACTGAAGATCCTGGATTTATATTCTAGACACAAATTTTAAAACATCCCAGAATCGTCTTTTTATACCTGACGATTCTGGGATGTTCTTATCTTCTACAATTTCTTTATTTGATCTGTTTCATGTTAAATCAATGCCATTCTCTGCCATTTCCCAAGAACAACGCTGCAGAAGATTCTAAATATCCACATCATGGCTGATGCTACAACCTACAGTATTTGACATCATTTGCGGCTCTTAATGTGTTCGGGATCGTGAATGCTGGCGGCCAGATCGTTACACAGCATAAAGTATGATATAATAAGATCTTTCTTGTGATCGCTGCTGTTTCTGGTGATAAATGATATACCTGAATGATCAGTGGTAAGATCATAACTACGATGATATTTAATGCGATCAATGCTGCATAGGCTACTTTTAACAGCTTCTTCTCCAACATTCGCTGTCATGATAGAGTCCGCAAGTCCTACCGTTACAGTTAGCATCTGCTCAATGATCAACGGTATGATCAATCGTACAAGATCTTTATTTGAAAACATCCTGTTCCTTGCACTGTCTGTGATTTCCATATTATTTCATTTCTTTTTCTGTGTTTTAAAGATTATTTCTGTGTTTTGTCTTTTGTTTTACAGTTTTTATCTTATCACACTTTTGATTTTGTTCAAGATCTGATTAAAAATATTTACATTTTCTCATTTTTATACAAAAAATATACAAGGTATCTTTTGATACCTTGTATACATTGCATATCATCGTTTTTTATTTCACATAATCCATGATAATTTCGACTGCTTTCTGGATTCCTGTCCTTGCTGAATTGATCATGAGATCATAATTACCGGGGTCTCCCCATTTTTGTTTTGTATAATAATTATGATAAGAAGATCTCTCCCAATCGGTTTGCTTGATCATCTTCTTCGCTTGTCGTTCTGTCACATGTTCTGTCTCTACAATCCGTTTGATCCGTTCTTCTAGAGGACTGTGGATAAAGAAACTGTAGCAGTTTTCGTGATCCTTAAGCACCACATCTGCACATCTTCCCACGAAAATGCAGGATTCATTCTCTGCTGCCAGTTCATGGATCACATGTGCCTGGATCATAAATAATTTCTCTGGTGTCATGATCTCTTCTGTGTCAACGCCTGGAAATCTGTGTCCGATCGGGACATTGATAATGTGGCTGTAGACTGCATTCTCCTCGTGATTCTTTACAAACTCTTCCGACATATCACTTTCTTCGGCAACTCTTGCCAAAATCTCTTTGTCGTAGAAAGGAATTCCAAGCTTCTTGGATAACTGCTGTCCGACCTCTCTTCCTCCACTGCCGAATTCTCTGGAAATGCATATGATCGTATTTTTCTTCATATTGCAACACCCCTTTTCTTAGTTTGCTATGGTGTTAAATTTGTTTTTATCTTAATACAATTTTATCATACCTTTCAGGATGCAACAACCTATGCTTTAATTTTGCTTCCTTACGATCGCATATTCATCGTCCATCTGGAAATAAGGGCAATCCCAATCGCTATAGCTCATAAATCTTGCCATCTCATCTTCATCTAAATTAATATCACATACATAATATTCATAATCTTCATCATACACATAATTACTACAATATTCGCACCCTGCGCTTTTCTTCTTTGCCATATATTCTCTCCTTATTTTTGTGTTTCTTCTATATCTAATGTTACGCCCTGTAAAATCTCTGCAAATTCCAGCAAAGATTCACATTTTCCAAATAATATATCATCGACTTTACTTGTATCCTGCACGATATCTGGGATCATCACTGGATTCATGCCTGCTCCATGTGCGGAACGGATTCCATTGATCGCATCTTCTAATGCGATCGCTTTTGATGGATCGACTTTTAATCGTCTGCATGCTTCGATATAAATATCTGGCTCTGGCTTTCCGTGTTCGATCATATTTCCTGTGATCACAGAGTCAAAGTAGTCAAAAATCCCTTCTCGTTTCAAATTACTTACGGCGTGTTCTTCACTGGAAGATGTTGCAACTCCGATCTTTAGTCCTTTTTCTCTGAGGACTTTCAAAATCTCATGAAGACCTTTCTTGGCTGGCACACCGTCTTCAACCAATTCATAATATGCATCTCTGTATCCATCCAAAAATTTATCAAATGGAAAATCATTTCCATAATGTTCTAAGAAATATTTCTTACGATTTGTAAGGTTTGTTCCCAATGTATTGACAATATTATGCCCCAGAGGTCCATATCCCAGACGTTCTCCTGCAATATCCCATGACTTCTGTACATAGCGTTCACTGTCAAACATCAGCCCGTCCATATCAAAAACAACGGCCTGTATCTCTTTTAATTTATTAAGATCCATCGTCTCTATTCCGCCTTCCTTGTTGATCATCTTTCTATGATACCACGGATTCCCTTTGATTTCATCTGGTTTACAAAAATCGCACTGACTGTTATCATGGATTTTAGGATTAGGAGGAACTATTTATGAAATCGTCATCGAATTTAAAATTACTATTAAAAAATATTGACCGTAAAGGATATCCTGCATATAAAAATACGCAAGGTATTTATGATTTTGGAACTTATTTTCTTTCCATTGATCATGTACAAGGCGATCCTTTTGCATCTCCATCAAAATTAAGTATTCATGTGAAGGGAAGATCGGCTGGATTTCCTGCTTCTTTTTATGATACAAAATATAAACAGGTTGCACTCTGTGATCATTTGACACGATTATTTTATCAAACTTTATCTAAGATCTCTTTTCGTGCCAAAGGTTCTGGAAAAAGCGGTTTATTTTCTGTCAGTAAATGTGGACAACAGGTACTAGAACGAACTGCATGTACGATCAATCCTTCCAACGGTGACATCTCTGTTCATTTTGAAGCTGGTTTCCCTGCAAATGGACGAACTGTAAATGCGAGAGAATTGGATAAAATGTTGTTTGGACTGCTGCCAGATTGTGTTTCATCTTCTTTGTTTTATAAAAATATTAATCAAAAAATGTTGGAATCAGTAATTTATTTATCCGAAGATCAACATACAATCCGTAAAAATCTGTCTTCTATGGGACTTGTCGCATTTATTGCAGATGGCTCTGTTTTGCCTAGAGAAAGTGGTATCTCACAGAAACCTTTAAGAAACTGTGTGAAATTCCAATCACCAGATACTTACCGGGTATCTTTTGATCTTCCACACCATGGGACGATCACAGGTATGGGAATTCCGAAAGGAATCACCCTGATCGTTGGTGGTGGATATCATGGAAAATCGACGTTATTAAAGGCATTGGAACTTGGTGTTTACGATCATGTCAAAGGGGATGGTCGTGAATTTGTCATTACTGATCCAACTGCCATGAAGATTCGTGCAGAAGATGGAAGAAGTATTACAAATACAGATATTTCTATGTTCATTAATAACCTGCCAAATGGGAAAAATACGGTTTCTTTTGACACAGAAGATGCCAGTGGAAGCACCTCACAGGCTGCAAATGTAGTTGAAGCCATGGAAACGGATTCTTCTTTATTCTTAATTGACGAGGATACGAGTGCCACCAACTTTATGATCCGTGATGAACTGATGCAGCGTGTAGTTCTTCGTGAGCAGGAACCGATCACTCCTTTTATCGAACGGATTCGTGAATTGTACGAAAGATATGGTATTTCTTCGATCATCGTTGCTGGAAGCTGTGGATCTTATTTCCATCCGGCAGATCATATCATTCAGATGGATCAGTATATACCAAAAGATATCACTACAGCCGCCAAAGACGCAGCAAAAGATTTCCCTATGGTTTCACTGCCTGAGAAGAAACATCCAGATCCTTGTTTTGACCGTTGTTTCAACGCTGAAAATCATTTGAAGAAAGAACGCAAGATCAAGATGAAAACACTTGGAAAAGATGCTTTTTCGATTAACAAGGATACAGTTGATCTAAGATATGTGGAGCAGATTGCTGATACTGAACAGACAACAGCTCTTGGTTATGCTTTGTTGTATACGAAACTTCATTTGATGGATGGGAAGAAAGATCTTTGTGCAGTTGCAGATGAATTAATGCAGATCATTGAAACAAAGGGACTTTCTACGATCTTGGATAGTAAGTATGTGAAAAGTAATCTGGCGATGCCTCGGAAGCAGGAAGTTATGGCAGCGATGAATCGTTATCGAAATCTCTGATTTGTGGATAGTGTTGCATGTATGAGTCAGAAAGAAAATAAGAAAAAATATTTATAAGAATACAGGGTGACACTCCGCATTTTTGAAAGCGTTTTTTACAAATCGCTGATCCGCGCCTGTTCCTTTGATAACTTCCTGGCTGCGAGCCAAAATGCCCGCAGCTACGGTCAGACAATCAACCACAGGGCGCTGCGAATTTGTAAAAAACGCATTCAAAAAGTGCTCATGTTGTCACCCTGTATTCTTATAAATATTTTTTCTTATTTTCTTTCTGACTCATACAACGGAACGCTATTCAAATCACTACACAGTGTGTATGTTAAACGGTATTGACTGATAAGTTTTGAATTCGTTGACGGAAGATAAAAGAAACTTACGAAAACCAATAACGTTTAACATACACCCCACCTAAGTTTTCCAATCTTGTAATTGTCCACACTTTAGCCTTCAGGTATATGATAAAAAATAAATAAACGATTGGAAGAGTAGCATTAGAATTTTGCCACGTTTTTTGCGGATTCGCAGCCGGCTTGGTGTGCTGTCTGAGCCTCAAAGAGTTCTGATTTAAACACCCTTGAAGGCGAGTTGCACAAGGAAAGCCGGCGGATCAGCGATCTGCAAAAAACGTGAGCAAAATTCTCTAGCTGCTCTTCCAATCGTTTATTTATTTTTTATCATATACTGAAAGACTACAGTTGGCCAACACACAAATTAAAACTTATCAGAAATCTGTGCATGTAATCCCTGTAATGAATTCACTTCTTCATTCTGATCCTGATGTGCTTTTACATAAGCGATTCCTTCAGCTGCTGCTTTGGCTGCTGCGATTGTTGTATAATATGGAATCTTCGCTTTGATCGCACCTTTTCTTAGGTAACTATCATCGTTCACGCTGTCTTTTCCGACTGGAGAGTTTACAATAATATCGATATTACCATTTGTGATAAGGTCAAGGATGTTTGGTCTTCCTTCGCTTAATTTATTGACTTTCTCAGCTTCAATTCCAGCTTCTTTGATCAGTTTACATGTGTTTTCTGTTGCAAGGATCTTGAATCCGTCGTCTGCGAATGCTTTTGCTACTTCTACAACTTCTTCTTTATCCTTGCGATTTACAGAAATCAGTACCGTTCCTCCTAATGGAAGTTTCGCTCCAACACCTTCCTGTGCTTTGTAGAAAGCTTCTCCATAGGATTTGGATAATCCAAGAACTTCTCCTGTAGAACGCATTTCTGGTCCTAGAACTGGGTCTACTTCTTGGAACATATTGAATGGGAAGGCTGCTTCTTTGACTCCATAATATGGAATTGCCTGTTCTTTTAATTCTGGTACTGGTGATGGTTTTCCTGTTAATTCAGATGTGATGATCTGTGTTGCCAGTGGAACCATTCTCACGTTACATACTTTGGATACCAAAGGTACTGTACGAGATGCACGTGGGTTTGCTTCTAATACATAAACTTTATCATCTTCGATCGCATACTGCATATTCATTAGTCCTTTGACATGCATTTCTTCTGCGATTTTTCTTGTGTATTCTTTGATCGTTTCCAGGTTTTCTTCTGAAATATGAACAGATGGAAGAATACAAGCGGAGTCTCCTGAATGAACTCCTGCAAGTTCGATATGTTCCATCACTGCTGGTACAAATGCGTGTGTTCCGTCACTGATCGCATCTGCTTCACATTCCATCGCATGATTTAAGAAACGGTCGATCAGGATTGGGCGGTCTGGTGTTACACCAACGGCTGCTTTCATATATCCTGCCATGCTTTCGTCATCATAGACAACTTCCATTCCACGTCCACCAAGAACGTAGGAAGGTCTTACCATCACTGGATATCCGATCTTTCCTGCGATCTCTAATGCTTCTTCTACTGTTGTTGCCATTCCTGATTCCGGCATTGGAATCTCTAATTTATCCATCATTTCACGGAACAGATCACGGTCTTCTGCAAGGTCAATGACAGATGGAGATGTTCCAAGAATCTTCACACCATTTTTCTCAAGTTCGGCAGCAATATTCAGTGGTGTCTGTCCACCAAACTGAGCGATCACTCCTAATGGTTTTTCTTTATTATAAATACTTAATACATCTTCCACTGTTAATGGTTCGAAATATAATTTATCGGATGTATCGTAATCTGTAGATACTGTCTCTGGGTTGCAGTTTACGATGATCGTCTCGAATCCCATTTTCTTCAGTGCCTGAGATGCATGTACACAGCAGTAGTCAAATTCAATACCCTGTCCGATACGGTTTGGGCCTCCACCTAAGATCATGATCTTTTGTTTATCTGTGGATACTGGGTTCTTGTCTTCTGCATTATATGTTGAATAATAATATGCACTGTCTGGCGTTCCGCTTACATGAACCCCTTCCCATGCTTCTTCGACACCGATTGAAATACGTTTATTTCTGATATCTTCTTCTGGAATCTCTAATAACTGACTTAAATATTTGTCAGAGAAACCATCTTTCTTCGCTGATGTTAACATTTCATCAGATGGCATGTTTCCTTTGCATGCAAGAAGCTTTTCTTCTTCTTCAACTAACTCTTTCATCTGCTCGATAAAGTATGTTTTTACTTTTGTCAGTTCAAAGATCTCATCGACAGTTGCACCTTTTCTTAATGCTTCGTACATGATGAAATGACGTTCGCTTGATGGTGACACTAATTTCTTTAATAATTCTTCTTTTGTTAAAGTATCAAAGTTGTTCGCATGTCCAAGTCCGTAGCGTCCTGTCTCTAAGCTTCGGATCGCTTTCTGGAATGCTTCTTTGTATGTCTTACCGATACTCATAACTTCACCAACAGCACGCATCTGTGTTCCAAGTTTGTCTTCGACACCTTTGAATTTCTCAAATGCCCAACGTGCAAACTTGATAACGACATAGTCACCGTCTGGTACATATTTATCTAATGTTCCGTATTTTCCACATGGAATATCTTTTAATGTTAAACCTGCTGCAAGCATTGCAGAAACTAAAGCGATCGGGAATCCTGTCGCTTTGGATGCTAATGCTGAGGATCTTGATGTTCTTGGATTGATCTCGATAACAATAATACGGTCTGTCACTGGATCATGAGCAAACTGTACGTTTGTTCCACCGATCACCTGTACAGAATCTACAATCTTGTATGCCTGTTCCTGTAATCTCTGCTGACATTCTTCAGAGATCGTGAGCATCGGTGCGGAACAGAAGGAGTCTCCTGTATGCACTCCTAATGGATCGATATTCTCAATGAAGCAGACTGTGATCATATTTCCTTCTGCATCACGGACAACTTCTAATTCTAACTCTTCCCATCCAAGAATGGATTCTTCTACAAGTACCTGTCCAACTAAACTTGCCTGAAGTCCTCTTGCCATAACGGTCTTCAATTCTTCTTTGTTATATACCAGTCCTCCACCGGCTCCACCCATTGTGTAAGCTGGACGAAGTACCACTGGATAACCAAGCTTATCAGCGATCTTCAACCCATCTTCTACGCTGTAAGCAACCTCGCTTCGAGCCATCTCGATTCCAAGTTCGTCCATTGTCTTCTTAAACTCGATACGGTCTTCTCCACGTTCAATACTATCTACCTGTACACCAATTACTTTGACATTATACTTATCTAAAATACCCTTTTTATATAACTCTTCGCATAAATTTAATCCGGACTGCCCACCTAAGTTTGGAAGTAAAGCATCTGGACGTTCCTTTGCAATGATTTCCTCTAAACGTTCTGCGTTCAGCGGTTCAATGTAAGTTTCGTCAGCTGTCTCTGGATCTGTCATGATCGTTGCTGGATTGGAGTTGACCAATACGATCTCATATCCAAGTTTACGAAGCGCCTTACACGCCTGTGTCCCCGAATAGTCGAATTCGCATGCCTGACCGATGATGATCGGACCAGAGCCAATGATCAACACTTTGTTAATATCTGTTCTTTTTGGCATAAAAATAATTCCTCCTTTAGACTTTATTATTATTATATAAGAAAATCAGTGAAATCGGAATCATTTTGTGAAGTTTTTTTAACTATGTTAACTTTGGATTTTCTTACCAATTCATAAGAATTTCTTAATGACAATTTATAAATCGTTTATATTTGTTTATATTCTGTATATTGAATCTCGAAATGGAAATGATTATACTATAACCATACCTCAAGGAAAGACCTAAAAGATAAGACAATAAAAGAATTTCAGGAAACATCCTACAGGTATAGTTTTTTCATATATATTTTTAATCCTCTCTTTTCAAAAAGGAAACCATCACACCCCAGATGGTTTCCTTTTATTTTTGTCAGATTTTCCCGCCTTGCTTTTCATTTTTGCCTATAATATAATGATGTTTGTTACTTTTTTATAGATTTTCAATAAAGAAAGAAAGGAACGTATGTTTTTACATACGGAAAAAAACTATGTTGGAAAACTTATTTAAATTAAAGGAGAATCATACCTCCGTAAAAACTGAAGTCATTGCTGGTATTACTACATTTATGACAATGGCTTACATCCTTGCGGTAAACCCAAGTGTGCTTTCTGCAGCTGGTATGGACCCTACTGCTGTCTTATTAGCTACATGTATCGCTTCCTTTATCGGAACTTTATGTATGGGACTTACTGCGAACCTTCCATTCGTACTTTCCGCTGGTATGGGATTAAATGTTTATCTTACCTATACCGTTGTTGGTCTGATGGGTTATCACTGGCAAGTTGCTTTACTTGCTGTATTCGTTGAAGGTATCATCTTCATCGTCTTATCTTTGACAAATGTTCGTGAAGCAATCTTTGATGCGATCCCTTTGAATCTTAAGAAGGGGGTTTCTGTCGGAATCGGTATCTTTATTGCCTTTATTGGTCTTCAGAACGCAAAACTTGTTATTGGAAATGACTCTACATTGGTATCTATCACAAACTTCACAAAAGATTTCCATACTGCTGGAATCTGTTCTTTACTTGCAGTTGTTGGATTACTGATCACAGTCATTCTTTACATTAAAAAAGTACCTGGATCTATCCTGATCGGAATCCTTGCTACATGGGTGATCGGAATGCTCTGCCAGGTAACAGGAATCTATGTTCCTGATTTCAAAACAGGTTATTACAGCCTGTTCCCTACATTTGCAATGACAGATTTTTCAAAATTAGGAGAGACTTTCGGTAAATGTTTCCAGTATGACTTGGGCAAAGTCGGAATCTTTAATTTTATCACCGTTGTATTATCTTTCTTATTTGTCGATCTGTTTGATACACTCGGAACTTTAGTCGGTGTCAGCACAAAAGCCGGAATGCTTAACGAGGAAGGTAAACTTCCTGGAATCAAACCTGCATTAATGGCAGACGCCGTTGCTACAACAGCTGGTGCGGTTCTTGGTACTTCTACTGTTACAACATTCGTTGAATCTTCTTCTGGTGTTGCTGCTGGTGGACGTACTGGTTTAACAGCTGTTGTTTCAGGATTCTTATTCCTGATCTCAACATTATTTGCACCGCTCTTTACAGCAATCCCATCATTTGCGACAGCCCCTGCGCTGATCATGGTTGGATTCTTAATGTTTGGAGCAATCTCTGATATCAAATTTACAGATGATAATATGACAGAAGCCGTACCTGCTTACCTTTGCATCATTGCAATGCCATTATTCTACAGTATCTCTGAGGGAATCTCTATCGGAATCATCTCCTATGTGATCTTGAATGTAGCTTGTGGTAAAGCAAAGAAAATCACTCCTTTAATGTACGTACTTGCAGTATTATTCATCCTGAAATATGCCGTTTTATAAGTATAGAAAAACAGCCGTATCATGATCGATACGGCTGTTTTATTCTTATCTCATATTAAATTAAAATGCTTGTCCTACTGAACGATTCTTCTGACACCCCATACAGCTCTGTAATCAGCATTCCGCACATTGATTCCTGTGTCTTTGCTTCCTGCATGAATGATCTGGTTATCTCCAATGTAGATCGCTACATGTCCTACACCGTTCACTACCTGATAGCAGATCAGATCTCCTGGCTGCTTCTCATTCCATGATACTGCTGTTCCTTCATATCTCTGTGCTGTTGAACTGTGTGGCAGTGAATATCCAAAATGTTTATATACCTGCATCGTGAATCCAGAACAGTCAACTCCATTCGTAAGGCTTTCTCCACCCCATACATAAGGATTGCCTCTAAACTGCATTGCGTAGTCTACAACACTTTGTCCTGTTGCCGTTCCATAAACTTCCCATGTATCTTCTTCCGGTTTTGACTCAGATAGATACTGTGAACTTACATAACAATAAACTCCACTATATCTTACCGTTGTCCATCCAGACCGTTCTCCATAACAGGTGATCTGCGTACCTTTCTTGTATGATCCTGCCTTCGCTGCACTTGTCGATGCTTTCTTACGAATCGTCAAAGAACTTGCCGTTACATATCTTGTATATGTCTCTGTTGTTATATTCGCTGCTTTCTGTGCTGTTACAACAACTGGTTTCTTCTTTGACAGATATCTTGTTGCGATATATCGATAATATCTTCCATATTTGATCTTCGTATAAGATCTTTTCTTCTTGTAGCAGCGAACCTTTGCTGCTTTCTTGTATGATCCAACGATCTTTCCCTTATTTGATGCTTTTTTACGAACCACTACGTTATTGGCTGTTACATATCTTGAATAGGAAGCATATACATCATGTGTATGTGAACTCATGGATAAGACCACCATACAACATATACTTACTACACAGGAAATGAGGATTCCAGTAGTCTTTCTCTTCATATTTCCTCCCTTTAGTTCCATTTTTTACCGACTACTTCTAGTTTACTACCTCATTTTTCATATGTAAACCATTTCGTAATATTTTTTTCATAAATTCTTATGAAAAATGTACCTATTTGCAACATTTTTCATCGTTTTGAATCAAATCTTTGATCGTCTGCATAGACAAGTCAATCGATGCGATCTCGTCCGCACATCGTTTTAATTCGGAGCGAATCATTATTTCGTCCTTAATATTTTTCTTATACTTCATCTGGTGTTCAAGATTTGCCCAGAAATCCAGCGCGATCGTGCGGATCTGAATCTCTGCATTTAAGCTCAGGTCATTCAGATGAATGATCATATGATAACTTCGATATCCATTTGGCTTTGGATATGCAATGTAATCTTTAATGTTAACCACTTCTATATCATTCTGTAAAGTAATCCAATCTGATACTTTGTAAATATCATCTACAAATGATGTGATCACACGGATTCCTTCTGCATCATTTACTTTTGAAACCGCATTTTCAGCATTTGGTTCTTCCCCCTTTTTCAAGAGTTTCTGCTTCATGCTTTCCGGACTTTTGATTCTAGAGCTGCAGTATGCGATCTTTTTCTTATTTTCGTTTGTTTCAAACTGGGTGATCAGATTCTTCAATTGTTCTTCTGCTTTTAATAAAACCGGATACTGTTCTTTATAAAACTCTTCGTATGTCATAAATCCTCCTGTTTTTCATATCTTTAAGATAACCGTGATCAAAAGAGAGTTCCCATCTTCACTTGATGCCACGATCTTCCCATGATGTGCTTCAACCACAGCTTTTGCGACCGATAAGCCAATGCCATAACCGCCGGTCTTGGAATTTCTTGATTCATCCGTTCTGTAAAACCTGTCAAATAAATGATCAATATTTTCTTTTGTCAGTGGCTGTGAGGTATTGTATATAGATAAAATAATATTTTTCCCTTTATGTGCAGCTGTCAGTCTGATCTGTCCCTGCTCGGTACAATATTTGACCGCGTTGTCCAGCAAAATGGAGATTAGCTGCCGGATTGTTTTTTCATCTCCTTTAAGTGACAACATCGGTTCAATATCTACCATAAAATTTTTTCCTTTGACCTTGGCAAGTCCTTGAAATGACTGAGCTTCTTCTGATATTACTTCCGAAAATGGGAATTCGATCATCGTTGTTTTTGTCTGTTTTTCTTCCATCCGTGACAAATAGATCAGATCATTTGTAAGACCTGCAAGCCGCTTTGTCTGTACCTGAATATCATCAAGCCATCATTCTCTCCGTATTCCATCTCTAAGATCAATGTATCTGCATCAATGATCGTAAGCGGTGTCTTGATCTCATGTCCTGCATCTGTGATAAAGCGTTTTTGTTTTTCATAGCTTTCTGCCACTGGCTCGATTGCCCGTTTTGAAAGCAACACCACCAAAATAAAAACGGTGCTAACACCAAAAATAGAAACAAAAAAGCTAGTGACAAGAAAAGTCTGAAATGACATCATGGATTTTGTACAATCCAGAAAATATATTTTTACTCCGTTTGAAGTATTTTCTTTCATATATCTGTATTTTGAAATGAATCCACAGTTCTTGTTACTTCTATTGATTTTTTGTGCATATTTGATCGCTGTTTCTTCATCGATCGCTGAGATATTATCGGTATCCGCTTCACATCTCTGTCTGTTATTGCTCAAAAATACAGAAAAATAGCGGGACTCAAAGGAAGTTTCTGGTGATATTCCATTTGTCTTTTTATGTTGAGATTTATAGAGATTTTCTGGCAATTCTCCATCATTCTCTTTCAGGAAATCTAAGATCGTATCTGCATTATGACTCATCTCCCGGTAATTCAGCAAATTGATTGATCCAAGAATCAGAAATAATACAATGATCGTTGATGTCATGGAAATCGCTATAAATTTTATTCGAAGTTTTCGGATCATCCTCCCACCTCCAAAATATATTCTGCATGACTTGCCTCTGTAATCTGAAGATTTGCGTGGAGTACTTCTAATTTCTTTCTAAGATAAGAAATGTACATCCATACAACGTTCGTCTGTACCTGTTTTTCATCTCCCCAGATTTTTTCCAACAGACGTTTGTGCGTGATACTGTGGCCCTGATTACATAAAAACACCTCCATCATCTGAAATTCCTTATTCGCAAGACGAAAACTTCCTGTTGGTGATGTCAGTTCAAAAGTCGCTCTGTTTAATGTGATATTTCCGACATACAAAATTGATTCTGTTTGTGTTGTCTGCGTTCTGATCATGGTACGGATTCTTGCCAACAATTCTTTTGCCGCAAATGGTTTTGTGAGATAATCATTCGCTCCAAGATCCAGTCCTTCCACTTTATCGTCAATCTCTGCTTTCGCTGTCAGCATCAGAATTGGAATCAGATTTTTCTTATCTCTGATGGTTTTTAATACTTCCTCGTAACTAACGCTCTTGATAATGATCTTTCATCTTCTGCAAGTAATAACCGCATTGTGGAATTCCTCCTTTTTTGCATACTTCTCTGATTTTTGATTTATTATAGATGGAAAATGTTATGAATTTGTGAGAAATGGAATTGTTCACAGAACTTTGACATTTTTATGTATCTATCACCAGAAAAAGGCATCCAAACTTAGAATTTCTATGCTAAGCCTGAATACCTTCTTTCTTATTATTTTACTTTTATTACTTTTCATGTCCGTTCTGGATAATATTTACTTTTCAAGGTTCATCCGACCAATGCATCTTAGTCGGAAGGCTCATGATTCTGAGAGCCTATAAAAATATAAAGGGCAGAATTCTATCTTCTACCCCTTATATTTTTATATCATTATTTCATATCCTTACTAACAATAAAGACAATCCCTATTGGTATTTTCACTTTTCCTGTTGTAATTTTATCATCAAAAAATAAGTCTTTTTCATAAAGTTGAATACTATAGCTTTGATAAAAAATACATGCTTTGATATTTTTCTTATATCCATTTTTCACATTGACATATTGTGAGGCAGAAATAAGTACTTTATTTTTTGGATGAATATTTTCTTCAACAACTTTTTTTAAAATCCTCAGATTTTTATTATTATAATCTTTATTTACTTGGTATTCTATTGATAATTTTTCACGAAATTGCATGCCACCTTTCGGTGCCTCATACCAAGATGAATAACTTGGTTCTTGTAGTTCCTTTTTTTCATCTTTAACTTTAATATAATATTCTCCAAATCCAATATCTACAACATTTGATTTATCCGTTATTCTTTTATTTCCTATGATTTTTTTATCCAATGGAATATATCTAATGCTTTCAACGTTTGATACATCTTTTATATAGAAAGATAATAAGCTATTTTCCATATCTTTTGATTTTTTATCATTCGCAAATACATTTTCTGTCTTTCCACTTAATATCAACATACCTAATAAACATATAATTACAACTACATATTTTTTTATCTTGTTTTCTTTTATCATGATTTTTTCATATCCAATCGTATGTTATCAAGCAGAAAATATCTCAAATAAATTCTCTGCTTGATTAAAATCCTTTTATTATCTATTTTTTATAAACCTTCTAATATTTTCCTCACATCTATATCCTAAAACACAAAATAATAATGCTTGTATTCCTCTTCCTACTGCATTATTAATGTCTGGAGTTAGAACAATAAAAAATAAAATAAGATAACCAATTCCTATAATTAAATATCTATTATTTTTTTTATTTTTCAATTCATTTCACCTACCTAAAACAAAACAAATACAATTAATCTTGCTCCTATTCCAGCAAATGTTTTTGGAATTCCTACTTTTTGTAATGCATGCTGAATTGCGTCTGTAATTGTCCCTCTTCCATAACAATTACTCACATTGATATTATCTTCCTTTAATGAAAAAGTCCCGAAACCCACATAAATGCGTGGTTTCGAGACCTTTAACCGAAAGCGATAGACGGGGCTCGAACCCGCGGTCTCGACCTTGGCAAGGTCGCGCGTTACCAACTACGCCACTATCGCATATAATGACTGTTCCTTTTTCAGAACAGTCATTATTTTACCTTATTCACAGTTTATTGTCAATCATTTTTTACTAAAATTCCGCAACCACTGTTTTTCCTGCAACTGTTTTTTCTCCAGTTTTATAAGCTACTTTTGGCAGATTAGAATCTTCTAAGACAACAACCATAACATCTGGGCTATATCCTTCTTTCTTGATCAGATCGATATCAAACTCTACCAACTTATCTCCTGCCTTTACTTCTTGTCCACTCTTGACAAAAGACTTAAATCCTTTTCCATCTAATTTGACTGTATCAATTCCGATATGAATTAAAAGATTTAATCCTTCTTTTGTCTCGATTCCAATCGCATGTAAAGATGGTTTCATTAATGCTGTGATCTTTCCATCTGCTGGTGCAACAACGACACCTTTTTCTGGTTCGATTACAACACCATCTCCCATAGCACAAGTTGCAAATGCCTCATCTTTTGCCTGTGTCATTGCAAAAACTTTTCCTGTTGCTACCGCAACTAATTTACCATGTCTGATTTCTTTTTTCTCTTCTTCTTTGGAGGAAACTATGGGTGTTACCTCTTCTTCTTTGGAAGGATCTGTTCCATGCTGTGCATAATATTCCACATATTCTTCAAAATTACTCTTGATCACAGATACCTGTGGTCCATAAATAATCTGAATTCCTGTTCCTTTTTTGATGATTCCTTTGGAACCAGATTGTTTTAAGTACTGATCTGTCACCTTAGTTTCATCTGTTACTGTAATACGAAGTCTTGTAGCACAGCAGTCAATATCTTCAATATTTTTGATTCCACCAAGTCCTTTTAAGATCATAAAGGAAATTGGATCCTCTGGTGCGTCTGTATCTTCATTTGCTGCACCTTTTTTTGCCTGGTAATCAGCTTTTGTATATAATTTTACCTCTTCTTCGTCATCATCTCTACCTGGTGTTGGAAGATCAAATTTCTCAATGACAAATTTGAACACAAAGTAATATAATACTGCATAAACTGCAAATACTGGAAGGATCATCATCCAGTTACTCTTTGTCTGTCCCTGTAATACACCGTATAACATAAAGTCGATCAATCCACAAGAGAATGTTGTTCCGATACAGATCTTTAAGATATGCATTAATGCAAATGACAAACCTGCTAATCCACAATGTAAAATAAATAATCCTGGTGCAATAAATAAGAATGTAAATTCAATCGGTTCTGTAATTCCTGTAAGGAATGATGTTAATGCTGCTGAGAATAGTAATCCTCCAACAATTTTTCTTTTTTCTGGTTTTGCACAACGATACATTGCATAAGCTGCTCCAGGAAGTCCCGCCATCATGAAAGAATATTTTCCTGTCATGAATCTACATGCTTCTACTGCAAAATGTTTTGTATTTGGGTCTGCCAGCTGTGCAAAGAAGATATTCTGTGCACCTTCTACCATCTTTCCAGCAACTTCCATTGTTCCTCCAAGAGATGTCTGCCAGAATGGTAAATAAAATACATGATGTAATCCGAATGGAATTAATGCTCTCTCTAAGAATCCAAAGATTGCTGTTCCAAAATATCCAGAATGCATAACCAGATTACCAAGTGCAAAGATTCCACTCTGAATCGTTGGCCATACAAAGAAGCAGATAATACCTACACCGATATGTGCGATTACACTAATAATTGGCACAAAACGTACTCCTGAGAAAAATGCTAATGCTGCTGGTAATTGCTGTTTATAAAAGCGATTATGTAATGCTGCTGTTACAAGTCCTACGATAACTCCAGCAAATACTCCCATCTGAAGAGAATCAATACCACAGACACTCGTGATCTGTCCGTTTAAGACACTCTTTGCATATGTTCCGTCCGCTAAAATCTTTCCTGATAATTTTAACATCGCATTAATTGTTGAATTCATTACAAAGAATGAAATACCTGCAGAAAGTACTGCGACTGCTTTTTCATTTTTTGCCATTCCTAATGCTACTGCTAATGCAAAGATCAATGGTAAATTTCCAAAGATTGTATTACCGACCTGTGACATGATCGTTAAAAGCGCATTCAGGATAGTTCCCTCTCCCATGATTCCTTGTAAATGATACGCTGCGATCGTATCAGCATTAGTAAATGAAGATCCCAGTCCTAGTAAGATACCTGCAATTGGTAACACAGATACTGGAAGAAAAAATGATTTTCCGATCTGTTGTACTACCGCAAATGCTGAACTTTTCTTTTTCTTTGCCATTTTAATCCTCCTTTGTGACAAATTGATACATGGTTACTGTCTGATACACTTCTCCTGCGTCAAATACTGGTGCATCAAACTCTTTTGTGTTAATACTGTTTGGGAAATAATGTGGTTCCATGCAAAATCCACATCCTTTTCCATAAATCACTCCCCCTTTCCCTTTTGTTGATTTCATTGTATTTCCAGTGTAAAACTGTAATCCTGGAAAATCTGAATAAACTTCCATTTTAATACCCTGTTCTTCGTCCAATGCTTCCGCCATTTTTCGGAAACCACAATCTTTATTCCGAATTACAAAATTATGATCATATCCTTTGCCTTTTTCTAGTTGTTCATCTTCGTCATATAAATCATTCTTGATCTTTTTCCATTCACGGAAATCCATCGGTGTATGTTCTACTTTTCTGATTTCTCCTGTTGGGATCGTATCTTCATTGATCGGTGTAAATTCATCTGCATAAATCCTTACTTTTGTATTTTCGATCGTTCCGCTTTCATGTCCACCCAAGTTAAAGTAATTATGATTTGTCAGATTGATCAGCGTTTTCTTATCGCTGACTGCATGATAGGAAACGATCAATCCATTTGTTTCCGTTACCGTATAAATGATATTTGTTACCAATGTTCCCGGAAATCCTTGTTCCCCATCTGGACTTACATAAGTAAACTTCACTGCATGATCATCAATGATCTCACTATCCCATAAGACTTTGTGAAATCCATGTTCTTTGTCACTGTGAATGTTATGTTTTCCACGATTTTTTGCTACATGATACTCTTTCCCATCAATTTCGAATCTGGCATTTGAGATACGGTTTACATTCCGTCCGACAGTTGCTCCAAACATAATTCCATTCTCAAAATATTCTTCCAAGGTGTCATATCCAAGGGCTACATCTTTGATGTTTCCCTCCTTGTTTTTTACAAGGAGAGAAACAATATTTACACCAAAATCAGTAACTTTGACTGCAAATCCATTTTGATTTTCAATCGTGTATAGAAATGCTTCTCTTTTATCTTCTAAAAAGCCAAAACTTTCTTTTGTTACACCCATATCAGCCTCCTGCTTAGTGTCCATGTTCCATTAAGTCCATAACAACAGGATCTGTAGAATGAACTCCTTTTGCTTTAAGTTCTTCAATCTTTTCTTTAAACTGTGGCAGATATTTTGCATGTGCAACTAACAGTTCATCTAAAACTTTTGTTGTATTTTCATTATTTTCTACTAATGGATTTAATACGAATGCTTCTAATGCTTTTCCGTAATCTCCTGTCAATGCCGCTTCAATTGTACATTCTTCCATTGCTTTCATCATCTGAAGCCATCCTTTTTCTGCTGATGGAAGCTTTCCAAATGCCATTGGCTGTGCTCCTGTCGCTGAAATGATACTTGATACTTCCACGATAGAGTCATCATCTAAGCATGAAATTGCTCCATTGTTTTGTGTACTTACTACCATATGGATCTTCTTATTTGCATAAATTGCACGGATACATTCGCAAGCTGCATCACTGTAATATGCTCCTCCACGTTTTCCAAGTTGTTCTGGTTTTTCATGAAGTTCTGCATTTTTATAAATTTCAAACAACTCATGTTCTACCTGTTTCATTTGCTCTGCTCTAGTACCACCTTCATTGAATTCTTCAATCGCATGCTCAAGCATTGCTTGTTTCATGTAGTAATATCTGTGGTATCCACAAGGCACCATATTCATGCTGTGAAGTAATTCCAATGGAAATTCAGCTTGATAGATATTGGCTGGTGTTCCACCACCTTTTTCATTGATATGATCGATCAAAATTGGTGTCATATCATTTCCATTTTCATCAAATACTTTATGCCAGTGAAAATGGTTAATTCCTGCATATCTGTAATTTAACTGGCTGATATCCTTCCCAAGGAGCTTTGGTTCTGCCATCATTGCGATCGTTGGCACGTTGCAAAGTCCGATACATTTTTTCCATCCAAAATGTTTAATTACAGCTTCTGTTACCATTCCACTTGGATTTGTAAAGTTGATCAGCCATGCATCTGGGCATAATTCTCTCATATCTTCTATGATCTGTCCGATCACTGGAATGGTTCGAAATGCTTTAAACATTCCTCCTGCTCCATTTGTTTCCTGACCAAGCATTCCATACAATGATGGAATTCTTTCATCTTTAATTCTGGCATCTAAAAGGCCTACTCGAAATTGTGTTGTAACAAAGTCTGCATCTTTTAATGCTTCTCTTCTGTCTAATGTTGTATAAACTTTTACATCATATGGAGATGCATCCCACATTCTCTGTGCCAGTGCTCCTACAATCTCTACTTTTTCTTTTCCATCTTCAATATCGACCAGCCAGATTTCTTTGATTGGTAAATCTTCATATCGTTTGATAAATCCTTCCATCAATTCTGGTGTGTAACTGCTTCCTCCACCGATCGTTACGATTTTTATTGCACCTTTCATCGCTCTATGCCTCCTCAAATATCTTTGTTTCCTTTGTTCTGTTCACATGATACAGAGCTGGCTTCTTTCGTACAACGGATTTTCCTGATTCGGATATTTTTTCCCTAAAAAAGTTTCAGAATTACGAAACACTCTGAAACTTTTTGAAACTTTATTTCAATTCCACCCAGTATTCTTTGTTTGCTTCGATCATTTCATCTAAAATTTCTTTTGCCACATTTGCAGATGGAATTGTGCGGTTTAAAGTAAATGCCTGCAATGCTTTTTTATATGATCCTTCGATCACTGCTTCTACGACCAACCCTTCACAAGCATCCTGCTGTTCGATCAGTCCTTTATAAAATCTTGGAATTTCTCCAACTCTTACTGGTTCTGGTCCGTCTTTTGTAATATATGCAGGAATTTCAACCATGGCATCATCTGGAAGATTCTTGACTGCTCCGTCATTTTTTACGATGACAAGCTGCCTGCTTCTCGTGTCATATGCAAGTGCTTTTACCACTTCTACAATAAATTTCCCATGAACTCCTACATAAAATTGTGTCAAATCGATTTTTTCTCCATTTTCTAGTTTCTTAACTGCCTCACGAATCTTTGTTTCTCTTCCATGAATAACCTGCATTCCCCTTGTATTATTAATATCCATGTAATCTACAATGTCATCTCCAAGAAGATAATACTGCCAGTATGTATTTGGCAGATAATCTGGAAAATAGTTGACGATCTTCTTTGCATTCGTAAATGTATGTAACCAGTCTGGATCTTTGACCAAGGCATCTTCATAACTTGCCTTTGATACATAACCATACTCTGCCACATGTTTCTTTAATTTTTCTGTGGCATCTTCGCCATTACACTGTACTTTTGTAAACCATCCATAATGATTCAATCCAAAATAATCCACTTCCAGATTGCTAAGATCTGTGTCTAGGATTTCTGCCATTCTTGCCTCTACCTCAACTGGCATATCACAGATATTTAAAATTCTTGCATTTGGACGTAATGTCTGTGTTGCCTTAGCAACAATCGCAGCTGGATTTGAATAATTAACGATCCAATAAGTTTTTGATGCATATTTCTCACAAACATCGATCAGATGTACCATTGGTCCGATCGTTCTCATTCCATATGCCATTCCCCCGGCTCCACATGTTTCCTGTCCAATGCATCCATGTTTTAATGAAATCTGTTCATCTTTTACTCGCATTTTCAGTCCACCGACTCGCATCTGTGCCATAATAAAGTCTGCATCTGTAAATGCCTCTTCTTCATCCGTACTAATTTTCAATTCCAAAGAAGGTCTTAAATCTTTTACAACTTCTTTTACGATCAGTGACACTTTTTCTTGTCGTTCCTGATCAATATCATATAACCATAATTCTTTGATTTTTAATTCTTCCTCTTCCAAAAGATTTTTTACAATCCCTGCGGTATAAGTACTTCCACCACCACATATCACAATCTTAAATTCTTTTTTCATTGATTTTTTCCTCCATATCCGTCATATTATTTCATGTGCCCTGATTATATTTCTTGAAAATTTCAGACTCAATAGTTCACGCTATTTTTGGAACATCACAACTATTTCATGGACAATCTGCATAAATTTATTCCGGTTATTTGTGCAAATTCACAATAAAAAAAGAAATATTTGAAAACTATACTTTTTTAGGAGAATGATTGATATGATACTAGAACAAATTAAAAATCCTGATTTTTTTAATAATTCTGAACAGAATATGATTTATTTTTTACAAAACAATTTAAACTCTTTTGATCAAGTCACTTTAAACAAAATGGCAAAAGAATCCTTTTCTTCGACTTCTTCTGTTTTACGTTTTTGCAAAAAATTAGGATTTGATGGATTTAAAGATTTCAAATTACAACTGATCCGAGAAGCATCTATTTCTGGTCAGGATCTTAATTTTAATCTACCTTTTTCTCCAGATGATTCTGTTGAAGATATCGGTCTTCATTTATCTGAAATTCTTGCAAATGGAATTAAAAAAACACGGAATCTGTTAGATCCCGTGCAATTAGAAATGACTGCTTATAATATAAAAAAGAGCCACCGTGTATTCCTGTTTGGAAAAGGTGACTCCAGAATTTCTCTTGAGAATTTTAAAAATAAAATGATCAAATTAAATGAATATTTTATTATTGGTGATGAATATCAGAATAATTTTTATACAGTCGGCAATATTACCTCTAATGACCTTGTGATCTTCTGTACTTATAGTGCTATGCATCATGATTACAATTCTTATCTTCCAGTTTTAAAAGATCATAACGTTCCGATCATTACGATTACAAGTAATATTCATTCCAAACTGGCTGTGAATTCTGATATTGTATTACAACTTCCTGATGATGAATCCTTTGATGAAAAAGTTGCCAGTTTTGCCTCTCAAACAAATATGGATTTTATTTTTGATTACATCTATTCTATCATTTTCCAGAAAAATTATATGGAGAATTATCATTCGAAACATGCTAAAGATGTATATACAAATTCCATGATCTATAACAAACTATAATTTAGTATCATTCATCCTGAATATCTCGATCATCCATAAATCCTATGGATTCTTTGAGATATTCAATATTCTTTTCACGGTCCATATTGTAAATACAGCCAAAAACAACATCCATCATATACTGCATCGCAATATGAGATGAGAACTGAGAGATACGATCTCTTAAGTTTTCTCTGCTGCTGATCGTTAATGCACCGGCAACATACTGTGGATATAAATTCCCACCTGCTTTCCCAACATACACAACAGGCACCTTCTTTTGATGCAGCACCTTTAAAATTGGCTTTACAAAGGTTGCTTTTCCAGAATATGAGAGAATGATCGCTGCATGTTTCGGATTACTTGCTAATGCTGTCAGTCTTTGTTTATAAAATCCATGTGGACATTCTACACTACTTTTGCCTGCTGTTAACATCTTATCCTGAAAATTTTCTGCAACATTCATGTTATGTGAATGGGTATAAATGTCTATAACTTCCGCTTTATGTAATAATTGTGCCACTTTATGCAATTCTATAAAATCCATATAATCATAGGTATCATAGATTGCTGTTTCATATAACTTACTCAGTTTCTTTGCGATCATCTGTGGTCCATCTTTTCGTTCAAATGGATAATTTACATCGATCATCTCAATATCTGATTTCATTTCTGAGATATCTTTTGCCAATATGACTTTCAATTCATTGAATCCTTTTAACCCAATCTTTTTGCAAAATCGATGAATGGCTGATTTTGACACAAATGTTTTTTCTGCTAATTCAATAACCGACATATCTAAGATATCTTCTTGATTTTTTAGAATATAATATCCTATTTCTGTTTCAATTGGTGTTAATCCATCTGCTAATTCAATCATATTTTTAAGTGTCATAGGTAGCACCTCTTTATTTTTGATTTATTTCAGTGTTCCTTATTATTTTAACATTGCTATTTTATTATCTCAAATAATTTATTACTTCTACCCAAAAACTATATCTAATTATCAAAAACCAAACATGCAGCTCCAATCAAACCGCAATCTTCTCCCAACGCCGCTGGCACAATCTTCACATTGCTTTTTAGCGCATCATATACTTTCTCTTTTGCGCGTTTTTCAATCTCTTCGATAAATCCAGGAATCTTTAACGCAACACTTCCACTTAGGACAAATAGCTCTGGATCAAGTACACCATAAAGTGTTGCAATGAAACTTGACAGATATTCATAAGCATCTTCCATGATCATTGCCGCAGTTTCATTTCCTTCCTGTGCAAGTTGATACACTTCTCCTGCATGGGCAGCTTCTAACCCTGCATCATTTGCCCTCTTTGTGATGGCTGTTCCACTGGCAATTGATTCAATGGAACCTTTCTTTAAATCTCCCTGTGATGGACCATTTTTCCATAAAATGCAGTTTGCTACTTCTTGTGCAAATCCTTTTGCTCCACGATAGATTTGTCCATCAATACATAATCCTGCACCAACTCCTGTTGAAATGGTCAGAAATTCTACGATCTTCTTTCCTTTTCCAGCCCCGATCACAGTTTCTGCAAGTCCTGCAAGGTTCGCATCATTTTCTAACTGCACAGAAATACCTGTAATCTTTTCTAATTCTTTTGTCAGTTCAAAATTATGCCACCCTGGAAGGTTTGGTGGTGTTAAAATAATCCCATTGATCAAGTCTAATGGCCCTGGACAAGAAATTCCAATCCCTTCGATTTTTTCTCCAAACCCTTTGATCACATCATTGATCTGGTTTAATGTTTTTATAGGATTTTTTGGATCTGATCCAAACTGAACTCTTTCTTTGATCTCATATTTCTCGTTGATCAGCGCAACTCTTGTATTTGTTCCCCCAACATCAATTCCTACTGCATATTTCATGATTTTCTTTCCCTCCTATATAAACGAAAAGGGGGACAACCGAAGCTGTCCCCTCTTTATGTTGTTGTTTGTAAATATCTTATTCGTAGTAATATTTAACTTTGTCTGCAGAATCAAATAAGTTAACTTTGTGAGCAATAACTTCTCTACAAGCTTTGATTGGTTCTGGATAGATTTCAAGAGGCTCTCTGTATTCTGGATGAGCATTCAATACTTCTCTACATTTATCATAGAATGCAACCTTGATATCACTTGAAATGTTAATCTTAGAAATACCGATTTTAACTGCTTTTGCGATTTCTTCATCTTTGTTGCTTGATCCACCGTGTAATACTAATGGAATATCAAGAGTATCTTTTAATATCTGTAAGATGTCAAGACGGAGTTCTGGTTTCATATCGCTTGGGTAGATTCCGTGAGCTGTTCCGATTGCTACTGCTAATGTATCAATTCCTGTTTTTTCAACAAAATCTTTTGCCTGATCAGGATCTGTATAGATAATTCCTGTTGTTCCACCTTCGATAGAGTTTCCTGTTGTTCCGATTGTTCCAAGTTCACTTTCTACAGATACGTTTGCAAGATGTGCAACTTCACATACTTTCTGAGTGATCGCAATATTTTCTTCATATGGTAGTTTAGAAGCGTCGATCATAACAGATGTAAATCCTGCCTGAATTGCTCTTACAACTGTTTCATATTTATCACCATGATCTAAATGAATAACAACTGGTACATCTGTTTTAGATGCTTCATAAATCATGCTCTGTATTAAACTGTTTTCAACAAAGTTAAATTCGTCTGGAGACATCTCTAAGATGACTGGGCTCTTCATTTCTTTTACCTGCTGCATAACAGCTTTTAATAACTGATCACTACCGATATTGAATGCTGGTACTGCAAATCCTTTTTCATCTGCTACTTTTAAAAGTTCTTTCATGTTCATTAACATAGTTCTATTTCTCCTTTTTGATGTTGATATCTTATAATGATTTTCCTTCTGATCCAGACAGGTGGATATATTTTTTTACTAATTCCTGGCTATCAATCTCCACCTGATGCATCATTACCCAATAATTGATGTCTGGATCTTTTTTAAGATGCTGTTTAATGCTGTCTACATTGGCATTCATAAAATCACATCCTACATTGATCTTATTGATTCCAAATTCAACACATCTTTTAATATTTTCATCACCAGAACCGCTTCCCCCATGCAGTACCAGTGGCATCTTTGTTTTTTCTTTGATTTCTTTTAGTCTCTCAAAATCAAATTCTGGTACATATCCTTCTGGATAGTTTCCATGAGAACTTCCAAAAGAAATTGCTAATGCATCAATTCCAGTTTCTTTTGCAAATCGTAATGCCTCGTCAGGATTAGTTTTCATATCATCGTCTGTATAATTATCGCCTTCACTAGCACCCATACATCCGATCTCTCCTTCGACACTTGCATCGAACTGTTTCGCAAATTCCACGATTTCTCTTGTCATTCGGATATTACCTTCCAAGTTGTATCTGGAAGCATCTACCATAACACTGGAATATCCATCAACTAATGCTTTCTTTAACAATCCGATTTCTTCCCCATGGTCGAAATTTAAAGCTACTTCAACACTTGCTCTTTGTGCCAGTTTCTTGACGATCGGTGCGATCAAATTGCTGTCACAATGATTTACCATATGTTCCTGTACGATATTGATGATGATCGGTGCTCTTAATGACTGAGCTGCATTGATCACCGCTCTTGCTGTCTCAATGTTAAAGCAGTTGATTGCCATGACTGCATAATTGCCTTCATTCGCACGTTTTAACATTCCCTTCATTGATACATACATAGCTTATCTGTCCTTTCTGATTTTATGAAATAGTGAATCCTGATAAATCAAGATCTTCTTCTTTTTCGTCAACCATTGGTTCGTCTTCTTCTGTTTTCTTTTTCTTGATCAGTACAAGTAAAACACCTGTAACTGCTGTTCCTGCTAACAGTGCGATAAGTGCTGCAAGTGGATTTGACATTGCTGGGATTACAAATACACCACCTGATGGTACTTTACTTCCTACATCAAGACTGAAACTGATCGCTCCTGTAACACCACATCCTGTTGCTGTACAGATAACTGTACGAATGATATCATTCATAGCGATTGGAATAACTCCTTCAGAGATCATGCAAAGGCCCATTGGGAACGCAACTTTAATATTTTCTTTTTCCTGTGCTGTATAAATGTTCTTTTTCAGTAATTTTGATAATACTAATGAGAATGTAATTCCAAGTGGTGGAACCATAGCTGCTAATACTTTGATCGCTTCTGGTCCTGTGATTCCTTCTAATAGTAATCCATCACAGATTAAGTTAGGTACTTTACTGATTGGTCCACCGAAGTCGATACATCCAAGAGCTCCGATGATGAATCCATAAACTGCTTTTGAAGACTGGTCAAGTCCTGTAATAAAGTTTGTTAAGGCTTTTGTTGCCATTGTAATTGGTGTTCCTACTACGAAGAACATGATAAGTCCAGCGATGATTGCTGATAATGTTGGTACGATCATCATTGGCATTAATGCTTCTGCCCATTTAGGTACTTTCAGATTATTCTTAATGAATAATGCGATGTAACCTACTAAGTAACCACCGACCATTCCACCTAAGAATCCAGCTCCTAAGAATGATGCGATCTGACCCATTAAGAAACCAGGTGCAATACCAGGTCTGTCAGCGATTGAGTAAGCGATATATCCTGCGATAAAGGATGGTAACAATCCCATACCCATAACACCAAGTGTTGTTAATGCACTAGGAAGTGTCATCTTAGATAATTCAGTTACGTTTTCTCCTCCCATTAAGTTACCGATCGCGATCAGTAATCCTGATGCTACGACTAAAGGTAACATGTAGGAAATGGCCGTCAATGCGTGACGTTTTAATTCCGCTCCAAGTTTTTTCATTGTTCTCTTCTCCTTTAAGTATAGTTTTTTGTTTCTCTCTTATTTACCTAATTCATTTTCGATCTTTTCGATCAGTTTCTTAGGCGCTTTTACACAAACATTTGTAGGAACTTTGATCGTAGGTTTTCCTTCAAATCTTTCTGTTCCTGTAATAGCAATATCGACTGCAAGGATTACAACATCTGCTTCTTTGATTTCTTCTGCTGTTAATTCATCCTCTGTTCCGATTGTTCCCTGTGTTTCCACTTTGATTGTGTGTCCCATGCTTTCAGCTGCACGGATTAATTTTTCTTTTGCGATGTAAGTGTGCGCGATTCCTGATGTACATGCACATACAGATACGATTTTCATAACTTACAACTCCTTTCTTATTTTTCTTTTGGTTGTTTATTACCTCTTTCTTTATGTTCTAATCATACACCAGCTTTCCTTACTGTGTTCATTAAGAGAGGGCTTTTTAATGTGGCATTTTTTCCATTTAATTATGACATTTTTTCAATATGGGCATTTTAATTAGGGTAGTTTTTTTGTTTCACATTCCACAAGGGAAGTATTTAAATGCGGTAATTTTTTATTTATTTTTAACATATAGAAGTGCAAAAGATCCCTGCTCCTATTGGAACAGGGATCCTAAGAATTATATAGAGTGTTAGGAAACTTATTTATGCAAATACAGCTTTTAGATCTTCTACTGTGCTAGCATTCAACAGAGCTTCTACTGCATCGTCATTACCTAAGGTTCTTGCTACTTCAGCCAATAATCTTAAATGAGTTTTTGCATTCTCATTATCATTTCCAACTGCGAATAAAAAGATCAGTTTTACACCATTTCCATCCAGTGTCTCCCATTCGATCTCATCCTGAACTTTACCAATCGCAATTCCTACCTGTGTTACAGAATCACTTTTCCCATGAGGAATTGCCACATAGTGTCCAATTCCTGTCTGTCCCTGTGATTCTCTCAAATAAATATCTTCTATATAAGAATCAACATCCGCAATATATCCGGCATCTTTTAATTTTCCTGCAAGATGCTCGATCGCTTCTTTCTTATTCTTTGCTGTCATATTTAAGTCGATAACTCTTTCATCTAATACACTTTTAATATCCATTTTTAATTCTCCTTTTAACTTTTCTTTTTACTTATTGAATCAGATACTTATATAACTCAATGTTTGATTTCATACTCTTTAATTTCTCTAATTTTTCCTCTGAATCGATCAATGTTACATATTCTTTATAAAACATCTGAATCCTGCTGATCTCATCTCTGGTACTTAAACGGAACGCCAGTAAAAATACGACCTGAACCTGTTCATTGTCCCACATGATCGGATTTTTTAAGATTGCTATCCCAACTTTTGATTCATTAACCGCTGTCGGTGAACCATGCGGAAGACTGACCCCATTTCCAATCGTTGTTGTTGTTTTACTCTCACGATCCATAACTGAATCATAAAAATCTTCTGTAACAACATGCTTTTCTTCCATTGCCTGGCTCATTATTTTTAAACATTCTTCTTTTGTTTTGACTTCCAGATCAGTAAATATAAATTCCGGTGAAAATAAAATAAAACATTCTGGTGAAAATGGTGTTGCATTTTCTATCATTATAGAATTCATATTGTCTAAATGTGCCCTCAAAGTAGAAATTCCTGTTTCATTTAAGATATTTGGAATGACTACAATTCTCTTATCTTTTTCTTTTCTCTCTTCTGTCGAAATGATAATGTCATAATCTTCATAATCCGCAATCTTAAAGTCATGAATACTTACAAATTTAATTTCATCAATCTCTGGCACAGATTTCTTAATCTTTTCTTTTACTAATTGTGTATGACCCATGTTAAAATTAGAAACCATTACCGTGCGGTACTGATGTTTTTTTCTTTCGATCGCTGCCTGAATATATAACACGATATATCCAATTTCATCTTCTGTAATCTGAAGTCCATAATATTCTTCAAACAAAATACTGATCGCCCAGCTTGCACGAAATACATTCTTATATTCTTTTTTTATAAAATCAATCAATGCATTTTTTTGTGGCGTTCCATAACGAAGTCTGAAAATTGTTGGTCTTAAATGAATGATCAGGCTTTCTTTTACTTTCTCATCTGAAGTGAGATCAACATCTAAAATATCTCTGATTACCTTTAACATGCGATCTACAAAATCAACCAATTTATTGTCATATTTCTTTACCTGACTTAATGTCACATCTACATCTGATATTCCAATAAACTTTGAACACAAAATCTGAATTGATAAAAACAAAACATCTTCTATCAAAAAATGTACATGAAATACTTCTTCTAATTTTTCAAAGATTGCTACCGTAAATGCATATTCATTATATTTCTTAAGGATTTTTAATTCCTCTGGAAAATAATCGCTGACTAATGGTAATGCAAGCTCTTTTCTCTTATACGCAATGCAACAATAAATTAAGATCTCATAAAATGATTCATCTGTGAAATGGTAATCCCATTCGTTTTCTGTTTGAATGATACATTTTCTGATCGCAGAAACATCAATGTTAGAAAAGAAATAATCTATATTCTCTTTGATCTCTTCTCCTGGTTTCTTCATCATGATCAGATTCTTTAATGCAACCCTGTATTCATTTTCTTCACTTTTGAGCCGATATCCCTTTCCTCTTTCATTCACAAGAGAAATGTGGTATACTTCCAGCCATTCTTCGCATTCCTTTAATACTTTCAGCATTGTTGGGACACTTAAGAATAACTTCTCAGCTAGTTTCTGTGTTGTCATTGTCTGCCATGGACGCAGATTAAAAAATACCTTTAATGTCTCATTTACTCTATCTCTTGGATCATAATTTCCTACTTGCAGATTTTCATCTGATAATATTTTCTGTATTTCTTCTTTTTGATTTTCATTTGCTTCTAGCCAAATTCCAACTCGTGGTTTCCGCTGTATTTCTCCAAGCTTATTTTCTAATAGGAAGTCACTCAATTCATTTAAGCGATTTCTAACTGACTTCTCAGACAATCCGATTTCTTTGGCAATCTTTCCAGTTGCAATGATCTCTCCATCTGAAATACAATCAAAAATCTGTTTCATATAAAATTTGTCTTTTGAACGTTTCATATTGTTTATCCTTTCAAATTTAATGACTTTCTTTTTTGCACCTCCTGTTGTTTAACTTGAATTTAGTATAGCACGAAACGATTCTTCCAACTTATCAAGAACAGGCTTTTTAATGTGGTACATTTTATCTATTGCAAAAAAAATACGGTAAAAATTCTTTTTTGAAATGTGGTAATTTTTAATTAAAAAAGAAGAACTTCTGTTTATTTTCTAGTTCTCCTTTTGTATAAAATATAAGGGGGCAGAATTCTATCTTCTACCCCTTATATTTTTCTATTAATATTATTGCACCGGGCAAGCCGCCCCGACATATTCCATCCGATTTTCTTTCACGCTCGTAATATCCGCATGTTCTCCACAGACACGGCAGTTCTTATTCTTTGATGGGAATTTAACTACTCTTGTATTCATCGTTAATCCATCCATCACAAGCATCTTGCCTGTCAGCAATTTCCCGATTCCTAACAGATACTTGATCGCTTCTAATGCCTGAATACATCCAATGATTCCTGCGACTGCACCGATAATTCCTGCCTGACTGCAGTTTGGCACAGAACCGCTTTCTGGTATCTCCTCAAAGATACATCTGTAACATGGCTGGTCTTCTTCTGGAACATAGGTCATAACCTGACCCTGAAACTGCAAGATTCCTGCATGGCAAAATGGTTTCTTTAACAACACACATGTATCATTGATCAGGAACTTTGTCTCAAAGTTATCCACAGCATCAATGATAAAATCGTATTCTTTGAACAATTCTTCTGCGTTATCCGCATATAAATATTCTGGATAGGTATTTACCTTGATATGCTCATTTAATTCAAGCATTGATTTCTTTGCTGATTCTGCCTTATTTGTTCCTTCTCTTTTGCTTGTGTGAATGATCTGTCTCTGTAAGTTTGACACGCTGACATCATCTGCATCCACAATTCCGATCGTTCCAACGCCTGCTCCTGCAAGATATAAAGCCGCTGGTGCACCTAAGCCGCCAGCTCCGATGATCAGAACTTTTGATTTCTTTAATTTCTTTTGTCCGTCACTTCCTACCTGTGGCAGGATGATCTGACGATCATATCGTTTAACCTCGTCTGGTGTTAATTCTTCTGTAGACGAAAACAGATGCAGTCCGTCCTTTGAAACGTCCTGCATCTGTTCTTTTTGGGATGTCACATGTAATAACCATTCTCGGTAACCGCCGGATAAGTTCAAAGCTTCATACCCTTCTTGTCTTAACTGTTCGGCAATTGGGGCGCTTTTCTCTCCATAGTTGCAATATACGATCAGCCTCTTATCCTTTGGAAGTTCCTCGATGTGAGAGAAATCACCAGCCCATTCGTAAGCCTTCGGTATATGTCCATGCTGGTATGCGATCTCACCTCTTACATCTAGGTAGATATAATCATCATCGGACAGTAATTCTACTTGCTGTACCGTGATTTCCATATTCTTTCCTCTTATTCTAGTCTTCAGCGAATAATGCTGTAGATAAGTATCTGTCTCCTGAATCTGGAAGTAATGCTACAATTGTCTTTCCTTTGTTCTCTGGTCTCTCTGCAAGGATCGTAGCTGCTTTTAATGCTGCTCCTGAAGAAATACCAACTAAGATTCCTTCGCTGTGTGCGAATGCTCTTCCTTCTGTAAATGCATCTTCATTCTCGATTGTGATAACTTCATCATAAATCTTTGTATTCAGTGTGTCAGGTACGAATCCAGCACCGATTCCCTGAATCTTATGTGCTCCAGCTGTTCCTTTTGATAATACTGGAGATGTTGCAGGTTCAACTGCTACTATTTTAACATCTGGGTTCTGTTCTTTCAAGTATTCACCAACACCTGTTAATGTTCCTCCTGTACCAACACCTGCTACGAAGATGTCTACTTTACCGTCTGTCTGATCCCAGATCTCTGGTCCTGTTGTTGCTTTGTGTACAGCTGGGTTTGCTGGGTTTACGAACTGTCCTAAGATGACTGCTCCGTCAATCTCTTTTGCAAGTTCATCGGCTTTGGCGATAGCACCTTTCATTCCTTTGGCACCTTCTGTTAATACTAATTCAGCACCATAGGCTTTTAATAAGTTTCTTCTTTCAACACTCATTGTGTCAGGCAGTGTAAGGATCGCTCTGTATCCTTTTGCTGTTGCAACTGCTGCAAGACCGATTCCTGTGTTACCACTTGTTGGTTCGATGATCGTTGATCCTGGTTTTAACTGACCTTTCTTCTCTGCATCTTCGATCATTGCCAATGCGATACGGTCTTTGACAGATCCTGCTGGATTTAAGTACTCAAGTTTTGTAAGGATCGTTGCGTCTTTCACTCCTGCTTTGTCTGCATATCTATCTGCTTTAAGAAGTGGTGTTCCTCCGATTAATTCTAATGCGCTTGCTGTAATCTTACTCATAATTCTAAACCTCCATAAAAAGTTGTTGTTTTTATTCCGTTTTATTTCCTATTTTTCTACTAGGTTTTCTATGTTTTAGATTATACAACCACATATCTTTATTGTCAACATCTTTTGCATTATTTCTGTTATAGGTTTTTCTTTTGATTTGCTATAAGTTCTCTTTATATTTTTAATCCACAGATTCTTATGATCTGGAGATCAAATGTTCTTGCAGAAACACTCCAATTCCATCATGATCATTATCTTTGGTAATATAATCTGCAACACTTTTTGTTTTTTCACTTCCATTTGCCATGACGACTCCGACTCCTGCATGCAAAGTCATATCATAATCATTATCTGCATCTCCAAATGTGCAGAGATTTTCCATTGTAAATCCATGCATCTCCATCAGTTTTTGTAATCCAAAGGATTTTAAGATTCTAGGATCCATAAATTCAAACAGGTGTTGCGTCGTTTGAAGACTTGCACATTTGAAACGTTCATTTTTAAAGGTTTTTGCTCTCTCGATAACTGCCGGCATAGTTTCTGGTTTGCAAACAATAAGAAGTTTTAAACGATCTTCTTTTAAATACTCGTCAAAATCAATGACTTCATATGGAAGCTGATCACCTTTAGATAAAATTTTAATAAGTTCATCTTCTTTCGGAGTATACAAAACTCCATCCCCATGAATTGCAAAATTCACATCCATATCTTTATAATGCTCCATGATATTTGCGATCAGGTTTCCTGGAAGGGCAAAATTTTCTTCATAATAATCGGTTTTGTAATCATAAATCTCACCTCCGTTGCTTCCAACGACCATATCAACAAGCCCGCCAATTCCCCATTTTCCAAACAACCTTTTTACACTTGGAACATCTCTTCCTGTTGATATTCCAAACAAGATTCCTTGTTCTCGAACTTTCTTTATCGCATCAATTGTTTTGGAGGTAACAATTCCCTTGCTATTTAACAGTGTTCCATCAATATCACACATTATAACTTTTATATTCTTCATAACGTTTCTCCCTTGATTTTGTCCATAAATATTATTTTCTACCAATTTAACATATTCTTTCAAAATAAATAAGTCCCAGAACAAAACTTTACGCTTTTTTCTGGGACTTATGAATTTTACATATTTAAAAGTCAGATAACAATTATTTTAATTGTAACATCGCAAACATACAAATTCCAGCAAAAATTAGAACTACGATACTTCCTGAAATATCTCTCAGAAAATGATTTTTTAGGCTTTTTTCTACAGAGTCTTTCACTGGAATCTGATATGTTTTAACCGTTTTATATAGAAGGAAAGCTAATGCGGCTACATATAAGAAGTTCTGAAGCATTACTTCTGCAACGATCATCAATGCCATATTCACAACCGCATATCCATAATCAGCTTTATTCAAATGCTGTTGTAAAAAGCCTAACAAGTATGCGATAAATGGATTAACCATGGCAACTAAGAACATAACGGTATAATGTGGATTCTGACTTAGGATCGTCTGTAGATTAGCACCTGCAGTTCCTTTGGCTGTAAGATAACCTAATGCCATAAATGGACTTACTGCCAATAATACTTTAATGATCGTAAATATGCGCTCAATTGAAGAATTTACTGTTACATTCTTCTGAATCGTTTTCATCATGATTCTTTCCTCCTGTACTGCAAAATCTTTATTACTTTAATTCTGGCCAATAACCTTTGTTCGCTTCAATCAGGTCATCTAAGATCTGTTTTGCTACTTTTGCACTTGGTACTGTCTTAGATAATGTCAGTGCCTGCCATAACTTTTGATAGCTTCCTTCGATCCATGCTTCTACTGTCAGTTTTTCTACGCTTACCTGCTGTTCCATTAATCCTTTCTGGAACTGTGGGATTGCTCCCTGACAGATCTTTTCGTATCCGTTGCTTCCTACGATACATGGGATCTCTACCATGGCTGTACGGTCAAAGTTCTCAACTGCTCCTTCGTTTGGTACGATCAGTAAGAATCTTTCCTGTGTATTTTCTGCGATCGCACATGCTAAGTCTACGATATATGTTGCATGTGCATCTGGTTCGAATGCACTTCCGACTGCTGTTCCTTTTTCGATGATCTTTCTGCATTCTCCGAAGATGAACTTCTCTCTTCCATCCATAACTTCGTTCGCTCTTGTGTATTCTGGATTTGATGTCTCTACAACATAATCTGGGAACAGGTAGTATTTTAAGTATGTATTTGGAATTGTTTCTGGATCAACTGCATATACATCTCTTGCTTTCTGGAATGTATGTACCCAGCTTTCGTCTACATGCTGGTTAGAATCTGATAATGCATCTGCATATCCGTTTGCTGCCATATGTTTCTTGATCTCTGGCATTAAGTCATTTCCTTCAGAATCATAGATCTTGTTCCACCATCCGAAGTGGTTTAATCCATAGTATCCGTACTGCATTTCTTTTCTGGATTTTAATCCGACCATGTTTGCCATCTTTTCCATTAAGTCGATCGGCATATCACAGATATTTAAGATCTTGGAGTCTGGTCTTAATCTTCTTGTTGCTTCTGCAACGATCGCTGCTGGGTTTGAGTAGTTTAACATCCATGCGTTTGGTGAATATTTTTCCATGTAATCAAGGATCTCAATAACTCCACCGATGGAACGCATTCCGTAAGCGATTCCTCCTGGTCCGCATGTTTCCTGTCCGAGTACTCCGTATTTTAGAGGGATCTTCTCATCTTTTTCACGCATTGCGTATTTTCCGACACGGATATGTGCTAATACGAAGTCAATGTCTGTGAACGCTGTTTCTGGGTCTGTTGTATAATCAAATGCTACTTCTGGTGCATTTTCCTTTAAATAGATCTCACATGCTTTTGCAACTGTTTCCTGTCTCTCTGCATCGTTATCATAAAACTTGATGGAACGAATTGGGAATCTGTCCATATGATCTAAGAGCATCAATACGATACCTGGTGTAAATGTACTTCCACCACCTGCAACTGTAATTGAATATTTTTTCTTTGCCATTTTTCATTCCTCCTGAATGTTGTTTGTTTTTCTTTGTTGAGTTCATCATACTATCGTATTTATCCTGATACAATAGTTTCGCCTCATTCAGGAACGTATCATCAATGTTGTTGCATTTCACAAAACATGTGATTTTTCACAAATGGCTTATTTATGCGGTTTATCAATGTTTTTCTTCGTTGTTTTCTGTTATCGTTTCTTGTTTTTTCAATTGATGTTCCATGTATTTTAATGTCAGAAATTCGTTGACAATGTGAAAATGTAATGTCGGATAATATAGGAATCCATACCCGATCGTATGTATTTCTTCTGACTGAAATGTCAAAACTTCATCTGCAAGATCATAAAATTCACCCTTGCCATGCATTGCGATTCCTATGATCTTTGCTCCCCTCTCTTTTGCACTCCTCATTTTGCGGATCTGTTTTTCATTTTGCCCTGAAAGGCTGTAGAAGATCACAAGATCATCTTCGGTAAATTTCTCTGAAAGAAGCTCATATTCACTTGCTCCTTCTATCGTATTGATAAAAATGCCTTGATACAAAAACTTTTCTTTCAGATGCTGTGCCGCTAATTTCTGTGTCGATCCTGAACCTTGTGTATAGATCCTGCTTGCAGATTCTATCATCTGGCAAACCTTATCCATATCCATATCCTCAAAACGCCGGATATTTGCTATAAAACTGTTTGCATTTCGATCCATATCTTTTTCTTCGTATAGGATTTCTGCTTTATCTTCCCATTTCAGGAAAGATCGCATCTCACTATATCCAGAAAACCCCAGCTTCTTTGCAAATCGCAGGATCGTGGTATGTGATACATGACAAAAAACCGCCAGCTGCTGGATCGAAATCTGTTTACATTGTTCTTTATGACGCACGATATATGCCCATATTTGAAGATCATTTTCATTTAACATGTCAAATTTCTTCTGTATCAATTCTTCCATATTCCTAGCTCTCATCAGACTGGCTCCTTTCCTCTAAATATTCCAAATAACGCAAAAACAGCATTTCCGCCAGAATATAATAAGATGTCATGGATTCATAACGCCCTTTATACATGTTTTGTTCTACAATTGTTGTTGATATGTATAAATTATAATTGCTGATCTCTGCCAATGGATTCTTCTTTTGTTTTGTGATCGAAATGATCGGTGTTCCTTTGATCCTTACTTTCTTGGCAAAATCTATCGTAGAATCTGCTTCTCCTGACACAGAAATGATCAAAACAAGATCATCACTATCTATATACTTTACTACCGTCTCATATTCTGTTACTCCACTAAAATCATAAAAACGCTTATCTGTAAAATAAAACAATCGTTTAAATTCCTTTGCAACGATCTTTTGTACCATACCTGTTCCATATACAAAAATTCGTTTTGCCTGATAGACCAGCTTACTGATCTCTCTAAAATCCTGCTGCACCATATCCTGCATCATTTCTTCATATGCGAGACAAACTTTTACAGCTTTGCTTGTATCTTGTTTCTTGTCATCATTTTCCATCTTAAGATGTACTTTGAACTCACCAAAGCCTTTTAAAGACAGCTTTTTTGTAAATCGAAGTACTGTCGTTCTGGATACATTACATTTTCTTGCAAGTTCTTCGATCGTCATATTTTCACATTGTTTTTTGTGTTTCTCCACATAGTCCCATATGTATAGATCATTTTCACTTAATCTGTCACTATACTGATTGAGCAGTTCTTCTAGTCGCATATTTTCCTCTTCCTTTATGATACAGACACGGTTTTGAGACATGTTCATTAAAAAACTGTACAACTGGTCCTGTCCCAAAAGCCATAATTACTGTGCCTATTCCCACATTGCCTCCAAATATTAAACTTATTATAACACAAATAATATCTGTTGCAATTCTGCACACTTTAAAAGGAATTTTACTTTTTTCATGAATTTGTATCCCTAATGTATCATATGGTGCACTTCCGAGTTCTGGTGTCATATAAACAGAACACCCTAGACAAACCCCTAGAATTCCTACAATAAGAAAAGTAACTTTCACTGCCAGGTTTTCTGGATCTTCAAAAAACATATGATATCTTGCTGTAAAAAAGTCTACCAGAAGGCCACATCCGATCATGTTCCATAAAGTTCCAAATCCAAATATGGCACTTATCCCTTTTTTTTCTTTAATCACGAAAATGAAAAGTCCGATAAAAATCACTATATTTACAATTATCTGCCATACACCATAAGAAAATGGAAGATGTTCACTTACCGCCATGTTCATACAACTAAATGTATCTACTCCAAATCCTGATAAATTTAATAATGTCACATTAAATCCTATCAATATAACCCCAATAAATGCCATAAAATATCGTTTCATTCCTATATCCTTTCTTTTAAAAAGGGACCTTGCTCTCGCAAAGTCCCTCTTCTTTAAACTTTAATTCATATAACTATTTAGAAATCTTGTATAAAACATCTCCAATGTTTACATGACCTTCTGTCTTTACAAATTCAATCTTATACTCATCCATTGCTGTCAAAACGATCGGTGTAACCGTTTCTTTTCCTTTGGATTTCACAAAATCCAGATCAATGGATCCCATTAGTTCACCTGCGTGAACTTCATCTCCTACGGAAATATCAAGATCAAATCCTTCTCCATTTAATTCTACCGTATCCATTCCGATATGCATGAGAACTTCGGCTCCATTGTCTAATACAAATCCTATGGCATGTTTTGTATCAAAGATTGACGCTACTTTTCCATCCACTGGAGCATATAGATTTCCCGCATCTGGCTCGATGGCTACTCCATCTCCCATTAGTTTGTCAGAAAACATAGGGTCATTTACTTTCTCTAATGGAAGGACGGTTCCTTCAAAATACGCTTTGATCTCAATTGCATCATCTTTCTTTTTCTTCTTAAAAAATAACATCTTTCTTCACCTTTCTTCCCATGCATATGTTTTGGTTTCTTATTTTAATTCTGGCCAGTAATCTTTGTTAGCCTCGATCAGGTCATCTAAGATCTGTTTTGCTACTTTCGCACTTGGTACTGTCTTAGATAATGTCAGTGCCTGCCATAACTTCTGGTAGCTTCCTTCGATCCATGCTTCTACTGTCAGTTTTTCTACGCTTACCTGCTGTTCCATTAATCCTTTCTGGAACTGTGGGATTGCTCCCTGACAGATCTTTTCGTATCCGTTGCTTCCTACGATACATGGGATCTCTACCATGGCTGTACGGTCAAAGTTCTCAACTGCTCCTTCGTTTGGTACGATCAGTAAGAATCTTTCCTGTGTATTTTCTGCGATCGCACATGCTAAGTCTACGATATATGTTGCATGTGCATCTGGTTCGAATGCACTTCCGACTGCTGTTCCTTTTTCGATGATCTTTCTGCATTCTCCGAAGATGAACTTCTCTCTTCCATCCATAACTTCGTTCGCTCTTGTGTATTCTGGATTTGATGTCTCTACAACATAATCTGGGAACAGGTAGTATTTTAAGTATGTATTTGGAATTGTTTCTGGATCAACTGCATATACATCTCTTGCTTTCTGGAATGTATGTACCCAGCTTTCGTCTACATGCTGGTTAGAATCTGATAATGCATCTGCATATCCGTTTGCTGCCATATGTTTCTTGATCTCTGGCATTAAGTCATTTCCTTCAGAATCATAGATCTTGTTCCACCATCCGAAGTGGTTTAATCCATAGTATCCGTACTGCATTTCTTTTCTGGATTTTAATCCGACCATGTTTGCCATCTTTTCCATTAAGTCGATCGGCATATCACAGATATTTAAGATCTTGGAGTCTGGTCTTAATCTTCTTGTTGCTTCTGCAACGATCGCTGCTGGGTTTGAGTAGTTTAACATCCATGCGTTTGGTGAATATTTTTCCATGTAATCAAGGATCTCAATAACTCCACCGATAGAACGCATTCCGTAAGCGATTCCTCCTGGTCCACATGTTTCCTGTCCGAGTACTCCGTATTTTAGAGGGATCTTCTCATCTTTTTCACGCATTGCATATTTTCCGACACGGATATGTGCTAATACGAAGTCGATGTCTGTGAATGCTGTTTCTGGATCTGTTGTGTAATCAAATGCTACTTCTGGTGCATTTTCTTTTAAATAGATCTCACATGCTTTTGCAACTGTTTCCTGTCTCTCTGCATCGTTATCATAAAACTTGATGGAACGAATTGGGAATCTGTCCATATGATCTAAAAGCATCAGCACGATACCTGGTGTAAATGTACTTCCACCACCTGCGACTGTGATTGAATATTTTTTCTTTGCCATTTCTTCTTTCCTCCGAATTTATACTAATGATTATAATAATGTTTCAAATACTTCTCTGATACTAGGAACTTTTAATCCAATGATAACCTGATATGCTTTTCCATTGATAGAACATCCATGTGTTCCGATTGCTTTGAAATAAGGATCGTCTTTACATAATGTTTCATCTTTTACGTTGACACGTAATCTGGTTGCACAGTTTGTTACATCAACGATATTGTCTTTTCCTCCAAGTCCTTCAAGGATCAGTTCGCATAATTCAAGTTTAGGATCTCCTGCTTTTCCACCTTTTTCTGCCTGTTTGTTTCTGAATTTTTCTTTTGATCCAAATTCAATCTCTGCTTCGTCTTCACGTCCTGGTGTTTTGAAATCAAATTTTAAGATCAGGAATCTAAACACTACAAGCCAGATTGCTGTAAAGATCAGACCGATAACCAATTCTAATAAATACTGCTGCCAGTTATTTCTCATTAATGGAATCAAGTTCAGTGATGCGATCTCGATCAGACCACCTGAGTTGATACCAACGATTCCTGCAAGCCACATAGTTGTTGCCAGTGTCGCTGCTAAAAATGCATGAACTACGAATAACATAGGTGCTACGAATAAGAATGTAAATTCAATTGGTTCTGTAACTCCACATACGATCGCTGTTAATGTGATAGGTAATAACAGTGCAAATACTTTTTTCTTTTTCTCTGGTTTTGCTGTGCTGTAGAATGCTAATGCTGCTCCAAGACATCCGAACATTTTTGCAAATCCACTTGCTGTAAATCCTGCTTCTGGACAGAAAGATTTTAAAGATGCTGTGGATGCTGCGATCTGTGGTAATAATTTTGCCCAGTAAGCATATAATCCACCAGGTACAACAACGTTATCATAGTAAAATGGTGAGTATAATAAGTGATGTAATCCAAATGGGATCAATGCTCTTTCAAGGAAGTTGAATACAAAGATTCCGATAGCTCCTGCACTCTTTACAAATCCCTGGAATGCTGTGATTCCTAACTGAACTTTTGGCCAGAAGGCACATGCTAATACTGCAACTGGGATCATTACGAAGAATCCGATCATGAATACGAATGTTGATCCTGAGAATGAACCAAGCCATTCAGGAAGTTCTGTATCAAAAAATCTGTTATGTAGATAAATTACGATTCCGGATACTGCTAAAGCTCCAACCATACCCATATCTAATGTTTTGATACTTGCGATCATTGCAAGTCCGCTTGTTCCACCGACTTCCGCATTCATGTTAACTCCGAATACTCCACCCCACTGAGTTAAGATCGTGTTTACAAAATAGTGGAAAGTCATATATAAAACTAATGCTTCCATGCAACATCTTGCATTTTGTTTCTTTGCCATTCCGATTGGCAATGATACTGCGAATAACAATGGTAACTGGTTAAATACTGTCCATCCACCTTGTAGGAATACATTCCAGCATTTGTACCACATGCTTGTTGGTGCTGCCAGACTTCCCATGATCGCCTGTGTTGTAAACAGAGTACCTATTCCTACTGAGATACCTGCAAATGCGAACAGAAGTACTGGTGTAAACATCGCACCTCCAAATTTTTGAATCTTCTGCATCATTTTTCAAATCACTCCTTTTCAAAAGTTTATCCATACAATTCATTGATTTATCTTGTTTTAAATACCGGTATTTCTTAACTACAAGCCAATCATAACAGGATGGTAAATTTTTCTCAATAGATTGTACGTCTTTAGAAACAGTGCACATTACTTTATTATTTTTCACATTTTGTGTGATTTGTCACACTTGCTTGCAAAGCACGTATTTAAGCCATTTTTTGTTGTTACAGATTGTTGAAAAGTACAAAAAGGAACCAACTGTGAAACTTGTTCACAACTGGTTCCTTTTTGTATATTTCCCTGAAACTTTATTCACCTCGTACTTCTGCAAATACCTCTTCCAGTTCATTTAATAAGTCTTTGACATTCTCAATTCCGACAGACATTCTTAACACACGATCCGTGATCCCGTTTTGTTTGCGGATATGTTCTGGAACGTCTGCGTGTGTCTGTGTCATTGGGTATGTGATCAGTGTTTCCACCCCACCAAGACTTTCTGCGTATTTGATCATTCTTACTTTTTCAAGGATATTGATCGCATATTCTTTCTTCGTAAGTTCAAATGTAAGCATTGCTCCAAATCCTCTTGCCTGTTTTTTCATGATCTCGTATCCTGGATGTTCTTTGAATCCTGGATAAACAACTTTCTTTACGATATCCTGTTCTTTTAACCATTTTGCGATCTCGATCGCATTTTCCTGTGCACGGTCCATGCGGACTCCTAAGGTTTTAATTCCTCTCTGGATCAGGAAACAGTCAAATGGTGCTAATCCGGCTCCTGTTGTCTTGATCAGGAAGCGAAACCTTTCACTGATATCTTCTCTGTTTGTAACTAAAAATCCTGCCAGTGTATCGTTATGTCCACCAAGGTATTTTGTTCCGCTGTGTACAACAATATCTGCTCCGAGATCTAATGGATTCTGGAAATATGGAGATAAAAATGTATTGTCTACGATCAGAAGAAGGTTATGTTTCTTTGTGATCTCAGCTAATGCTTTGATATCTGTGACATTCATCATTGGGTTGGTTGGTGTCTCGATATAAACTGCTTTTGTGTTTTCTCTGATATATGCTGCAACATTTTCCTTGTGACAGTCCACACTGGAAAATTCGATTCCGTTTTTCTCAGATACGTGATTAAATAGACGGATGCTGCCACCATACAAATCTGCATCCACGATCAGATGATCGCCCGGTTTGAATAATTCCATCATCAACGTGATCGCTGCCATTCCTGAGGAAAATGCCAATGCATCGATTCCATTTTCCAGAGAAGCCACTGTTTTCTCCAGATGTTCTCTCGTTGGATTCTGCAGGCGGCTGTAATCATAACCTGTACTTTGTCCGACTCCTGGATGTGCGTATGTTGCTGACTGATAGATTGGGTAACTGATCGCACCATAGTGGTTGATCGAATTTTCTTCCTCTTCTAAATGAATACATTTTGTCTCTATTTCTCTTGCCATATATATCTCCTGTTTCATCCTATGTTTTATTCTATCTCAAATCTGTTCTATCCAAAAAAATGTAAGAACATCATATAACTCACTGTTCCAAGTAAAATGCTGATCAGCGTATTATGTTTCCATTTGTAACTGACTGCAGTGATTGCTGCTGCGATCAGTTTCCATAAGCCATCTGCCATAAAGTCATCCCCGACATCTTTCAGGCAATACACGATCAGTACTGCCATGATCGAAGATGGCAACACCATTCCTAATCGTTTGATCTGATCTGGAAGCTCTTTTCCTTCCTGAAATACAAGAAAAGGGAGGGATCGAAGTCCAAATGTGATCACGGCAGAAACGAAAATCGCGATCAATGCCATTTTTGTGTTCATTATTTTCCCCTTTCTGTCTAAACTTCCTGTTGTTTGCTATTCCAGAAGATTAAAACTCCTGAAACGATTACCAATGCTGGTAACATAAATGCCCGCTGTCCAAAGATCATCAAGGCGATCACTGCAATCAAGATTCCTGCAACCGCTGGAAAATGTTTGTCCGCTTTCTCCCATTGATCGATAAAAATGATGATAAATAATGCAGTCATGCAAAAATCGATTCCATTGAGTTCAAACGGGATCAGCTGCCCGATCAGTCCGCCCATCACTGCTCCAAACATCCAGTAACATCTGCTGAAGAATGCAACGAGAAACATCTCTTTTCTGCTGTTTTCATCTTTGTCTTCGATCGTGCAGTTTACTGCATATGTCTCATCTGTCATCGTATGAATCATATAAAATTTCTTTCTTCCCATCTTACGGAATGTCTCCAAAAATGAAAGGCTGTAGAAACTCTGTCTGCTGTTCATCAACAAAGCTGTCACTGCGATCGTGACGATGGATGCCCCACTGCTTAAAAATGTGATCAGGACAAACTGAAAAGCTCCTGTATACACGGTAAGGCTTGTAAGAAGCGAATAATACCACGCAAATCCTGCATTCTCCATCATCATTCCATATGCCATACTGACAAATATATAGCTGCACATGATCGGTATGGATTTCATAAATGCTTGTTTTGTTACACTTTTTACGCCTTGCATAAATCCTTCACTACTTCCCCTGCGATGATCAGTCCTGCGACAGATGGTACAAATGCTGTACTGCCTGGAATCGCTCTTTTTTCTGTACATTTGTGCTGTGCTCCTGGAGGGCAGATACAGTTTGTTCTGCAGCTGTTTGCCATATCATCTTTTGGTTTGATCGGCATTTCTTCTGAATATACAACTTTTAATTTCTTAACTCTTCTCTTCTTTAACTCTCTTCGCATAACCTTTGCAAGAGGGCATACTTTTGTCTTATAAATATCTGCCACTTTAAACTGGCTTGGATCTAATTTATTTCCAGCTCCCATACTGCTGATGATCGGTACATTCTTTTCCTTTGCTGCCATAACTAATGAGATCTTTGCTGTCACTGTGTCAACAGCATCAACGATGTAGTCATATTCCTCAAATGGAAATTCCTCTGCATTTTCAGGTAAGAAGAAGCATTTGTGAACGTTGACTTTCGCATCTGGATTGATCTCTAAGATACGGTCTCTCATCACTTCTACTTTGTATTTTCCGATTGTTTTTCTTGTTGCGATGATCTGGCGGTTTAGGTTTGTTAAGCAGACTTTATCATCGTCAACAAGGTCGAATTAACCGACACCGCTTCGTACTAAGGCTTCGCATACATATCCACCAACACCACAGATTACAAAGACAGCAAATCTGCTGAATGCTAATTTATCAAGCTCTTCTTTTACAAGTAATCATCACGATCTTGAAAACTGATTTAAACTTTCTTTCTCCTTTTATATAGAATAAA
>ENA-OQKF01000070-OQKF01000070.1-human-gut-metagenome-genome-assembly--contig:-NODE-70-length-90112-cov-20.848364_pt1 | contig 90112 bp, 118 predicted proteins | sample MGYA00242617_ERZ504784 | MGnify/ENA primary metagenome ERZ504784 (study PRJEB26092, sample SAMD00036364) | human gut metagenome | host: Homo sapiens | study: EMG produced TPA metagenomics assembly of... | reverse complement strand
ACCGACTGGTGTAATTCCTTACCTCGTAAGATCCTAAATTACCGTACGCCGCAAGAAGCCTTTGTTGAAGAAGTTAAGAAGTTAGTGGATTTACAAAGTGTTCAATTTGATATTGCAATTTAGCAATATTTTTTTTTAGTGTTACACGTTATTATATAAAAGAGATGTCAAATTTTGAGTGGACTAAGAAAGATATTATTGTAATAAAGGATGGATATCATTATACATTTATTGCTCCTTATAATGATTACGATAATGTCAGTCTAGACCTTAGAAATTTTATTAAGCAAGATGAAATATATAATTTTGCGGTAGATAGTAAGATTGATAAAAATAAGCTTATTATAATTTATGTGAATCGGTCATTGGATTTAATACTATGCATTAAATCCAAATCAGATTATAAAGCTATAAAGATTGAAAGTATGGATAAACAATTTGTATATAGCATATATCCTAAATTATGGATTACTAATTTATCATATTATATTTATATAGACCATTATTTATATAAAGTAGATAAGCAAACTTTAGAAATCGAAAGGATTTTATCAGATATAAATGGGATACCTTCTATCAGCATTAGTGGAAATGTTATTTATAAAAATGATATAAATTATATTTCTGTAGTAATGTCGAAGGCAAATAAGAAGTTATTTTTGGTACCTAGATATAGTAGTTTGCAAAGTTGGGGGAGCAATAAAGATAGTTTTATTTTAAGCTTGAATGATAAAATTGAGAATATGACTTTATCAGGAAATCATAATTATACTGTTGTTAAACCTAGTTATGGTGATTTAAAATTTGAAGGTGATTTGGGTAGATTTAAAATTGTAAGATTTATACCTGATAGTGGTGAAGAGCCATTTATAGATTGGGCATTATGGTTTGAATCTATAAAAGATGGAGTAGAATATAAGTATTATCATTATTATATGTATGATTCACTAACGAATCATTTTTATGAATTACCAAGTCAATTATTAGGGTTCTTTTCGCATAAGAATGAGCTGATTACAGGATATAGTGGCGAAGTGAATTTAGAGGCAATATCTCAGTTAATACATATTGGATATTAAATTATTTTAGATTCAATTTGAAAAGGAGTAATAATTTGGGGCCAAATTATTTGAATAAAATAAAAATCACTATAGGGTTCTTAATATTGACAATAATCTATAATTATTTTCTTTTTTACGAATATTTTTATTTGAATCATGATATAGATAGGATTGCTTTTCTGGGGTTGTTAGTATTTTATGGAGTTACGATATATCATATTATTTTAGTAAAAAAAGAAGTTTTTGATATCTTTAAATTATGGCATAATCAAGGAATTACAAAAACGAATATGTTAAAGCGACTTGTTTGTGATGAAAATGAATCCACATTAGAATATGTTAAAAAGAATCCATTAAGGCGTATGTTTATGAGGATTTGGGCTGTATTTTATTTAGGCGGGTGCATTTACTTTTTCTTAGCGGGATTTGCTGATTTTATTAGAGGCTTTATTGTCATTGTTTTTTTTGTTATAGGATTTGCAAGGTTAAAAAAATGGTTTTATATATGGTTGTAGTTTGATAATTAATTGAAAAACAAAAACGGAAGAAACCCATGTCTTTTCTGAATGTGTATTTTAGTAGGAAAAAACTGTATTTTTAAAGGTATTGGGGAGAATATGTGGCAAAAGAATAAAAAGCTTTGTGCATTGTACTGGAATAAGTATAGTCCTATTGTAAGAAATATTTTTTTAGGGATTTTTTTGTTAGTGGCAATAGGCGGAAGAATATATAATTGGACTTTCCCGGAAGAAATAGAAAGACAATATGGTGAGTTAAGTAAGGTCATTTATAGTTTAGAGGTTTTTGATAACAGGGTTTTGAACCTAAGAGTAGGAACAGGTAATATTGTCATTGCAAAAGAGGTAACGGCTAATATTGATATGGGAGGGGATATTAATGATGCCATGGAAAGCAGGGCCAAAATAATAGAGTATTTTCTCCATCATGGGTGGGAGCCGGTTTCTTTACATAAGAATAATCTAAAATTTAGAAATGAAAGATATGAGATTGATTTATTTGGGCCGATGAGACAGAAACCTTTAGCTCATAATCATTGGTTAGTTACAGTAGGCTTTAATACTATTTTTCAAAGACTTAGGTTTTAAGAACGTGTTGGATATACATTATTTATTAGGGAGAAATAATGCAATTGAGTAAAGGTATAAAAAAAGAGAGAATAATAGCTTTTTTTAGATATGTGAAGGAAAATATTTTTGTCATTTATGGAGCTATTTTAGCTATAGTTATAGTTTCCAGTTTGCTCTTTCAACTCTTTTGTTCAGCGTATATAGATTCAAGAGCTCAAAATCTGGTTAGCGTTTTAAAAAGTATGGAAATAGTTCAAAATTATAGTGTAACTTCACCAACTATTGAAGGGGGACTATTTGCTCAAAAAGGTGTTTATGTAGTGATAAAAGCGGATAAAAATAAAGAGGAATTTTCAGATGAACTGAGGCAATACTTTTTGAGTAAAAATTATACAATTGATTCGATAAGCGAATCCGGTGGCATTAATGTTTATAATGACCTTTATATAATTAATGTAGGCCCAATATATAAGCGAGATAACAGCTATACAGGAAAATGGATGATATCTATTTATTATAACAATATATTGACAACATTGAATTTATAGCTAACTAACAGTAAAAGATAATGGATATATAAAAATTATAATGTCATATTTCGAATATACGGTTAGTGTAGGAGGTCAAGTCATGTCTACCATCAATGAAGGTATTCGGTACGGTGCAGTAGCAGTGGGAATAAATGAATCCTTACAACCCGTATTAGGAAAAAATAAAGAACAAAGAACTCCATAAATTAGCTACCTTGGTTGTGGGCAATGTGGTGACCGGACAAACATTCGGGGCAGCAACGGCGTTAAATGTAATCACATATAATTGGCTTAGCCATGCGGATCAAGTTAATTATGCAAGAGCATTGTATAATGCAAAGGATATGCCAATGACTCAAGCCCGCATTCACGCATTGTATGGTGCGTTAGATTAATATAATGATGATACATATGGGCCATGTCAGAACTATTTGGAAGCATTCTTGGCATCAGCTATAAAGAATTGAAATTTCATATTGCAATTTAGTAATACTATACTATTATTAGCGAGGTGAATTTTATTGGGGTACATTAACATAAACTCGTATTTTGGAATAAAACTATTATTAATTTTCGTAATTGTTTTTTTCTGTTAGGGTATGTTTTTAGAATGCCAGCTCCATACCATCTAGATATATTTCTTAATAGTTCTTTTGCTATTATTGTTTGTGAATTATCTACTTGGAGCATGAGGCATAATGGGTGGGTGGTTGATTATGAATTAGAAAAATATCGAGGAAATAGTTTAGTAGAAGAGCCTAGTTTGTATTTTAAAATAATATTTAAGATGTGTAGAGTTATTACTATAGGAGAGTATTATTATTTAAAAAGTTTAGGCGGGTTATGGACTATAAATCAAGGCATAGCATTTCTTTATTTACCTAGTGAATTTTACATGATAGAAGCTATTTTAGGATTGGTAGTTTGTATTTTTATTGGAAGAATAGGTAGTAGCTGGATAAAACGATATTATAAATTATAAAATCAGTATACAATAACCAGATACGACCAGTTGAAAAACAATAAATAACAGATTGGCTTAATCCGTACCAATATAATTGTGTTAATATTTGAAATATGTTTATTTTAGAAGAATATATTAGAAGATAGAAATAAATATTCTGGGAATATACAAAAATGAAAATATATAAAGACTATTATAAAAAGATTGAAGAGTATATGGATGGTTTAACGAAAAATATAACTATTGCAAATGAAGAAGAGTTGGAGAGTATTTTGGAGGCTTTAGAAAAAGTAGATTTTGATAGTCATTTAACAAATTTGGCTGAAAAAGTTTTTTCAACTTCAATTTTATTAGCGGAATATCCATATATTTTACCATTAGAGATATACAGACATGCTATGAAATATCGAGTTAATATAAATATATGTAAGTCTTTTTATCAGTATATTAGTGATAATGGATGGGATGAAGAAAGTATAATTATAAAAGGTATGTTGTGTGAGAAGGACTTGCAGGGGATAAAGGAATTTTGTATTAAACATACATTTTCAGATAGAGAAAACTCGTATTTCATGGAGCGCCCTATATGGAAGGGAAAAAACTATGAAGATGTATTAAAAAAATATGGAGTACCATGGAAAGAAGGATTTGATTTTTAGAAAACAATAGTTAATTGTAAGACTGCATTGAATAATATAGAGTCAAAAAACTCCCTTTTAAGTAGCACAAGTTTTATTTCCTGTGTCTGCCTAAAAGGGAGTCTGTTTTATCCGTTATAAATACTAAGGTTGTTTTTGTCCTATAAGTCTCGGTTTTTACTTCACCCAATCCACAGTCCAACGCTTACCAACAGATGATAGAGTGTCACACTGATGGACGTAAATTTCATAGCTTCGTTCATTTTTACCACGTCCGCATAGCGTTGCAAGATAGCAGCGCTTTTAAAAGCCGGGAAGAGAGCTATGATACCGAGCAAGGATGCTGATGGCAAATGCCCTAAAAATACCCATAAGAATAACCAAAGGACGCAGACGATAAATAAGGTTCGCAATAAGCGGATTCCTTCGTCTTTACCTAAAAGGATAACCAAAGTACGACGTCCGTGGGCTTTATCATTGCTGAAATCGCGCAGATTATTGGTCATCATGATATTGCCGATGAGGATGGTAGACGGAATGGCCGGGATTAAGAAGTCCCAGTAGAGCGTGCCCGTCCAGGTGTAGGCCGTAATATAGACAATGGCAAAACCCATGGCCACACCTGAGGCGAGTTCGCCGAACGGTGTGCGCGAAATCGGTTTTGGACCGCCCGAGTAGAATAAGCTGATCAGAATACAAACGGCGCCGGCCGGCAATAACCACCAAGATACTTGCGATGCCAAGAAAATGCCGAGCACGAGCGGCGTGAGGGAAAAGATATAGCCCAGTTTTTTTACCTGCTGTGGCGAAATTCCTTCACGGACGATGGTGCCGCTGTTGCCGGCCGCTTGGTTTAAGTCGAGACCGGATTTAAAGTCGAAATATTCGTTCCAAATATTGGCGGCAATCTGCGAACTCATGACGCAGATTAGAATTAATAAGGTGTAAAACAGGCTTAGCCAAAGGCTCTGAACCGCTGTGTGCAGCGTCGCCGCATAGGAGGCTCCGAGAATAACCGGGCTGAAGGCAGCTGTTAGCGTGCGGGGCCGGGCTAAGCGATAAAGTTGTGAAGCAGTCATACAAAATTAGTCCTTTCGACCGAAAAACGGTCCTATAGATAATTGTGGTGGGGATGGTAGTTGCGCCAGCAAAACGCCGAAACACATGGCTATGAGCCCCCAGATTTCCTGATAATCAAGCCGTTCATCCAAAATTAAATAGCCTAAAATACCGGTAAATACGATTTCGAGGCTCAGAATAAGGGATGCTTCCGTCGGCGGCAATTTGCGTTGCCCTAAAAGCTGCCCTGTAAAACCGATACCGGCCGATAAAACGCCGCCCCAAACGATGAAAAGCCAAGAGTCGGCTATATTTTGAAAAGTTGTGGTTTCCAAAAATAGGGAGGCTATGGCTGAGAACAAGGCACAGCCGAAAAACTGACCCATGGACAGTAAGAACGGATTATATTGTTTGGATACCGTATTTAACAGCAAAATGTGAATGGCCCAGAACAACGTGGAAATCAGGATGATTCCGTCGCCGTAAGAAGGAATGAAACTGTCCTTTAAGCTTAACAAGCCGGCTCCGATGATGGCACAAATAACGCCGCCTAAGGCGGTTAAGCTGAGTCGTTCACCTACAAAGAGACCAAGCAGTGGTACGAGGACCACATATAAGGCTGTTAAAAACGCGGCTTTTGACGCCGTCGTATAGGCGATGGCATATTGTTGCAAACTGGCACCTAAAAATAACATAAAGCCAAGGGCCAGGGAGGGCCAGATGATGGAACAGTGCGGCTTTTTCAAAGGTGCTCCCGTTTTTATCCAAAAATAAAACGGACTTACGGTTAATACTCCCAACAAAAAGCGTATCGCATTGTACGCATTGGGACCGATTACATCAGACGCAAGACGTTGGGCTACAAAGGTGGAGCCCCAAACAAACGCAGTGAGTAATAAACATAAGCGAGCTTGTAACATAAAAAGAGGATTCCTTTCTATAAATGTAGAATTATATAAAGATAACCCTTAACAATTGTAACTAAAATAAACTTAGTTGTAAATTGTTACCCCCAAAGGTTTATTAACTTTTGTCTCAAGAAGTGTGGTATTTACGGAAGTTTTACACTTCCCATAAATACTCTATTACCTCTAGTATAATTCCATAAATCAAAGAAAGCAAGGAAACACGCGGATTCCTTGCTTTTCTCAATTTAATATTATGCGTTTTTTGGGGTAGCTTGCGATTCGTTGCTCAACCGTTGCACAACCTTTACAAGGTCATTATAAGTCGGCAATTTGTTAACCGCCGCCACTAAATCAGCCGTATCTTTATGCGTGTAAATTGATTGTGTGATATTGGCAGCTAGGCTGTGCCCTAATATACGCTTGATGATATTTTCGTCAATGCCGCACGCATCGGCAAACGTGGCGAACGTATGACGCCCGTCATGTGGACGGTGCCCGTTGGCTGCCGAAATCGCTAGCCGATATGTCTTATAGGCCGGCATAACCTTGCCAAGAGTAGCGGCTTGCTTAAATTTAGCCTTAGCGTAGGCATCAGTCAATAAGGGGACGATGCACTCGGCAATAGGGATAATTCGATTCTTCCCGGCTTTAGTTTTGACGCCGCCTATCATATATCGTTCCTTTAAATGGATATTATCAAGCTCCATATTGACAAGTTCGGCCGGACGCATGCCCGTGTAAATATAAATAAGTTGCCATTTAGACATTTTGTCATTGGCTTCCCATAAGTCAACTATTTCGGCCGGCGTATATGGCTTGTGAATTCCTTCCTTATTCTCCGGCTCTGGTGGCAACACTAGGAGTGAGGGGTAATTAGTGAGTTTTATGTCATTCTTAGCGGCCGCCCTATAGGTGCCGTTTAAGCCTTTTAGTATAACCTTAATAGTAGAGCGGCTCATGTGACTATGAGCATCAATGATGCGTTGCAAATCGGCGAGCCGTATATCGGTAATCTGCCGTTTAAATAAATGTTCTACCCGTGGGCGTGCGGCAGTGTACGGCTTAAGCCCTACGCCGGCTCGTTTCTTGTCCTCTAGCATCCATTCCCAACATTGCCCAAATGTTATGTCTTGACGAATACATTCCGCCGGATTGCCGTTATAATTCTTCAAACATTCCTGGGCTTCCTTTGCCGTTCTAAATGTGCCGACTGTCTTGCGGATCGCCTTGCCTTCGTCTGTATAATCAATCGTAATCACTACTCGGTAGGGATTTCTTAAATTCTTATGTTTCATTTTGTAAATACTGCCGGTGCCGTTGGCTCGTCGCATAAAAAATCACGCTCCTTGTCTAATTTTGGGTATGGTTAATAGACTTAGAGCGTGTTATAATTTAATTACTGTAGATATGGCGCTCTAAGTGCTGTATTGGTGTCCCTCATTCCGTTGCCGCGGGGTGGGGGATTTTTTATTTAATTAAATCTTCCATTCATGGCCACATTTTAAGCATTTGCCTTTGAGTTTATTTTTGCCCATGAATCCGGCGGCGATACCTAAAGGGCCGGCCAACACACCGCCAACAATGGCCTTGCCGCCGCTAAACCCTTTCTTGTTAAATTCGATATGCACCGAGCCACATTTCGGGCATCTCAATTCACCGTCATCTTGAGGCTGTTCTATTGTAATTCCTGTTTTAAAAGCAAGAATTATCTTCTTTAACTCATCGTCATACTTCCAATTACCGACGTTAAAAGTCGCCTTAATCATTCCGGCACCCGTCAGCGTTTTAACCGCCTCTATTGCACGTTGCTCGGCTTGTGCTTTTTCTTCGGGCGTTCCGTCGTCAAAAAAGCCCGTTTTAATGACAACTTCGGCGACGTTGATAGTAACGCCGTTTATTTTTTTTGGATAATGCGGCATTTGTTGAACCGGTTGTACCTCTTGTATTGGTTGTACCTCTTGAGTTTGCACCGCATCACCTGTAGGCGTTCCGCAATTTGAGCAAAACCTTGCCCCTTCGTTTAATTGAGTACCGCAATTTTGACAAAACACAAATAACCCCTCCTTTTATACTACATGATAATAAAAATTTATATTCTCTAACTCTTGGTTGAGATAGTCGGATTCCCTAAGCATACGCTCCAATAATGACGCTTTTTCAAACTTTGAAAAGTCGTCTTTTTTTATATGCGTAATCTCGTGGAGCAGTGCCTTTTTTGCCCGCTCTTCGCATAGTTTGTTATTGATAGCTATCGTATATGTTCCGTCGTCGTTCGGCGTCGTTACGGCGTCAATTCCGTACTCTAAACGGGTAATTATTATATTAATGTTCAATCGTTGCTCCCCTTTTCTTGCGATTTTAAAAACTTGATATATTCGTATGTTTTCTTCATTGATTCTTTTGAAATATCCTTCGCCGCAGAAAATAATAATTTCATTTCGGGATTGGTTCTAACCATTTCAGCGTATTCGGCGGCGTCCGGATTTTCATAATAGCCATTTTCGTCATCTTCTAAAAAGTAGCTTTTGCCAACTTTAAAATAATCGGCTAACTTTTGGACTATACCCATTCTAGGCATCGATTTCATCAATAGCCATTTACCTACAGTTGATTCACTGACTTCTAATATTTTTGATAATTCAACTTGATTTATGTTATTTCTTGTCATTATCTCGGTTAATCGTTTGCTAAATAATTTCTTAACTTCGTGTTCTGTCGGCATTATTTTCACCACCTTCTATATATAAATATTACACTTTCATTGTAGAATAAAATTCTAATTAATGCAAATATTTTTTTGAAAATATAGAAAATAATTCTTGACACTAGAATTAAAATCTAGTATCATGTAGTTAAAGAAACAGAGGAGGTGATTGTTATGAATATTCAAATTTCACTGAGAGCAGCTAGAGTTAACGCTAATCTAACATTGATTCAAGCCGCCAAAGAAATTGGCATCGGCAAGGATACACTTATTAAGTGGGAGAAGAATCCGGGCTACGTTAACCCGATTTATCAGCAAAAAATCTCTCGGGCTTATAAGATTCCTATTGATGCCATTTTTTTTGGGATATAACTAGAATTAAATTCTAGTTTAAGGTGTGACCATGAAAAAGAAGAAAAAGAAAACGCCCGAATCGGAGCTCAATCCGGTCAAGGCGTTGAATTGCGAAAGACAAATATGTCATATGTGCGGTGCCGAAGTAACAAAACGCAAAACCTACAAGATATTTGATAGGCAGTGCGGAGTTATCGAGGTTTGTGTATTGTGTCAAGTAAAGGCGAGGAGGTGAAATCAATGGAAAATAATAAATGGGAACGATTTATAGAAATATTAATCAGTCCTGAGATTGCTTTATTGTTGGCTGTATTGGCGGTTCTGATGAATCTGTATCTGATTTGCAACTGATGTTGGGCTTCAGATGTAAGGAGGAGGCGAAAACATGGGATTACAAAATGAAAAAGCATATATTGATGAATCACTTAAGAATTTGAGAAAGCAAAGAAAAATCAATGAAGAGTTAAGGACGTTATCTTTACTTTCACTTGTTGGGAGTCTTATGAGTATAGCAATAGCTATATATAAATCCCTATTTAAGTAAAGTCACTAAGATAGCAAGAACGGAGATGGCTAATGAAGCATAAGCAATTTGACGAGTCCTTTTTTGATGATAGGAATAAAGGTGATGACATGGAATGCAGAACATATAGCGTTGAGGATGTTGCTAAGATTTTAGGAATATCAACGAAAAGGAGGTGAAAGGATGGATAGATTAGATAAAGTATTAATTGCGTTGAAAGAAGTGTATGGTTATAAATTTACAGATAAGCGAGCTAAATGGGCTAGATATTTGCTCCGTAAAAATAACAGAACCATATATGAAAAAGATATAGAGGAATGGATTTTAGTTAGAAAAGATGCTCCAACAATTCCAGACCTCTATAAGTTATCAAAATCTGTAGAGCCTAATAATTAATCTTCAGGTAGTGAAGAAAGCTCTAGGCTTGATAAAGCTAAATTTTTTGCGGCTCTAACTTTTGCTGATACAGGGCTCCAAGTCGTATCGACACTAATTGTTTGAACGTTTATCACGAATCGCAAACGCTATCAGATATTTGATAGGCAGTGCGGAGTTATCGAGGTGTGTGCATTGTGTCAAGTAAAGGCGAGGAGGTGAACAATATGAACACACAGGCAAGCGTCAAGGAGGCCGCCGGCATTCTTGGAATTAGCGAGCAAGCTGTAAGAATCGGCTTGCAACGTGGCAAGTTTGATATATTCGGTCGTGCCATTGACATGACAGGCAAGGGCAAACGGTTCAAATATGTCATATTTCGGGCGCCATTGCTTAAGTTTGTAAACGGAGATTGGACAGTACAAGAAATCGGGAAGGAGGGGTAAAAATGGACGAAAAGAAAAGTCGTAATGATAACAACTGGGGCGCAAGGTTTGAAATTAATGTAGAAATTTCGATTAAAGCGTCGAACTCTGACGCAATTGAAAAATGGATAAAAAGATTGGCGAAAATACAAAAAGAGTACAGCTGCAACTGCACTCTTAATGTTAAGGGTTAGTCTTCTTCATCCATTAACTCAATGAGTTTTTTGTAAATAACTTCTGTATACTCAGGTAAAGTTTCAGGGGTAACAGAGTTGGAATCAGCACTTGCTTTAGCTGTTACTATTTGTGCTGATAAATCTAAAGAAGCTTTTAAAATATCGCTTTTACGTATCATATAATCACCTCCCTTCGAGATGATTATAACACGCAGAATGAGAAGGAGGTGAGAAAAATGAGCGTAACGGGGTTATTAGTTAAGAGTTTCGCACTCGGTATGGCGTTTATGGCGTTATTGCTAGTTAGCTATTACTACATGAGCCTTACGCCAAAGCCTGAAACCATGGACGAAACGCCTGAAATTAAGCCATACGCACCGCCAAAGGCGCGCGCCTATAATTGGGCTAAGGACAATCGGCACGGAGCATTTAAGGCAAAATAAAAGCCCTCAACCATGGCCGTGGTTAAAGGGCTACCAAAACAATTTCTATTATTAGTATAACACAGGAGAATCATAAATGATATACAAAAAGGTATTTGACGCAAAAAAAGCGACAAAAGAAGATTGGTTGCGATTTAGAAAAACGGGTATTGGTGGCAGTGATATGGCGGCCATTATGGGGCTTAGTAAATGGAAATCGCCATTAGATATTTGGCTTGAAAAGACGACTGATGAAGTTGATGAAGAAGAATCACGCTTTATGTATTGGGGCAATAAATTAGAGGCCTTGGTTGCGGAAGAGTTCTCTATTCGTACCGGATATAGTGTTCGTAATAATAACTATACATTACAATCTATTGAACATCCGTTCTTACTGGCGAACATTGACCGGGATATTGTGGGTATTGATTCTGGTCTTGAATGTAAAACCGCAAATGCATTTAAACGTGATGAATGGGAAGGCGATCAAGTGCCGGATGCATATTACATCCAGTGTCAGCACTATATGGCGGTTACAGGGTATTCCTCTTGGTGGATTGCTTGCTTGTGCGGTGGTAATGAGTTCTTTTATAAGGAAATTCCAAGAAATGAAGACGTTATTACAGCCATTATTGATACGGCTCGAGAATTTTGGAATATGGTTGAACAGCGTGTTATGCCGGCGGTAGACGATTCCGAACGGTGTAATAAATTACTTAAAGAAATGCATAAGATTAGCAACGGCAAAACGATTGATTTACCGGATACAGCAACAATTTTTATTAAGCAATACAAGTCAGCCGATAAAGCAGAAAAAGAAGCAAAGGCATTAAAAACAGAAGCGCAGAGTCAATTATTTAGTCTGCTAGGGGATAATGAACAAGGCTTTGTAGATGCGTATACCGTTAATTGGACGCAAGTGGCAGGACGAAAAACCTTTGATAAAAAGCGTTTTGAGACAGACTATCCGCAATTGGCGAAAGAGTACACAGTACAAGGTGAACCTACAAGAAGATTCAGCATTAAAGGATAAAGGAGCAGAATATTATGGCATCAACAAGTGGAATCACGTTAAAAAATAACAGTCTTAAACCATCAACTAAAGAACCGGTAACATTAAGCAGTATGTTAGCATCTGAGGATGTTAAAAAACGTTTTAATGAATTACTGGGGAAAAAATCACCCGGCTTTATCACCAGTTTATTGTCAGTGGCCAACAATAACAAACTGTTAGCCAAAGCAGACCCCAAGACAATTGTTGCAGCCGGCGCCATGGCGGCTGCCTTAGATTTACCGATTAACCAAAATTTAGGATATGCCTATATTGTTCCGTATGGAGGTGAAGCACAGTTTCAAATGGGGTATAAGGGGTATATTCAGCTCGCTATGCGAACCGGCCAATATAAGACGATTAACGCTTGTGAAGTATATGAAGGCGAGATTGTTAACGAAAACCGTTTCACCGGTGAGTTTGAATTTGGTGATCGTACCGGTGATGAGATTATCGGTTATATGGCATACTTTAAGCTTATTAACGGCTTTGAAAAGTATATTTTTATGAATATGAAAGACATGCAAGCACATGCGCGTAAGTATAGCAAAAACTATAAAGGGGGTACTGATAAATGGGGCATTGCAGACTTTCATAGTATGGCGATTAAAACGGTACTTAAACGCTTAATCAGTAAATATGGCATCTTATCAATCGAAATGCAAGCGGGATTGACAACGGCCATGGAAACAGACGGCGGAATCATTAAAGACAATGACGGTAGATTAGAAGCCGACTTTGACACGATTGAAGTAGAGGGTACCTATGTTCATTCAGAAACAGGGGAGGTTATTGAAGATGCCTATGCTTCCAATGAGTTAACAGAGGAAGAAAAAGCCGCTATTATTGCAGCTGAACAAGAAGAATCATAATAATATTTGGCATGGTATACGGTAAGTTGCTTTTATAGTGACTTACCGATATCCAAAAGGAGATTATATGAGTAGACCCCGAAAACCGGGCATTCGGTATTTTCCTTTGGATACGGATTTCTTTGAAAATAAAAAGGTAAGGAGACTTACTAGAGCATTCGGAGCAATTGCCGCCTCCGTACTAGTCAACCTGCTATGTACTATCTACAAAGATAAAGGGTATTACATGCGGTGGGATGATGAGACGCTGGCTTTTCTGGCTGATGAACTTGGTCTTAAAGTTGGCACTGTGCGAGAGATTGTCGTGAAGGCGATTCAAGTGGGATTCTTCGATGCGAATATGGCGAATCTATTTGGTACTGATGAGATGAGGTCCAAAGGAGATTACAACGGCATACTTACTTCCATTGCGATTCAAGAGCAGTACTTTAATACTTGCAAACAATCAAAAAGAAGTGAGGTATGTTACGACGCAAGATTTCTGCTCATTTCCATGAAACCGTATGAAAAAATAGTTAACTCTGGAGAAAACTCAATTAACTTCAGAGAAAATGAAGTTAACTCCGGAGAAAGTACACAAAGGAAAGTAAAGGAAAGTAAAGAATATACTACTACTTTTACCAGTGAAGATTTGAAATTATTTTTTCAAAATTATATTGAAAACGGATTCGGTGCTATATCCGGATTGTCTAAAGAGATATTGATTGATGATGCCAATACGTATGGTATAGCTTGGTGTAATGCAGCTATGGAAATTGCTGTTTCATGCAATAAAAGAATGTGGGCCTATGTAAGAGCCATATTGAAACGATGGAATAGTCAATATAATTTGTCAGAAAAACCATGGGAGGTGGAAGCAAGTGGAACATGTAAGCAAAGTCACGCACAATTTAAAAAAGATGTGCGAGCAGTATCATCAAGTGGCAATGGAACGGGAGCGGTTGACTGGACAAATGACCCCGACCATTTCTAAGCCGATAAATTGGGAGTATTACGGCATATATAAACGATTTCAACATGTTGAGTTGGAAACTATGGATATAGCTGCTGAAAATGCAAATGCATTTGAAATTATCAAAGAATATGCAAGAAATATTGTAGAAAACCTTAATCAAGGATTAGGGCTTATTATTAAAGGTCCTGTTGGAACCGGAAAGACTACGGCTGCGATTGCCATTATGAAAGAAGCAGTTAAGTATAAGAAAAGCCCTTATTTTATATCTATGATTTCACTTTTAGATAAGTTGATGAGTTTTAGAGACCAAGAGGAGCGTTATGAATTTGAACAACGAATCCAAAACTGTCCATTATTAGTATTAGACGATTTAGGCGGTGAATACATTGGCAAAAATAAGGAAGAGAGCTGGATGCTTAAGCGTATTATGTCAATCATCGCCGAACGCCATCAGCGTTCAAAATCGATAATTATTACAACCAATTTACCAATTAAAGAATTAGCGGAACGATATGATCAACGTGCTATTGATAGAATACGTAGCACGAATCAAATCATAACATTGCTTGGTGAAAGTTTACGAAAAGAAGAATGGAGAAAATCATGAACTCAGTACAGATATTAGGAAATTTGGCTCGTGACCCTGAAGTGCGCTTTACTAAAACAGGTAGAGCTGTAGCATCATTTACAGTGGCTGCGACAAATACATATTTTGATTCAAATTCTAATGAGCAGAAAGAACAGACTGCTTTCATAAATTGTGTAGCTTGGGGAAAACAAGGGGAATCCGTTGGTAGTCTGCGTAAAGGAAGTCGTTGTTTCGTTGAAGGGCGTTTGAATACCCGTTCTTATGAAACGCAGGATGGGCAAAAACGCTATGTAACTGAAGTAGTAGCTAACTTTGTTGGAGTATCTTTGAATGCTCCGATAAGTGAAGCATCTAATTTTGATAGCTTTGAAAAACAAGAGGAAAATATACCGTTTTAACGAGGTGCTAAATGGGAGCGAATAAAAAAATCAAATGCGAGTTGTTTCATGACAACTTTCAAAATTATAAACGATACGGAATCCCGCGGGCACAGTTAGTTATTGCTGATATTCCGTATAACTTGGGCGTGAACGCCTACGGAAGTAGCCCTCAATGGTATATTGATGGCGACAACAAGAACGGCGAGAGTGCAAAAGCCGGCAAGTCGTTTTTTAACACGGATTTTAATTTCAATATTGCCGAATATTTTCATTTCTGCAATAGGTTATTGAAGAAAGAGCCGAAAGAACGAGGGCAAGCCCCTTGCATGATTGTATTTTGTAGTTTTGAACAGATGCAAATGGTGATTAAATACGCCGAAAAGCACGGATTTAATCATTATACACCGATAACGTTCATCAAAAAGCATAGCGGGCAGGCGCTAAAAGCGAATATGAAAATAGTCGGCGCCACTGAATATGCCCTCGTGCTATATCGCGATAAGTTGCCAAAATTCCGTAACGGGTGCCAACGAGATGAAAACGGCAAGGCAATCCGCGGAACCGGGAAAATGATATTTAACTGGCAGGAGTGGCAACGTGATGGGAAGGATGTCCCGAAAATTCACCCAACGCAAAAGCCGGTTAATGTAATCAAAAAACTGATTGAAATCTACACCGACCCCGGCGACGTGGTAATTGACCCGGTGGCCGGCAGTGGTACAACGTTACGAGCAGCCCGAGAATTAGGCCGCCATAGTTATGGTTTCGAGGTTTACAAGCCATTTTATGAAGCGGCAAAAAAAGAAATGATAAACCCGAAAATCTTTGAAGATAAACAAATAGACTTATTTGAAGGGGTGATGTAAATGAGTAAATTTCCGGAGTGGTTAGAAAACACTCATCGATATAGAGAAACTGACGATTTTAATTGCTACCGGATAACCGGCGAAACGCGCGAGGTTGTTCCACCGGTGCGCATTAACTATAAGAATAGTGCGATGCCAATTAGTTGGAGCGTGGAAGAATGCGACGAATACGGCGACGAGGTAATGAACAATGATGATTATTAACGGCCGGCCGACAACTAAGAAGAACAGCGGGCGCATAGTGCGATTTGATGGCAGAACGAAATTTATTCCGTCCGCTGCATACGATGAATATGAAACGGCTGCACTATGGCAATTAAAATCGTATCGCGAACACTATGAAGGGCGCTTGGTTGTAACTTGTCATTATTATATGCCAAACCGGCGCAGTTGGCCGGATTTAATCGGGCTACTACAAGCGACGAGCGACATACTTGAAAAAGCGGAAATTATAAACAATGACCGCGACATTGTGAGTTATGGCGATAGCCGTATCATGGGCGTTGATAAGGAACGGCCACGCGTTGAAATCACAATAGAAATAGAACAGGAATAGGGGGCGAATAGGTGATGTTTGATGATGTCAAACTAGACGAGCAAACAATACAACGCATAATCGCGAGCGATTACGCTAGGCGCTCCATTCCTAGCGTGCCGAATGTGCAAATAATGAGAAAACCGTTACTAGATAGCAACGGCGTTGTACTCATGGGAAACGGATATTATGAAGCGGATTTGTTCGTTCTAAGATTAGGCGTTAACGAACGCATGACGGAGTTTGAAATTAAGATTTCAATTGAAGACTTCCGGCGTGATTTCAAAAAATACCACTACCACGACGGCGCATTCGTTGATTTGTTGTATTATGCGATGCCTGATGAAATGTTTAAAAAACACCGAGAAGAAATTATTCGGACTATACCGGATTATGTAGGGGTTGCGGTTATAGAAGGCAACACAATGCGAATCGAGAAAAAGGCCGTTAAGCAAAAAATAAATACGGATTTCACCGGTGAAATCCGTACATGTTGCGAATTAAAAAGTGAAATTCGGCGCCTTATGCGCATTGGTTGTACGCGTTGGTGCTATGGGTGCCACGCGAAATATTAACGAAATAGGGGGAATTATGAGCGTATTTGAAGTTATTAACGTTCTAGATATTGTCGATATGATTGTAGATTTTGAAGAAATTCCACTCAATGGAAGAACGGTAAAACTAAGGAATGAAATTAAATACAAAGAGTACGATTTATATCTAGGCGAACCGGGAGCATTGAAAAGATTAGAAGAAGCAGTAAAAGCATATTATCAATACGGAATCGAATGCAGAAAGAAGGCACAATATGAAACTGAAATTTAAGAAATTAAGAGATGTAAAAACGCCTACATATGGAACGGAAGGCGCTGCATGCTTTGATTTTTATGTCCCAGATGACATTGAATATAAGTTAATGAAAGGTTATGACACAGGCATAAAAGTGCCGTTAGGGTTAGAGGTCGAAGTGCCAGAGGGTTATGCATTATTTATTGTGCCACGTAGTAGCATAGGCGTAAAAACACCGTTAAGACAGTCAAATAGCGTAGGGATAATTGATAGTGATTACCGTGGAGAAATTGTAGTAATTTTAGATAATTTAAGTGGTAAATCGTGGATTGTTGGAGCAGGTGAAAGAGTAGCACAAGGATTTGTTTTACCAGTACCAACTGTGGAATTTGAAGAGGTTAAATTATCCGCCTTAAATATTGAACAACATGTAAATGTTCAGTTTAAGAGTTTAAGGCGGAGAAAGGGGTAGAATTATGCACGCACCAATGAGCATGCACCGACTGCAAGCGACAAAAGAAACTATAGAGAACATTCTCTTTAATTTGGGTGAAATTAGAATATTTTTGAATGAGTTGAATTTTGATTTTGCAAGATTGAGAAGTGATAGCAATGGTAGGTTTATGATTTCATATGAGTCTTTGGAGGGGGAATTTATATTGTTAAGGCATCAAATAAAAACGGTGGAGAAAATTATTGATGACGAAATAAAGGATAGAACAAAGAAGGGGTAAATTATGGAGATTAATTTCAAACCTGGCACGCTAGAAGTTATAGTATTTGCCTTAGTGCTAGTCACTATATTAATCATGGACTATTGGAGGCGTTAAATGTACGGGAACGAGTTGATTGTAGATAGCTTCGCCGGTGGCGGCGGTGCAAGCCTTGGGATATATCAAGCGACTGGCGTAGAGGTTGACATTGCTATCAATCACGATGCGGCGGCGATTGCCATGCACGCAGCTAACCACCCGACAACTAAGCACTACACCGAGGATATATGGGAAGTTGACCCTCGTGAGGCATGTCAAGGGCGTAAGGTTGCCCTTGCGTGGTTCTCGCCGGACTGCAAGCATTTTAGTAAGGCGAAAGGCGGGAAGCCTTTGGACAAGAATATTCGAGGGCTTGCATGGGTGGCGATTCGCTGGGCTATGCTTGTGAAACCCCGTGTGATTATGTTGGAAAATGTCGAAGAATTCCAATCATGGGGTCCGCTAGACGAAGAAGGCAAACCAATCAAAGGCAAGGCCGGCATGACGTTCAAGAGTTTTATTAAAGCCCTCAACGGGCTCGGCTATGAAGTCGAATACAAGGAAATGACGGCTTGCGATTACGGCGCCCCGACGAAACGGAAACGGTTTTTCTTGATTGCTCGATGTGATGGCTTACCAATCGTATGGCCTAAACCTACCCACGGGCGAGGCTTGAAACCGTACCGGACAGCAGCCGAGTGCATCGATTGGGGTGTTCCTTGTAAATCGATATTTGGACGCAATAAACCACTCGCCGAGAACACAATGAGGCGAATTTGGAAGGGAGTAGACAAATTTATTATAAATAACCCGAACCCCTTCATAGTTGCGGTTGACGATGAAATGATAGCCCCGACTATTATTCAGTATCACACGGAAACGAACCCAAGAGAGCACCGGGGGCAGTCTATTCAAGAGCCTTTATTTACCATTGACGGCTCCCCTCGATATGGCTTAGTGGCCGCTAAATTAAGCAAAACGGCCACAAGCGAACAAGTAAAGGCGTTCCTTACTAAATATTACGGTTGGGAAGTTGGGCAAAGCCTATTCGATCCGCTCCACACCGTAACCGGTGCCAACCATTTCGGGCTTGTGATAGTCAAGGAGGAGAATTACAACATCATCGATATAGGGCTTAGAATGCTAACGCCTCGGGAACTCGCAAGGGCTCAAGGGTTCCCCGATGATTACAAACTAGAGTTTGACTATCGGGGAAAGAAATATTCAATCAAGGAGCAAGTTAAGAGAATTGGTAATAGCGTAGTGCCGGCAATGGCTAGGGCGTTGGTAACGGCTAATCTAGTCGATAGCGTGGCGGAAAGGGCGAAGGCTTAAACATGGACGAACGAACTAGAATTAAATATTTAGAGCAAGCAGCCGAAAATTTAAAGCCGATTATTGAGTTAATGGGCGAGCTAAAAGGCAAACTCATCAAGTTGGATGATTTGGCTGATATATTGCGGTGGGATAGCGTAGGTCGGTTTCAGTTATACACTGATGATTTACTACTTGAATTTGACAGCGTTAAAAACCAAGCGGAAAAGCTAGAGAATCATATAGAGGTTGAACTTGAAGGGTCAAGACGATGAAAAGGCTAGAAGGGGGGATAAAAATGCATACACCTTTACTTTTAAGAGATTTAAAACGCATAGATGATGAACTACGTTATATCATGTATCAACTCAGCGGTAGCGAAGAATGGTTGAACTGGTTAAATGAACGGCTCGATGAGTTGTTTGAGATTAGCTACGGCAACTATAGTACATCTTGTAGTATCTTAATGGCAGAATTTGAATCAGTAAAACATCAAATCGAGAACATAAGAACAAGTGTAAAGGCGGAAATCGAGTGGCAAAAGAAACGGGGCTAATTATGGACGCATATTTCAGAGTAGGGATATGGCTATGTGATGAAGTGGACACGGAACAACTAAGGGCTCAAATTGAGGACTATATTGAGCATTTAGACGGCGTAGGATTGGCAGAGGTAGTGGAAGATGATAATTGATTTTGAAGGTCAGAAACTTAAACGAGGAGAAGCGTTTAATGTTAATGTAATCAATTCCCCGAATGCGTTAGCGGAGGAAGTTACGGCTCTATTAGAAGCGGCGGTGGGAATGCTTGCATATGGCGGAGAAGTTGCAAAAGATGAAGCGATAAAGGCGGTTATCGACTGCTTAAAAAAGGAGTTGATTGATTATCATATAGAGGAGCAAAAACATGAAAAAGATTAGATATAGATTTTACTTGCCTGATGAATTTCAAGGGTGGGAAGCGGAGGCAGAATGGAAACCGGGGCGAATGGATTTCGAGGAACCGCAATTATTGCACCGCTTTGCAGAATTTAAGGAAGTAGTGGAGGGGAATGAATGACACGAGCGTATAATGATCCTACTGGAGACGAAGCAGTTGCAAGAATGACGGCGGAAGAGAATAGGCTAGAGATTGTTATCAAGATAATAAAGCTAGTGTGTAAGCTTGGTGGATTTAAGATAATGCAACGCATTAGCTTAGAGGATAAAAAGAGCGGTAGGCGTTATGATTAGGAGATGGTTGATTGACGGCGATGGAATGTTTAGAACGGCTTAGGGATATGCAGATAGAGCTACGTAAGCTAGAGCGTGACATAAAAGAGTTAAGAGCAAAACTGTACTCTTTAAAGGCTATTGACTATGGTAAAGAGCATATCAGTGGCGGGACCCCGAAAGATTTAGGTGACCAAATAGCGCATTTTAATGCAAGGTTAAAAGTTGTGCAGGATAAATGGAAGCGATTTATGCAGTATAGCGATGTAGTAGATGGCATGATAAATCAAATTGAATCTTGTCAGTTGCGAGCGCTATTGCATGAGCGATATATAAACTGTGGAAGCTGGGAGCAGGTCGCAGAAGTTGTAGGCGTCACTCGGGAATGGATTAGGAAACGCATGCATAGAGAAGCTGTAAAGGAATTTTCGAAAATTTACAAAAACAGTTTGCAAGAGTTGGCAGTAGTTGGCATTCAAGATGTTGTATAATATAAACTGTAGAAAGAAGCTTAAAGGCTGATAGTTTTACACTTGCTCCTCAAAATTATACCTAGACACAAACCAAGAAGGCACCTGAAAGGGTGCTTTTTTACATGGAAGAGTGCCCAAGTGGATTAAGGGGACTGCTTTGAAAGCAGATAGGCGAGAAATCGCGCGTGGGTTCGAATCCTACCTCTTCCGCCACATTGCTTAGTAGCACAATGGTAGTGCAATCGGCTGTTAACCGATGGGTTACAGGTTCGAGTCCTGTCTAGGCAGCCATATGGACTTTTAGCTTAATGGTAAAGCAACCGCCTCATAAGCGGTAAGATGTAGGTCCGAGTCCTGCAAGGTCCACCATAAAAATTATCGAGAGAAAGGAGGCCTGTAATGGCAAAAGGAAAATATCAGCAATGGCTTGAGCCAGATAATTTATTGTTATTGCAGGCTTGGGCTCGCGACGGGTTTACTGACGAACAGATTGCTACTAAGATTGGAATTTCAAAGCAAACTTTTTATGATTGGAAGAAAAAGTATCCTGACTTTTCTGACTCCCTAAAAAAGGGAAAAGAAATAGTCGATATTCAAGTTGAGAACGCCTTATTGAAGAGGGCATTAGGGTACGAGTATGTAGAATATTCAGAAGAATGCAGTGAAGATGGTATTAAGAAGAAGAAAACAGTTAAACATGTAATACCTGATACCACGGCTCAAATTTTTTGGCTTAAGAATAGACGCCCTGACTTATGGCGTGATAAACGCGACTTAGAAATGAGCGGGAATATCAACAATCCATTTGAGGGCGTAAGTACGGCCGACATAAAGAAGTTGATTCAAAATGAATAAGGACGTCATTATTAAACAGGCAAAATCAGAGCTCGCTAGACGCGAGTTTTTTTATTATTGCCACTTAATGGCACCGGACTTTTACAAATCGGATAGAGAGTATTTAGTAACGCTATGCAATGAATTACAATCATTTTTCGATAGTAACGAGCATAACGTACTAATCATGAATATGCCACCGCGGCACGGTAAGAGTAGAACGGCTCAATTATTTGTACAGTGGATTTTAGGAAATGACCCGACGCAAAAGATCATGACGGGCTCATATAACGAAACACTATCGACGATGTTTGCTAAGAATGTCAGAAATGCAATTCAAGAGCAAAAAGCCGATGAGGATATTGTTGTATATCGTGATATATTCCCCGGTAGGGCGATAAAACGCGGCGATAGCACCATGAGTTTATGGTCGTTAGCCGGACAATTTAACTCATATCTAGCGACGTCGCCGGGCGGTACTGCTACCGGTTTCGGCTGCTCGCTGATGATAGTCGATGACATTATTAAAAACGCCGAAGAAGCCTATAACGCAAATGTCAAAGAGCAACATTGGGAATGGTTTACAAACACCATGCTTTCTCGATTAGAAGAAAACGGCAAAATTATATTAATTATGACCCGTTGGGCGAGTGATGACTTAGCCGGACGGGCTATATCGCATTTTAAGCATGATACTAAATTTAAGCCTAAAATTATCACGATGAAAGCCTTACAAGACGACGGGCACATGCTATGCGATGAAGTGCTATCGTATGATAGCTACTTGGCGAAGAAAAGAGCCATGGGCGAGGATATAGCAAGTGCTAACTATCAGCAAGAACCTATCGACTTAAAAGGGTGCCTATATACGACACTCAAGACATACGGTTCTCCGCCGGTTAATGATTGCGGACAAAGTTTATTCACTGAAATCAAGAACTATACCGACACCGCAGACGAAGGCGAAGATTATTTATGCAGTATTTGCTACGGCGTGTATAACAAAGAAGCCTATATATTGGATGTCTTATATACCAAAAAAGGCATGGAAATAACAGAACCGGCAATGGCTCGAATGCTTGTACAAAATAGGGTAAATGTGGCTGATATTGAAAGCAATAACGGTGGCCGAGGTTTTGCGCGGTCTATTACTACGATATTGGCTAATCAATATCAAAATAACAGATGCTCAATTCATCCGTTCCATCAAAGCCGGAATAAAAAGGCTCGAATATTATCAAATTCAACTTGGGTAATGGAACACATTTACTTCCCTGTCAATTGGCGGGATAAATGGCCGGAGTTTTATGATGCTGTTACAAGGTATCAACGGGAAGGCAAAAATAAACACGATGACGCACCGGATGCACTCACGGGAGTAGCTGAATACTGTTGTATGGGCGGCATTCAGGGCGGTCATATTAATACTTACTAAAGGAGGCCATAATGGCGACAAATCGAAAGAATGAAATGTATAAGCTATTGCATGACGCCTACTATGGCGACGGGCAATTCTACGACGGCTCGGCATTGATTAAGCATGCGAGGGAATCGAATAAGAATTACGCACGGCGTAAGAAATTGGCGTATTATCTTAACTATGTCGGGCCGATTATCGACAGCACTGTATTGCCGGTATTTAATGATGAGATTAAGCGAGATTATCGCGACACAGCGAAATTTAAAATGTTTCTTGATGACGTTGACCGAGTAGGCACTAACTTACAGGACTTCATGAGCCGGCAAGCAGTCGCCGCCAAACTATATGGCGTTGTATATATTCTCGTAAATAACGAGGCAACACTCGGCGAATCAGAGGCTGATGATTTAAACATGAGGGCGTTGCCATTTCTCACGGCGATTGAGCCAAAGAATGTAACCGGGTGGCACTTCAATGAGCGAGGCCGGCTAATTGATTTCAGTTATGAGGGTGTTTACTACGACGATGACGGCTATCATGTGCGTAAATATAAATGGACGATTGACAGTTGGGAAGTGCGAGATGAACACGACCAATTATTAAGGAGCGGCAATAATAATCTCAAACGAGTGCCTATTGTGCAGTGGTTTGGCAGAAATACAGACCCTCGGCGAGTCTTACCGGCGCCGGAGTTTATTTCAATCGCTAAGACTAACTATCATATCTACCATTTGTGCAGTTTGCTCAGTCAAATCAGCGATAATCAAGCGTTTAACATCTTAACTATGCAGAGTGCGGGCACTAACATGACCGATGTAACAATCGGCACCAATAACTTGCTATTATATCCTTCTGACACAAATGCACCTCAATTTATTGCGCCGGATTCGGGACCCGCTGAGGTGCTCATGGAGCAAATCAAAAACTTAGTCGGTGAGATGTATCGCATGAGCGGTTTAAATAGCGTCATTGGCGTTGAATCGGCGAAGTCTGGACTTGCCAAGAAGTGGGATTTTGAGCGGACGAACAAGAACCTTGTTAACTTTGCCGTGCAGTGCGAAAAGGCGGAAAAGGCAATTATTACCCTCTATGAAATGTGGGCGGGTGAAACAGTAAATTATAGTTGTGAATATCCGCGAGATTTTAACATTGACGATGTGGCTGATTGTTTAGCACAGGCACAACAAGCATTTGATTTAGGTATTACAAGTAAGACATTTAGCCTTGAAGTTGCTAAGAAGGTGCTTGAGGCGTATATGCCGAACATTGACGCTGATATCTACGATGCTATCATTAACGAGTTGCAAGCCGCCGCCAATGATTTAGAGCAGTCAACCGCCTACGGGAGTGAGCTAGATGACGACCAATCAAATGATTGATGCTTTTGAAAAGAGAATTAAAGAGTTGTTAGATAAGGGGTATACCCCAAAACAAGCCGTTGATATGGCGTATTTGGAGTATCCTATTATGAAAACCTTGCAAGACGAAGTGAAAAAGTTACTGCATCGAATGGCAGAGCAAGGTTATGGCGGTGTATTGGCGGCAAGCGTAATAAGTAAGGGGTTTGAAATGGTGTGGGCTCCCGATAAACTCACTCTATCGGATCGTACGACTAAGGGAGCTAAGGCTGTGCGTGATATGGTGGCTAGCGTGCTGCATCAACAAATGCTAAAGAACGCCAATTACAAGGCTAATGCACTCGCTTTGTTTGACGGTTATGGCTACGGCGGTATTATTCCGGAGCAAGATATACCGGACTTCATGCGAAAACTCATTAAATTAAGCAATGGCCCGAATTATGATAAGCAAAAATACAGAAACGCCATGCGTCAAGTTGAACGATATATCCGACAGCTTAACACGCAAGGCATGAAATACGCTTATAACAAGGTGCTACAGGCGATTGAATCACGCAACAATGAGGCTTTGTTTAAGGCGGTGCATGTGGCGACACAAGAACGAACTCGGTATTTTGCTGAACGTATCGCACGCACTGAACGAGCAAGGGCATATATTGACGGTTTTTTAGCTAAATGGCAAAACGATGAGGATTGCGTGGCGTATCAATGGAAATTGTCGACGGCACACCCTACTCATGATATATGCGACTTGTATGCTAATGCTGATTTGTACGGCCTTGGAAAAGGTATATATCCTAAGGATAAGGTACCAACTATCCCCGTGCACCCACACTGCATGTGCCGGCTCAAGCCTATATTTAAAGGGCAAGTGCCGGATGAGCCTAGCGAACGCATTGAAGAAGGTGGACGTGAATATATTAATACACTTACTCAACGGCAGAAAGAGTTGTTGCTCGGTGTCAAGGGAAGTCAATTGGTCAAAGAAGGTAAAGCAGTATGGATGGACAAGGCTAGAGGTTTTAATCGAACAATTTTAAATGGTCGAATAACGCCTCATAAGGTCATTGAATTGAACAATATTGTTGTTGACGGGCAAATATACGAAGTCGATGGCAAGCATGTTCTACTTGATCATACGCCTTATGAGAGGCGTATAGCTGATATATTAGGTGAGTACTTTGGAACAGATATACAATTAGTTCCAAGAATTAATTACCCTCAGAGTATAAATACTCCTGACTTTATGATTGGAAACGAACCGTACGAGTTGAAATCTCCAAGCGGCAATGGCAAGAATACAGTTTTCGATATGATAAATAAGCATAAAAAACAATCAAATCGATTTATTGTATCTCTTGATAAAACGGAAATGAGTGTTCAATCAGTTGAATTACAAATCAATAAGGTATTTACCTCAAACTATACAAAAAATATCACTGAAATCATCCTCATAGATGGAGGGAAAGTGATAAACGTTTATAAAAAAGAAAAAGACGATTAGTCTCTCTACCAGGTATATAGCTATACCAACGGGGCAAAGAAACAATCGTCTTTTATTAATCATATTATACCACTTTATGTGGTGTTTGTACATGTTTTATTGGTAAAAACGGTGGAGACCGTTTTATATATTTAGTCATGTATACGGAGGTTAACAATGACACTAGCAGAGTTATACACAAAACTCGAAGGATTGGAAAACGGCAGCGAATATGTATCGGCGATTAAAGCAGAAGTTGCTAAATTGAACAGCGAGGCCAAGGCCCACCGCGAGGAGAAAGAAAAGGCTACGGCCGCCCTTGAGGTCATGAAAAAAGAGCGAGACGGTCTAACTGTGAAATTATCCGAATTTGAAACGGCGGAGGCCGGCACAGACAAGGAAATGGCAACCCTTAAAAAGCAAGTTGAAGCCTTGACAAAACGTTCGGAAGAGGCTGAAAACGCACGCAAAGAAGCCGAAAGTAAACGCATTAAGGCCGACATCCAATCGCAATTTGTGGACGCGTTCACCAAAAACAACGCAATGGATCCGCAATTATTCGCACAAATGGCAGTCGACAAAGTAACAGTGGGCGAGGACGGCTCGTATAGTTATGTTAAAGATGACGGCACAACCGGCACTATTCAGGATTACGCGGCCGAATTTCTCAAGGGCAAGCCTTGGGCGGTTAAAAGTACGCAAAATGCCGGTAGCGGTGAATCAGGTGGGGCAAGCGGGGCGAATGGTAGCGACGTTCAAAAAGAATTTGAAAACGCATTAGGAATTTAAAGAAAAGAGGTAAAAAATTATGGCAATTAATACATTAGAAATGGCTAAATTGTTTCAGCAGTCTTTAGACAAACAAATGCTTGTAGGGGCTACATCCGGTTGGATGGAAGCGAACGCATCTCAAGTTAAGTACAATGGCGGCGACACGGTTCGCATGCCAAAAATCACTACATCCGGGCTTGCAACGTATAGTCGTGATGAAGGATTCAATCAGGGTTCTGTAACCTTATCCTATGATGACTACAAATTAACTCAAGACCGTGGCCGTACGTTCCATTTGGACGCAATGGACATTGATGAATCTAACTTTGTCGCAAGTGCCGGCAATGTAATGGGCGAATTTCAGCGCTTACAGGTAATTCCGGAAGTTGACGCTTACCGTTATTCTCGTATTGCTGCACTCGCTAAAACGGCAAAACACGAAACAGCGGGCTTTACACCGACCGCCGCCAACATTTTGGCAAAACTTGATGAAGAAATTACCAACATTCAGGATATTGTAGGTGAAGATGTACCGCTTGTTATTTCTATGTCTACCCCTATCCGCAACATTTTAAATAGCGCCGATAAGATTGAGCGCTATATGTCTGTAACTGACTTCAAGGCCGGTGAAATCAATACTAAAGTACGTGCTTATAATGATATCCCTATCTTAGGCGTTCCTTCTGCACGCATGAAAACGGCGTATGTATTCGCTGACGGCAAAACTAGCGGACAGGAACAAGGTGGATTTAAAGCGGATGAAGCAGCAAAAGGCATCAACTGGATTATCATGGCAAAAAATGCACCTCTCGCCATCTCCAAAACTGACAAAGTACGTATTTTCACACCTGACATCAACCAAAAGGCGGACGCGTGGAAGCTTGATTATCGCAAATTCCATGACTTATGGATTCCGACCAACAAATTAGCCGGCGTATGGGTTAATACAGGAGCTTAATTATGGTCAGATTAGTTAGATTAAACGAGGTTCAGTATGTGCCATCTGAAAAGGTGGCACAGTACATTGAACAAGGCTTTATTATTGCTGAATTAGAACCACCTAAACCGGCTAAACCTGTTGAAGAACCAAAACCAGAAGAGGTTGAAGAACCAAAACCTAAACGCAGAACAGCGAAGAAAGCAGTTGAGGCGGATGAGTAATACTCGGGATGCATTTAATAAGCGGCTTAGATTGGCGGTAAGAGAGGCTACAGTTTTAGTACGAGGCAAGGCCCAAGACAATCACGATTACACCTCGCATTCGGGCGAGCTTGAAAAGTCGGTTGAAACTCGATTTATTGACAACGGGCTAACAGGTGAGGCGTACCTTGATACAAACATTGCCTCATATGCTCCATTTGTACATGAAGGCACGCCGGAACACGATATATTTGCCGTGAATAAGCGTTCGCTCCGATGGTTTGAAGGCAATGACGCTATATTTGCCAAATCGGTACGGCATCCGGGCTACAAGGGCGACCCATTTCTATATGACGCCTTGAAAAACAACAAAACTCGCATTGATGAGATATTCGCTAAGCATACAGAAAGGGCGGTGAGCGACATTGCAAGCACTATACGAGGTAGAACTTATACGTTTAAGTGATGATTTACTCGGTCAGAATATCACTGACGACATCATGGAAAAGGCCGAAAAGTGGCTCGCATATTTCGCCGCCTCTCTTGATGTTAAATTTGAAGAAATTGTACCGAGTTTTATAATCACGGAACTCATCACGGCGTACGCTATGCGTGAGGTGTGTGTCAAAAAGTCATACGGGGCTAATGCTCCCGTGTGGGGCAACTCAACGCAGAAAACCGGCACGCTTGACTATTTTGGGCAGAAATTGAAGTTTTATGAGGCTAGAATCAAGGAATTAGAGAATCGTATCACACCGGCTGACCTAACAGGCAATAAGGCGGGCAAGAACGGCTATAGGTCAGTGGAATTATACAGGGGGTAGGGTAATGTTATTTTACGAAGGGCTACATTACATCGGCGACGAACTCGCGAATCGTTGCGATGATGTTAATATCGTGTATGGTTTTAGACATCCTACAACCTTGAATTTATCAGAATCTAGCCAAGTCTTTGATTTGTATCGTGATAGTGAGGATGAGGACTATATCAAGATGGCGGTTGCCTTATGGGTGAGGGATGATAATCCCGATTTGGATAGCGGTTATGCGAAACTCGCCGAATTAGAACGTCGCTTTTTTGATGCGATTCAAGCGATTAATGAGGAATTGTGGGCGTTACAGGGTGAAGGCTTGTTTATCGCTGATAACGTCCAATTATTAACGATTGAAGTAGGAACTACCGCAGGGGCAACGGAAAGTTTATGGCCTTTGTTTGGGTCAGAAACTAAGCTCAATTTGCGGATTTATAAACATAGGGAGGTAAGTAATGGCTGAAACGAAACTAACTACTACCACGGAAACAGAACCGAAAGGAGTAATGAGAACTATGACAACTGGAAAGAAAAAAGCGTTAGCACCGGCAACAGAAGCCGTAATGGCTACGCTTGGGAAGAATTATTTAATTTACATTAATACCGGCACCGACGAAACAACCGGCGCTGAATGGACCTTGTTAGGGGGTCAGCGCAGTGGCGACTTAAGCCGTAAATCTGACAGCATTGACGCATCTCATAAGGGTGATGACGGCTGGAAGAGCACGTTACCGGGTCTCAAAGAATGGAGCATTGACCTTGAGACCTTGCTCATGGTAAATGACGAAGGGTTGGAAGCGCTTGACGAGGCTTGGCGTGCGGGGCAACGGGTACACATCAAATTTGAATACCCTAACAAGTCTTACTATACCGGTTGGGCGTCTTGTACAGAATTGTCTATCGGTGCGCCACATGACGACGTGGCAACCTACAAGGGCACGCTTAACGGCGTGGGTCCTTTGTCTGAACTCAAAAAACCGTAAATGTATATAATGCTGACCGGCTATAATGTCGGTCAGCCTCTTTTTTAGGAGGTTTTAAGTATGAAAAAAATCGAATGTAATTACTTCGGTCAAGGTCAATATATCTATTTCAACATCTCTAGATTAGCACAATTAGAGCAAGCAATCGGCGTCAAGGCTATGGAATTAATCACAACCGTGCCGGGCTTAACTGAACTCTTACACGCCTTTTCTATAGGCTTAGCGCATGAACAACGGCAAACGCCGAATTGGTACGCTAATCGCATTGATGAATTATTGGAACAGGGCGTAACATTTGATGAACTTTCTACCGTGGTTTTGAAAGCCTTAATCGGTAGCGGTTTGCTTGGCAAGAAAGCCTATGCTATGGCGTTCCCGGATGAAGCAGTTGAAAGCGACAACGAAGAAGTAAAAAACTGAAACGGGGCGAAACGCCCCTATCATTTAGACAGTGGGTGCGAAAGGCTGAACCTATCGCATACGGAGTGTTGAATTTGAAGCCGTGGGAGTTTGAAGAATTAACGCCTCGTGAGTTTGATTTGATGTGTGAAGGGTACGAGGCGCGCATGAAAGAAACTGATGCACGGCTTGCCTACTTCTTCACTATGGCAACAAATGTACATTTAAAGGCTAGCGGTCGAATTAAAATAAGCGACATCATGAAGGAATTACACCCAAAATCAGCCAAGGAACGGAAACAAGAAGAAGAAGAATTTATGAGAGAATGGATAGCCGAAGGAGGTGAGGCACATGGCTGATACTAGAATTGCGGTAACGATTACGGCTGACGGATCAAATGCAACCGCCGCAGTTAACCGATTAAAACAAAGTTTAGGCACGTTACCGCAAGCAACCGGCGCGGCTGTTAACAAAGTGAGCGGCGCTCTTGGTAGCGGAATGCAAAGCGCAGCCAATCGAGCCACCGCGGCGATTAATAACTTAAAGAATAGCCTTAAGGGCGTAACTAATGGCATATCAAACGTTATAGCGGCTACAGGGCCACTTGGCGCGGCTATGGTGGCCGGGTTTGCTATCACGCAAGTCGTAGAGTTTGGCAAGAAGGTAAGAGACACGGCCGATGCTATGGCGCTGACACGCTCGCGGCTCAATCTTATCAATGACGGATTGCAAACTCAAAGTGAATTATTAGGCAAGATACATGCGGCGGCGAACGCATCGCGCGGCAGTTATACAGATATGGCCTCGACCGTAGCCAAGCTTGGGATATTGGCAAAAAGCGCATTCAGTAGCACGGAAGAAACTGTATTTTTTGCCGAACAATTAAATAAGCAGTTTAAACTCGGTGGTGCATCGATTCAAGAACAGACCGCCGGGATGTACCAATTAACGCAGGCAATGGCGGCAGGGCGATTGCAAGGCGACGAATTTAGGTCAATTATGGAAAATGCGCCGTTATTGGCTCAATCAATCGCCAAAGAAATGGGCGTAACCGTTGGCGCATTGCGCGATATGTCAGCCGAAGGGCTTATTACCGCGGATATTATCAAGAATGCAGTTGCAAAATCAGCCGAAGAAACAAATGAGAAATTCAAGGCCTTACCTATGACATTTGCTGACATCGGGCAGCGATTAAGCGGCGACTTCTTATCGGCGTTTGATAGAGTACTTGCGAAAATCAGCAGTTTAACGACAAACGAAGGCTTTCAAAACCTTATCGAGGGAATCTCTCAGAGTTTCAATATTATGGCGGCCGTGGCTAGTGTATCTATCGACGTTATTTCGGCAGCTTTTTCGCGTTTTAGCGCAATGACAACATTTAGCATAGAACAAACCGAAAGCTTATTGTCGATTATTACAGGTGTTGCCGGTGCATTCCCTATGATAACGTCGGCACTCTTAGGCGTGGCAACGTATGCCCTTTTAGCCGGTAATAATTTTACGATTATGGCGAGCAAGGCCGTTGTAGGTTGGGCGACAACAACAGCGGGTGTTGTTAAATCAACGGCGGCTGTAGTGCATTATGGGGCTATGGCTATTGTCGGTACTGTATATGGTACATTAATGGCAGCACAGATTTTACTAAGTGCGTCCACCTATAAGACTATTGCGGCGGTTGTAGCCGATTCCGCAGCATGGGCTATTAATATGGCTCGAAAAGGTGCGGCGGCGGTTGCTATGGGGACGTTGAGAGTAGCACAATTGGCATGGAATGGCGTACAAGTCATAGGCCTTGCCCTTATGGGGGCATATAACGCAGCCTTAATGATTAATACAGCACGATTGGCGGCTCAACGCGTGGCGTCATTGGCAAGCAGTGCGGCTACGGCGGTTATGAGTGGCACTATGGCAGTGTTAAATGCTGTGATTAGGGCTAATCCTATTGCGTTATTGATTAGTGCATTAGTAATATTAGGCACTGCATTTGCTGCGTCTGAAATCTCTGCCAATGGTTTTAAAGCAACTATATCAAAGGTGTTTAATACCATCGTGCACACGGTGGCATGGGGCGTTAACAAGGCGATTGAGCTGTTAAACGGCTTGATTAAGGGGCTCAATTGGGTTGGTGATAAAGTCGGCAAGATATTTGGATTTGATTACAAGGCTATGACGGAGATTAAGCCAATTGATCCACAAGCGGCCGAAGATTTTGCTAACGAAACAGAAGAAGCGTTGTCAAAAATCACAAGTATGACGGTTGTACCTGATATTAAAATCCCTGATATCGGTGGCGGTGGAATGGCAGAAGGTGGCAAGGGTGGCCGTGCCGGTAGCGGTGGCGGACGTGCTAATAAGGCCGTCGAGGACGCTAAACGTGTTCATGACACTATTGAAAAAGAATGGCTCGACATGTTCGCAACACGCGACAAATTAGTCGATAAGTGGTACCAAGACGAACGCCAAAAATTGGAAGAATCCAAAGGAAACAATGAGCATTACACCGAGGATTTGACAAGACTGAATGAGATTTATGCGAAAAAACGCCGTGATGCGCTTAGAGAAGAGGCGAACGCCATTCGTGAAGTGCAGAACACTGTCAGAGATTTAGCCGTTGAAATGAACGAAATGACAACGCTTAAGGGGTTCGAAGGTTCAGCCAAGATATTTGCTGATTTGGAAAACGAGGCCGACAGGGCAGTCAATGCAATCAATGACCGATTTGACGAGTTAGAGAATAAATTTGCGGAAATGAACGCACGTCAAAAACAAGCATTTATCGATAGCATGAACGCTAAGGGAATGAGTTACACGCTCTCCGATGATGGCAATAGCATCTCGCTCGCTGAACAGAGGGCGGCGCAAACTGTTGCAGTGTATCAAGATATGCAACGTCAAATCAATGAAATCAGAGCCCAAGGCAAGGACTTCATGGCTGATTTAGATGCAGTCATGAACGCTCAACACATTGAGGCGTTTATGAGCATGCTTGAAAGTGAAGAATTTGAGCGTGTACAGTCTTATGAGCGTCAAAAGGAATACATGAATGAGTATTTAGAGGCTACAAAGGCGGCTCATATGGACGCACAGGACGTCATGAGAAATACAAGCCTTGCGGCCATTGATTCACTACAGGATAGCATTAGTGGCATATTACAAGGCACAACTTCCCTTGTTACAGCGTTTCAAAATCTCGGCAAGGCGATTATTAAGAGCGTAGCCGATATGGCGGCTCAATTGATCGCGGCACAATTAAAACAAGCCTTATTTGGCAAGCTCATGATGACGCAACAGACTGCCATGGCAACGGCTGCCACGCCTTTATGGGCGGCACTTGCTAAGGAAATGGCAATGGCGACATGGGGTGCCAGTGCACGCGTCGGCATGGCCGGTTATTTAGCAGCCAAAGGCATGGGCTCATTTTCTAGTATTGGCGGCGACATGGGGAGTATTGGCAAAGTCAACACTCGCTCATTGAGTGGGTTTGGCGGTCAATATATGGCAAGTGGCGGATATGCATACGGCCCAACAGTGGCAATGATTGGCGAAGGCCAATACCCTGAGGCCGTATTACCACTCAATGAAAAGGTATACTCTGAAATTGGCGAAGGCATCGCTAGAAGTGAAAACGGCGGTGGTAATATTACGCTCAATGTCATGGCAATGGACGCAGGTTCATTCGCCTCTTGGTTAAGCAGTACAGGCGGTCAAGCCGTTAAACAGTATTTGTATGACGGAAACCGAGAATTTACGGCAGAAACGGGGGTATGGTGATGAAGAAATTCCCGGCAATCAAATCCCTCGAATGGAAATCAACAAAATCGCAAAAGTGGAATACTATTGTCAAGACGTCGGGTGCGGGCAAAATCCGTACTCTGACTACTTGGCAACGGCCACAATACACAATCACAACGGCGTTTGCTTATTTGACGCCGGAACAATATCGTGAGATTATGGGCTTTTTCGCCTCGATAAAAGGCGGACATGAACCATTCTTATGGCTTGACCCCGAGGACTACGAGGAAAAGGGTATACAACTCGGCACAGGTGCAGAGGGCAAGTGGCAAGCCGTGCGTAAATTCGGCGATTACCTCGAGCCGGTGGAGCACATCGAAAACGTTACGCTATACGCTGACGGCAAGCCGATAAGCATTGCCCGAATCGATAAGGGCTTAATTACTACAAGTCAGACTATAAGCCCTACGGCGGTTATTACCGCCGATTATACCTATTATTGGAAGGTAAGGCTAAGCGGCGATGAATTTACTGCGGAATTAGTCTATAAGAATATTTATAAGTCTAAAAGTATGAAGTTGGTGACGGTACAATGAAACAAGTAAGCGAAACACTATCGGCACATTTGAATAATGAAAAGTCATTCTTAAGCTGTGACCTCTATGAGTTAGTTTTGAAAAGTGGAGTATTGTATTATTGGGCGGTTACTGATACCGATGTTAAGTTGGGCGGTAAAACCTACCGCTCAAACGGTCCGATTATTACTCGCAATCAAATCAAGACAAGCTCAACCGTGTCAGTGGACAAGTTAACTGTAACAATTAACTGTACTCTCGACGATAAAATCGGCGGCGTGCCTATTATGGCGGTGGCTCATAATGGCGGTTTTGATGGGGCTACTCTTAAACTTAGACGGGCATTTTTTAACGCTAAGGGCGTGATTGACGCTATCGACCTATTTGAGGGCGTTGTTGAGGTTAAGAAGGGCGGCGGCTTGACGTTGCAACTCGATGTTAAATCGACAGTGCAAAAGCTCAATGTTGAATATCCGATACGTCGATACTATCCGCAGTGCCCTTACTGTATTTATGACGCCGATTGTGGCGTTGATATTAATAAATACCGTAAACGGGTACGAGTTACCTCTGTTATTGACGCTCATAATGTGCAATTTAACACTACATTTAGTAATGGGTATTATGACGCCGGCGGCATCGAATGGCTTGACGGGGCATTAGTCGGGCAAGTTACTCAAATCATGCGTAGTGCCAACAATCGCATTATGTATATGACCGCCTCTGACGCCATGCCACAAATCGGCAACGAGGCCTATATATATCCCGGCTGTGATAAGACGCCGCAAACTTGCAAGGATAAATTTAACAATTTCAATCGCAACAGGGCGACGCCGTATGTGCCACTAAAGGAATCGATACGATGAAACAGGGCGAACTAATAGCAACAACCGCCCTCACATGGGTAGGCACGCCATACATGAATTATGCTATGGTAAAAGGCCGTGGCGTTGACTGTGCTCATTTAATTCTAGGGGTACTCTTAGAATCGGGCTTATTGCACGATGGAGATTTAAGGATAGAGCAATACTCGAATGAGTGGCACTTGCACCGTTCAGAGGAAAAGTTTATAAAGCACATACGAAAAATCGCTTATGAAGTGGATAGCCCACAGATAGGCGATTTTCTATTATATCAATACGGGCGATGCGTCAGTCATGGAGCTATATTAGTCGCTCCGGGCGTCGTTGCTCATGCATTTGTCGACCAAGGCGTGATTTTGTCGAAACTCGATGATGTGCTATTTTACGATGCCAAAGGCCGGCACCGGTTACGGCATATTTACAGATTTAACGGAAAGGGGGAAACCTAATGGGCTTTTTATTCGGTGGCAAAGGAACCACCACAAGAGCCGATAAATTGGGCGACTTTCAAATCAATAGTGCCTCGTATGGCGAAGTAGTGCCCGACATCTTAGGAACTACTCGCGTTAGTGGCAACGTCATTTATTGGGATGACTTCATGGCTCACGAGCACAAGCAAACGCAACGAGCCGGCAAGGGTGGCGGTTCAAAGCACACCAACATTACTTACACTTATACGGTGGCGGCTGCTATTGCCTTATGCGAGGGCCCTATTCAAAGCGTTGGCAAGGTGTGGGTTGACAAGGAAGTATTTGATTATCCTAACCCAAACATCCAACTTACATTATTCAGCGGATCACTTGGGCAATCTCCATGGCCGTATGTTGTCGGTAAGCACCCCGAAAAAGCGTTACCATATTCCGGACTTGCCTACATGGCCGGCGTTGTTGACCTCGGCGACCGTGGTAGTCTACCGAATTACAATTTCGAGGTTCGTGGCAAACTCTTAAACACCGGCGACGGCGTTGATGTTAACCCAGCAGACTACATTTTGCATGTGCTTAAGAGTGCCGGCATGGGCGACGTACAAATTGACGGAATAGACAATTACCGCCGATATTGTGCGGCGGCTGATTTATTAATATCCTCACCGCCGAGCATGTCAGCCCAAAAGGCTCAACAAATCATCAATGATATTGCGGACATGACAAACGCCTATCTATTTTGGTCTAACAATAAGCTCAAAATCGTACCATTAGCCGATGAGGCAGTGGGCTCATGGAGCCCGGACAAAGAGATTAAATACGACCTCGGCATTGATGACCTTATTCCCGGCTCAGACGGGCAGTTGGTATTGTATAGCCGAAAAGATAGTAGCGAGTGTTACAATCAAGCAAGTGTCGAATTCATCAACCGTGCCAACAGTTACGAGAAAGAAGTCGTATCATTCGAGGTGGTTGCAGACGTCCAACGAAACGGACTTAGACCGGCAAGCGTTAAGACCGCTCATTATTTGTACAGCAAGAAAAGGGCGATGTACTTAGCTGAACAGTTAGCCATGAAACAACTATACGCCAAAAATCAGTACACATTCCGCCTTGATTGGGCGTTTTGCCGATTAGAACCGGGCGACCTTGTAACCTTAACCGATGAGATTTGTCAGTTAAATAAGCAAGTTGTAGTTATTACGGCGGTCAATGAGGCAAATGACGGGCAGTTAGAAATAACCGCCGTTGGTAAACCGCCGGGCACCTATTCACCGGCTAAATACGACGTGCATGAGAATGAACGGCCATTTGTTGATTACAATCAACCGGCGCCAAGCATAAGCAAGTTGTCAGTTATCCAACCACCGGGCGATATTGCCGGCGATGAGTTATTATTAGCTGTAACGGCTCCTAACGGTTGGGGCGGTTGTAATATATGGGTATCCGATTCAGGCACCGCCTACAAGCAAATAGGCACGTTAAATCACAGGGCACGCATTGGCTCATTGGTTAGTGGTTTGACTGATACAGGCACTACTTGCACGGTGAAGATGTCATACGGTGAACTCAAAAGTGGTACTCATATCGACGCCGAACGAGGGAATACCGTATGTTGGCTTAACGGTGAGTGTTTATCGTACGAAACCGCCACACTACAGGCTAACGGCAATTATGTATTATCCGGATTAGTAAGAGGGCAATATGGCACTACCGCCGTATCTCACAACGCGGGCGAAGAAATCATACGCCTTGATGAGGCGTTATTCCGTGCCCCTTATCGAACCGAGGACATCGGCAAGCCGATTTACATCAAATGTACCTCAATGAATATTTTTGGCGGTCAAGAACAAGATTTAGCCGATGTAGAGGCGTTTGAATACACGATTAAGCCCTATTATATCCCCGAAGTTAGTAATCTCACGCTATACACTAAATACTATGATTTAGGGCAAGGGGTAAAGAGTTATGACGTTGTAGCAACCTACAAACCGCCCAATATCACGAGTTTTGACACCGCCGAAGCGTGGTATCGAGAAAGTGGGCAATGGCAGTACGGCGGGAACGGTAACGGTCAAGTTATTATCAGCGGTTGCGAACTCGGTAAAACCTATGATGTTAGAGTACAGGTCAAAGACGTACACGGCAACTACTCACAGGGCGTCATTAAGTCGATTCAAGTAGTCATGAAATCAGAAAAGCCGAACACCCCTCAAGGGTTTAGGGTAAGTTTTAGCGACCGTGCCTATTTTAATTGGCTAGAGGTCAGAAATGCCGATGTAGACTATTATGAATTGCGGTCAGACTTGAATGTTGGCACTGATGCCGGTCTAATTGGCAGAAGCAACAACACAACCTATAGCACTGATTCACTCACCAACCGTCAAGGCACTATTTACTTGTATGCTCATAACCCTATCAAGGGATATAGTGCACCGGCTGTCTTAGAGTACAACGTACCCGTGCCGGTTGAGCCTGTTATATCAGCGATTACCCCGCGTTTGGGCGGCGTAGCGGTTGCGTTTGGCTCAATTCCAAGCAGTTGCAAGGGTGCCAACATCTATATTGACGATACAGTCTATTTTGTTACATCAAACTCGGCATTTATTGCATTAGACGGCGGTGTTTATGGTGTAAAAGTGGCGTACGTTGACCTATTCGGTGAAGGTGCTAAAACTACCGAACAACTCGTAACGGTTGAGATTAAAATCGACGCTAGTTTGATTGAAAACTTGAAAGTTACCGACGAAATGCTAGACGAAAGTATCAAGACTGAACTTGATAAATTAGACGGTTTAGACGGTATTCAAACAAGGGTACAACAAACCGAGAACAGTATCACGTCAATCGTTGCAAACTTGTCGGGCAGTCCTGCAAATAGTACTTATAGTGCGATTACTCAACTCAATCAAGCTATTGGTTTGAAAGTTGGTAGAGGTGATGTAGTATCGGCTATCAATGTCAGCCCTGAAACAATCAAAATAGCGGGCAAATACATTCAAATTGACGGCACTACTCAATTTAGCGACGGCGTTATCGTAAATCGCATGTTATCGGCTAAAACTATTTCGGCGGATAAGCTTAACGTATCATCATTGAGTGCCATAACGGCAACTATTGGCACATTACGCACGCGTACAAGCGGTGCCCGTGTTGAGATTAGTGATAACTTGATTCAGGTATTTGACGCAAATAATCGATTGCGAGTGAGGATGGGCATATGGTAATTACAATCTTGATTTTAATGCTTGTTATTGGCTTATTAGTGTATAGCAAAAGGAGAAAGAAAGTGCCCCAAGGATTGAAAGTATTTGATGAGAATGGCAATACTGTTATTGATTTGACTACTAATTTAACGTGTGTATTAGGCGTTAAAACATACTCACAGAATGAAATTAATAATTTTGTTCGTGCGCATGGGCGTAATTCAGGGGTAGTATATGACACCATTACAGTAAATATGCCCGCAGGCTATAGATTATGGGCGTATTGCATTTGCCCTAGATTTGACTACTTTTTAGGCGAACAAACTATTGTTGCTATTGTTTCGGGGAATCAAATTAATATACTGGTTAAACGTGACGGCGAAGGCAATAGTACTGTTGTTTGGGGGATTTATTAAGGAGGGCTCATGAGCAATTATATAGAGGTAAATAATGAATCGGGCAAGGTCATTATTAATGATTCTTTTCAAATGTTTTCTTTGATTGAAAAATTTAATTACAATCTTAATCACTCATTTGCAATAAACCCAAGTAGAGAATTATATGCGTTCAAGCCTAATAGACCCGATATCGTTTTCACCGCTGATATAGGGAATAATGGCAATAGTACATTTTTCGCCCCTGCGGTGCTTAGTGATGAATCAATTGCAAATCAAAGTTTAGAGTGCTACAAATTTGGCTTGCAAGCAAAATCAACGAATTTCGGACTCGAAGTATTTAATGAAAACGGAAATCAAATATTTGCGAGCCAATTGAATTATATGAAAGTAATTGACTTTATCTCTGTTGAGGTTAGGGACATGAGAGATAATGCGTTTATCCGAAGTTATGACAGAAGAATCGCCGTGGTTCCTATTTCTGTGCCGTTTTATTATGTATTTGACGGCGATGATGAATTTGCACAAGATGAGCCCTATCACATTGATACAATGGGGCTGTATTTCCCTAACGAAAACACTATTTCAGTTAGATTGATTGAAAATGTCAACAATGATGTAGGCGTATTTATTTATAACGTGAATGACAATTACCTTTTGCAACTTTTAGTTATTGATGCAACAGGCTTATAGGAGGGCAATTATGAAACGTACATTTATTACTAACGGTAAAATCACATACCCACAAAATGGGCAAGCGTTAACTGCATTTACATTTATTAATCAGCAAACAGGGGATATGTTTAATATCTCCACCAATGACGAGGCGGAGGCTAATAGCATTGATTATGGGCAAGAGGTAACTATTGAGGTTACCCCAACCGATAACCCAAAAGTAACCCCTATTATCAGCAAAGGGGAAGAATAGGAGGTAAGCTATGAAGAACGGAGTACCGGAGTACGACCTCGAAATTAATCAAGGTGATGACTTTTATCGAACCATACAATTCTCGATGGGTGATAAACCTTTTGATATTACCGATTGCACGTTTAGATTCGGCGGTAGGTACAATTTATCAAATAAAAAGCTTGATTTTACCGGACAAGTTGAGGTGTTGGATAGTCATACAATCCGTTTGCATATCCCTAACGAGGTAACCGGCAAGTTACAAGCCAATACAGACTACAAAATGCCGAAAAAAGCCTATTACGATGTGCAAATGATTAAGGACGGGTACGAACGGCGTATATTGCAAGGTGTGGTTAATATTTACGCCGGTAATGCTTATAAGGTTGCTATAGATACAAAGTAGGAGGTAGGCAAGATGGACCTTGCAAAATTCGAGGACATTCGCGTGAATGTAAGCGAGCCGGAGATACTGTCTCTTGACGTTAGCGAAGGTAAGGAAGTTATACAAGAACTATATGTAGCCGATGGTAAGTTAGGCATCACACACGGTAATGTGCTTGAGAAATTACCATATGATGACACAACCGACTTGAAAGCGCTCTATATATTAAGCAAAGGAGAAAACTAATATGGCGACTTTAAATGAAAATTTGAAAAGTTTTGCGGCAGCACTTGGCAACGATTATAAAGCCCTGAAGAGTTCGATTAGCGCAACTGATAACAAAATCGGCACTCTGGCAGGTCTTGAGACGACTAATAAGGGTGACATCGTAACGGCGATGAATGAACTCAAAGAATCTATTGTAGATGTGCAAGGCAAGGCGATTACGGAGGAAGCAGTGGATGTAAAGCTGTCTGCCAAACAAGACAAACTCACGCCCGGCAGTGGTATTACTTTAACGGGCAATACAATCAGCGCAAGTGTAGATTTAAGTGCATTGGCAACAATTGCAAGCGTTGATGATAAAATCAAGGTCGCTGTCAGCAAGTTAATTGATGGCGCGGATGCAACTCTTGATACATTTAAAGAAGTGCAAGACATGATTCGTTCTGACCAAACCGTAGCAAGTGCATTGGCTAAAACCGTAGGCAATAAAGTCGATTATGCTAACGCACAAACTTTGACCACGGCTCAAAAGTTACAGGCTTGCACTAATATCGGCATTGGCGACCCGTCTATTGATTTAGTCGCCATCTACAACACCGCAAAGGGGGCGTAATAGATGCTAATTGACTCATTGGTAAGCGTGCTAAAGGCTATTGGCAAGGATATTAAGACAATAGCTGATAGTGTTGACAAGAAGGCGGATAGTGCTGACTTGTCATCTAAGCGTGATATTAGTAATACTGAGTTTACTAAAAGTATAGCAGTAAAGGCGGATGATTATAGTGGTATTAAGTTATACAATACAGCAGGTGGTTACGCTAGACTTGAATGTGCACCTGAACACAATACTGGTATTATTGCAAGTATTATCAAACGTGATAAGAATGATGCCCTGAAGTATGTATTAAGCCTACCAGCAAGAAATGGAACACTGGCAACTACTGATCAAATTCCTGAAGGTGGACTAGGGAATGCACCATTTAGGCAAAATAATACATCAAATGCACACCTTATTAAAAACAACTATTGGGGATTATGGACAAGCACAGGAACACTTAATTTTGACTGGTTTACTGGTAATAAGACCCCTTATATTACCTTTGACGCTGGTGGAATTAAAATACGGGGTACTTTAGTACGTCATGTTGTAGACAGTTGGCACAACCCAGCGAACGGTGCCTACTGGCGTGAATGGAGTGACGGCTGGTTAGAAGAAGGAGGATACTGCCCTATTAGTGGTACACCTTCCATTGTCACAGTATCTTATCATAAACCGTTTAAAAATCCACCTATCATGACACTTACTGATGTGACAAAACAAGACACAACAGGTGGAGCTGATGTGTATAAAACTCCTACCACAACAAACTTTAGCGTCATATTAGTAAGGAATAATCGACAAGGTTTCTACTGGAAAGCGGAGGGGTATAAAGCATGATAGGAACTAAGATTTATAAAGATAAACTAAACAACTACACCGAGGTAGCCCAGTGGTGTAACGCCAACAACGCTACTATAGTCGAACGTGAAGACTACTATGAGGTAGTACCAGTAGTAGAAAAATCGGAAGATGAACGAAAACGGCGCGAAACGGAACTTATGTATCGTCTAGAAGTAATTAAAAGCGGATATGCCGGAGCAGAATTGATGGGCACAGATAAAGAAACATTGCAAAGAGAATATAAAGCGACAGTTGAGGAGTTACTTAAACTACAGAAAGAGGTGGCAGAGTGAATTGGCAAGATTTATTAGCAATAGTCAGCATTGCAGCCATTATATTAGGTCTGATTGAAAGAGCCGCTTTATCCTCAATTACTGTTAAGTTGAATAATATTGAATCTAGTACAAATGATATTAAGGTCGAATTTAAGCAGTTGCGTCAGGATAGTCATAGTGCGGATAATCGTATTACTAAACTGGAAGAGTCTGTAAAATCGGTTCATAAACGTCTCGATGATATGCAAGAGCATTGCGGCAAAATGCATCTGGAGTGAGGGGTGGTATATGAATAAGCTAGTCAATAGAATAAAAGCCATATATAGCAATATACGCATTGCTAATATTAAGCCTACCGGCGTTCTAGCCACTAGGGCGTTGATAGGTGTGTTATTAATCCCTATAATTGTGGTTATTATGGCCTATGTAATGGCATTTACTGCCGGCAAAGTGACTGATGATAGTGGCCGTATTATTGACACCGGAATTAAGATTGTAGATCACATATTTATACCAACAGTGCTTACTGCTATCGTAGGGTTTTTAGCGCTTTGGATAGATAAAAACCACAACGGAATACCAGATAAGTTAGAAGATAATGATAATAAGCCACTCTAATTTCTAGAATGGCTTAATTATTAGATAAGGAGGTAAAACTATATTTAAATAAAGTGCGCCTATATTTAAATAAACTTTACTTTTAATTTGTAGTATGATAATATATGTATAAAGACAATCCCCCTACCTCTCCTAGTGAGCAGATTTATTCTGAGCGTAGGGGTTTTTTTATAGGAGAAAATGATGGAATATCCGAAACCGTTGACATTTGAAGCGTTGGCAGACTTGTTTAAACAGCGAGGCATGGAAGTTTTAGATAAAGATATTGAAAAGCTGAAACATATAAATTACTATAAACTAAAAGAATTTGCGCATCCTTTTGCTAAAACGCAAAAGATACAGAATAAAGTTTTTGTATCATATGAGGGAATAAAGTTTAGTGAAGTTCTTATGCGATATTATCAGGATAAGAATTTAAGACTTCATTTATTACATGCAATAGAAAAGATAGAAGTTTCAGTAAAAACTGAGTTGTCACATAAACTTGGATTAAAATATGGACCTTTTGGTTATTTATTATTTTATCAATGGGTTCATAGAGAAAAGTATTCATCATTCGAAGTAGAAGAAAAGCAATATAAGTTTAAAGTTAGTTTGCTTAAATCAATGAAAAGACAAAATTCTCCAGAATTTTCTAGAAAAGAAAATTTAAATAAAGATGGGTTTCCAACTATTTGGTTGGGAATTGATTTATTAACTTTCGGGGAACTAGTTATAATATTAGATTTATTGAATTCTAGCTTATTATCAGATATAGCTGCTAAATATAATACAACATCGGAAGAATTTTTATCGTGGATGAAATGTTTGAGTTTCATTAGAAACATATGTGCTCATAACGGAAATTTAATTGATGTAAAATTGAAAACTAAGCCAAAATATCGCAAAAAATGGATGTCATATTTATATCTAAGAACATCGAGAGATGGAAAACAAACATATCCAACTGATAGATTATCTATAGTATTATGTATAGTAATTCATATGGTTAATACGATTAATCCTAATTATAGGTGGAAAAATATAAAGTCTGGAATATTTAGTTTGTGTAGAGACTCAGAAGAAAGGGCCCATTTATTAGGCTTTCGAAGTTTGAAAGATGCAAAGAATATAATAAAATATATTTTAGAATAGAGCACTCTTTAGAGTGCTTTTTTTATACCCTAATAGGAGGTAAAACTATGAAAGTATTTATAAACCCCGGCCACGACCGAGTATATGATAGTGGAGCTATCAACCCGGTAACAGGAGTCCGTGAATGTGACATTGTTGCTAAAGCAGGTAAACTGTTAGCTGGCTATTTACAGACTGCAGGTCTTGAAGTTAGGACACTGCAAGATGATAGTTTAGCGTTGGTTTGTGCAGAGAGTAATGAGTGGGGCGCTGACTTATTTGTAAGTCTGCATTGCAATGCATTTAATACTCAGGCCCGTGGTACAGAGACGTATTATAAGTCATTTAATGGACAGAGGTTAGCCAACTTTATCCAGTCCCAGATTATCCGCAGCGTGCCTACAATAGATCGTGGTTGTAAAACGGGTAATTTATATGTCCTAAACAACACTGATACAGTAGCCGTATTAGTCGAGATGGCATTTATCGACAACATGGAAGATCTAGCAATTTTAGAGAATGATTTAGACAAAATGGTCCGGGCAATTGCTCGTGGCATTACTGACTATTGGACGGCTTAAAATAATTAATTAGGGGATAGGGATATGGATAATAAAAGAATATGCTATGTGCTTTATGCTGCCGTTGCAGTAGTATTGATTATTATTTGTACGGCATTTTATATTAACAGCCGGGAAAAAGTTGAACAGCCCAAAGTTATACCTCAAACTACTATGTCAAATCCAGTAGAGCTTGCTAAAGAAATTAAGGTTACACCTAAGCAAGCGTCTCAAATTGTAGAAGTGATACCTCAATCTAAGCCGGTTATAACGTATACAGTAGTAGCACCTGTAGTAGAAAAGGCTGCTGTTAAAACTGCTGAGGCAATTAAAAATAAATCACCGGATATACCAAAAGAAGCCACTGCTAATACTGATAGAACTGTTGTTGTACCGAATACTGAAAAACATAAGGTTGATGTTTACAAAATCAATCTTAACAAGGAACATAAAATTAAAGCCGGCGCAACGGTAATCAATGATAAGATATATCCATCTATCGGCTACCAAGCCGGGCGAGTAGAAGGGCTCATGCATTTTGATGGTTCAAAAATAAAAGGGGCTACAGTGATGTACACTGTGGTCCAATGGTGAAAGGTACGGTGATACGTTTATCTCGTAGCATATTGCGTTAAGTATGTGAAAAAGAAGAAAGCCCAAAAGGTTAGATAAAATCTAGCTTTTTGGGCACTTTTTTTGTTTATATTACTTGACAATACTGCGAATTCGTAGTACAATAAAATCATAGAAAGGAGGTAAACCAATGAAAAATAAAATAGAGCTTATAACGGCAATAATACAGTTGGTGACTGCGATATTATTACTGATACAAGCTCTAAAAGGTTAGCAAAAGGTGGTCATCGCAAGATGGCCACTGACCTTTACCTTAATATAAGTATAACACATTGGTAAAAAATATGAAAATGATGATTAACTGGATAGCATTGATAATTAGTATTGTTGCATTGTTAATTGTGATAAGTAAGGTGATATAATGAAAGTGATAGAAGAGGTAATGACAACGAAAGAAGCAGCACAAAAATGGGGAAAAGTACAGGCTGTTATTCAACAAAATTGTTTGGGACAAAAAGGGCTACCACCACGATTTACTGAAGATGAGTGCCGAAAGAGTGGCGGAACTTGGTTAGTTACTAAATCGGGGATGATTCGCTTATATGGTGAGCCTGTGGAGTGATATGTTTTCATATCACTACCACACAAAACAATAGGGTGGTACGTCAATAAAGAGGACGCTATAAAAGCTCGCAAAACAGCCGAGATAAAATACTTTAAGCCAGTATAAAAAAATACGGTAAAATTACATAAATATAAGAGCCACATAATACGCTGATTGCATATTGTGCGGCTCTTATTTTTATAAATATTGCGTTATAAAAGTATAAATATTATAATGACATCATAGTATTTTATTTCATGTTATAAGGTTGACGTTCTTGCTCTGTTACTCAACTACTGCACAACTAAATAATTGAGAATGCAGTGTTGAAGCGGTTTTATGGCGATAGTCTTGTTACCTCTAGTATATCGGGTTAATAGTTTATGTCAACACAATTAATATATTTATTAGAAGAGATGAGGAATGTACTGTGATTAGTAAAGCTTTATTAACGGATTTGTATCAATTTACCATGATGCAAGGGTTATTTAAGGAAGGTCTGCATCGTACTCCTTGCGTTTTCGACCGTTTTTATCGTAAAAACCCTTTTGATGGTGCGTATACGGTAGTGGCCGGCTTAGAGCACGTTATCGATTATTTAAAAAATCTGTCCTTCAACGAAGATGATATTGCCTATTTACGTGAAACCGGTTTATTTGAAGAAGATTTTCTCGACTATTTAAAAGATTTCCGCTTCACCGGCAGTGTGTATGCGGCACCGGAAGGGACTGTTGCCTTCCCGGGGGAATTGTTGCTTCGTATTGAAGCACCTAAAGACGAAGCGATGCTCATTGAAACGTCTTTATCCATGTATCTCAATCATGAATCACTGATAGCTACCAAAGCGCGTCGTATCCGTAGTGTGGCCGGTAACGACAGCCTCGCCGAATTCGGTATGCGTCGGGCCCAGGGGACCAATGCCGCCGTTTATGGTGCCAGAGCTTCCATTATCGGTGGGTTTAACGGCACCAGTAATGTGTACTCCGCATCACAATACGGTATTAAACCGGTAGGCACCATGGCGCACAGCTGGATCATGAGTTTCCCTGATGAACTCACGGCCTTTCGTTCTTATGCGGAACAATACGAAGATATGTTGGTACTCCTCGTAGATACCTATGACACATTGAAACAAGGTGTGCCAAATGCCATTCAAGTTTTCAAAGAAGTGAAAGAACGCCGCGGTGGCACCATGCCTAAGGGGTACGGTATTCGTCTCGACAGCGGCGACTTGGCGTACTTATCACAGGAAGCTCATCAAATGATGGCGGAAGCAGGTTTCCCGGATGCTACGATTTTTGCATCCAATGATTTGGATGAATACACCATCGCCGACTTGAAAAGCCAAGGCAGTGCCATTTCCGCTTGGGGCGTAGGTACCAAACTAATTACCGCCGACGGCACATCCGCGTTGGGCGGCGTGTATAAATTGGCCGGTCAATGGAAAACCGATGGCTCCTTTGTACCAACCATGAAGTTTTCGGATAATGTAGAAAAAGTAACGAATCCGGGCCGTAAAAAAGTATTGCGCCTCATTAACCGTCGCAATCGCAAGTTAATCGGCGATCTGGTTTGCCTCCTCGATGAAACAATCGATACGACCAAACCATATACCTTCCAAAATGCCATGTATCCATGGAAACGGACCCATTTAGCGGCTGACAGCTTCGACGTAGTGGAACTGTTGGTGCCGATTTTTGAAAACGGCGAATTAGTCTATAATGTACCAAGCTTGCCTGAAATCGTAAGTTATGCAAATGAGCAAATTAAATTGCTCTGGCCTGAATATTTCCGCTTGAATCGCCCGCCAATTGTTAAGGTGAATATCAGTCAAAAATTACACGAATTGAAACAACAATTGTTGCTTGAAAAAGTAAAGCACAACAATACGGGATTTACGGAAGAATAAGACTGTATACAGTAGCACGCTATGTTTGCTAGGTATAAAGAAGCGGTCATATTCTCAGGAAAAGACTAAGGGAATCGTAAAGTCTAAGGGAATAGTAAGTAGATATAAAGGAGTGAATCAGATGAAACACAAGTATCTGAAAGGATTGGTATTGGCTGCGTTATTGGGGCTGGCCACACCGGCGATTTCGGGCGTTTCGGCAGCGGAAGCAACAAGTAGTACGTTGGCGCCGATTAGCTTGGGTTATGGTATCGTAGCAAGCAGTGACGCGATTGAAACAAAAGTATCACCTGATACTATAGCCATTAAGCCCCAGCTCGTAAGCACGGTGATGACTACCGTAGACAATAAAACGGTGAACTTACCGGCGGGCGTTACCGTGTTTGACTTAAAACGGATGATGACGCCAATGGGGATGGTTGACGGTACAAAATTTATTTCCGCCAAAGAATTGAATGCGGAATATGTTAAAGATATTCGTGACATGGCTAGCAAGAAAGAACTCAACATAAAAGAGTTGAAGGATTTTAACGGCACGATTTATCGCGACTGGAACTTATATCAATTGCGCGGGGAAGATGCGGAAGGAGTTCATACGGCATATGTAGTGGATTTGGCGCTGGGACCTGATTATATCAAAGGCGAACGAGCTAATCTTGAAATCAGTAACGCTTTGTGGGATGCGGCGGATAAATCAGTAGCCAATGCTAAAAAATCCGTTATAAACAGCAGAGACGGTGTACAAGAGCGTGATTCTATGAAGTTTGCCAAAACGGCGGCCATTGCAGCGGCCTATATGTCGCAAGTATCTAATACGGGTGATTCGAAAGATCAATTAGGTCATACGTGGCAGGTGGTTCGTGATTTGGGCGATGAACTGACGAAGCAGCAAGAAGCTATGCTTGCGCCGTATCCGGCTGAATATGATGCGAACGCGTTCTACGCGGCTATGGTTAAAGGCACCGAGGCTGTACCTGTGATGCGGGATGCAGCGTCATTCAATCAGTTTGTTGACAAACATAAGAACAATTTGGTGAAAGCCTTAGTGGCTGATCTAGATAAGGCGGCCGGTGAATTGAAAACACAAGCTGAGACGAATGAGCGTGCCAAAGAAAAATTGGAGCTTAATCGCAGCCTTCGCGACGGTTTGAAAAAAATCTTTGCTACGTCGGACATTAAAGCGGATTATTTAGACCAAATGGAACAGTTGAACTCCATCTTTGGGCCGGTCCTATACTCTCAGGCTCGTGAAGTTTTTACCTTTGACAGCTATGAAATTCCGCTCGGTGGTTTGAATTTAGTTCGTTTTGACAAAGAGGGTCCGGTTATAACAGTATTAACCACGAATGACGGGGACTTTAATTATTGGCAAAAGCAGTGGCAACGCATGTATGGGCTTGAACCTCAAGTCAGAGCGTTTGATGCTGATACGAAAAATGCCGCTATTCCGGCTAAAACCTCGACAACACACATGAGAGCTTTAGGTCATGACGGAAATATCGTGGTACCGCGTGACCTAACGGTTAAAAAGCTATCTGATACGGTGATTGTACCGACCTTATGGAAATTCCTTGAAAAAGATACGAAAGAATCGATTGCCAGAGGTCCGGAACTTCGCGATTGGGTGACTGATAAATTGTTGGTTGGCGATGAACGCTTAGATAGTATTAAGCGTTATGAAATGCAAAAAGAACGCTTGCAGTATTTTGAAGATTATCGCCTCGGTGAAAAGACTGATGTGTACCAATGGCAAATGAAGGATAGTGAAGGTCGCAAGACGGCCACTGTATTTGGCTTAGTCTTGACGCCGCAAACGACGAAGGGTTACTCGACGATGCTTCAAAAAGACCTTATCGATTTGCAGTTGCCGGTCCTTAACTCTTATTGGATGCAAGGTGACGGTCGCTTAGAGAACAACGTCTTGGCCGCTACTATTTTCAGCGGTATATCCGATTATGCCTATACGTCGGTAACGATTAAAGACCAGACACCTTGGGCGTTATTACCACATTATACGCATCCGGCCTACATGGCATCGGCTCGTGTATTTGTGAATGCGAACGGCTTTGAATTGCCGTATTATTTACAGGGCGCCGTTGTATTGACGCAGCCGAATCCGGTAGCGTATGTAATGCTTACGTCCGATCTGGAACGAGATGAATTTGCACCACGCTTCGTGCAGTTCATTCAAGAGTTATAGACGATTGTAAACTGTTGTAAACCTTTATGAATTCGGAGAAAACTATATAAAAGTACAAAGAACCTGATTATTTATTGATCAGGTTCTTTGCATATAATACTATTAGCTTGTCATATTGGGCCGTTAGTTTCCGGACCGGCTGTGTAGGAAATTAGCTGTGTAGGAAACTGGATATGTAGGGGTTAAGCATTAAGGGGCCAAGCATTAAAATGTATTTTTCGTTGTTCGTTTCGGCCACTTTAGGGGCTCCATGTCCACACCTTCTAAGGTGTGGAGTTTGATTTTGACGTCTAAACCGCCGGTATAGCCGGTGAGGTTATTGTTGGCACCTACAACACGATGACAAGGTACGATAATAGGAATCGGATTGTGACCGACAGCACCGCCTATGGCGCGAGCGCGGATGCCCGTATTGGCATCGTTAGGATAGAGCTTTTTAGCTAAGTCTCCATAGGTGACGAGCTCGCCGTGTGGGATTTCTAATAAGGCTTGCCAAACTTTTTGGCGGAACGGAGTGCCGATGAAGCGAATCGGTGGGAATTTTTTAGGCTCTTTGCCGGCGAAGTACTTGGTGAGCCATTTTTCCGTAGTTTTAAAAATCGGTAATTCTTTATCGGTGATTTCCTTTTCAGTTGGCTCCAATCGGTACTGCTGGCTCGGCATACTGAGGCCAATTAGGTTATCACCATCACTGTACAGGGTAATGACGCCTATGTCGGGGAAGGTTGTTGTGTAACTATAGATTGTGTCCGGCGTTGTGTTCGTTGTTGTGTTCGGTGTTACCTTAGATTCAGGGGAGCGTTTTGTGGTCATAGTCAGATGCCTCCTTAGGTGCTTAAATATTTACAAAATGAGTCTATGACATTTTGAGGTAAACATTTCAGGTTATTTTGTCCATTTGATATTGTACATCGTCGTAAACTTAATTTATAATGAGTCTATAAGCAAATTATACAAGTTTACGCGTGTAATTGTCCATGAAAGGAGTTTTTTATGAAACCTGTATTTACTGAAAACGCCCCTAAAGCTTTGGGCCCTTACTCTCAAGCTATTAAAGCCAACGGTCTCGTATTCATTTCCGGTCAAGGTGGTATCAATCCTGAAACCGGTAAATTGGTTGAAGGCGGCGTTGAAGCTGAAACTTTACAAGCTATGAAAAATATCGAAGCTATTTTGAAAGAAGCAGGCACTGATTTCTCCAAAGTCGTTAAAACGACATGCTTCTTGGCTGATATTAACGATTTTGCTAAATTTAACGCTATTTATGCTGAATATTTCACTAGCAAACCAGCTCGCAGCTGCGTTGCCGTTAAAGAACTACCGGCTAACTTCTCCGTAGAAGTTGAAGTAATTGCTGTGGCTGAATAATCTACTTTAACCCTTAACAAAAAACTCCGGTACATGCGGTGATGCGTGTATCGGAGTTTTTTTATGTCCATGTTAGTTAGCACTGCGCGTATTAAGTTTTGCGCGGAGTTTTTGGCAAAATAACCTTGCTACGGCTGAGGCTTTGGATTTAACCATTCGCTCCAACTGAGTTCAAAGCCTGTCTGATAATTTTGCTGTACATAGCGATAGAACTTGTTAATCATAACCGCTTTTTCCTCGTAATAGGGAGCCTTCCAAGTATCTTTATCGGATGTAGCCGCCACATTATTGCCACCAATCAACTGCTGGCGCGCTAAAATATCGGCTAACGGTATATCCGGGTTTTTCATAATGTCATACATAGCCATAAAGGCAGTGGTACGGCCTTTGCCGGCCTCGCAGTGGAAGTGGAGCCATGCGTTCTTTGGTAGTGTTTTGTAAAAAGCAATAAAACGATCGATGGAGGCTTCATCCGGCCAGGTGTGATCGGTAGCGGTAAAGCGCACATAGCGTAAGCCCAATTCTTTGGCTATTGTTTCCTCGGTTTTGGCTGATGTAACTGTAAGCGTCTGTTCGTTAATGGCGTTTTTATTCGCATCTAAAGAAGCGATAGGAAGGGCCGTATTTACCAATTTATTGGCGTAGTCCCGCTCTTCATTGATGATAGTTTGATAGGATTTGCCCACATTGCCCCAGTTGCGTTTGCCATAGTGACTCACAGGAATTCCGTTTACAAAAAGGTGAGTTTCTTGGCGTAAGTCCACTACATAAATCGGACCGTCGGTCTTGGTGCGCAAGGTATTGGCGATTTGTGCCAATTGCTCCGCCGATGGCTGAGAACTGCCGGAGATATTTAAGGTATCCAAGCCCTTGCGGGTAGGTAAATTGGGATCTGTTTTAAAACGGTCGCGAGACGTGCGAAAAGCCGGAGGTAAAGTAGCCGTATTTTCGTTATCTTCGCGCCACATATACGCCGTATAAGGGTTAATCAAACGTTTATCGGCATATAACTGATTGGGATTTATCGCCGCTTGAGTCTGCTTGGCGACGGCTTTGGAAGTTTTTTGGTGTTCATTTTTACTCTCTAAGAGCGTTTCCTGTGTCGGCAATTGCAGGCGCGGGATGGCTTCTTTTGGCAAAACAGCTTCGCTCGCAAAAGCGGTGCCGTATAGCGTGGTGCCGATGATAGTCATCATGGCGGCGCGTTGCCAAATGGAGTTTGATTTTGATCTCATAAGAATACTCTTTCTATATCATTTGAAAATATGCTTGTAATACCCTGAAAACTTATATGGGGTTTCTTAAGTATAACATATTTGGGAGGAATAGCGTATGTTGCGTTGAAGAATACGGCGATAAGGGAATAAAGCAAAAAAGCCTGCAAATCCTAGAATCCACAGGCTTTTTTGTTGTGTGTTGTGTGTTTGTGTGTTGTGTGTTTGTGTGTTGTGTGTTTGTGTGTTTGTGTGTTGTGTGTTTGTGTGTTGTGTGTTGAGAGTTTATTTAGTTGTGTTGGTTTTTACGTGTGTGTTTGAGAAAGCTTAAAAAGGAGATATTTCTTAGAAATTGACATCCGTGTAGGAAGTCGGGGTTGCATGTTCGTACTGACGGTTGTTGTCGTACTTTTTCATATGCTTTTTGTCATTATGATGCGGGCCTTCATGATGTTTTTGACCATCCATCATAGGAGGCTGTCCCATAGGAGGCATATCCTGCGGACCACCTTGACCGCCCATCATAGGAGGCTGTCCCATAGGAGGCATACCCTGCGGACCACCTTGGCCACCCATCATAGGAGGTTGCCCCATAGGAGGCTGACCTTGACGACCATCCCGGTCATGCATCATAGGAGGTTGTCCCATAGGAGGCTGATCTTGACGACCATCCCGGTCATGCATCATAGGAGGTTGTCCCATAGGAGGCTGACCTTGACGACCATTTTGGTCATTCATCATAGGAGGTTGGCCCATAGGAGGTTGACCTTGATGACCATCCCGGTCATGCATCATAGGAGGTTGACCCATAGGAGGCTGACCTTGACGACCATTTTGGTCATTCATCATAGGAGGTTGGCTGTGGCGTTCCATGCGTTGACCTTGCTCGGAACCCTGTTCATTAGCTTGCGGTTGCATTCTGTTGTCGCCATTTGGCTGATACTGGCGTTCCTGACCACGATGGGATTGGCGGTCGTAGGCATTTGGCATTTGACCGGCATTGGTGCGATTAGCGCCGTAGTTAGCTTCCGGCATCAAGAAGATAGCGGTATTAGCTTCTACCTGGTTACGAGCCATGGAACGGGCGCGTAACATTCTGTCATAAATGGTAGGGCTATTGGAACCGTCATCTTGTACGGTTGCCGTTTGAGGGCCCTCTATACCGGCACTAGCGGTTGTTACGTGAGTTGTGGTTGCTTGTTGTGTTGCAGCCGGCTCAGCAGCTATTGAGGTACCCCAAAGGGTGCCGCCTAGAACACCTAGCAAAGCAACCTTTCTCAATAAATTCTGAGTCGATTTTTTCATACTAAGACTCCTTTGCTATATTAACGAGAGATAGTGTAGCAGAACTTTTTGTAACTCAATCATGGAATAACGAAATCTTTTTAGTAACGTTACCAATTTCGTCTTCATCTAATTTTGGAAACTCGGATTGGAGTTTTAGTTTTCTGCTATGGGTATAGCATACAGGGGAATTATGAAATTTGTATGTAAAATTCGTGAAATTACAGTGAAATTTGGATGTATAGGAAATGAATAAGAATATAAGATGTTATTTATATATATAAGGAAAAATTTTTCCGTATAACAGTAGGAAGTTTTTATTTAATAAACCTAAAAACCATGATACAATAGATACGGTTCAAATTTGGTGACCTGTTGGAACCCCATAATCGGATAAAATTACAATAATGGTTATGCGCGGTAATAAGTCGTGAGTTAAGCTTAAGGAGGTAGGTTATGACGGATGCAGAATATATGCAGGAAGCTTTACAAGAAGCAAAAAAAGCCTATGACCTTGGCGAGATTCCCATCGGTGCCGTTATTGTCCAGGATGGCGAGATTATTTCGCGTCATCATAATCGCCGTGAATTAGATCACGATGCAACGGCTCATGCGGAGATTTTAGTCATTCGCGAAGCTTGTGAAATACTTGACCGTTGGCGGTTGACCGGTTGCACGCTTTATGTTACTATAGAACCGTGTCCGATGTGCGCCGGAGCCATTATTAACAGCCGGATTGACCGTGTTGTATATGGCAGTAGCGATTACAAAGGAGGCGCTGTAGAGTCTTTATTTAATGTACTGACCCATCCGGGCTTGAATCACGAGCCTGAGATTTTAAGCGGGGTTATGGCTGACGAATGCAGTCAGATAATGAAGGACTTTTTTAAAGAGCGTCGTAAAAACAAGGAGAAGTACCCAAGAGGCTGAAGGGACCGCACTCGAAATGCGGCAGACCGGCAACGGTGCGAGGGTTCAAATCCCTCCTTCTCCGCCATTAGTTTTGATAACATAATGATTGATATAAATAATTAAACTCTGCAGAATGGATATGTGCCATGAGCAGAGTTTTTTTGTTGTAAAAAGGTTTTAGAATACTTCGTATAGAATAATAATAGCAAAAGCATATTTATTCTTTAAGTGAGATATCGGGAGGCATATACATGAACGATAAGTGGCTTGATTTTGCAATTCGAATCCAGAGTATAGCGCAGGCGGGGCTGGAATACGGTAAAGACAAATACGATTTGGAGCGCTACCAAGAGCTTCGTCAAATTGCAGCTGAAATGGTGGCAGTCAAAACGGATATTCCTGTGGGCAAGGTATATGATATCTTTTGCAATGAAGAAGGGTACCAGACGCCGAAGATTGATACCAGAGCGGCTGTGTTCGTTGATGGCAAGATTCTCCTCGTTCGTGAAAACACCGGTAAGTGGTCACTCCCGGGCGGTTGGTGTGATGTAGATCAAACGATTGCCTCCAATACGGAAAAAGAAGTGAAAGAAGAATCCGGCTATGACGTAAAAGCTAAACGCCTCATTGCAATTCAGGATTGGCGCAAGCACAATGTAACGAATTTAATTTATGGTGTTTTCAAAGTGTTCGTTATGTGTGAATTCGAAGGCGGTCATTTTGAAGAGAACATTGAAACAACGGCAACGGGATTTTTCAGTAAAGACGAAATTCCGGATAATATGGCTGTTGAAAAGTGCTCTAAGGAACAGGTTTTGATGTGCTTTGAAGCCTATGAAAATCCTAATTTGCCGGCTATGTTTGAATAATCGAGAGCCGGCTAATAAAAGCTATTAGTGAAAATAAAACCTCTACGTGAACGGTTATTATCGTGCGTAGAGGTTTTGTGCATTATGACGGACAGTTAAAAAGGGGGCATATAATCGCTGATGGTGTATAATCAAAAAAAAGACAATTGAACAGGGCGATAGGGGGCTTTCTTTTGTGTACATGCGAAAAAATTAATAAAAGTATTGAGAGCTGTGGCGGCTGCAGATAAAATATGCTTTTAAATTCATGTTTTACTGCAGTCGTTTTTTCAAACAAATTATCTTTAAAAAGAGGAGTTCATACTTTACGTATTGAATATTATTAATTAAGAGATAAATTTCGAGAAAGGAGGCACGTGATGATAACGTATCTATTCATCGGCGGCATTGTATTGCTGGGAATCGAGGCTGTTGTGCCGGGTACTTGTATATTCGGCGTGAGCGGTATGGTTCTCTTGTTGGCCGCTCTTTATTTTTACTTGGGCGCCGGTGCTATGGCGTCGATTGTAGTTGCGATTGTATCGGTTATTGCGCTCATTGTCGGTATTTGGTTAGTCAAAAAAGCACCGCATACTTGGATAGGTAGACGTTTGACGTTAACGCTGGAGTCTACGAAGGACCGCGGTTATAGCGGTAATGATGAGCGAACCGATTTATTGGGCCGCGAAGGGATTGCCCAGTCTGTTTTACGGCCGGCGGGGCGCGTTATTTTTGACGATACACCGGTTGATGTAGTAACGGACGGAGAATTCTATGAACCGGGCACTAAAGTAGTGGTTGTTGCCGTTACCGGTGGCCGTGTTGTAGTTAGAAAAGTAGAGTCTGAATAAGCGTTACAAAATATAATCCATTAAGTTCTTGGTGTCCGTAAATGGCGGACTTGTCATATATTTTTTCATAAGTGAAGAGGAGGCTCTATGGAAGCGTTAGTTAATTTTAGTTTTATGTTTATTGTTGTTTCCGTCGTCATAGTCGCAGCCCTGTTTTTCCACTTTGTACCGTTAGGACTGTGGATTTCCGCCTTGGCGGCCGGGGTAAATGTAGGTATTTTTACTTTGATCGGGATGCGCTTACGTCGTGTATCGCCGTCGAAGATTGTTTTGCCATTGGTAAAAGCCAATAAAGCGGGTCTTTCGGTTAATGTTAACCAACTGGAAGCGCATTATTTAGCCGGCGGTGATGTAGACCGCGTTGTTGATGCTTTAATCGCGGCTGAACGGGCGTCTATTCCGTTGACCTTTGAACGTGCTGCCGCCATTGACTTGGCCGGTCGTGATGTGCTTGAGGCAGTTCAAATGAGTGTTAACCCTAAAGTTATTGAAACACCGACGATTTCCGCCGTTGCTAAAAACGGTATCGAACTTAAAGTTCGCGCCCGTGTAACGGTGCGTGCCAATATTGATCGCTTGGTCGGCGGTGCCGGTGAAGCGACGATTATTGCCCGTGTCGGCGAAGGTATCGTAACGACTGTAGGTTCTTCGGAAGAACATACGGATGTGCTTGAAAATCCGGATCATATTTCCCGTACCGTATTGAATAAGGGGCTTGATGCGGGTTCTGCGTTTGAAATCTTGTCCATCGATATTGCCGACGTTGATGTAGGACGTAATATCGGGGCTCAGCTCATGACGGATCAGGCGGAAGCGGATAAGAATATCGCTCAGGCGAAAGCGGAAGAACGTCGTGCCATGGCTGTTGCGAAAGAACAGGAAATGAGAGCCTACACGCAGGAAATGCAGGCGAAAGTTGTGGAAGCGCAAGCCGAAGTACCGCAGGCTTTATCGCAAGCATTGCGTGATGGTCATATGGGTGTTATGGATTATTACAATATGAACAATATTATGGCAGATACCAAAATGCGTGAGACTATCGCTGAAGGGGAAACCACCGAACTGACAACTCAGCCAAATCCGCGCAATAAATAGCGGAGGTAAGCTATGGATTTGGGTTTATTAGTCGTATTGATTATATTGGGGAATGTTATTTTGAGTACCCGTAAAAAGAAGCGTAATCCTCAAGATGGTAATCCTAATGAAGACAATACGAATGTAGAAAATAGGACTGATTACGATTGGTCGAATCCGGGTGAGCAGAACCGTCCGGGACCGCGGTCACAGCAACCGACGAATCCTATGCCGCCAAGTGAAGGGCAGCGTAATCGTACAACGGGAGGCATGGGGCCTGCCGGCAATACGCAAACCGGTAATGCCAATACGCGCGGTCGTAGTGAAGAGGCTATGACCTGGGAAGAGATGGAACGCCATTACGGCATTAAAATGGAACGTAAGGCGCCACCAACGCCACGGCCGACCACCATCTCTAACGAAGCACCGCGTCCTCAAGAAGCGGCGTTGCCACGTGAAGCATCACTGCCGCAAGAAGCTTCGAGACCGGAATCTGTGCCTGTGCCGAACGATGTAAGACGGGAAGAACCGGTTATCGTAGTGGCCAGACAGCGCGTAGAGCCAACTGTAGAACCGGCGCGACGAGATTCGACGCGTCAACAAACGACGACAACGGTAGCTACACGTCAAACATCGACTCGTCAGGTGCCAAAGACGGCTACGATTTCACCGAATCGGACGACCATACCATCGGCACAACCGGCTAAAACGGTGCCGGCACCGAATGTATGGCAACCGACTGCGTCTATGACGGGGCGCCATGTTTTTCACGGTGGCAATCATCGCCTGCCGCCGGGGGGCTTAAAAGCGGGGATTATGTGGTCTATGATTTTACAACCGCCTAGAGCTAAACAGGGAGGCTATCATAGGTAATAAAAGCTGACAATTGCCATGCGGCCGATTGTTACAGATGTGACAATTTTACAAATGTGACAATTGTCACAACACCCTTGTTACAATAGATTTATACTGATTATTGGTTTGATTTGTATGCGTATTGATTAACGTTATCAAATTAAATAGAGACATATTTCGGCCCTCGAGTCGTGTTCAATATTGACGCGGTTCGGGGGACGTGTTACGATTGAAATAGTTGTATTTGAAGTTGATATAAGTATGTCATTATAAAGAAATGAGAGGGATACAGATGACATTTTTAACAGAAGAGGTGAAAGCACGCCTCATCAAAGATTTACCGAAGTTTGCTAAAGTAAGCGAACAATTCTTCAACAAAGAAATTTCAGTTAACGATTACAAAGGCTTGTCCGGCCCGTTCGGTACCTATGCAGAACGCGGCGCTAATACGGGCATGTTCCGTTTGCGTTTACCCGGGGGACGTATTACGCAAAAGCAACTTGCCTTCTTAGCTGATTTATTCACACGCAATGATTTGCCGCATTTGCATTTCACAACCGGTCAATCTATTCAGATTCACAGCCTTCAGGGTCCACAAATTATTGAAATGTTCAAAGAATGCCATGCACAGGGTATTTATTCCCGTGGTGGCGGTGGTGACCATCCGCGTAATATTGCGGCCAGTCCGTTGCGTGGCGTAACACCGGGCGAACCATTTGACATTACACCATATGTACAAGTGGCCAGCGAATATATTTTGACGTTAATTCCTGACTTTAAAATGCCGCGTAAACTTAAAATTGCGTTCACTAACGGTCTTGAAAATGCAACACATGTAACTTTTAAAGACTTAGGTTTCTGGGCACAAGCTGACGGTACCTTTACCGTATATGCAGCGGGCGGTCTCGGCGGCAATCCGCGTAAAGGCATTTTATTGGCTGAAAAAGTAGATCCGTCCGAAATGTTATACTATATCAAAGCCATGGTTCGTACGTTTATTGAAAATGCGGATTATAAGACTCGCAGCAAAAACCGTACTCGTTACATGGTTGCTGAAATGGGCGAAGATAAATTCCGTGAAACATTCAACAAATTCTTGTTGTTCACCAAACGCGTAGAAGATTTGGATTACACTTTACCTGATACTACGATTACTAAAACCGGCAATGGTAAATTGACTCAAGAAGAATTGGCGAAAGCTAACGGTTTAATCGGTGAACAGGTTCAAGACGGTTTATACTATGTATACTATCATCCGGTAGGAGGCCATGCGCAGCCGGTAGTGGCTCGCGACGTATTCCAATACGTCGGTTCCTTGGAAGGTACCGAAGCTCGTATGACCGGTGAAGAAGGTACTTACTTCATTAACTTGACCGCTGACGAAGCTCGTAAAGTATATGATTTAATCAAAGACGACAGCTCTACTTCCAACTTTTCCGCCAGCGTATGCTGCGTAGGCGCTTCTAAATGTCAGGTAGGTTTCCAGAACTCTCAGGCTGCTTACAAAGACATTTTGGCTCACTTAAAAGCGGAAGGTATTGATGACAGCTTATTGCCAAAAATCCACATTTCCGGTTGCCCATCTTCTTGCGGTACTCATCAAATCGGCACATTAGGTTTACACGGTTTCGTAAAACAAGTTGACGGCAAACCACAACCGGCCTTCAACTTATTTAAAGGCGGCAGCGATGAATTGGGCGTTGTAACGTTCGGCGAACCTTTGGGCGCCATTACAACAGCTGATTTACCGGCTTTCTTTGCTGAATTGGCACAGACTTTAAATGATGCCGGCGTGGCCTACGATATTTGGATTCAGGACCATGAAGCCGATTTCGAAGCGTTGGCTAAAAAATATATCTAATAAGGCGTAGTTTATTTAGGGCTTTAGGGAAGCTTATAGCTTTAAATGACACCTGAATAACTGCATAATGAAAGCCCTCTCACGACCGGTGAGAGGGCTTTTTGCATGCCTGGTTTAGGCTGACTCTAAGAGGGAAAGCTGCGGGCAAGCAAAACGCCTTCATGGTATGCAAAGGCGTTTTTTGAGTTATTTTATTGAGTTTTCAATTCTTCCAAAAATTCAGCAATGCGTTTTAACGCTTCCTTAATATTCGCTAAGGAATTGGCATAGGCTACACGCACGAAGCCTTCGCCGCAATCACCGAAGGCGTTGCCCGGTACGACGGCTACGTGTTTGGCGTAAAGCAATTTTTCACAGAATGTTTCCGAATCGAGACCGGTGGAGCGGATGTCCGGGAATACGTAGAAGGCGCCTTCCGGTTCGAAGCAAGTGAGGCCCAACTGGTTAAAGGTTTTAACCAAAAGGCGACGACGAATATCGTATTGATCGCGCATGTATTCAATATCTTTATCCCCGTGTTTCAACGCTTCAATGGCAGCATATTGAGCAACCGATGGGGCACTCATAATGCCATATTGATGAAGTTTCGTCATTTGCGTGATAATTTCTTTTGGACCGAGGGCCATGCCGAGACGCCATCCCGTCATAGCGAAGGCTTTGGAGAAGCCGTTAATGACGATGGTTCGTTCTTTCATGCCCGGAACTGATGCGATGGTTACATGTTGTTCGGAACCGTAGGTCAATTCGCTGTAGAGTTCATCGGAAATAACGAGCAAGTCATGTTCTTCGATGACTTTGGCGATTTCCTCTAAGTGCTCGCGGCGCATAATCGCACCGGTTGGATTATTAGGAAATGGCAAAACGAGCAATTTGGTTTTAGGTGTAATGTGGGAGCGAATATCTTCGGCCGTAAGACGGAAGTTATTTTCCGCTTTGGTTTCCACCGGTACGGACACACCTTTGGCTACTTCCGTAAGCGGCGTGTAGCAAACAAAGCTAGGCACCGGAATGAGTACTTCGTCACCTTCGTTAATGAGGGCACGAAGAGCTAAATCGATAGCTTCAGAACCACCAACAGTGACCAGAATATCGGTAGCGGGATCATACGTTACATCGTATTTACGAGTGAACCAACGGCTGATTTCTTCGCGTAAGTCCGCAAAACCGCGATTTGGTGAGTACCAGGTCTTACCTTTTTCTAAGGTATCGATACCGGTTTCACGAATATGCCATGGCGTGGTGAAATCCGGTTCGCCGATGCTGAGGGAAATAACATCATCAATTTCGCTGGCAATGTCGAAGAAACGGCGAATACCGGACGGTTTTACATTGGACAGCTCACGATTTAAAAATTTATCATAATTAATCATAGAACACATTACTCCTTGTTTCTTTTTGTTCTTCGTCATGGTAGATTACATTGCGGTCTTTGTAGCGGCTCAAGATAAAGTGCGTACCCGTGCCTTGGACACCTTCCAAAGTGGAAAGACGACGTGCAACAAAGAGGGCGATATCGCGCATGCTTTGGCCCTGAATGATAACGGTCAAATCATAACCGCCGGACATGAGATAGACACCTTCCACCTCTTCGAATTGCATGATGCGATGCGCGAGTTTATCGAAGCCTTGATCAGGTTCCGGTGTAACTTTAAGTTGAATGAGGGCGGTTGCCTTATTGGCATCGATGGCTTCCCAGTCAATTACGGCTTGATAGCCTTTGATAATGCCTTCCGCTTCCAGCACGGCGATACGTTCAGATACCTCAGCTTCGGCTACACCTAACATGGCCGCCAATTGGTCATGGGTTAATTTCGCGTCTGTCGCCAAAAGGTCGAGCAGCTTTTTGTCAGTAGCAGTTACAGTAAAATTACTCATAATTAATATCTCCTTTCAAGGTCGGAATCGAAGCATCCGAGGTATCAGACAAAAAGTATATGTTCTGTTTATAATAGCGTCTTTGTCTGAGAATTTAGCGATTTTATCTGACGAGAGTATGGCTGTCAGACGATTTCGTATACAATTTATTGTACCACTCTTTAGTGTTGAATTAAATAGAAAATTCAACATAGATGCGTTTTAAGTATAAAATAAATGAGTTATAATCAATAAAAAGCCTCCCTTGCAACTGGCAGGGGAGGCTTAATTTCTATCAATGTTTCTATCAACGTATCAAAGCATATGTTTTATTTAGTTACTACTTTAAGTTCTACAGGGATCTTGCTTTCCACTGTTTCACCTTTGATAACTTTGGAAGCAGTATCTACAGCAATTTTACCCATCAATTCAGGTTGTTGCGCGATAGTAGCCGCTAAAGTGCCGTCTTGAACAGCTTTTTCAGCATCGGCAGTACCGTCAAAACCTACGATGAAAACTTGTTTGCCTGCCGATTTAGCAGCTTGGATGGCACCAAGAGCCATTTCGTCGTTGTGAGCAAAAATAGCTTTTACATCAGGGTTAGCTTGAAGAATGTTAGTGGAAACGTTTAAGCCTTTAGTGCGGTCAAAATCAGCACTCTGTTTAGCTACTACGTCTAAGGATTTGTCGGCAACATTATGGAAGCCTTGACCACGTTCGCGAGTTGCGGAAGCGCCCGGGATACCTTCGATTTCAGCAACTTTAGTGCCATTGCCGAGTTTATCAACGATTAATTGAGCTGCCATTTCGCCGCCTTTAACGTTATCGGAAGCGATGTGAGCTACTACTTTACCTTTGTCGGTAGAGCGGTCAACAGTGATAACCGGAATGTTTTTAGCGTTGGCTGCTTCAACGGAAGTAGCAATAGCAGCGGAGTCAACCGGGTTAACGATCAATACGGATACGCCGCTTTCTAATAAATCGGCAATGTCATTAGCCTGTTTAGCAGGGTCGTTTTGAGCGTCAACGATTTTAACTTTAAGGCCTAATTCTTTAGCCTGTTTTTCAACACCGTCTTTTAAAGATACGAAGAACGGATTGTTTAAGGTAGATACGGAGAAACCGATAGTACCTTGTTTTTTATCGCCACCACCATTGTTGGAAGAGCCGCAACCGGCTACGAGACCGATAACTAAGATTACGGCAGCGATGACTGTTAATAATTTTTTCATTCCTAACCTCCTACGCTTTTTTGCGGTCCCCGAGGACTGCAAGTAGAATTACAATACCTTTGACGATTTGTTGATAGAAACTGGAAACGTCGAGAATATTTAAACCATTGTTGAGGGTACCGATGATGAGGGCACCGATTAAGGTACCTACAATGTGACCGCGACCGCCGGCAAGACTGGTACCGCCCAATACTACAGCGGCGATGGCGTCAAGTTCATAGCCCATACCGGCTGTCGGCTGCGCCGAATTGAGGCGGGATGTAATGATGGCGCCTGCAATGGCACTGAGCATACCGGTTAAGGCGTAAGCGAAGATTTTAACGCGGTTAATTTTGATACCGGCAATATAACTTACCTTTTCACTGCCGCCGACAGCATAGGTCTGACGGCCAAGGGATGTTTTTTGCAAAACAAACCATAAAATAAGGAAGGATACAAACATGGTAATAGCCGGTACGGGCAGACCTGCGATATCGCCCTGGCCGAAGCCGTGGAACAAAGGATCACTGGTCAAACCGCTGATAGGGTTGCCGTCCGTAAAAACTAAGGTGGCCCCGCGATAAATCGTCATGGTTGCCAAGGTGGCGATAAACGGTGCCACTTTACCGTAGGCAATGACGATACCGTTGATACCGCCGAGGATAATGCCCACGCCGGCGGAGGCGAGAATGGCCACTTCCGGATTCATGCCGCCAACGATGAAGTTGGCCATGATGGCACTGGATAAAGCGAGGATGGAGCCTACGGATAAGTCGATACCGCTCGTCAAAATAACGAAGGTCATACCGAAGGCGATGATAGCATTAATGGATACTTGGCGTAATAAGTTGCGCAAGTTGGAGAATTCCAAGAAGCTGTCGTTCATAAAGGCGATGATAATAAATAAGGCAATCAGGCCGATGAGAGGGCCTAATTTTTTGAGTGTTTCCGTAATATTCTGGTTCATTATTGTCCTCCTGTTGCTAGGTTCATGATGGCTTCCGGTGAAGCGTCGTTGTGGTTTAGTATACCTGCAACGGCTCCTTCGTGAATGACCATGACCCGATCACTCATCCCGATAACTTCAGGGAGTTCCGAGGAGACCATAATGATGGAAACTCCTTGGCTCGTTAATTCATTCATTAAATCGTAAATATCGCGTTTGGCACCAATGTCGATACCGCGGGTCGGTTCGTCCATGATGATAATGGATGGGGATAAACCAATCCATTTGGCGATAACTACTTTTTGCTGATTACCACCGGATAACGAGGAGGCCGGTAAGTGAACCGATTGAGTTTTGACGCCTAAGCGTTTGGATAAGTTGTCCGCAAAATCCACCAGTTTATTGCTGTTGAGCACATGGTTTGGACATACTTGACCGAGATTAGGCAAGGTAATATTTTTGCCGATGGAAAAGTCAAGAATCAGACCTTCCCCTTTGCGGTCTTCCGTGATGAAGGCAATACCGGCTTTAATCGCATCTTCCGGTTTTTTGAAATGAAGATGTTTACCATTTAGTATAATTTCGCCGCCATCGTGTTTGTCGATGCCGAAGATGGCGCGCATGATTTCGGTGCGTCCTGCCCCCATGAGGCCGGCTACGCCCAATATTTCGCCTTTACGTAAATCAAAGGAAATGGTGCTGTTGAAATCTTTCGGTTTTAAGCCGTTAACGGTGAGTACCACGTCGCCCGGTGCCGTGGTTCTATCGGGATAAAATTCATCGATGGAACGACCTACCATGTGATGCACAACTTCATCAACCGTTGTTTCTTGAACCGGTTTGGTGCTGATGGTGTGGCCATCGCGCATAACGGTAATAACATCACATTCACTGAATACTTCTTCCATCCGGTGGGAGATGTATACGATGGCTACGCCTTGGGCTTTTAATTGGCGCATCATGCGGAACAAGGTTTCCGTTTCGCGTTCGGTGAGAGCGGCCGACGGTTCATCCATGATAACGACCTTGGCATCGAGCATGAGTACACGCAAAATTTCGGTCATCTGTTGTTGACCGACTGAGCATTGCCCCGCTTCTTTCGTGAGGGGCAATTCGATATTTAATTCCTTGCATTTGGCCTGTGCTTCGGCGAGCATAGCTTTTCTATCCAACATGCCGATGCCGTTTCGTTTCGGTTGCATGAGGTAGAGGTTTTCCAACAGGCTGAGGTTCGGCCAAATATTTAATTCCTGATGGATAAAGGCAATCCCGTTTTTCTCTGCTTCGCGCGGATTGGCGAAGGTCGTGGCGACGCCATCGACTGTAATAACGCCGGCATCCGCTTTATGTAAGCCTGTAAGAATGTTCATCAAGGTAGATTTACCCGCCCCGTTTTCCCCCATGAGGGCGTGAACTTCGCCGGCTTTTAGGGTGATGGCCACGTCCTTAAGAACTTGGTTGGTTCCAAAGGCTTTGGCAATCCCTGTCATTTTGATTTCCATTGAAAACTCCTAATCGTTTATTTTTCGTCGTTAAAAATGCAATCCGCCTGTAATATTACATTGGCATACGGTGTGGTTTCACCGGTGCGAATAATGCATTTACACTGTTTCGTTGCTTCTTTAAAGGCTTCGTGGTCGGTTCTGACCCATTCGTAGCGATCTTGCGGATATAATTCCTGAAGAACGGCATAGTTATGGGGATTCATTTCTTCCATAGGGGAGGCAATATGAATTGATTCGGCCTGCATATTGGCTTTTAAGACACGCACTACCGCTTCAAAACTTGGGGTTCCGAAGGTGAGGGCTAAGTCAATTTTCTGCACACCGGCCGGTACGGGTAAACCGCAATCACCGATGCAAATTGTATCGGTATGACCTAAATCGGCTAATACTTTAGCAATGTGACTGTTTAAGATTCCACCTTTTTGCATGATTAACTCCTTTTGGCTAAGAAGGCGGCTACTTCATCGGCCGTAGGCATACCTTCTTGAGCACCTAGTTTTAAAATGGAAAGAGCCGCTGCGGCATTACCGTATTGAAGGGCTTCATCCATGGATTTATTATTGGCGATGGCTGTGGCGAAGGCTCCGTTAAAAGTATCGCCGGCACCGGTTGTATCTACCGGTGTTACGGTAAAACCGGGTACGGTGTGAACCTTCCCGTCCTTGGCATAAGCCACGCCTTGCTTCCCGAGAGTTACGATAATCTTTCCTTCATTGGCAAGCATGGTGTCTTCCGTTGCCTGTCCCGGATATAGTGCAGCTAATTCGTGTTCATTAGGTGTAATATATGTGGCTGCTTCGAGCCAAGCACTGTCTAAATCGGCAGCCGGAGCGGGGTTTAAGAGCACTTTGATGCCGTTTTTGGCGCATTTTTCCGTAATATAGCCAATTGTCGATAAAGGAATTTCGTTTTGTACGAGGACTAAATCAGCTGTTTTGATGGCGTCCCACGCATTATCGACGACTTTCGAATCGACTTTAGCATTGGCGCCGGCAATAACGATAATGCTGTTATCGCCTTCCGCTAAGGTAATGTGCGCTGTACCGCTGTTTTCACCTTCTATAACGGTAAGGTAGTCGGTGTTTATGTTATATTTGTGGAGATTGTCTAATACCATGCGGCCATAAGCATCATCGCCGATGCATCCGACCATGGTAACATGAGCCCCCAACTTGGCGGAGGCTACTGCTTGGTTAGCCCCTTTGCCGCCCGGCGAAATATTAAGTCCCAAGCCCATGATTGTCTCACCGGCTGCGGGACGTTTATCGGCCATGACGGTAATATCCATGTTACAACTGCCGATAACTACAATGTTATTCATTGTAACCTCCTTAGTATTTAATAGCGATTCCTCTAGTATACACTAAATTTCGTTAATTTAACAGATAGTAAAAGTCTTAATTTAGTATATACTAAATAATCGTATTTGCCTACTGCTAAAACACAAAAAATAGGAGCAGTTGATTGATGGCGGGACAAAATGTAACCATATAGTGTAGCTTAATTAATTTTAAAATGATGATTATTATTCTAAAATTGTGTAAAGCGGCGATTAAGTTTTTTACTCTTTTAAAATAACTGTAAATCTATAAAATTAGGCTTATGTCACTATTTTTGATATAATATAATAGAAAATGCTACGTAATGAATTTAAAGAGGAAGGGCTGACGTCATTATGAGTGAAAATGAACAGGTGCGAATTGGTGAGGCGAATTCGGCTGATTCGGTAAAAGAGCCTCATTTGATGACTCTGGAAGCAGCAATCGGGGCACGGCGCAGTATTCGCCGTTATGAATCAGTTCCCATACCACGAGCTCAGATTGAGCATATGATTGACATGGCTAAAATGTCGCCGTCACCTAAAAATCGCCAAGCTTGGCGCGTACGCATATTGGAGGGGGCTTCAAAAGATGGCTTTGTTGAAATGGGATATGCTTGTTTACAACGGCTTAAAGAAGCGGGGCAACGTTTTGGTAGTTTGGAAATCAGTTTGCATGCTATGAAAACGGCGGGTGCCGTACTTATCATTTATAATCCGTTTGACGATGATATCGATTATGAACGAATCTGGGCAAAAAGTGACTTACAGGCCTTGGGAGCGTTTATCAATACAATTCTCTTAATGGCGACCGAATACGGTTTAGGTTCTTTGTGGATTAATGATATTTACTTTATTCAGGAAGAAGCGAAAGCATGGCTTAATTTAAGTCATGAAATTGCAGCGGTTGTAACGATTGGCGTGCCGGCTGAGCATCCATTTGCGAGACCGCGTAAATCCGTGGCGGAAATTGTAGATTAAGAGTATATAGTTATATTGTGTAATGTAAAGGAGACTATCAATGAGTGAATTACCTAATTGCCCAAAATGCGGCGAATCGTATACCTATGAGGATGGCCATCTTTATGTATGTCCTATGTGTGCTCACGAATGGTCGGCCGCCGATGCTGAAACCGCCGAAGGTGGTTTAGTTGTGCGTGATGCCAACGGCAATCTCTTGCAGGACGGCGATTCCGTAACTATTATTAAAGACCTTAAAGTAAAAGGGGCTTCCGTATTAAAACAGGGGACCCGTGTTAAAAATATTCGCCTCGTTGACGGCGATCACAACATCGATTGTAAAATCGACGGCTTCGGCGCCATGGCTTTGAAGTCGGAGTTTGTGAAAAAACTGTAAGCGAATTCGGTTTAAAAGCGGAAGTGATTTCGAAGCAAAATTGATTTCGGTGTGTAAAGACGATTGACGCCGATTAAAGAGAATATTGATTGCACTAAAAAGGACAGGTTCGTCGTGAACCTGTCCTTTTGCTATAAGCCCTAAGGCTTATGGAATTATATGTTTATTATAAGCTGAACGTTTTGATTTCAGTTTCGTTAATGGAAGCTACGATATCATCAGCTAATTTTGCAAATAATTTTAATTGATCTTGATGTAAAGCGCCACGAATATCGAGTGGCGTACCAACAATTTCCATGTCCTTGATTTCATTGGTGAAGTATTCCACCATGCGTTTCATAGCGGCGGAAGCCCAAGAATGGTTGCCTACAATGGACACCTTATGGTTATGGAAGTTGAGCGCTTTCAATTCATATAAAAGGTTTTCCATGGTAAGATATAAGGCTAAGTTATAAGTAGGAGCCATACAAACAAGATGGCTATATTTCCAAGCATCCGCGATGATATAAGACGGATTGGTCTTCGATACGTCGTAGATTTTAATATCCGTAATGCCGCGGAAGGATAACAAGCGAGCTAATTGCTGTGCCATATCGGCAGTGTTGCCGTACATGGACCCGAAAGCGATAACTACGCCTTTCTTTTCGGCGGAGTAGGTGCTCCAATGCATGTATTTTTCAATCATGTACTGGATGCTTTCCGGTGTACGCCAGATTGGACCGTGAAGCGGTGCAATCATTTTAATGCCCAACGGAAGGACTTTTTTGATGGCATTTTGTACCTGAACGCCGTATTTACCAACGATATTGGTGTAGTAACGACGAGCTTCGTCTTCGTAAACGCGTTCGAAATCGAGCTGATCGGCGAAGATGTTGCCGTTGATGGTACCGAAGGTACCGAACGCATCGGCGGAGAAGAGGATGCCGTTGCTGGATTCAAACGTACAAGTTACTTCAGGCCAGTGAACCATCGGCATGGTATAGGAATGTAAGGTGTGTTTACCTAAGCAAATGCTGTCGCCCTCTTTAACTTCATAATAGTTTTCAGGGTGTGGACGGCCGTAGAATTGTTCGAACAAGCGGAATGTAGTGCGGTTACCTACGAGTTTAACATTCGGATAACGTTCAATGAGCTCAACCAAGGTAGAGCAGTGATCCGGTTCCATATGGTTAACGACTACATAATCGAGCTCGCGACCACGTAATAAAAATTCCACATTGTCAAAAAATTCCTGACGAATGCTGTCATCAACGGAGTCTACGATACAAGTTTTTTCATCATCGATAAAATATGAGTTATAGCTTACGCCCAACGGAATGGGAAATAAATTTTCAAAGCGTTCCGTATCCCAGTCGTTGCTGCCTATCCAATAGATATTATCTGTTAATTTCTGTGCGCATTGCATGTGCTTACATCCTTTCACTTAAGAATAACAAGAGCTGGTTATGTCTCTAAACTTATTCACCATCTTTTATGATACAAGAAATCAGGTAGATATGCAACTTATACCGATGAAAAAAACGACATTTGTCATGCCGTTTTTTTCTTTTTGTATGCATTTTTTGAAATAATAGGTTGTGTGAAACAGCTTATTTGCAAAACTAATAAATTAGCCGGTTAAACCGGTCAGTTAAACCGGCTAACTAAATCAATCAGTTACATCAGTCGTAAATATGAGTATTATTTGAAGTATGCTACGCCGGAAGCAAATACAGGCATACCCTGTTTGCCCGGTACGTTTTTGGAAATGCCGTGGCCCGTACGTTCAATGTGGCCCATTTTACCGAATACGCGGCCGTCAGGGCTGAAGAGACCTTCGATGGCGGCAACGGATTGGTTTGGATTGTAGCGGGCGTCGTAAGAGGCGATGCCGTCTAAATCAACATACTGCGTAGCAATTTGGCCTTTGCGGTTGAATTCAACGACTTGGGCCGGGGACGCAATGAAGCGACCTTCGCCGTGAGAAATCGGAATTGTGTAGATTTCTCCGGCTTTGCAGAGGCTCATCCAAGGTGATTTCGTGGAAATTACTTTGGTGCGAACCATACCGGAAAGGTGACGGCCAATAGTGTTGTACGTCAAAGTAGGGCTGTCTGCCGTCATAGGGGCGATTTCGCCATATGGCAAGAGGCCTAATTTAATCAACGCTTGGAAACCGTTACAAATGCCGAGAGCCAGACCGTCGCGGTTGTGCAATAAATTGTGTAAGGATTCGCTGAGGTACGGATTGCGGAACAAGGTAGCCATGAACTTACCGGAACCGTCCGGTTCGTCACCGGCACTGAAACCACCCGGGAAGAAGACAATTTGAGCTTCGTCCAATTTGCGTTTCATTTCCTGAATGGATTCTTCCAATTCCGCTACGGTGCGGTTGCGGATAATAACGATGTCCGCTTCACCGCCGGCCCGTTCAAAGGCTAGGGCCGAATCGTACTCACAGTTCGTACCCGGGAATACCGGAATAACGACACGCGGTTTGGCAATAGCAGGCGCCTGACGCGGTTTCGCTTTTTGATCGTGAATATAAGCAACGGCTTCGCCTTGACCGGATTTTGCCGTCAATGGGAAGATCGGTGCCAACGTGCTTTCATAGGCTGCTTCGAGGTCGGCTAAGGTAAGTTCCGTGCCGGCCACTTTAATGGCAGGTTCTTTAGTGAGGGTACCGAGTACTGTTACATACTCTTCCTTAGCCCATGCAGCAGCTGTAGCTTCGTCGGTTTCGATAATCCAAGAACCGCTGTGCGGAGCGAATAACAAGTCTTTTACGTCATCGTTAAGTTCTACGCCGATGCGGTCGCCAAGAGCCATTTTAGTGATGGCGGCAGCAATACCGCCTGCTTCTACTACATAAGCAGCTGCCACTTTGCCGGCACGCGCTTCTTTCGTGATGCGGTCGGCTTGAGCTTTGAATACATCAAAGTCAGGCGTGTCGTCCTCTTTGCGTGGGAAGTCCACATGTAATACTTTGTGACCGGCTTCTTTGAAGTGCGGTGTCAAAATATTATCTACATGAGCCGTTGTAACGGCAAAGGCTACGAGGGTAGGCGGTACGGTTAAGTCCATAAAAGTACCGGACATGGAGTCTTTACCGCCGATGGCGCCGATGCCCAATTCTTTTTGAGCTTTATAAGCACCGAGTAAAGCGGCTACCGGTTTACCCCAAGCTGTTTCATCCTGATTTAAACGTTCGAAATACTCTTGTAAGGTTAAGTACGCCGTACTGCGGTCACCGCCGAGGGCTACGATTTTGGCAACGGCCAACAGAATAGCCTGCTGCGCACCGTGGAACGGACTCCATTCGGATAAGAACGGATCGAAACCGTGGGTCATGAGGCTGGCTGTCGTTGTTTCAGCATGAAGTACCGGCAATTTAGCGGCCATACCTTGTACCGGGGTTTTCTGATAGAGACCGCTGAACGGCATGAGAACGGTACCGGCACCGATGGTGCTGTCGAAACGTTCGCCCAGACCTTGCTGGGACGTTACGGCTAAGTCTTTCATGGTGTCGAGCCAATGGGCTTTAAGATCCGTTACGGCCGGTGTGTTGTAATAGCCGGCAACCGGAGAAGCCACATGGGCTTTTTGATGCTGTTCAGCACCGTTAGTATATAAGAAATCGCGGGAGATGTCGACAATGTTCACGCCCTGCCAAGTCATAGTGAGGCGGTTGCTGTCGGTTACATCCGCTACGATGGTAGCTTCGAGGTTTTCTTCGTCGCAGTATTTCTGGAAAGCGTCCCAGTCTTTTTTGGCAATGACGCAAGCCATACGTTCCTGTGATTCGGAAATGGCAAGTTCCGTGCCATCCAGGCCTTCGTATTTCTTAGGCACAGTATCGAGGTTGATTAAAAGACCGTCAGTTAATTCACCGATGGCTACAGATACACCGCCGGCACCGAAGTCGTTACAACGTTTAATCAATGTGGTAACTTCCGGACGACGGAATAAACGCTGGATTTTACGTTCCGTAAGGGGATTACCTTTCTGTATTTCCGCACCGCAAGAAGCGAGGGAGGATAAATCGTGTTCTTTGGAGGAGCCGGTAGCACCGCCGCAGCCGTCACGACCGGTTTGACCGCCGAGCAGGACAACGATGTCACCCGGTACCGGTTCTTCACGACGTACGTTAGTGCGAGGGGCGGCCCCGATAACGGCGCCGATTTCCATGCGTTTAGCTACATAGCTCGGATGATAGTATTCACGAACTTCGCCGGTGGCAAGACCGATTTGGTTACCGTAAGAGCTGTAACCGCGAGCGGCGCCGGTCGTAATCTGTACCTGCGGTAATTTACCTTCCAAGGTTTCATCAAGCAGAGTAAGCGGATTGCCGGAACCGGTAACGCGCATAGCCTGATATACATAGGCTCGACCGCTCAACGGGTCGCGGATACAACCGCCGAGACAAGTGGCAGCACCGCCGTAAGGTTCGATTTCCGTCGGATGATTGTGCGTTTCGTTTTTGAATAATAAGAGCCATTCTTCGGTTTTACCGTTCACATCAACGGGTACAACGATGGTACAGGCATTGATTTCTTCGGATTCGTCGATTTCTTTGAGACCGCCTTGCGCACGCAACTCTTTAACGGCTAAGGTGGCCATATCCATCAAGGTGCGGGCTTTTTTACGGCTCGTGTAGAGAACCCCGCGACCGGCCATGTATTCGTCCAAAGCGGCGCGAATCGGTGCTGTTGCCGGGGTGTCATCAATGGTAATATTTGTAAGTTCCGTCATAAACGTGGTGTGACGGCAGTGGTCGGACCAATAGGTGTCGAGCACGCGAATTTCCGTAATGGTCGGATTACGTTTTTCCGTATTGGCGAAGTAATCTTGGATGAGTGCCAAGTCGGCATCGCTCATGGCCAGGCCCAATTCCTGACGAAGTGCTTTTAAAGCCGTTTCATCGGCGGTGATAAAGTTTTCAAGACTTTCAACCGGCTTTGGCGGCTGCACATCGAGGGCTAAAGATGTTGGGAGTTCGAGCGATGCTTCGCGGGAATCGACGGGATTAATATAATAATGTTTTATACGTGCCAAATCATCAGCGCTGAGATCGCCTTCCAAGGCAAACACGCGAGCCGTGCGCACGGTGGCACCCGATTTGAGAGTTAACATGGCAAGACACTGTTCGGCCGAATCGGCTCGTTGGTCATATTGCCCCGGCACGTATTCGGTGGCAATAATATGTGTATTTTCGGTTTGTGGGAGGGTGTCAAAAAGCTCATCTACCGGTGGTTCGGAGAAAATAAGCTGTTTGGCCTTGGCTAAATCTTCGTCAGATACGCCTTCAATGTCATAGCGTTCGTAAATAGTGACAGCTTTGACAGGAATATTCAGTTCCGTACGAATAGTTTGATACATGGAAGTAGCTTCGTGAGCAAAGCCTTCGCGTTTGCGGACGAAAATGCGATGAATTGACATAATAAGCCTCCTCTTAACATTGTCATTGGTGTACTGGCTATTGTGCAGTTGTTTAATTATAGATATAATATACCTATATTGACAATTCTAGTATATACGGTTTAGACTTATTAGTAAAGAAAAAATTGATTAGGAGGAGTTAGCAATTTCTTTCTTGTAATTATATTGACTTATTAATAGATGAGCGATTAACAAGTATGTTAAAAATACTGTTATATAGTTTTGAAATTACTATTACACGTTACGTGGTTATGGTATTATAATAATAGTTAAGACTTATTAATAAGGTATTAATTGTAAGAGACTAAGCAGTTTGAACAATAAGTTGGGGTTTGAGTGATAGTTGTTGCTGTAAAGGAGAGAAGATTACAATGAGTATTTCTACTGATTTATATCGTACTTTTTTAGGGGTGGGCTTACACCTGTCTTTTTCAAAAGCAGCGAAAGAGATAGGTGTATCGCAATCGGCCATCAGCCAAAGTATTAAGCAATTGGAAAAAGAGCTCAATATGGTGCTGTTCGAACGTACGACCAAATCGGTTTCGTTTACGCCGGAAGGTAAGGAATTGTTTGACACAGTGGCGAAAGCATTTTCCATTCTTGATAATGGCGTGACTCAATTACAGGATCGGTTAACTCATGAACAGGAAAGCGTTAAACTCGCTGCTACCGATACATTGTGTCGTCACTTCTTGTTGCCGTATTTTAAGATATGGCAGGAACAGGAACAGGAGACAGGTCTTCAGATTACGAACCGTCCATCCCCTGATTGCGTGACTATGGTGGAAAACCGTGAAGTACAGCTCGCTATTGTCAACACGTATGAAGGCTTGGAATCTAATCCGCAACTGGAAGTTATTGAGCTGCAAACGATGCAGGACATCTTCGTAGGCGGCCCGTTTTATAAAGGCATGGGCACAGTTGATGTGAATCGTCTCTTACAGGAGCCGTTATTACTGTTGACGCAGGGCGCCGCCAGCCGTGTTTTTTTTGACAAACTAACTAATAAAGCATTCAAAAAACCATCCTTCGAGCTCGGCAGCCTTGACGTGCTGATGGATTTAGTAGAAATTAACATGGGCATATCGCTCGTATCGGATTTTTTGGTAAAACAGAAAATCAAAGAAGGCCGTGTGGTGGAAATTAAAACGGACATCGTAGTACCGCCGCGCAAGATTGCTTTGGTTCGTTCTCGTTTGTTGCCGATATCCCAAGGAGCCGCCAAATTTATTGACCTTCTGCTTAAGAAGTGATATTGTAGAATAATCAAGAAGAATAATTAAGGAGACTTTCGCATGGAATTATTAAAACAACGCATTATGGAGGAAGGCATTGTTCTGAACAATCGCGTCCTAAAAGTTGACAGCTTTTTGAATCATCAAATCGATCCAAAATTGTTTGTCGCTATGGGTAAGGAAATTGCGGCGCGCTTCAAAGATAAGGGCATTCAACGTATTGTGACCATCGAAGCTTCCGGGATTGCCGTAGCCTTGCCGGTGGCGATTGAAATGGATGTGCCATTGGTATTTGCGCGTAAGAAAAAATCGATTCTTATGACAGATGACGTATATCATTCTGTTGTATATTCCTATACTAAAGAGGAAAATTATGATGTAACTATCTCCAAACGATTCTTGCCGGAAGGTGAAAAAGTGTTGATTATCGACGACTTTTTGGCCAGCGGTGAAGCAGCTATGGGGCTTTGCAAGTTAGTGGAAAGCGCCGGGGATACGGTAGAAGGTATTGCTATTGTTATTGAGAAATCCTTCCAACCGGGCCGTGAACGCTTAGAGCGGGCAGGCTACGATGTACAGTCTTTAGTACGCATTAAGGCGTTTGAAAACGACCGTTGTGTATTTATTGAAGAATAATATTTTATTAGTTAAGGGGTGTAAGTTATGAACAGTAAAGCGGAAAAATTTGATCAGTTTTTGGCGGAACAAAACAAAACATAACATAACATAACCGGTTGGTTTGTTAAAGAAGAACATCAAGATGATGCCAATTCTGTAGTATATCGCGGTCATTTCGATGTAGCCGCACAACAATTGCCGTTGTTTGTGGTGCTCGATGATACGGTGTTCAATTTGATGCGCTTAATCGTGACTACCGGTGCGGTACCTGAAGATCGTCGTCAGGCGGTTGGCAGATACTTAAACGAATTAAACGGTCAGTTCAAAATTTTCAAATATTATTTAGGTGCCGAAGACCATGTGATTTATATGGATATCAGTGTTCCGTCTGCTGAAAATAACTTCAATCCTGAATTGTTGGTTCGTCTTTTGGCTGAAGTATTGGAACCGCATTTGGAAGAATTCTATCCTACTATTTTAGGTAAAGTTTTGGGGACCGAAACCGATCCTGCCGAAAAAGTAAACTAAGAGGTGCATTGTGGCAAACGCTAAGAATGAGAAAAGTGCAGTTTTTGAAAAGTTTTTGATTTCAGAAGATATTACCTGCTTCGACAAACGTAACATTGAAGATGAAGAAGATACGGTTGTATATCGTTCCTACATGCAAACTGATATGGGCGATATGCCTATCTTTGTGTTGCTCGATGCGACGATTTACAGCGTTATTCGCGTTGTGGTAGGTGCCAATGTGGTGACTTCCGAGAATTATCAGGCTATTACCGATTTTATTAATCGTGAAAACAGCATCTACAAAAACTTCAAATATTATGTTGAACAAGATGACAACAGTGTGTATTTAGACTGCATTTATATCAGTTCCAATACGGCGTTTGAGCCTGAGCTCTTATATGTGTTAATGAATCAAATCGTTCAATATATGCCTAAGGCTGTGCCGGCTTTGAAAGAAGCCATGGGAATCGAACAATTGCCGGATCCTTTTGCGCAACATGCCCATGAACATTAATAATCAAGGTGTTTTCTTATGTAAATAAGGGAACATCTTTTTTTTATAAAAATATCGATATTAATGTTCGGATAGTATCGAACGTTAAGAAAAGAATGATCTTTATATATTCGGATATTGTGTTGACTAATAAGAGGGCTTTTGTTAGAATTTAGATAGAAAGACTAATTCTGACCGCAGGGTAGTTTTTATTCTACAGCTAGGAGGTATACACATGAAAGTTGGCATCGTAATGGGTAGTGACTCTGATTTGGGAATTATGAAAAAAGCCGCCGACGTATTAAAGGAATTCGGCATTGACTATGAAATGGTTATTGCATCCGCTCATCGTACGCCGGAAGAAGTTAAGAAATTTGTAACACGTTTGGAAGCAGAAGGGGCTATCGCGTTTATCGCAGGCGCCGGCGCTGCCGCTCACTTACCGGGTGTAATCGCCAGTTTCACCGTATTGCCGGTAATCGGCGTACCGCTTAATGCGACTGCATTAAAAGGCATTGATGCTTTATTGGCCATCGTTCAGATGCCATCGGGCATGCCGGTAGCCACTATGGCCGTAGACGGCGCTAAAAATGCGGCTTTATTTGCCGTTCAAATCGGTGCCGCACAAAACGCTAAATTGAAAGAACAATACAAGACATATCGTGACGACATGGCAAAAGTTGTTATTGCCAAAAACGAAAAACTACAAGCGGAATTAAATACAAAAAGATTCGATTTTTAACACCTTGAGATATAATTTGATTAAAAATTTAGAGTAAAGTTTAATTTTAGTATGATTTTTACAATAAGTCTGAGAAAACACAGGAGGCTATATTATGAAAATGTTATATGAAGGTAAAGCTAAACAAGTATTTGAAACTGAAAATGCTAACGAATATTTAGTACATTACAAAGATGATGCTACCGCTTTTAATGGTGAGAAAAAAGGCACTATCCATGACAAAGGTGTTTTGAACAACAAAATTTCCTCTTTCTTCTTTGAATTGTTGACTAAAGAAGGCGTGCCTAACCATTTCGCTAAACGTCTTAACGATCGCGACCAATTAGTTAAGAAATTACAGATTTTACCATTGGAAGTTATTGTTCGTAACATCGTAGCCGGTTCCTTGTCCAAACGTCTCGGCATCGAAGAAGGTACGCCTTGCAAACGCCCTATCTTGGAATTCTGCTACAAAAACGATGATTTAGGCGACCCATTTGTTAACGAAGACCAAATCCTTGCTTTGGATTGGGCTACGGAAGAACAGATTGCTTTAATCCGTAAATATGCTATGAAAGTTAACGAAGTTCTTAAAAAATTCTTAGCTGACAAAAAAGTAACCTTGGTTGACTTTAAACTGGAATTCGGCGTTCATAACGGTGAAGTATTGTTAGGCGACGAAATTTCCCCTGATACTTGCCGTTTCTGGGATAGCGAAACTAACGAAAAACTCGACAAAGACCGTTTCCGTCGCGATCTCGGCAATGTAGAAGATGCTTACAAAGAAATGTTATTCCGCCTTACCGGCGAACGCGCTTAATAGGAGAGAGCAATGCATTACGACTCTGTATTTGACAAGTGGCATGAAGAGTGTGGAGTATTCGGTATTTACGACCGTCATTTGAATATAGGTAATTTTACCTACTGGGGCCTATTTGCGCTCCAACATCGCGGCCAGGAAAGTGCCGGTATCGCCATCAGTAATGGCAAAGATATTGAAGTAACTAAGGGCATGGGCTTGTTGACGGAAGCGATTAAAACGTTACCGGATGTAGAAGGCGGCTTCATTTCTTCCGGTCACGTTCGTTATTCTACGACGGGCTCCAATAACCCTAAAAATATTCAGCCTTTGGTGATTCATTATCAGGGCGGTGACATGGCCGTAGCGCATAACGGCAACCTTACCAATGCGTTGGCTCTTCGCCGTGAGTTGGAAGATAACGGATCTATTTTCCAGACTACGATGGATTCGGAAGTTATCGTAAACTTGATTGCCCGCTCTAAAGCAGCCAATACGGAAGACCGTATTATTGAAGCGGTGCGTCGTATTGAAGGGGCTTTTTCCCTCGTTATCAGCACGAACGACAAATTAATCGGCGTCCGTGATGCCAACGGGTTCCGTCCGCTTTGTCTCGGCAAAACCGAACACGGCTATGTGCTTTCATCTGAAACCTGTGCCTTGGATGCGATTAAAGCGGAATTTATCCGTCACATCGAGCCGGGTGAAATGGTTATCATCGATGATAACGGTGTGCGCAGTCGCTTGTTTGTAGAATCGGGAAAAGAAATTAATAAAGCACTTTGTGTGTTTGAATATATTTATTTTGCTCGTTCCGACAGTGAAATTGACGGCCAGAGTGTGTATCAGGCCCGCCTTAACATGGGCCGTGAACTTGCTCGTGAAACCAAATATGATGCGGATCTTGTCATGTCCATTCCGGATTCCGGTACGACGGCCGCTTTAGGTTATGCTCGTGAATCGGGGATTCCGTTCGGCGAAGGTCTTATTAAGAACCGCTATATGGGTCGTACCTTCATTAAACCTGACCAGGCACAGCGTGAATTGGCGGTGCGCATGAAACTCAATGCGGTAGCCGATGTGGTTAAAGGTAAACGTATCGTCTTAATCGACGACTCCATTGTACGCGGTACTACCAGCGGCATCATTGTGCGCATGCTCAAAGAAGCGGGCGCCAAAGAAGTATACATGTGCGTCAGCTCGCCGGCTATTGAATATCCTTGCCATTACGGTATTGATACGTCGGTCCGTAAAGAGTTGATTGCAGCGACACATACGATTGAAGAAATCAGAGATTATATTAAAGCGGATAAACTTCACTATTTAAGCCGTGAAGGCTTGTGCCGTGCAGTCAGCGGTGTTCCGGAAGCGGAACTGTGCTTTGCCTGCTTCGACGGTGATTATGCAGTAAGTGTTCCTATGGACGAAGATGAGGGAGGCAAATATGTGCTCGAATAAAGGCGGAATTACCTACCGCGATGCCGGTGTTGATATTGATGCCGGCAATAAAGCGGTCGAACTTATGAAAGCGGCGGTAAGACGTACGTATACACCGGGCGTTGTCGGTGATATCGGCGGTTTTGGCGGTTTATTCTCGTTGGCCGGTTTTGATATGAAAGAGCCTATGCTCGTATCCGGCACCGACGGTGTAGGGACTAAATTACGCCTTGCCATTATGATGGACAAACATGACACCATCGGCCAGGACTGTGTAGCCATGAGTGTCAATGATATTTTGGTACAAGGGGCTACACCGCTCTTTTTCTTGGATTACATTGCGGTGGGCAAATTAATTCCTGAACAAGTGGCAACTATCGTGCGTGGCGTTGCGGAAGCTTGTGAAGAATCCGGTTGTGCTTTGCTCGGCGGTGAAACGGCTGAAATGGCCGGTTTCTATGGCGACGGTGACTATGATGTGGCCGGTTTTGCCATGGGCATCGTGGATAAACCGCGTCTTTTGACCGGTGAAAACATTAAAGCCGGTGACGTACTCTTAGGCTTACCTTCCAGCGGTGTACATTCCAACGGTTTCTCCTTAGTTCGTAAGATTGTATTCGATCATAAAAATATGTCCTTGCAGGATGAAATTCCTGAATTCGGTAAAACCTTGGGCGAAGAACTTTTGACGCCGACTCGTTTATATCCGAAAGCTGTATTGCCATCCATTCGCAAAGGTCTCTTAAAAGGCATGGTTCACGTTACGGGTGGCGGTTTCTACGATAATATTCCGCGCATCTTGCCGGAAGGCACAACGGCCCGCGTGAATGCCGATGCATGGCCTAAATTACCTGTATTTGCCAAATTGCAGGAATGGGGCAATGTAGATATTAAAGAAATGTACCGTACCTTCAACATGGGTATTGGCATGATTTTAGTCGTTGACCCTGAAAATTTAGCCGCTGTAAAAGCGCAGCTTGCTAAACAAAACGAAGCTGTTTATGAAATCGGTCGCATTGAAGAAGCAGGTGCGGAACGTGTAATTATGGAAGGTCGTGAATTCATTGGCTAAGCGAATTGCCGTATTTGCCAGTGGTCGCGGATCCAATGCTGCCGCTTTATATGAAGCGATTAAGCAAGGTGAAATCAACGCAGAGGTTGTGGTCGTACTTAGCGACCACGCCGATGCGCCGGTGTTGGCTCGTGCCAAAGAATGGGGGGTACCAAACGTCGTAGTAGAGCGCAAAGGCTTTGATTCCAAAGCGTCTTTTGAAAAAGCCATGCTTGACGCTATTGCACCATATGAGCCGGAAGCCATCGTGTTGGCAGGTTACATGCGTCTATTAGGACCAACGTTCATTAAACCGTACGAGTACAAAATTTTAAACATTCACCCGGCTTTATTGCCGTCGTTCCCGGGCCTTCATGCGCAGGGACAGGCCGTAGCGGCAGGGGTGAAAGTGAGCGGCTGTACCGTTCATTTTGTAGATACGGGGATGGATTCCGGTCCCATTATTATGCAAGCCGTGGTGCCTGTCTATGCCGATGATACGGAAGATACTTTGGCGGCCCGCATTTTACCGGAAGAACATAAAACGTATAAAAAAGCACTGGCCCTCTTCTGTGAGGACAAATTATCGATTAAGAATCATATTGTACACATTGAGGACTAGCCCTTGGGCGGTCCTTTTGTGGCCATTTGTGCAATTTTGTTGGCTTAGGTCTGTTGTAGGAGGTCTTGTATGATTAAAAATGCACTCATCAGTGTATCCGATAAAACCGGCATTGTAGATTTTGCCAAATCCTTGGCGGAATTAGGTGTCACCATTTATTCCACAGGCGGTACTTTCCGTGCCATCGCTGATGCAGGCGTTACGGTGCATCAAGTGGATGAATTGACTAAATTCCCTGAAATGATGGATGGTCGTGTGAAAACGTTGCATCCTATGGTGCATGGCGGTATTTTGGCGGTACGCGACAATGAAGAACATGTAAAAGCTATGGAAGAACATGGTATTCAACCGATTGATTTGGTGGTTGTTAACTTGTACCCGTTCCGTGAAACCATTGCCAAACCGAATGTGGCCCTTGAAGAAGCCATTGAAAATATTGATATCGGCGGTCCTACCATGGTTCGTTCCGCTGCTAAAAATAATGCCTTCGTAGGCATCGTAGTAAATCCGGAACGTTATGACGAAGTCATTGCTCGCCTCAAAGCTGACGGCGACTTGGGTCGTGATTTCCGCTTTGCCTTGGCCAAAGAAGCGTTTGCTCATACAGCGGCTTACGATACGGCCATTGCCAACTATTTCAGCGAACAGCTCGGTCAGACACCGTTCCCACCGGAATACTTACAGGCTTATGAAAAAGTTACCGACCTTCGCTACGGTGAAAACCCGCATCAAAAAGCGGCTTTTTACAAAGAAATCGGCGAAGTGTCCGGTATGGGGGCCATGAAACAGCTTCACGGCAAAGAGTTATCCTACAATAATATCGTTGATATGGAAGCGGCTTGGAATATGGTTTGGGAATTTGAAGAACCGGCTGCTTGTATCATTAAACATACTAATCCTTGCGGCGCTGCCATTGGTAAGGATTTGCACGAAGCTTACGTCAAAGCATACGAAGCGGATTCCGTATCGGCTTTCGGCGGTATCGTAGCCTTAAATCGCGAAGTGGATGAAGCAACGGCTACGGAAATGAGCAAACTTTTCTTGGAAGTTATTATGGCGCCTAAATTCTCGGCGAAAGCCCTCAGCATTTTGACGGCGAAGAAAAATATTCGCCTCGTTGAATTGGCTCAGCCGAAAGCGGACCAAGTAGTAGTGAAAAAAGTATCCGGCGGTTTATTGGTACAGACAGAAGATGATTTGAAAGAAGATGAAGCATCTTACACAGTAGTAACGAAAGTTCAACCGACCGAAGCGCAGTGGGAAGAACTTCGCTTTGCCTGGAAGATGGTAAAACATGTAAAATCCAATGCTATTTTAATTGCTAAAGATAAGCAGACCTTAGGCGTTGGCGCCGGTCAGATGAACCGTGTGGGCGCCGCTAAAATTGCCCTCAAAGAAGCAGGCGATAAAGTGAAGGGCGCAGTCCTCGCATCGGATGCATTCTTCCCATTCGGCGATACCGTAGCGACGGCAGCAGAACACGGCATTACAGCCATTATCCAACCGGGCGGATCGATTCGTGATGAAGAATCCATTGCTAAAGCCGATGAAGCGGGCATTGCCATGGTATTCACTCATGTTCGTCATTTTAAACATTAATGAGGAGGCTTTATGAAAGTTTGTGTAATTGGTGGCGGCGGTCGTGAGCACACCTTAGCGTGGAAATTGGCTCAAAGTGATTCGGTTGAAAAAGTATATGCCATTCCGGGCAGTAAAGCCATGGAAGATGTGGCAGAGTGCATAGCTATTGATTGGCAGGACTTTGGTGCCGTAACTGAGTTTTTGACAAAAGAAAATATCGACTTGATGGCAATTGGACCGGAAGCACCGCTCGTAGCAGGCCTCGCCGATGCGGTGCGTGAAGCGGGCATTGCCGTATTCGGTCCTTCAAAAGCAGCGGCTCAATTGGAAGGGTCCAAGGTATTTGCCAAAGACTTGATGAAAAAATACAACATTCCTACAGCAGCTTACGGTGTTTTTGATGATGTGGCAAAAGCAGAAGCTTTCATCGATGAAACCGGTGCGCCTATCGTTATTAAAGCGGACGGCCTCGCTGCCGGTAAAGGCGTTGTTGTAGCCATGACCGTAGAGGAAGCGAAAGCTGCCGTAGTGGACATGCTTTCCGCTAATCGCTTCGGCGATGCCGGTCATACGGTAGTTATTGAAGAATTTATGAGCGGCGAAGAAGCGTCTTTATTGGCTTTCGTAGATGGTACCACGGTAGTGCCGATGATTGCTTCGCAAGATCATAAACGTATTTTTGACGGTGACAAAGGCCCGAATACGGGTGGCATGGGGACCTATGCACCGGCTCCGGTAATGACGGACGCATTGCTTAAAGAAGCGTACGATAAGGTGTTGGTACCTATGGTGGCAGCGATGAAAAAAGAAGGCATGCCCTATGTAGGCTGCTTATATGCAGGCCTTATGATTACCCCGCAAGGCCCTAAAGTAGTAGAATTTAATGCCCGTTTCGGCGATCCGGAAACACAGGTTGTTTTGCCTTTATTGGATGGCGATTTAGGCGAGATTATGATGGCTTGTGCTAAAGGGACTTTAACCGAAGATATGGTGGCATGGAAAAAAGGTAGCGCAGCTTGCGTTATTTTGGCCTCTGCCGGTTATCCGGAAACATCCCACAAAGATGATGTAATTGACGGCGACTTGAGCTTTACTGATAATACCTTAATATTCCATTCGGGAACCGCTTATAAAGATGGCCATTTTGTGACTGCCGGTGGTCGTGTGCTCGGTATTGTAGGTCTTGGTGCCGATTTGCAGGTAGCTTTGGATGTAGCGTACGAAAGAGTAGCCAAAGTAGGCTTTGAAGGGCGTCAGTATCGCAAAGACATTGGTCAAAAAGCATTTGCTCATTTGAGATAAAATTCATCAATTTGTGAAGTTTCAAATCAACTTATTTACGCCTATTGAAAAATAGGTGTATAATAATAACACAATTTATCTATTTTGAGTAGTATATGATAGGCTAATGAAGCGGGGCGTGATAGTATGGCGTTATACAAAAATCTTAAACGAGTTCGGACGAGGACCGGCAAAAGCCAGTTGGAAGTAGCACATAGTGTAGGGATTAGCAATGCAGCCCTTTCCAACTATGAAACCGGTTATCGCGAGCCCGATTTAGAAACGTTGAAGCAATTAGCCGTATATTATGGTGTATCCTTAGATGAATTGGCTGAGGTTAAGCCTAGTGCACCTCTGGTTTACGACTTATGGGCTGTTATTAAAAACAAGGAAATAGCTTTTAATGGCAAACGATACGCCTTGAAGCCGTCACAGCGTCAACAACTGCGCAAGCAGTTGGCCGCTTTTTTTGAAAAATACGACCCGGTAGTCGATAAAGTCGAGAAATAAGGTGCCCCATAAGGTAATCGAATTGATATGAATGACTATAGTAGTTGTAGCTATATTTAGCCTATTCATAATACAGTAATGAATACATCGAATTGATTTTTAGTTGTGAGTAATGGTATGTATGCATTAAAATAGACGAAGTACTAAAAAGGAGTTCGGTCTCAATGTTCTACGTTGAGATCAGCTCCTTTTTGGCTTTTGATAGACTATAGGCCATGGTCTGTAGATTGATATTATTGATTTATGGATATGTTTGATATAAAAATCGGCGTTTTGGCACGTGGTTAAATTATATTGAAAAAAGTGATTGTAAAATAAAAATGGCAGTACCTATTACGATAAAATAATAGGTACTGCCATGATGTTTAATTAGCGACTGATTTATGCTGGGCTGTTTTTACAGTGTAATCGTCGAACCGGGTTCAACTACGAGGCCTTTTTGATTGTGCTTAGCTTTTAGTTCTGCCACAAAGGCATCCGGCTCTTCGTCGATAACCGGCCAAGTTTTGTAGTGAATCGGAATGGTTACGTCTGCTTTGATGAGGGACGCTGCGAGTAGCGCATCTTCCGGTCCCATGGTAAAGTTATCGCCAATTGGTAATAATGCGTAATCCAATTGACCAAAGCGATTTAAGTACTGCATATCGCTGAAGAAAGCCGTATCGCCGGCAAAGTAGAGTGTTTTATCGTAGAAAGTAACGATAACGCCTGCTGCATGACCGCCCGGAATACCGGCACCGTGGAAGGCAGGGGTAAGGCGGATGGAACCGAATTCAAAGTCGTGTTTGCCGCCCAAATGCATGGCGTGAGCTTTAAGACCGGCCTCTTCGGCTTTGTGCGCCACTTCGGCGGTAGATATTACGAGGGCATCATTGGCTTTGCCAATAAGGTCCGCATCGCCGTAATGGTCGCCGTGGCCGTGGCTGATAAAAATATATTGGCATTTAATATCTTCCGGTTTGGCTTTTTCCCAAGTATTGCCGTTGAAGAACGGATCAAATACGATAGATATTTCGCCGTTGGATAACATAAAGGTAGAATGACCGTAATACGTTAATTTGACTTCCATAAAAGACGCCTCCTTGTGATTTAAATATTAGACTACTGTTATAATTAATGATACCATAGAAATAGATTGAATTACATAAATTTTACATATTTCATACTATATGGATTTTACATATTGTAAGCTGTTGGAAATAATAGAGGATAGATTATGGAATTGACACATTTTGATGAAGCCGGTAATGCTCGCATGGTAGATGTGAGTGAAAAGGCGGTGACGGCCCGAACGGCGGTGGCGGAAGGCTATATTTCGGTTAATGCGGAAATTTATGAGCGCATTAAGGCGGGGACTATGAAAAAAGGCGATGTTTTGGCGGTGGCTCAACTGGCGGCGATTATGGGCGCCAAGAAAACATCGGATTTAATCCCTTTGTGTCATCCTTTGATGCTCAGCAAGGTGGCTGTTATTTGTGAGCTTGATGAAAAACGCCGGGCCGTGCGCATTGAAGCTACGGTTAAAACATCAGGTCAAACCGGAGTCGAAATGGAAGCGTTAACCGCTGTACAAGTGGGGCTCCTTGCGGTATTCGATATGTGCAAAGCCATCGACAAGAGTATGGTTATGGGGCCTGTTTATTTAGTGGAAAAAGCGGGTGGCAAGAGCGGTCATTTTGTTAATAATAATCGACCGGCTAAGTAAATTTTAGAATGAAATATACTAAGTGGTGTTTTCAAAGATAAAGTACCCTATCCTCAATAAAGACTTGAACCATACTCCATAATTAGGTAAAATAAGATATTAGACTAAATAGATTCAATGACAGAAAAGAGTGTATTATGGAAATTGTATTGGTAGAACCGGAAATTCCCGGTAATACAGGAAATATTGCCCGCCTTTGCGCGGCCAATCACATGACCTTACATTTGGTAAAACCGTTGGGTTTTAAGTTGGAAGATAAATACTTAAAACGAGCCGGTCTCGATTATTGGGATCTGGTGGATGTACAGGTTCATGAAAACTTACAAGAAGTATATGATAAATATCCCGATCGTCGTTATTTCTATGCAACGACTAAAGCGAAACATACCTATGCCGAAGTAGAGTATCAAATCGGCGACATGTTGGTTTTCGGTAAAGAAACTAAAGGGTTACCGGAAGACTTGTTGGCGGCGAATTATGACCACACAATTCGCATCCCCATGATTGCGGAAGCCCGATCCTTGAATTTATCCAATTCGGTGGCGATTATCGCCTATGAAGCGATGCGCCAGTTGAATTTTCCGGATTTAAGAAACTTTGGTCATTTAACAATGAAAGGTGGAATTTAAAAAATGAATTACGATAAGGCTTACGAATTACAAAAAGCAATGCGTGAAAGTGAAGAATATAAAGCGTTGATGGATGCGCAAGCTGCTGTTGAAGGTGACAGCACTGCTAAAGGTTTAATTGAACAATTCTTGATGCAACAGATGCAATGGGAATACGCTAAAATGGCAGAAGCACCTGAAGCGGAAGAAATCGGTAAAAAATTGGAAGAATTAATGCCTATGATTCAAGCTAACTCCGGTGCTCAAGCGTATTTACAAGCTCATGTACGCTGGACTCAAGTTTCCAATGATATTTATCGTATTATCAGTGAACCTATTACAGAAGGAATGAAAATTCTTGAAAAAGATAAACAGTAATCTACAAGATCTTTATACTGATTTACAGCATTTGGTTGCACCCGGTTCACTGTGCTGCGATGAGCCTTTGTCAGCTCATACGACGTTTAAAATCGGCGGGCCTGCGGATATTTTCGTGACGCCGCAGACCATGTTACAGTTGAGCCAAGTATTGGCAGCTATTCATAAAGCGGGTGTACCGCTTACCGTGTTGGGCAGTGGTTCCAACGTATTGGTGCTGGATGGCGGCATTCGCGGTGTCGTTTTATCGTTAAGTGATATGCGTGAGACTATGGCAGCGATTGATGGGGTGTTAACCATCAGCGCCGGTTATATGTTAAAAGACGCGTCGGAGTTTGCCTATGCGGCCGGTCTTACGGGCTTGGAATTTGCCATCGGCATTCCGGGCACGCTCGGTGGTGCTGTATTCATGAATGCCGGCGCCTATGGTGGTGAAATGTGTCAGGTAGTAACCAAGGTACGTGCCGTTGATATGGCCGGTCAGGTAAGAGAATACAGCGCGGAAGAATTGGCGTTTGCTTACCGTCACAGTCGTTTTCATGAAAGTCATGAAATCATTGGCGAAGTAGATATTCGCTTAAAAGATGGCGATAAGGATGAAATCTTGGCCCTCATGGAAGATTTTACGCAACGCCGTGAGAGTAAGCAACCCCTTGAATATGCCAGTGCGGGATCTACGTTTAAACGGCCACCGGGATATTTTGCAGGGACGCTCATTGAGCAGACCGGTCTTAAGGGCCTCGCTGTGGGTGATGCGGAAGTGTCCCAAAAACACGCCGGTTTTGTTATTAATAAAGGACAGGCATCGGCTGAGGATGTGCTGAATTTAATTCACAGTGTCCAGGCCCGGGTTGCGGAAGCACATGGCGTTAATCTGGAGACGGAAGTGCGCATTATCGGTGAAAAGGCTCAAAAGTAAGAATATTTTGATTTTGTACGCGAAACGCCTCTTGAATCATTGAAGAGGAGTAAAAAATTTATATAAGCTTTTGCCCGAACGGGGTACTCTCTCTATCGAGAGTATTCTAAGTAGGGCAAAAATTATTATATCTAGAAATATTAAAATGTGGTTGACATCACTGATGTTAACCATGTATAATATTTCGGTAAGCATTTGAATCTTATTCCATTAGCCCCGGAAAGAGAGCAGGATGCTTTTTGGTAAAGTTAGTCGTTATGAGGAGGAATAAGCAGCATGAAAACCACATATATGGCCAATCCGAACACTATCGAACGGAAATGGTATGTTGTTGACGCTGAAGGTAAAACTTTAGGACGCCTTGCTGCCGAAGTAGCTAAAGTTCTTCGGGGCAAAAATAAACCAGCTTTCACACCACATGTTGACACCGGTGACCACGTTATCGTAATCAACGCTGAGAAAGTTCGTTTCACAGGTAAAAAATTAGAACAGAAAATGTATTTCCGTCATTCCGGTTATCCGGGCGGTTCCACATTCGTTACTCTTGGTAACATGTTGGCAAAACACCCTGAACGCGTTGTGGAAATGGCAGTTCGCGGGATGCTTCCTAAGAACAAATTAGGCGCTCAGATTTATCGCAAATTGAACGTTTATGCAGGTCCTGAACATCCACATGCAGCTCAGAAACCTGAAGTTTTGGAATTTGATATTCGGTAATTTCCGGGAGGAGGAACATACACATGGCAGTAGCTCAGTACTACGGTACAGGCCGTAGAAAATCTTCCGTTGCCAGAGTTCGTCTGGTACCGGGCACAGGTAAAATCACGATTAACAAACGTGAATTAAACGAATACTTCGGTCGTAAGACTTTGGAATTGATTGTAAAACAACCGCTTAACCTTACCGGTACGGTTGAACAATATGATGTAATCGCCAGCGTTGAAGGTGGCGGTCCATCCGGTCAAGCAGGTGCAATCCGTCACGGTATTTCCCGTGCGTTGCTCGGCGTTGACGAAGAACTTCGTCAGTCCCTCAAAAAAGCCGGTTTCTTGACTCGTGACCCACGTATGAAAGAACGTAAAAAATACGGTCTCAAAAAAGCTCGTAAAGCATCCCAGTTCTCGAAACGTTAATACTTGCTTTTTCAAAACCCCTACAGACTTTGAACTGCTACCCGTCAAGTAGACACTCGAAAAAATAAAATTAGTTTTGTATCTGCCACCGGTTTCCGGTGGCAGTTTTTTCATGCTGCTAACCAATATTTAGCATGTTTTGAGTTATAGGACAAAAAGTGTGTGTAGAAAGTGCTGCAAACCTAGATAGATACTGGGTTTGTAGCACTTTTATCTTTTTTGACAAAGATAAAGGGTGGACAAAAAGTGTGTGTAGAAACATGCGGGAACCCACATAGCTACTGACTACAATGGTATTATATCTTCCTAAATAAAAACATAAATAGGAGGATGATTAATATTAAACAAGTAGTTTGCCCTGATTGTGGTCGAAAATGTATAAAACACGGTATATTGAAATCCGGTTCTCAGCGATG
>ENA-OQKF01000055-OQKF01000055.1-human-gut-metagenome-genome-assembly--contig:-NODE-55-length-104463-cov-10.809433_pt1 | contig 104463 bp, 98 predicted proteins | sample MGYA00242617_ERZ504784 | MGnify/ENA primary metagenome ERZ504784 (study PRJEB26092, sample SAMD00036364) | human gut metagenome | host: Homo sapiens | study: EMG produced TPA metagenomics assembly of... | reverse complement strand
TTTAGAGTGCCAGCAACGACACTCTGTTTGTCATGCAGTTTTCAAGGTTCAACTATATCTGAAATGCATTTTTGCAATTCATTTAAAAACCTTTCATTTTAGACTTGACTTTTAATAGTTAGTCTTTTAAATCCAGTAATATACCATTATATTTTTGCCTGAATCTTTGTATATACATGAAATTCATGTGCTCGCACAAAAGTTTTTCCATCTGGAAGACTTAAACCAAGTTGTGCAGCATACTGTATAGCATCCATCGAAACTTTTTGCCCTTTTGGAAGTGTACGTATATAACCGGATCGGTTTCTAACCTCTTCCTGATACTCTTTTTTTGAATACTTACATAGAGTAGCCGTACCAGATAAAGAGCTTTTCCTTTTGGATTTATATGTATATTTTACCAATGGCTGATATGGAAAATAAAACTCTGTTTCAAGATGATCCGCTTGTTTGATGGCAAAATTTTTCTTTCGATCAATTTCATAATCGCATGTTAAAATCATATAGTTCTCCAAGATAAAGTTTTCTAATGCCTCATGCCATTCGTGTCGGTTTGTATGCTCGTATATACTGTAAAATGTCTGACTTTTTGTTTGATAATATCCGGAAAGCTCACCATTTCCTTTTGTTATTACCCTGTATAATAAAATCATTTCATCATTATAGACTATTTCTATAAAAATGATTTTCCGAATAAACCCTGCATTGATAAAATCTGCTGTTATACCTGTGACCGGAAGCATATACTTACGTTTTAAAAGTTTCTCTTTGTAAAAGGATGTCCTTTTCCATTGTCTCGGAAATTCCGGCATATAATGTTGGTACTCTTTCTGTATTACAATCTCTTTTGTTCTTTCATTAATATAAGGAACTAAAGCAAAATTATTGTTATCATAAACTTTGACCATGCTCTCTAACCTCTCAACATCAGCTACAGAACGTACCTCATATCCATAGGGTTTATAAAGCTTGTACAAAAATTCTTCTGTCAGTGGTTTTCTACCATATAAAATATCTTTATGATGTTTTTCAAGATCGTAAATTGCCATATCACTATATGGATGTAAATTTTTCTGAAAAATCAGTTCCCCATTTGCAGAAATTCCTATCACACTATCCTCTATATGGTTTCGTGAGAAATAACATCCTTGTTGCATTAAAAGGCTTAAATAAGCATCAAAGATCTCTTTGTGTCCTTGAGCAATTTTTACGCGCCTTTGCTGTTCAAGTAATTTACAAAAATCATAAAATCCTCGATACAAATGATTTTCTTCTAAGTACTGACAGTTACTTAGAAAGAACGCATGCAAATTGGCCACGAACTTTTCCGGATTTATAGCAGCTTCTTCCATCTGCATCTCATAGGTTCTTAAAAATTGCCGCATTTCTTTATCATCACACCGAAAGTATAATGCAAGCGTAAAATTTTCAAAATTTATATTTTTCACTTTTGAAACAACCATACATGCAATATTAAGGGTACGTTTTCGCAACAGCCATAGAGATGTTGCTTCGCTTCCACGTTTTCCATATTTTTTCTGATATTCCATTAATAATGGGAATTCTTCCATAATTTTTGACATAAATCTGAGCCTCCTTTTGCATAATAAATTCCATACAAAAAAGCCGGTTCACTACGAACCAGCTTTTTGTATAGAAACCTTATATCATTATTATTCAAACTTAAATTTAGAAATTCCATAGATAGGAATTGTATAAATATTTTCTTTAATTCCTCCATGCGTATTTCCTTTAGTGAACAAAATATAATCTGCCTTTTGTTTCTCTAAAAGAACCTGCACTGTTTTACTGTTTTTCCTTCCTGCCTTTACCTCAATAGCATATGTTTTGCCTGCCTTTAATGTCTTTACATAGAAATCAATCTCGCCATTTCCAATTGTCCCAAATGCTGGCATTTCCAAAGCTATTTCGCTGGGATGACTAATCCTCCGCTTTAAATCAAGATACACAAAATTTTCACTAAGAATACCGTCTATATCCCCTGGGTCACATCCTATATGCTGCAAATAATAATGAGCCAGACCCACATCCATAAAGTAACATCTAGCCTTTGCTTTGAAATCCAAAATGTTGCATTCTACCAACTTCCCCGCAAATCCTATAATCCCTGAACTATAGAGCCAATCAATCGCACGATTTACAGATGCTTTAGAAATATTACTTGAATAATCTTTTACCACTATATTCTGTAATTCTTCACTAAAGCTGTCTTTTTCAAATCCTTTTTTTTCTTTTACAAGAATTCGTGCAATACTAGAGAACATATTCTCATAGATAGCATCATCCAAAATATCTTCAAAATAGCGCTTGCTCTCATTTACAAATAACTTAATGATTTTTAACAATGCTGCGCTGCTATCTTCAGCAGATTTTGTTTCAAGATATTTCAAAACTACTGCGGGATACCCACCGATAGAAGTATAAATCTTATATAATTGCTCTAATTCCGAATATACATTCTCTTCGCTCTTCCCATATAAGTCGAGTTTTAAATACAGCTCGTGTTCATCCATTGCCATTAAAAACTCTTCAAAATTTAAAGTTTGAATTTCAATAGAGTCTAAATCTCCTGCGGAATACTTAAATTCTTTATTTAATATTCGCCCTAAATAACTTCCAGTGATAATGAAATCACTTTTTAAGTATCTTGTAAATTCCCTGATGCGGTTATAAATATTTGCTGATTCCTGGATTTCATCAATGATGACAATGGTATCCTCTGTATCCTCAAAATTTTTATCATATCGCTTGATCAATTCATATACCGGATTTTCGCATGGATACCCATCTTTAATTTCCTTTCGCAAATCTTCATAATGTTCTAAAAAAAGTTCCCCTGAAAATTCTAACAAGTTGATGTATATCTTATTTGCATATTGTTCATCTGCAAACTTATTAACTATATATGTCTTACCTACTTGACGGGCACCGGAAACTTCAAGTGTAGCCCTATCTTCTTGCTTTTTCCATGCCAGCAGGTCATCATAAACCTGTCGTTTTAAATATTTTTGCATTTTGTCACCTCTTATTTATCCTGCAATAGCTATATGATAAAGTATAACAGATTTCATCATAGTTTCCAACTATTACATCTCGCCCTCTTTTTACCTAATTCTCTGTATTTTCCTCTTTTTCAGGCTCTTCCCATGGTGACATCCCGAACATTCCTATCCAGCATTCTCCACACATTCCGCCTTTGAGCAGTTCCCGTATCGGTGGTTCAATATCCGGAAGCATATCCTGTATAAGACCTTCCTCAGCATAATACCGTTGTAAGTTCTCATATTCTTCTACCGATAATTCAATTTTTTTCATTTCACCACACTCTGGGCATCTTACTTGATATACTACTTTATTATTTCCCATACCTTTATCAAAACTCCTTTCTAAAATAAAAAAAGACCATAACGGTCTACTATAATAACTCATTACTATATAAAATATTTTCCCTCCTTTTGTATAAATTTGCATAAAAAAACCTGCATACAAAATGCAGGAATTAAGATTACAACCTGTTTCCAGGGATTGTATAAACTTCTATAACTATGCCATAGATTATATATAATAATGAATTCTAAGTTCAGTATATTATAATAAAGTTAAAATGTAAATTATTTCCCTCAAAGGAAATGTGCGATTGTACTATTTCAAGTAGTTTTTACTTCATTTTCGTATTCATATTATCCCGTTTTTGGGGTTACTTTGCGTATCTACTTGTTTTAAGTTGCACGTTCCTTATGACTTAAAATTCATAAGATATGGCATTTTCTACGACTACAGCCATATCATCTCTATTAATACTGCACACCATTAATCTTACAATGAATCGCCTTATCTTTCGCTATACCTATGTAAAATCTGTCATTATTAGAATCTACCAAAAGATTCGCTTTGTTTCTTTCGATAATCCTCAGAATATCTTCCTTATCTTGTATTGAATATTTGTATTCTTTTTTTCTAATCAAATCTGAATTTTTATCAAATGCAAACACATAACGGATTAAGTCAATATCCTGCAATGACATATATTTCTCTTTCTGTTGCTGTGATCCTCCACTTTCATCCATCCAGCTTGAAATACAATATTTAGTTAAATGAATCTCAGCATTAACCTGAATATTTTTATTGCATTTCCAGCCTAGCATATATCCTGAATGAATATCTGTAAGCAAAATATCAACATTGCTTAATTTCTTGCTGCTCAGCAGCTCATTATAGTTAATTGCCAAAGGCCCCTGATTATTCCAGAAAATTTCCGTAGAATGTTCAAAATTCGCTACCTTTTTATACATTTTCGAAGTAGTAGAAATATTGTTAGGAATAATTCTGCTCGATACTGGTTGACCGTTTCTAATGTCTCTATACAGAGCATACGGAGACCTATATCCATTAGACTTATAAATTTGCTTTGCAATTCCCATCAAATGGGGAAAATTTTCTTTTTCTCCTATTAAAATAAAGCTTTTCCCATGATATGTACTTACTAAATAGAATGTCTCTAAATAGTTCATCTGGTAATAAGCTGCACATCGTCGTATATTTGTTATATCCATATTTTCTCCTATAATGAACAAAAGCCCCCATCTAGGAGCTTTTGCTAATGGCTATCGTTCACGATTATTTTTTTAACAGGGGAGTGCCCGGATCGGCCATTACGATTCCCTCAGCTGGTGAGCCTGTATATTATATAGTATTTCTGTTACGAAAATTTTATACCATACTTTTATGTCTGTCAACAGATTTTTATATATTTTTTAGGTCTTTTCAAACCAATGCAAACACGTTTTAAACCTTTATTCCGATTGAGACATTCTCTTTTCTTCACTTATATTATAGTATAAAACAAGTAAAAAGGCAATCCTAGAAGTTAAAATTCTAATATTCGAATACTCACTCCTAATATGAAAAGTTTATTTCTATTTGAAGAGTAAAAATACATTATGCCAAATATTTAATTTGTAACCTTCGTTTGTACTGCTCGCACGATTATAACTCTCTTTTCAGAATACCCTTTGGGTCGGTATTTTTCACACGATACGAATGTAACTCTTTTCTCTAAATCTGGAAAATATGGTCTGCTTTCTGCCCGTAGTACACGATCTACAGCCTCGACAGTATATTCATACTTCTTTCCATTTTGTAATATATAAAACGAATCACCTATTTCCATTTCATCAAGACGATTAAAACTATGCCCATATGTCTGTGAACTATGTCCGTATATAATGTAATTTCCGTCAAGCGTTGTTGTTAAGTCTGCTGTTACGAAATAATAACGATCCAAATTATAATCGTTATCCTCCATTTCATTTCCACGTATAATTGCTTTTTTTAAATTAATTTTATCTATCACGAGAATACTATCTACATATCCCCGGAAATTGTAGGAGTCAACGTCACTAAACTGGTAAGATACATCTTCACTTTTACTCTCATTTTGAGTATCCGGGGGGATTTCATTCGTATCCTCTTCAAGATATTGATCGATTAAATTTTCTTCATAATCATGCTGTTTTTCTGCCTCTCTATATGGTTGTCTGTAAATATAATATCCAAAGATTATAATTAGCAATGCGATTATTAAAATAACGCCAATCGGAATAAATTTTTTTATCTTCATGTAACCTCCTTAAATTTAGTGCAGGGACCAAATAGCCCCTGCACCAAACTCTGTTCACACTATTATTTTAATGTTTTCTCTTCTTATAATAAACTGCGGTACCCACACCAAGCCCTACAAATGCTACAGATACAAATGCGATTGCATATTTTAATGTACTGTCTTCAAAACCAAGTTTTGGAATCAGGTGGTTCCTACAAGTGATTGTCACATCCTGCCCTTTCATAGAAAACTTGATATTATCCGCAAGTTTTTGATATCCGGATGGTGCCTTTTTCTCTTTGAAATAGTAATCCCCATAGGCAAGATCTGACACGTTAATTTCTCCATTTTCATCTGTAATATAGGTTCCGATCAACTCCCCGTCAGATGTATATAGTTCAAATTCTGCACCAGAAAGTCTTTTCGTTTCTTGAGTGGCATCAACTTTAACCAATGTCACTTTGGCCTTCATGATTTTATTAAGTGTCGGATTTTCTTTATTTACATCAAACACTGTAATTGGCTCATTTTGTAGAGTTAATTCAAACTCGTGTTTTTCTTCGTCAAGAATATAGCCTTCCAATGTCTGCAGTTCTTTGTAATAATAATGTCCGGAAACAAGGGCGCCCTTTAGTGTTGCCTTGCCATCTTCATTTGTTTTTATAACGCCAATCAAGGAATCTTTCTTTAAAACAACTTCGTCTTTATAATTCTTGATATCTTCATTTGTGTAAATGCCAAAATAAATGCCCTCCAATGGCTTTTTGCCATAATTAAATGTACCATTTTCCGGGTTTAGCATCTCCCCAACCTTATAAACATTAATTTCCGTATCAATCACATCATTTTCAATATCCAGACTGATATCAACTACTTTGTTTTCTGAATCTTTTTCAAGTACCACCTCATACTCTTTATAATTCATTGCCAAACCAGCAGGTGTTTTCGTTTCTTTTAAAGTATATTTCCCTAATGGAAGTTCTTTTGAGGTAGCAATCCCTTCTTCCGTTGTAGTAATCACATCTACAATATTATCTTCTGTATCATAAATGGTAAATTCTACGCCTGGAAGAGAGCGTTTTTCATATTCCATACGGTAAATCTCTCCAAACTCAGAGTCGTATGTACTTGTACCGGTTAGCATATCACCTACTTTTTCAACAGAAATCGTACCTGTTTTCTCGTATTCATCTACCATGGTAACCTTCTGAATTTCACCAGTTTCCAGCACTTCAAAAGGTATCTCTTCTGCAATCTCATAGCCATCCGGAGCTAATGTTTCCACCAAGACATACTTTCCTGGTGGAAGTTTATCAATCCGATGTGGTGTACCATCTGTAACCCATGATGTAACTTCGTTTCCTTCGCTGTCTTTAATAGTAAGTTCTGCTCCAATAATTTCCTCGCCACCTATATCGACTTTACTGATTTCTACTTTCGTAAAATCATTTTGTAATGTTCCTTCGGCAAAAAGGGTTTCTTTATTCTGATCTGAATACTTCAAATCAAAATCAATCTTCTCTTCATTCAAAATATAACCTGGAGCAGCTTTTATTTCTTTTACATAGAAATGTGCAATTGGTAAATCTTTTTTGAAATGCACATTGCCTTTTTCATCAGAGGTTGCCTTTTCAATCAAAGTATCTGCCGGCACAAGAACTGTTTTTCCATCCGGTGCTAAAATATCTTCTGCAGTATATAGTCCAAAAAGTGCCCCTTTGACTGGTTCGTCCGAATCAGCCACAGTTTTTTTCAAGGAAATAGAGACCTTTTGGCGTTCATTTACGTATGCACTGTCATGGTACACAACTTCTACCTCATCACCTGCATATTCTAAAGAAAACTCCTGTATTTCCTTATTTAACACAAAACCATTTCCAGCTACAGTTTCGATGATTTTATATTTCCCAAGTGGTAATTGATCGACTTCTGCTATGCCCTTGGCATCCGTTTTCAGCGTGGAAACCAATTCATCTTTGGAATAAAGAAGAAGTCGATTTCCATTTTCATCTAACTGATAATCTGGAGAAAAAATGTCTTCTGCAGCCCGCACTTCAAATTCTGCTCCTTCTACATCGGCTATTGCATAAGTAAATTCATATTCTGTCTCTTTCTCCTCTAATATACGTAAAAATTCTCCAAACCTTCTTAAAAGGTTCTTTTTTACTTCCGTATAGTCCTGTAGCTTTTCTCCTGTCTTATGAATCCGAAGAGTTCCTGTCTGACGTTCATTTTTGTAATCTAATTTTATGATAATCGCACCCGTTTCCGGTTCTACTTCCTGGGCAACATCTGATCCGATTTCAAATTCAACAGGCTCTGCCTTTACATATCCTTCCGGAGCTTCCACCTCTTCTAATCGGTAATGTCCTGCCGGTAGCTTTTCCGGAGTAATCAAATACCCATCATCAGATGTCCTAAACGATGTATGCTCTACAAGTTCTGGATAATGCGTGTGCTGTGTAACATATTCTCCTTTATCCAGATCAAAAATTTTAAAAGTTGCTCCTGCGTGTAATACCGGTAATTTGCTTGTTCCATCAATTTTATATATCTTTAAAAATGCCTGAAACTTATAATCAATAAAAACTCTCCATTGTTGAGGTTCTCTGTTATCTTCATTGATTGTGACAATAAAAGGATCAATCCGATTGAAATTCTCCGGGACAGTACTTTCAAACACAACATAGGTTCCATAAGCAAGTTCTCTGCTTACCGCATATCCTTTCTTGTCTGTGAAAAATTCCGGCATTGGTTTTCCATGGCTATCTTCCGAGTAATCCATGGCTGTTGTCTCTTTTGAGAAATCATAATCACGGAACTGTTCCGGACTGAATTTTCCTTGCTCATTCGGCTTTATGCTTCCATCTTTGACACCTTTTAATGACTGAATGTGATAGACTTTAAATCCAGCGCCTTCCAAAAGCTCTGCTTCCGTCTGCTCTCCGTCAGAACCTACTTTGATTAACTCAAATGCCTGTTTCTTTACTGTTTCATGAACCGTAACATCCCGATGTACAATTTTTACCTCTTGTCCTTCATAAGCAGCATCTACCGGATACTCTGTAGGATCAAGAAGATACCCTTCGCTTGCTTTTAACTCTTTCACAAAATATTTCCCAAGATAAAGATTTTGAAAATCCAGCGTGCCATCTTTTCCAATTTCTCCCCTGGCAACTAAATCCCCTTTTTTGTACACATCTTCTGACTTCCCATTCGGATGTGAAATATTCTCAGCAGCAAATAATCCATATTCAGCACCTATTAAAGTGGCATCTCCTTGTGGTAGAAACTCGTTGGTTTCTTTATCAATTTTTTCAATATGGATTTCTGCACGAACTTCTTCATTTTTAAAAATGTGACTGAATACATACTGATATGTCGTGTCATCTTTATAGACATATTCAAATTCAAATTTTTCATCTGTTTGATAATATTTATCTGGAGCGCTTGTTTCCAAAATATAATATTTATGGTTGATTGGTAAATCAACGGTAAACGCAGCGACACCGTCCTGGTTGCTCACTACAGACTCTAATAAAGTATCTTTCGCGACAATAACTTTCCCTCCTACTTTAATATCTTCTGCGGCAAACAATCCATACATAGCACCTTTTAATGTAACATCATCATTTTTAGATTTTTTTACTGCCTTCACTTCAATTTTAGGTCTTTTATTGTTATAAGATACCTCGGCTTCCGAGTATTCTACTTCCTGTCCAGCATAGGTCAATTCTACTTCTTTTGTTGTTTCGCTTTCTTCTTTTCCAATAGTCAAATCTGTAGGTGCTTTTTTTTCGACTACTCTATATTTCCCCAAATACAATTCACTGCTAACTGCATTTCCAGATTCATCCGTTGTAAGGGTTTCAATCAATGTATCCTTTGGATAAATTACGGTTGTCTTATCCTGGCTGATAATGTCTTCTGCAGCATAGATGGAATAAGTAGCACCGGCATAGGAAGAATTATCATACAGGAAATGATATGGGTTTCCCGCCTCAGCGCCTGAAAGACGTTCCCCCGTTTTATGGATTTTGATTTTCCCTTTCTGTTCAGTATTTGTAACACTAATATCCGTATTGCCACCAGCAACTAGCTTTACGTTATACACACTTGTGTTTAAACGATAACCTCTTGGAGCTGTAATCTCCTTCAGATAAACTGTTTCCTGGGTCTTTGTAAACTCCACATAAGAACTTCCGTTCTTGTCTGTCTCCGGCATAGTGGCGATAAGACTTGTACAAGCTTCATCTTTATATACGCCAAAGACAGCACCAGCCAAATTTACATTTGTATTTGCATCTTTTTTACTTAATGCTATTCTTGCTAAATCCATCCATTTTACAGAAAAATGAACAGAATTTGCTGGCTCTTCAATAAAATCTCCATATCCAATATCCTGATTCCCATTTCCTGTGCTTAATACTAAAGTCTTCCACTGTGTTCCAATGTTACCTTTTAACGCTCCAGTTTCCCACAGCCCAGTAACCGTCTTAGGTGCTGTAAAATAAAATGTTGTGCCGCCATATACTTTTACAGAGCCTCCCGTTTGATTCCCTCCTGCAACGTTATGATAGGTAACATTTGCCGGCACATTTATGGTAATGTAATTTCTATGATCACCTGTTAATTTAAAGTTTTTGGTGCGCTGTAAGTCTTTATCAAGATATGCCGTTTCATAATCGCTACTCAAACTAATTGCTGCAGTTGGTGGTGCTTCTTGAGCAAACAAGTAATCTATGTAATCCAGCACTCCACTGGCTCTTAAAGATTCTTCTGTACAACCAGCAAATCCAGCATTTCCTATATAAGCATAACTTGCAGCAATATGGGTATAGATGTATCTAGTATCAACATCAAGATGCGATAAATACTCGCCTGTTAAATCTCCAGGACCACCATAACCGTAATATAAAACTTTCTGAAGTTTTGCATTTGTCTCCAAGATATTCGCTATATAGTCTGAATCCGGCGGAGAGGATTTTGGAGACTCCAAACAATATGCAATCTTTCCATTCACATAAAAATAATTTGTACTGTAATTCCCTACATTGGAAGGATACTTTAATTTTTTACCTTTCACTAAAGTGACATTCGTACCTTTTTGCTTTGCCATACTGTTTGGCACTACTGATAAAAAAACACCTTCCTCTTCGTTCTGCTCCAAAGTTTCTTCTTCAGAAGAAGAATTTACTGTTTCTTGTTCCCCTTTTGCCGTACTATTTTCCTGTTCTACATTTAATTCCTGATCCGTTGTTTCGGGTTCAGGGTCTGCCTCTTCTTCCGCATCTCCATCCTTCTTTTCTTCTGATGAATTTTCAGAATGCCCCGATGTTTCTGGCTCTTTATCTGTAATTACAATAAACCGTTGGACATGATATGCAAGATTGTTATCTCGTAGTGGATAGACCTCATATACCGCCTGATACCACCCCTCTTTTTCTGTATTCATTTCCTCTAACTTCTCATTGAATGCTCCCTTATATTCAATTTTTACCTTTTCTTTGTTAAAGGTCAGATTTGTAAAATTGGAATCTCCTTTAAAATCACTTCCCTTTTTCAGTTCTAAAGTTTCCGCTAATACAATTTCATCACCATATAATTCTTCTTTTACCGTATCCATATCTGGCAGAGTGGTTAGATTACTGTTATATAATTCTGTTCCCTCTGGCTCCAAATTCTCAGTTACAGGTGATGTCTTAATTTCAGGTTTCGCAATTTCTGCAGCCCTAGCTATTTGGCCAGAACTAAATATACTTGAGCAACAAATTAGAGCTGCAAGTGCGCCTGATAACCATCTTTTCGTTTTTTTCATAGTATAGTTCTCCTTTTTTGATTTTAAATGACAACAGGTAGGTATTCCCTGCCTGTTGTGTCACTTTTGATACAAATTTCTCTGCCTTTGTACAAAGCCTCCTTTCCAAATATTTTTTGCTGTAAACCAAAAAAGCCAAAGACAGAGTCCTCTTGACGACCTATCTCTAGGAATTCATCATAAGGTTCTGCTCTTTGGCTTACCAATAAAAAATACATTTATATTATATAGGGATAATAGAAGCTTTTCAATTTTTTACATACGACACTTTTATCCGAAATCAGACACTTTATAAAAATTATTTCGATATGAACTAGAAGAAGACAAACATTCCACTTCTACTCCATTGAGCTTCCACAGTTTCTTTGATACCGTATACTTATAATCATGATTGGAGGCATTATATGAATAATAAACTGTTTATACCGTCTTGTCACAAATTTATCACAAAAAAAGACGGTACTGCAAATTTTCAGCGGATATACGGCGTTCTTAAATCTGCTTATTCCACAAAATATCCCAATGATACATTGTCTTCTGAAGAAGTATTTGATTTTCTAAAATTAAACCAAATTGTTCCGCATGATTTTCCGCATCAAGATATGGATTTTGATTATCAGGAATTATGCTTTTCGATTATTACACAATACAAATGTAATTCCATATGCCAATTATGTCCCTATTCCTCCCTATACAAAAATATCTATGAAAATGAAGAATCTATATTACTCTCTTATGCACTCAATAGTTGGGACCACCTTAATTCATTAAAAAAAGCAGGTCTGACCTGCCGCCATTTTCGTTCCATGATACCTGTTTCTGATAAGTCAAAAGTTCTAGTTGTGCCTTTAAACCGTCTTGCTTATGAATACTTAGAAACTGTCCCAAGTTCTGCAAATGACTTATTATCTATTGATCATAAAATCATGACCGCTTTAAAACAAAATAATAAGAATAAACTATCCAATGCTGATTTTGAAATCATGCATAAATATTTGACCAATCTTACCAGATTTGACTCAAAAAAAATCTCAGATGAAAATGTGGCAGACATCATGAAACGATGTTTTCAATTAGAATACACAAAAAAGGTGGCAAGTAATTCTGCTACTGCCGCAAAGCCAAGTATCTCAACGGCTCCTCCAATTGAAGGCTTACTTGCTGGTAAATCGCAAGAACACATTAGCAAGAAGCTTTCGAAAACACCGGAAAAAGGAAAAAGTAGCAAATACCCTGTAAAACAACCAACTTCTGCACCCAAAGAATATCCTCAAGATATAAAAGAAGTTCCGTCAAAACCCGAATTGAAAAGTGTAAGCACTCCATCCAAAAAGCAACCGAATCCTTCCCTCAAAAAAGATGCTAAAATTTTAAGCGTCTATAATTGCCAAAATACCCCAGAACTTGTACTATCCGTACCAACGCCACTCAAACGTCTTCCTAAGACATGGGCACTTTCTGCGCAAGAATTATCTGCGGCACACATTATTGATTTAGAAATAGTAGAAGCGTTACGAATAGAACTTTTTTTATTTGATCTTCTTCAAACACCGATACTACCGGCTGAAATAGTAGAAATTAAAAATGAATACTGGTTTCTAATGTATGTAAAAGAACAATTTTATATCTTTCATGCTGATAATTTGGCACTATTCAAACATATTTTACCCTATATTTCACGTAGCAAAGTACGAAAAATAATATGTTATGAACCATATTTATTGTATTACTTCTTGTTCAAGCATAACTTATATTATGTTTCCATATTTAGTCTACGGCTGACGGCTGATATTTGTCTGCCAATACATAACTGGGGCATATTTATCGAATCTTTATTGAATACACTCATTCATATTCATACAAAAGGTTCAATATTGGATATTCTTCCAGCTTATTATCAAACATATCGTATATTAGATAAAAAGCTGGAAAAGATAGACACAACACAGCAAGATATGCTCTTTCATAAAATGTGTCTTGCACGTGCAATCGGAAAATTTTTTATTCCTTCAAACTATTACTTTTCTGAAAACTATGCCTTTTTAGAAGAAACTCCTGAAGATTATATATTTACATACGATGGAACCCAAAAGATGCAGGATCCCTACTATTCCATTCGCTATGTTTTTTCATGGGATGCCGAAGAACTATTTCCTGCCAAGTCCCTTGCCATATGGTTTATAAAAAACAGATTACTTGAAACACATAAAATTACGATATTAGCAGTGAAAGAAAATCAAATTACATTCGCAATCACAAACGAAGAATATAGTTTTTTATGCAGTATTGTAAACCAAGCTATTGGACAATATGTAATACTTAACGAAACTCCTTCTGTAAGTATTGACGAGATAATATTGAATGATAAAATATTGTAATGCTGATACCTTGTTTATTTGTTTCTGAAAGAAACAACATCTTCCTAAATGTTATTTGTACTTGTCATACTATAACATTGGGGAAGAATATTTTCTCCTACCATAAATCATCCAGCAAAAATCCCGGAATTACTGATTTTCTACGAATTTCTAGATTTTCCTCTAATACCTGCTGCCTTAGCTTTTTACTTCGTACTCCCTTTTTTTCCCATAAAAAATCTTTCATTTTAAAACAAAATATTCGTCTTGGGGTTAATCCTTTTTCCCCAGCTACAACTACTACTTCTCCACCATTACAGAGCAAATAGTATAACTTACGCATGAGGAAATCCCGGTAAGGATGATAACACTGCTCATCAAATCGATTAAGCGAATATATGCCTTGGATTCCACAGTATGAACAATCTGAGAGAAAATCTACCATATACTTTTTATTTGAAATATCCTCTATTGACTCCGAAAGCTCCTTTAATACTTTTAAATGTCTTCCTGATTCACGATCTATTATCTGATTATATTGATTAATCTGCCAGACCAATTCCGTTTCAAAAATCATATGCATAACCCAAAATCCCATAATATCAGATTGCTTCCAATTCCAAATATATGGCTCAGCTGCCTTCCATAATTCAATTAAATCATAATATTCCTTCTTAGGGTTCAAAACATCCCCCTCACATTCAAAGAAAAATTGAATACACAATTCTTCTCTCGTATTTGGACGTAAAAAAGTTGAAAACTCCTTATTCACACAATTTAATGCCTGTAATACGTATTCTGCATCCTGGCAACATTGAATTGACTTTATAAAAAGAGCTGCAAGATCCATAAATCATTTCCTTTCATAAAATAGCAGGTCAAATATATCTACTGTATACAGTATATACTCTTTACAGCAGTTATGTAAATAGCAGATATTGGTTATTATGAAAATAACTAAAGGAGGTTCCACAGATGCTACGATTACGAGTAAATGAAATACTAAAACAGCAACACAAGTCACGATATTGGCTAAATAATCAAATGGGTATGACCTATACAAATCTCCGACGTATCATTGATAATGAGACTACTTCTATCCGCTATGATACGTTAGAAAAGTTATGTAGAGTATTAAATTGCAGTCCCTCCGAGTTGATTGAAATTATATCAGAAGAACCCAAAGATTGCTAGTCTATTCAGATCTTTACCAAATATTACCAGTGATTATTTCTTGCCACCTGTTTCTTTCCAGCTGTTTCTTTCCGCATGAAAATAAATTAAGCGAAAATCACCATAAAATAAGGGATTTTCGCTTAATCAATAATCAAAACATATTATATTTTTTATTCTCTTATTTTGCACAAAATTTTACACTCTCCTGCTACCATTAAAAACATCTCTAAATCCCCGCCTTATCCTGCCTTTCTTCTGACTATTTATCCTGTTTCCTTATGTTCTATACATCCATTTTCTATTCCTAATCCATTTCAGTACAACATACTTCATATTTGAATGATTCCCCCTTCACAAACCTTCCATACATTGTTAGATCAGTACTTTATACCCTAAGTTATACATGTAAGCATTATGAACATGCATAACCTAGAGCATCGTAAATGGCACAATATAACAATATTCTGATTCCGTTCTATACGGACTTTTTGCATATTCAAACATTTCTTTTTGTTTCATTCCTAACCTTCGTAATTGTACTCCATCTTAATTCCACATGTTTTTGACCTCATAAATAATCAAAATACTGATTTACTTGCCTGTCTCTGAATTGAACTGTATCCTGACATCAACATACAAAAAGGAAAAGGGCTCTGAACGGTATATCGCAAACCATATGGGTTATTCCGGCTGTAAACAGGAGCTATTTGCAACCAAGGCATTGGATGAAATCCATAAAGCGTCATCCGGAATCCCACGGATGATTAACCGTGTCTGTGAAAAAGCTTTAATGTATGCATCTCAAAATCAGAAGCGATTGATCGATGATTATATGATCAAGTTTATTGTGGAACACGAAATGCTTGGGATGTGGTAACTTCATAAAGCAGATGCCACTTGAAAACAGACGGTATTGCCTAACCAACTGATGACAAAAAGTTAAGCAAGTGGGTGTCAACTGATGTGAGCAATCTGGTGACACCTCATGAAATCACTAACATCTACACATGATAATCATGCTCTCCTCGTTAACTTTGCTATTTCTCTTCAAATATATGCATTGAATTCTCCTCGATTCTTGAAACAATATCCTCTCCTCGAATATAGGATATTCCTCGAGCTATATTTTTAAGTTCATTATGCAAATCACTCACAGAATTAAATTTCATTGTAAACGGTGCATCTGTTTCCAATAACATTCTATCGATTGGAATATTACGAATCGTGTTTTGTCCAGACTTTGTTTTCAGCATTTTCGAGTTAATGGAAAAGTATGCACCATTTTCTATTGCAATTCTTCTTTCTGATACCGTTCCAGTAAACCAATGGAATATACATTTACAACTTCGAAATGTGCCTGCCTCTTTCAATACCTCTGTAACTGGACCTACAGCTCTAACACTATGAATCGATAACACCTTTTCACCTTCAATAGCACATTTTTTAGAAATTCTTTGAAAACATAAAAGCTGCTGTGTTCTAGCCCCTATGTAATCTTTATTAAAGTCCAAACCAACTTCACCTATATATTTTGCACTTTCCAATTGTTGTAAGAATAAATTGATTTCAGATTCTCTTTGTTCTACTAATTGGGGATGAAACCCAAGTCCAATTCTAATATTCTCTGTCCCTTCTACAAACTGTAATTCCCGTTTATAAGCCAAAGGGGTTGTTCCTACAGCAATTACTCCCATCTCCGCTACTCTGAATTGCTTTATTAAAGACTGCATATTTTCCATCAGATCCATATGAAAATGTGTATCAATCAGCATGTCTTTTCTCCTGGCTTTCCTGAATCCATTGATCTACTTCCATAAGGCCACGATAATACGTTTCAGAAAGTTCTTTGAGATACTCCTCATTGCTTTCAAGAGGTCCTGGCTTATGGATTAGAATGTTTTTTGCATTCACATTTTGTTTTAACTTTTGTATTGCATATTGAAAAGAGCGCAATTGCTCACCTACTAAACCACGATTATTTTCAATAATACTAACATCTGAATACAAATATTCTGATGGATCATAATTTCCAAAAGCATGATGCATAGCTGCCCGTCTTATAATACACGGTAAACAATGTCCACAATGTTGTGCATGTCCACTTCTAATATTGGCATTGTTTACAGACGAACAGGAAAATGATTTTCCGATTGCAACCTTCAATTTATCTTTATTCAGACATTCTGCTGCCATTTCCCCCTTTGTTTTATTCCAGTATGGGTTCGATATAGAAATTCCAAATAAATTCTGACTAATCTCATTCCATAGCTTCAGATAAAACGGATGTGTTGTTCTTGTACTATGAGAGCCGATACGAGTACAATCTAATGGCACATTTAAAGCTATCAAACCATTCTCAGGCATAAGTAGACGACTACAATTTTTTGTTCCGCTCATAGCAAATAGAGCGATAGCAATAAATAAAAATGACCTGCTTCGTTGATTTTTATCTTCATCAGCTTCAGGTAACTCAATATCACTAAGACTAGTCCAAAGATATGCATTTTCATGTGGAATCTCTGGATAACTTTCATTCAAAATCTGTAATAAATCCGTCTGCCATCTTCTAACCCTTGGTTCTCCTGCATGACTCACTAAAAGCGTCGGTTGACCTTGTTCCATATAATTAATTGCAGCAATAAGGCTATCCATACCGCCTGAGAACAAGGAAGCAACTCTATATTTATCATTACAACACACTTCCTTATCTTTCTCGGCAAATTCCATTTCCCTTTTACTAAATTCGAGTCTCCATATATCTCCAGTCAAAAACTTCAACATTCTTTCCAATACCATTTTATAGTCTTGCCATTGCTCATTATATACTGGTATAGAAAGTGTAATTTCTCTCGTCCATGAGTCCTGTGATTGTTTCCTTCTAGATATTTTCATATCTGCAATATAAACCATTAAACCAACAATCATGGCATCAAACCCCGACTCAGATGGGTAAATATCTACTTTCTGTAATTCATTAATTATTGTTTGAATACCATATCGGAAATCTCCTGTGGATGTTTCCATTGGAATTTGTACTTTCAGAATATTTAAATCTGGTACGTTTTCAACTTCCAATGTATGTAAATCTTTGCTAAATGAAGCAACTAAATGATACCTATACATATTTAGTCACCATGCCCTTCTAATATTTCATATGTTTTCTGATAAATCAAATTTGTTATTTCCTGTGCTTTAGTGTTTGTCATCTGTATATTATTTTGCTGAACTTCTGCAAATGCATCAGAAACGCTCTGATTAATCAATTGTTCAACTAGACCTTCTATACGTGAAACTTCGTCAATATCATTCGGAAGCATGATTACTTTATTCGCAATGTCATTCATTACATGCTCCATAACAACCTTTCCCATAAAGTTCTGCAGGACTGACGAACATTCTTCTACAGTAAGTTTTTCTATTGATTTTTCAAACAATTCCGGATAGTCTGCTATAGTATCAAAATATGCTGACCTCGCCATTCCTTCATCATCTGCCCCTCCATCTGGACAGATAAAAGAAGCAATCTTAACAAAAAAATCTGAAGCTCTGAGCCCTTCTAAACTATCAATAGAATACTGATGCTCAATTTCACTTATGCCGCCACTCTTTGATAATGTATTTAAAATACCATACAATCTTGCGGTACTATTTCTTGCAGCCCCTAGACGTGTCGTTGCTCTGGAGCTTCCTCCCAAAGAACGGCCAACATATTTTGACATGGCATTCCGCATGAAATTGCCATCACGTCCGCCTCCCGTTATATATCTAGTAAAATCCCCCCTTGGTCCTGTAAATCGATTTTCATCTCCATTTGGAGGAATTGGCTTAGTCACGTAAACTGTCTGTGCTTCTGTACCACTATCCTCTTCTAACCACGATGGAACTAATGGAGTGTGTCCAGATTGACCTTTGTTTCTTGTTGATGTTCCCATTATCTCCTACCTCTGTGCACTTTTGGCCGCTTCTCTAATCATTTTGTTGGAATTGTTTTCTTCGATACCTTTAAAAAATTGCTTTAATTTTCCTCGTACTTCAGACGTTTTCGGAATACATGAATCCCATCCTCCGGTAGCCCACATACCCAATGTATCAGCAGGTAGCGTTAACAGGAACTCCACAAGATCATCTTGCAGTTCCGGCTGGAACTCTACTAAGCATCTAATTCCTTCAACACTTTTTGGTGTTTGAGTCTCTGAAAGATTTCGTATAAACATATCCTGAGATACTATTTTTAATAACTTCTTTGCATCCGAAATATCCAGTTTCTCAATTTCCGCCTTTTTTCTACTGGTATTAAATTTGCCCGCACGTACAATTGAAACTAGTTCACGCAAACGTTCTTCCGGGCTACTAAAGAAAAAGTCAACTTTTTCCGTACAGGCGAAAAAATATGGTCTAAGATCAACGTTCACCAAAGACGGCTCAATCTGCGTCCATGCTTTAACATCTTCTTGTGTCAAGAATGTTTTGAATGCTTTATTCCTGACATCAGATATTTTGGTAATTTCCAAATTCTCACCACTTTTACCTTTAAGACCTTTTCGCATTTTTGTTGTGGTAGATTTCCCGGAACTTTCTAACAGTTCTGTTTCTACATCCTCTGTTTCGTTTTCGTGTATTTCTTGCTCATCTGTTATCTCAAATGCCTTACAGTACCCATTTTCATCAAGTTCATTGGCTAATGCCTTATAAAACTCTCCATTATACTGCTCTGCCAACATCATCTTAGCCAAAACAGCCATTTCCAATTCATTGGGTTCAAAGCCACGATTTCGAGCAATTTCCATTCTCAATAAAAGCATATTAATAAACCGTTTGATGTTCCTTGGATTTCCATTTGTGTGTTCAGCTAAAATTTTATCTATGCTTTTAGCAATTTTAATATTGCTAATTACATCATCATATTTATCAACTAAAGCGGTTTTTATCTCCTTAGTTGAAAGTTGCTCTAAAGCCCAGGGCTTATGAAGTTTACTGATTACAATATTTACCAGATTCTTCAACTCCTCTGATTCACCTAAATTAGATTCTATCAATAAAAGCATTATATAAAGTTGTGCTTCGGCTATCCCAATTCTCGGAATATGTAAAGGAACCTGAATCAGCTTTTCCAAATACTTATCAGAAAAACGATTGTAGTCAGGTATTGATGTAGAATCCGGATTATCACTACTTTGCTCCAGTACCCTCGGAAAATATTCTTTTACTGAATATCGAATCATTGCATCATCGGCAGCAATAATGAAAGCGGTGTTATCCAGTGTTAAAAACATACGTACTGCTTCAAGGGTTTCTATTGCAACCTTCGGTAAACAGCGATCTAAGTCATCTATAAGTACAACAAGTTTCTTCACATGTGATTTATCGAACATCTCTTGGAAATTGTTTCGAAATTCTTCCATTTCTTTATATCCAGAAACCTCTTCTGCTGGTTCTCCAATCAGATTTCCAACCATCTCTATTAATTTATCTGCCTTGTCTTGATCTGTTACTGTATCTTTAATTGTATGAATAATCCCATCTATCAAAACCAAGGGAGTGGTTCCCGTTGCAATAGAAACGCCAATCTTACTGATTCCCTTAGCTATGCTTAGCTTATCCAGGTTTTTCCATAATTTTTTCCCAACTTTTTTAACCTCTTCGATTCCATTCTCCATTTTATGGTTTTTATAATAGAGTTCTGTCGTTTTCTCTAACTCTGATACTATAGCACTCATCAATGCTATTTTGGCATCCTCAAATCCCTGGTACTGCCAGCTATTAAACCGAATGACTACAAACTCTGGAGTTTCCTCTTTCACATCACGCTCTACTATATTAACTGTTTTCTTCAATTCATCTTCAACCATGGCTAGGATACTTGATTTTCCAGCTCCCCAATCTCCATGGACACCAATTGAAACAGATTCCTTGCTTTCTTTAATAATAGACACAATTGTTTTAGCAACTGCAAGATTATTCAACCGATCTATTCTTGTCTCATTATCCGATAAAATCATTATCGTTCACCACCCTTATCATTTCTGTACGTTAAATCAATACCTTATAAAATTTTACAATCCTCTAAAATCCGTTCTATCTGCTCCCCAAGAGACAAAGAAGGGTTTTCTCTATAGTAGCGATATCCTTTATATTCTTGTAGCCTGTATCCCATTTCTTCGTTTTTTCTCATAATAGTTTTGGATCTACGGATAGCTTGCCGGACATTATCCAACGTTAATTTGCTCAAAATTCGTTTAAAATTGTTCTCATGCTTATACTGATCTAAATTTTCAAAATTCTCTCCGTAAGCTCTGTTTAACGGTGTAAGATACTGGCGTCGGTGCATCAAAGAACCATTACACTCCGTCCTATGAAGAATCATCCACAGTTCGAATGTAAAATTGCTGTATCCAAGATGATATTTAATATTTTTTCCTGTATTCTGAGCCTCTTTCATACGATCCAGTACGTTTTTAAATTGTTTTGCATGAATTTCTTCGTCACTTTCATAATCAAAAATATGAGTTATTTCTGTTTTTCCTACAATCGTCATACGTTTCGCACGGGATAAAGGGTCTTTCTGAATTTTACTATCTAACTTCACAGTATACTTAGCATTTGCCTCTGCATTAATCATGCGTTGCAGCCATTCCAAATACCACTGTTCCGTTTCTCCCTCGACTGAAAAATAGTAAGTTCTATTCTCTTTACGCATATATTACACCTCTTTCCCCTGGAATATCAATTCCTCAAAAATTGGCGTAAAATCAATGTCTTTAATTGCACCATAACGATCTACAAAATAATTTTTCATATAATCCTCATTTTTGCGGACGCCATTCTTTCCGGCAGTACCAAAATCTGAAAGAGAATAATGATTGCTGACATGTAAACAATCATCCCGTTCCACAAACTTAATTTCATCCCGGCGATAAAGGTTTGGGTTCAAAAAAATAGGATTATGGGTATTAAAAATTAACTGTGCGTGCTTTACATTGATTTCGTCATTATGAAAAATATTGATAATATTCATAAGTGCCATTGGATGGAGGGAGGCATCAAATTCATCGACAATTAATGTTCCACCATTCAGTAATGCATTTACTACTAACGGAAACATATTAGCAAAACGTATCGTACCATAAGATTCAAATAGTTCTGCTGGAATAGCAGTTCCCCTTGCCGAGTGCTTAAACACCGAACACAGCTTTGCTTCATTGTTATCTCCTTCCACTACATAACCAAGTGCATTGGAGTTGATTCCAAAGTAAGTTGCGGCTTCATTCAGCGTTTTTTCTATATATACGGACTTTTTCTTCGGATCACTGAATTTCCGGATCAGCTGCATAGCATCTGCGCGATAAATAACCATAAATTTATGATCAAGCCATTCAGTTATTAAAGTAACAAGTTTTGCACTAAACATATTTTTGAATCCATTCATTAAGAACAATTCCTCATCATTCAAGTTACTTTTTGCAAGTGCTTTGGCTCCCTCTTCATTTTGTTCAAAAGCATTTACCATAAAGGCTTCTATCGATTGCAAAGAACCGAATTCCAATTCCTTGCCACGCGCGAATATCTTGTTTTCATTGACAGACAACGATTCTGACAGTATCCTTCTTTTATAGTCCACATCCAGAAATGTTCCAAGATCTGCCGAAAACGCATATTCAATTAAAATCCCATCTGCAATAAATTTAACAGAAAAACTTACCGGCATAGGACTCTCAGCTGCATTGTTGGGGATTAACTCTAATGCATCGGCTGCAGCATTCGGATTGTTCTTATCTTCTGCATTGCGCAAATGACCACGCAGCACAACCGATTTGAATGTATCCATTGCTCCGATAATATTTGTTTTTCCGGAAGCGTTTGGTCCATAAATAACTGCCGAGCATAAGCTCCTATATGCCCTTTTTTCTATTATTTCTTCTTGAACACTATAATCTAACCCCTTTTGTTTCGGTGCCGGAATTAACGAGAACACTAATTCATCTTTAAAAGATTTGTAATTTGAAGCTTTAAATTCTAACAACATATAATCTCCTCCATTCTGCAAAATATTTGCAAAATATATACTTATTATATGCTTTATTATGACCAAGGTCAATCTATAGAATTCAATTTTGCATAAAATATGCAAAAAATAGCGGATAAAAATTATGTATTCCGATGCACTATTGAAATAAAAAGCAGCAGACCGTAAATCTATTGCTTTTGCCATAGGTCAAACCGCTTTTCAAAAAGAGAACTGCCAAAGCAGACTACCTTATATTACCTATCTATTTTGTATCTTACGACAAGGACTTGTTTACTCTGTTAATCCCCGATGTAAAACCATTTGCCTGTTCATCTGGCGATTGCATCAGAAAACAATCATATAATGGTAGGATTGGAAAATATTTTAGAGAATAAAACACCCTTGATTTTTTTCTTTCATGGATATAATAATATCTAATCAGGATTTAGTAAATCACGATTAGATATTTTAGGAAGTGGCACTATGTCATTGGCCGAGAAAAAGAACTAAAATTTGTATAGAGATATATACAACGAGAAAAAGGTTAAATGAAGTAGACTTTTACTCCATCAGGAACTCAGAGAAACTCCAATCTATAACTCCATTATTGAAGCTGTTGCTCTGGGCAGCACAAAATTGAATGACATTAGCCAGAAATCACTTGTAGAAGATGCTTCAAAAACAAGTGTCTATCTCAAAAATCTGATAGAACTTGGCATTGTTGAGCGCGAATTTTCTGTTGATACAGGGACGAAAGAAAAGGCAAACACAAATCGAGGAACTTACCGTTTAACCGATAATTTTTTCCGGTTTTGGTATACTTTCGGTTTTGTGAATCTATCACAGCTTGAAGATGGGGATGTGGACGGTGTTTATGAATATCTCGTAGCTCCCGCATTGCACGAGTTTGCTTCATTATCGTTTGAAGATGTTTGTAAAGAATTTGTGCGTGAGCTACAAAAGAAAAATGCCTTACCATTTCGTTATACCAAGATGGGACGTTGGACTGGGAAAACGACCGTTCGTGATAAAAATGCGGAAAACGGCTTGAGAATAGCAGAAACAGAGATTGACTTACTGGGTATCGGGAAGGATGCCAAATAAACAATGTACCATCGTATGGGGAAATCTGCACAGCGGTTTATTGAATTGTGTCACACTTACTGTATTCCTATCCTGATGCCATACAATTAGAGCGCCCGAATTTTTCCGGGCGTTTCTTGAATTTATACAGTTATATGCAGAATGTACTTTAGAAGTCCGACGACTTTTTGCTCCGATTCTGGCTAAAGTATAGCAGGCTTTTGGGAATAGTCTCAAAAGCCTAATTAAATTTCCAAATAGTAGTAAAACAGTAGTTCCTACTCTAAGGATTATTATCATCCGGTACAGGCAGATTGATAAAGAATAGGCAATTTATAATAGTATCTATTTCATCTCTTTTCTTAGAATCAGTAATAACATATGAATCATACTCCCCATCTTTTGCATTTGTTATCATCAACATATTCTTATGATTTTTTCTAATATCTCTGTCTGCTTCATCTGCCACAATAGGAGTCATTGGTAAAATAAAAATGGAACTGTCGCTGTTTTTTATCAGCAATACAGGCATACTTTCATAAACCATATACCTATAATACACCTTCTTATCTGCCCATTTGTTCAGATAATCGATTGCATTACCATATGTTCTATCGCAATATATGTAAGTGAATTGATTTATTCCAGAATACTTAGGAATACAATTTCTCTCATAATCGTAATTTTTATACGATGTTAGTAAAACACTTTTGTTTTCATCATCAGCTAAAATTTCTTGTAATTGTTTTTCTTCAAGAATGCAGCTAAAAATTTCTTTCCTTGTCAAATCATAAAAAAATAATATATCGCTTTCATCCACTCTCATTTTGGGGGCAGTAGCACCCATTTTGAGTAACAAATCCGACAAAGTATCCTTTACACTTCCCAACAAAAATAGCATCGAATATTCTGAATCTTTACATTTCTGTCTTAGTATCTCCCAACTTATCTCTTTCATTTTTTTCACTATATAATCTTCATTAAAAGCTGTTGGTATCTGCTGCAAAAATATATCAGATATATTTTTTTCTTTAATCTCTAGCTTCTCCAATTTGTTTCTATATAAGGCAATATACTCAGATCCCGAAAAAATTTCTAGCACAAAAGCTTTTATTTTCTCTAGTCTGGCAATAGCATCTGTAACAGTATTTATTGTTTCTTTATGTTCCACTTTATTCCAAAGCCTCTCAAGTAATTCTTCACACGATGTTGCTTTTTCACAATCGTCTATCATCGCAAAAAAGCTCTTGTTCGGTATATATTCCTTTGAGAAATCTTGTTTAGAAATCATTTTCTTTATTGACTTATTAGTACTAAATGACTTACCATCCAATTCAAATATTAACGCATTCATCGATTTTAATGCTATTTGAAACACTGCATGCGCAACAGCTAAGATAGTTTCTCTTTCTTGCCCTTTTACCATATTAAGAATAAAGCACAGTGGTTTTATATACTTATAATATTGGTCATTATTTCGTTGTAACTCATTAATAAAGCTATCATACTCCGCTTTATCTCTAAGCAAAAAATATATAGCTTCAATAAAGACTGCCATTCCTTCTTGAACTTCCAATGCTCTGCCCAAAAAAAAATTCATAGCAGCCTCTTGTTTATCCCTATCTATTTTGCAATCATACGGAATACTCAATTTCTTTAAGCAATATAAAATTGTTCCATATACACTTTGATTAGATAGCACAAAATGTGTATATTCGTGGATTGCCGTATTTATGCATTCACTCTCACTCATCAAAGCATTTAATAATGTGAAATTATCAAAATCATATTGCCCTAATATCTCTACATTCATTTACATTTCTCCTATTATGCATATTAATAATTTTATAAATATTATATCGTTACTCCTATTATTTTTCCATACAAAACATAAGCATTTTACTTCATCTTCTATTGCCAGAAATAATAAATGCGAACAATTTTGCTCTACTAGATTAAAGTCATAAAAAGAAGTATGTATAGTAGAAAACACTTTTATTTAATATCAAAGACTCATATACTATTTCAATTTATACCCATTCCTTTTAGCACAATACCACAGAAGTAGATATGTCTCCCTCCCCCATATCTACTTCTGTTTCTCTATTAATAGGAACCATCTCCCCTATGACTCCTGCAGTCTTGTTGGATCTTCCAGTTCCCATTTCTCCATACATAGTTTTCGATACTCGCTCGGTGTCCGGTTGTACCGCTGCTGAAATGCCCGGTTAAAAGTTCTCTGGCTTTCAAAACCGGCTTCCAGGTAAATGTCGGTAATTCGCATTTCGGTGTTTTCCAACAGTGAAGTAGCATAATTTAGCCGAATTTCATTGAGATACTGATTAAAGTTTGTATGAAAGATACCAGAAAAAATTTTTGACAGGGTATACTTATTTACTCCCAGAGCCTCTGCCACTTTTCCCAATGTAAGTTCCTCTTGAAAATGAGATAGCAGATAGGCCATGGCTGCATATATCAAATCATCACTCCCCACACGGTCTTTTTCTATAAATTGAAGCATATTGTTACACTGATACAAAATAATCTGTAAATAAGCCTGCCCCACGATTTCATTGACCTTCTCTCCACTTATCAGACATTCCAGAGAATTTTTAATCTCATAAGGAAGATTCTCTTTTTTAATGACTGGATTTTCCGGACATTTTTTCTGCAGCAAAGCCATAAACGGCCCGCTAAGTTCCAGAGAAGCATCAATCTGGTACACTTCATTGCTTTCTTTTGAAAATACCTGATAATGGTGGATCAGGTCCGGGAAAACGACTGCAAAGTCCCCTTTTTCCATGTGATACAGTTCATAGCCAACGCCAAGCTCCAGCTCCCCTTTTGTCACATATACCAGTTCTATGGCATTGTGAAGATGCGGAGGAACGTGATGCGGTTTTTTCCTTATCATACTGAACTTTTCTGTTTTTTCTTCATAAGACGGCTGCATTCTGTTTTCCCCCTTCTCTTCAAGATTTGGCTGTTTCTTTTTTTCATTTGGCACGCACTCCTTCCCCTGATACGCTATAATAAAGCCAGAAATCAGGAAAGGAGGACACCAACATGAAAAAACTGATTAACTATTTAGAAAAAATTATGAATTTCTATGCTGCTTATTTTAATTGTACCAATTATCATCTTCCTCTTTAAGGGCCTGCTCCTCCAGGAGTTTCTCATTGGCACGTTCTACATTCATTTTGGACATGATAAAAGTAATAATAAGAGCAATCACCACCGGAACCCAAAGATACATAATCTGAAGCATCTGAATACAGGAATCACTCTGCACCGCCAGTGTTCCGTCAAAACCACTGAGGTCCAGAAGCCAGCCGGTAATGGCAATTCCAATTCCACCGCCCAGTTTAATACCAAGAGAGGTACAGGAATACATGGTTCCATCTACTCTTTTCTTCTTTGTCAGATACGTATATTCCGAACAGGAAGCAATCACTGCATTCATATCTCCCTGCCATGGTCCCATACCAAAGGCTGCAATACCGGTAAACAAAAGCATTAATGGCACACTTCCCAGATAACCGGCTACTACAACCAGGGCTCTTCCAATCGTTCCAATCACATATCCGGTCAAATTCAGTTTATACATTCCCTTCCATTTTTCCACTAAAAACGGTGTAACCAGCAGTGCAATAATCAGAGGGATATTAATCGCCCAGGAAAATACGCCGTACAGATTTTCATTAAACAGGATATAGGTCATATAATAAATCCCCATATTTAACATAGCGGTATAAATCTGTTGTAAAATATAAGTAGCACAGATCATCACATAATACTTGTTTGTAAACAAGAGCTTCCCGGCATCAATCAGGGAATATTTCTCATCTGCTCCAGATGCTTTTCCATCATTTAATTCTTCTTCCGGCAGTTCCTTCACTGAAAATACGGAAATGGTATTCACTACAAGTCCGATTACTGCATAAACAATGGCAACCATTCTCCAGCCGGCAGCTCCACCACCCATCCATTCCACAAATCCAATCGTCAGAGACTGGATCAAAAGACTGGTTGAAAAAGCAAAGATAAAGCGATAGGAGCCCATCTGTACCCGTTCCTTGCTGTTTTTTGTTACCAGGGCTGTCAAAGCAGAATAGGCAATATTATTCGCAGTATAAAAAACTGCGTTTAACAAGGTATAGGCAATAAAGAACCAGGCATACTGGGCAAACTCACCCATATTTGCAGGAATAGCAAAAATAGCCACCAGTGTTACTGCACAGCCAATATATCCATACAGCATCCAAGGTCTTGCCTTGCCCAGTCTGCTCTTTGTCTTATCGATCAGCGAGCCAAAGAATACATCTGTAACCCCATCAAATAATTTCGACACTGCGATCAGGGTTCCGATAATTCCAGGGTTCAATCCTACCGTATTGGTCAGATAAATCATGACAAAGGAGGACAGGAACGCATAAACTACGTTTCCTGCAATATCCCCGGATCCATACCCTACTTTGTTGTACCATTTTAAATATTTTTTCTCATTCATGTGCTCTTACCATTCCTTCCCAAATAAAAGCTTCATATCAAATGCAAAGGTTTCTTCCTCTAACCGGTACTCCTTGCGAAGTTCCGGTCCGCAGCTGTTGGAGCCAATGCCATTCTGTGCATAATCCAGACAGACAATGGTACTTCCCGATTTTTCCAGTTCAAAATTATGTGCCTTTTCTGTAAGCTCTTCCTGTGTATAATAAGACACGTTAAAGGTAAATGGTCTGGATGATACGGCTCCAAAAGTCCGGCCTTCCGTTTCCATCATCACATAATCACAATCTGTATGACTTCCATTTTCCTGTGGTCGCAGATAATCTTCATGCTGCTCTGCTACTGTCGTTTCATAAAGACCATGACTGCAGGATCTGCGTTTATCCACATAGCTTTCGTGAGGACCAAGGCCATAGAACTTCAAGCTTTCATATTCTTCCTTTAAAAATAGCCGAAGTCCAAACCTTGGAAGCTGCGGAAATTCCATATCTTTTTTCACCTGCATATTTACAGAAATTTCTCCAGTGCTCTGTACCTTCCACTCAGTTTCTATATCCAGAACCTTCTGAAGTGCTACTGCCGCCACAGACATAGTGCTGTGAATGATAACACTTTCACCACTTATTTCCCATTTTGTATCATAGGCTCTGGTTTTGCTCCGGTCATATCCTGCTGCCATCCATTCCAACTTCATCTTCCGGTCATTGTCAGTTGGCGCCCTCCAGATGTTTACTTCTATTGGTGCAGCCAGCAGTTCCTCTCCATTCAAACATAATTGTTCAAACAATCCGGAAAATTTACTGTAGAGATACGTGAACTTCTCTGTTTCAATCGTAAGGAACCGATCTGTTTCCAAAACCTGCATAGACACAGCATCTTCTTTTCTGTATTCTAGCAGCTTCACTGCCTGCTGATTTCTTCCGTCTTTATTTTCTAGCAGAATTTCATCAAATCCCATCACACTTCCTGGAACAACAAGGGCATTTTGCTGTTTTAAGTGATAAGATACCTTCAGGTAACACTTTCCGCATTCCGGAACACATATCTTCAGTTGAACCGTTCCCTTTTTTCGGGGTAGGATAGACTCCTTAAGTTCCAACTGCTTTTTCTCCAGCAGCTTACCGTCACAATTGACTTCATAGGTCAGGTAGAGATAATCCTTCAAATCCACATAATTCATATAGTTTTCCAAACACAGTTCCCCTGTATTCTGACAGAAAGATACGGCTCTTGCCGGACGATATACATTCTGGTATTCCAAAAGCCCGGTATGAGGTGTACGATCCGGATATACCAGCCCGTCCATGCAGAAATTCCCATCATGGACTTCTTCCCCAAAATCCCCGCCATAGAAGTATTTTTCTTTTCCATTAGCATCCTGTCCCTGATAGATAGCATGGTCGCACCATTCCCACACAAAACCGCCGCAGAGAACATCATACTTATAAATCATTTTAAAGTAGTCTTCCAAGTCTCCCGGTCCATTTCCCATGGCATGGCAGTATTCAATCAACAGAAACGGTTTATACGGCTTCTTCTCCATATACTCCTGGATTTCCTCCAGGGAAGGATACATCCGGCTGAAAATGTCAATGTTGGTGTAATCATATTTCCTTCTATCATTCCGGTAAAAAGAACTTTCATAACAGGTCAGTCTGGCAGGGTCAAAACTTTTTGTCCACTTTAATGCTTCCTCAAAAGTACATCCATAACCGCATTCATTTCCCATAGACCAGATGATAATACAGGGGCGGTTTTTCTCCCGGTGTACACAAAGTTTTGTACGGTCCATAGTAGCCGGGATAAAGTCCGGGTTATCCGAAATTCTTTCATTCCATTTCCGGCTTACATTTTCCCAACTGGAATCCTTTAAATACTGAGACTGGGTTCCATGACTTTCATTATCTGCCTCTGCAATCACAAAAAATCCATATTCATCACAAAGCTGATAAAAATAAGGTGCATTGGGATAATGGCTGCTACGGACTGCATTGAAGTTACTCTCTTTCATCATCTGCAGATCTTTTTTCATCTGTTCCAGCCCAATCGCAAAGCCAGTCACCGGGTCTGAATCGTGTCGGTTCACACCTTTGAATTTTATGGCAGTTCCATTCACATAGAGAACTGCATCTTTTACAACGATTTCCCGGATGCCAATCCGGTCTGTAATCACTTCCCCTTCTGTTTCCAGGACCAGGGTGTATAAGTATGGTTGTTCCGGATTCCACAGCTTCGGTTCTTTTACCAACATCACCGCTTTATGAGTATATTCCGTACCCGCTTCTTCATTCAGTACCTGTGAGACAACCGCTTTATGATCTGCATCATAAAGCGTCAGCTTTGCAGGCACCGTCTGTCCCTGATAGCGGGCTTTCACCGTAAGCACTGCCTGTCCTTCTCGAAGTTCCGTGGTTGTAAAGTAGTCATAAATCACCTGTTCCGGGCGGTTCAGAAGATATACATCCCGGAAAATCCCACTCATGCGGAATTTATCCTGGTCTTCCAGATAAGTCCCATCACACCATTTCAGAACCAGCACCGCTAAGGTATTTTCTCCATCTGCCAAAGCATCCGTCACATCAAATTCGCTTGTAGCGTGGGAAACCTGGCTATAGCCCACATACCTTCCATTCACCCAGACATAAAAGCAGGAATCCACACCTTCAAAATTCAAATATGCTTTCGGAGCCTTTTCCGGTTTCTGATATACAAACTTCTTGATATAGGCTCCGCATGGATTCTCCTGTGGCACATACGGCGGATCCAAAGGAATCGGGTATCTCACATTGGTATACTGGTGGCTGTCATACCCATAATTCTGCCATACCCCCGGCACTTCCACCTTGGTAAACTTGCTGCAGTCATACCCCAGTTCATAAAACTTTTCCTCTAAATCATAGATGCTCTTAAAATACTGAAACTGCCATGTCCCGTTCAACTCGGTAACTCGGTCTGAAGCATACCGATTTTCTACCAGCGGCCCCATATCATGGGAAGACGGCATATAATAAGCTCGATAAGGCATGGTATTCTCATGCACTATTTTTAAGTCCTCATAATATCTTGGCACAATCACACTGTGTTCCTCCTTTATCCCCTTTATTTTTCCTTTGTTTTATCGTTATTTTAAGCCCTTTTTACACGTTTCGTCCATAAACTCTATGAGCCTCTATATGCACAAAATAATACAGTACCACAACTCCGCTTCTATGATTCACCAAATAAAAAGCCGGCATACCCGAAATTTTTTCAGATACACCGGTCTTATGATTGCCTTCCTGTTCTTCTTTTACTCCATCACATTACCATTTTCCATAATAATGGGCGCCAGTTCCGTTTTATCTCCATACAAATCCGGACGTGCCAGCAGATAATCTTTTAGTTCTGCCCGGTCTTTAAAATACGTTGCCTGGAACGGATCCATAGCACTATATTTTTCTACAAAGAGCAGTCCCTCTTTTGTGTCTGCCAGAACACCCGTGTGTCCTACAAAACGTGCCTGATCCTCCGGTGCGTGCAGATACACGCTGATCAGGGAAAGTTTGTCCCCACTGATTTGAATGTCCCGTTCTTTCCATGCCTCCTGGATTTTTTGCTCATGCTCCTCTAAAGTTGAAGTTCCCTCCACAGACACCTGGTTAAAAAGTGTCAGAAAATCTGCCCTTTCCTCTTTTGTCAGCTGATATTCCGGCATCGTATCAATGGCATCAATATCAAACATCAACCACAAATCCGTATCATTCCCAGTACCCGCTGTTGTCAGCTGGTTCTTTATCAGGTTAAAAGCGGTCAGGCGACAGTTTGATACCTGCAGATAGGAATACGGTTTCGCAGAATCATCCATCAAAATAGAAGTGTAATCCATGCCGTCTTTCGGAAGGGCTGTAAATCCTTTGGGATACGAGTACGACTTAGCTGTTATCTCGTGATAATCCTCTGCCCATTTTTCAAGTGTCGCTGTCTGTTCTTTTGTTACACCGCACGCCTCCAGTTCTCCCACAACAGCTTTTCTGGACTCTTTATCTGCCAGGTTTGTATATTCTCCTGCCTGTCCAGTTTCTTTCTTCCCGCATCCTGCCAGTGCCAGCATACCGGCCGTCATAATAGCGGTCCATACCAAAATTGCTTTCTTCATTGTTACACTCTCCTCTTAACTTTCTTTGTTTCCCCTTGTTCCACTGCTTATTCTACACTTTTTTTATCAATTTATCTATAAACTCTATTGCACAAAATATATACATAATGATACACTTGCTGTTAGAAACAAACCAATGATTTCAAAGGAAGTGGAATATCATGTATATAAATTCCGGTTATCTGCACAATTCATTACTGGATTTCAAAGATAAGAGCAGACCTTTGGTTGTGGGTAGCTGCGGCACCTACCGGCTGATCCATCAGCCCAAGCTGCCCACCTACCGCCCCAGGGGAAGGATTGACTATCAATTACTGTATATCACCTCTGGGAAAGGGCATTTTTTTCTTGATGGTAAAGAGGAGATTATCGAGGCAGGCCACATGCTTTTGTACCGCCCCAGGGAGATGCAGAAATATGTTTACTACGGTACGGATCAGACAGAAGTGTATTGGGTTCATTTTACCGGGAGCAATGTAAAAAATATTTTAAAAGAGTATCATTTATTTGAGTCCGGACGGATTATGCAAACTGGCAACTCTACCGAATACCACCAGCTTTTCCGGAAAATGATCCAGGAACTCCAGCTTACCCGCCCGCATTATGAGGAATATTTATCCCTCCTGCTCCGTGAACTGTTCCTCCTGATCAGCCGGCAGACCCCTATTGGCATCTCCTCCCAGAACCGGATGCTGCAAAAAGAAATGGAGGAGGCCACACAGTATTTCAGCGAACATTTTACAGAAGAAATCTCCATTGAACAGTACGCCATGGACAAACACCTCAGTACCAGCTGGTTTATCCGCAGCTTTAAACGCTACAACAGTGTAACTCCCATGCAGTATATATTAAATCTACGGATTACAAATGCAAAGACACTGCTCCGAACCACCACGTATTCTGTTGCTGAAGTTGCGTCAATTGTTGGGTATGATAACCCACTATATTTCAGCAGACTGTTCAAAAAGCAAACGGGACTCCCACCATCTGAGTTCCGGAATACGGACACAACGTTTTTCATATAAAATAAATATTAATTCAATCAAACCTCCTACAGGTGGTTTATTTGTTTTCTAAAATTCCATTTTTCGAATCAGCGAAAACTCTATAATTGCAAACAGAGCCTCACTCAATAGGGTAGAGGGAGAATAATTTCTCACCCCTCCCATTGAACCGCACGTACGGGTCTCGTATACGGCTCTACAACTTATATTCCAACTTTAACTAAGTAATAAGATAGAGGATTGAGCAAGCCTGCTCCGTCTTTTATCCTATTTTCAAGTAAACCTTTGTTGATGATAAAATTCACTACGTTCATTCCACCTCTTCTATACCATCCCAGTCTTGAGTTCGCAACCTTGAAAACTGCACATACTTAACATGTCTGGATGGTTCTGTAGAATCATAGTAAGGTGATTGCCCCTGTAGGATGAGGGAGTTACTAATTCATCCAGTCTTATTAAAGCTTCTGGAGAAATGTTGATACCGGTTCTTGATTCAACTAGAACAATCCGGTATTACCTATAAACAGTGGGGGCTCTATAGTAGGATTTATCTAACCGACATCCGCTTTTCTTGCAGCAGGCATTGCAGACAAAAGGAGCTTTGTCCAGCTTTTTACAATGATAACTACGAGGAGTAAATTCATCACAATGAAAATCACAGTGATTGCAGAACTTACACATTTGTTTGCAGATAGGAGGCATTAAGAATCATAAATGATAAAATCAAGAAGTGTAAGAGTAAATTCCACATGAGAGTGGAATTTAGAATTTCATTCAAGGAGCGTGTGAAACCGTGATGTGCTATATTGCTATTTTTATATCATGATGCTATACTATGAGAATATCATTATACATCATGCCCCGGTGGTTCAAGACATCATCAGGGCTATTGCGGACATCGGCAAGCGATGTCTCGACAAGGAAGGAGTGTTTTCATGGGATTGCAGCGGGAATATAAGGCCGGTGACATCATCGAGTACGACGACGGCAAGCTCGACTACCTCATGCGGGTTTCTGATGAGGATGAACTTGGGGTGAACGCGTGCAGCAGGTCTTGGATTGAGCGCGGCGATAGGAGCTTCGGCGACGAGGTGTACGCCTTCTTCGGCAACGGCCTAGACGAGGGCGCAAAAGTCGTGGGGCACTTCGGCGACGGCACATGGGACGACGCGCAGAACTGGTATGAGGAGAACAAGGATCGGTGGCATGACTAGATCCATATGGTATGATTGCGCTTGATTCCCTCTCAGTCGGCGGTGAAGCCGAACCTTGAATAGGCCGAGGGGACGGTTCAGCTTAGGGAAGGCGGTAGAGTCCATCGGATTCGCTGCTTTCCCGCTTTTAGATTGTAAGCGCAGAATATTGCTACGTCACTCATAAATTACATTTGCACCAAAATGATAGATGCAAGCGTTTTACTCTATTTTAGTTTTAACATTTAGCTTTCACAGTCTCGCTCCATGGGGCAAACTGTTCCAACTGTTGATAGAACATTTTATCATTTGGTCATTGTGGCAAGAGATAGGTCAGATATTTATAAGTGTTCAGATCATTCGTTTTTGCCATCTCAACCATAGTATACACAATGTATCTTACCATCGTTGAAATGGCAAAAAGCATACGATTTGAATTTATATGAATATCTTAAGTTCTTGCTAGATCATCGTCCAAACGAAAACATGTCAGATGAAGAACTTGAGCAACTGGCGCCATAGAACATAGATGTGCAGGAACAATGTAGCATTAAAATAGAATCAAATGCTAGCTTTCCAGAATCCTAGTTATGGGATTTTGGATAAGTTTTGTGGGACACCCCAAAACCAATTAAGCGCTTACTATATTATCCTCTCAAACTTCATTTTTTAACTTTTCATAAATTTCTTAATACAAAAAGAAATTTTGCATAAGTATTAAAATTCTTATACAAAATTCCTTTTTTATTTTTGACACACCATTTTCTACATATTATTCCGGAGCATTTAACCGAATATTTTCTTCAAAACCAGAAGGATCTCCTAATTTTGCTTTTTCCAAGTTTTCCTTAAAGTATTCTCGTGTAGCATCATCGCATTTTTGTGGACTCATATATAACATTTCTGGAGCTTTTTCAAGTTCTTGCAATGCCCTCTCTGCCCGCTCAGTATCACTGGTATAAGTTTCCAGCCATTCTTTTTCCCACGCATATTCCCACAGCATAGATGCCCTTGTAACTCCATACCCAATTTGGAATTGATCAGCTGTTTCTCCTTCCAATGCAGTGGGTAGTTCCATGTTTTCTGGCCAATTTAATTCTTGTAATGTTTCTAAATATTCCTTTTCAATATTTTCAAAATCAGTAAATCCTGATGCTTCTTTCGTGTCTGTCCCCCTATTTCCACAGCCACTTATAAACAGGCATAACATAATTGAAAATAATCCCACTAAAATTTTCATGTTTTTTTTCATGTTCTATTTATCCTTTCCTATATACTATCTAAGAGCTAAAGCAGGTTCTAATTTTGCTGCTTTGATTGCCGGTATGATTCCACCTAATAATGCAGTGATAATCGATGTAAAAACAGCTATTATCGTAGCCGTGTATGGATATTCCGGAATGGATATAGGAGTATCTATTGGTAAAAAAATCCCTACACTATCCACCAGTACAACTGAAATTAAAACAGCTATTATGCAAACCAGCATTGAAAGTATAAACTGTGATCCTAAAACCAATACCGCAATATTTATCCTCGAGGCGCCTAATGCCCTTCTGATTAAAAGTTCATGTGTCCTTTGTTCTAGGGATGATAATCCTATATTGATTTGCCCTAAAACAGAAACAAAAAGCAATAACGTTGCTGTTACGATAAGCCCTAACTGTAGCATTTCAATTACAGAACTATAATCATCACCACTGTCTACTCTATTTATGCTTTCTATTTCTCCGCCTACTGTATCATATAAGATATCACTAATATACGATTGCATATTGTTTTGTGGCATATTATCTTTGTTATACCAATATAATTCTGCATTTTCCATTTCAAAAATATTAGGCACTCGATAAAGTAAGGGAAGAATATTTATATATATTACCGGCCACTCTTTACCATCATTAATTGTTCCAATTATATTTAATGGTATTAATGCCAGACTATCTTTTGGGGATGCAACCATATAAGATGTTGAAAAAATCTCTGCAGCTGATTTGTTGACTACAGCTTCAAGCGCCATTGCGTCTTTTGAATCACTTAACCATTGCCCTTCATAAATTGGTAAGTTAAATATCCTGTTATACTCAGAAGTTGTACATATTGTTTCAACATATGATAAATCTTTATATAATTGCTGTGATTTTTCTTTCAACTCAGCCAGACACTCCAAAGGAGCAAATTGCAATCCCGTTTTAGGAGTAGCAACAATTGTTTTTGCCTTCGGTTCTTTATCCATAATTTCAAAAAAATCCTCTGCTTTATTTACATCATTCAAATTCATCTGTGAAATGTTCATAGCATACGTTGGTGTATATCCAAATATCTGTGCATTTACTGATAGCAAAGACTCCCTGCCAAGAGTTCCTACCAATACAGCCGCAATCATAGCAAGAATTCCTATGAACATCGAAAATCCAGTTAAAAAAGTCCTCATTGGAGAGATCCGAAGGTCTTTAATCAGAACACGAAACATTCGTAATCCTCCCTTCATCCATAGTAAATATTGTATTACAGGTCTTCGCTAAATCGGGATCATGAGTAACCAAAAGCAATGTTATTTTTTTCATCTTTACCAAATCTAACAACAGTTTTATAACATATTCCCCTGTTTTTTTGTCTAAAGCACCTGTTGGCTCATCACAAATTAAAATGTGCGGGGAAGACACTAATGCTCGGGCAATAGCAACACGCTGTTGTTCACCACCTGATAAAACGGATGGGAAATCCATTTGTCTGTTTTCCAAACCTACCATTTGCAATAATTTTATAATTTTATTTTGCCGCTGTTTTTTATTCAACTTTGTTTTTGCATAAATCAAGGGCAATTCGATATTTTCCCACACTCTCAAGTGCTCAATTAATGAATAATTTTGAAATACAAATCCAAACTCCCGGCTTCGGAGTCTTGACAACTCTTTATCTGACATCTTAGAGACAGACATTCCTTCATAATAATATTCTCCCTGAAACGCAGAATTTAACAACCCTAATACCGAAATTAGGCTTGTTTTCCCTGATCCGCTTTTCCCAACAATTGCATAGCTTTCTCCACTTGATAGTTGAAATCCTACATTGTTTACCGTTGTTAAGAAATCGCCATTATTAAGTTTTACTGTTGCCGTTAGTCCTTCTACTCGAATAATAGATTTTTTCATGTTCGCACCTTAGTTATCTCTTAAATCCAAATTAGGCGGAATAGCACAAATCTCATCTCCTTCTTTTAAGCCGGAAATAATCTCAACGTACGCACCATCGCTTGCCCCTAATTCCACCTGCGTTTCTTTTTTCTCACCCTCTGATATCAGAGTTACACTACCCTGTTCTTCTCTTCCAGCAACTACTGAAACAGGCAAAAGAAGTACATCTTTTTTTGTTTTTGCTGTTATAACTACTGTTGCTAGTTCTCCATCTCGAACCTCTGTGTCCATATCTATCAGACATTGTAAGTGAATCATTGTGCTATTTTCAAGGTTTTCCCTATTGGAAGATAATACAACGGCAGAAGCATTTGTCGGACCTATTCCGTCCTCTATTTGGTATTTTGCCTCCAATGAAAAATCCTGTGGCAATGATTTCATAAACTTTTCCGCTTCTACATCTAAGGAAAATCCTGAATACTGTAACTCAAACAAAGGATAGTTTTTAGGATACTCACCTTCTTTTTCCACAGAAATAATGGTTGAATCTACCGGAGCAATTACCTCCATTTCATCCACTTTTCCAATCACTGTTCCTGCTGTTACTTTTGCATTACTTTGAACACTTGGAGTAAACACACCCCGCTGTGGAGCAACAATAATAAATGGTAGCGATTTCCCGACGCTGCATTTCATTGAGAGTGTGGGAGTTAAACTCCCACGCTCTACTTTAATTGTCTTCACGGTATCTTCTTGATTCTTCTCATTGGATTCAAAATTCTCATCCATATGTCGACACCCTGATAGCCCTATCAAACCAATCAGAATAACACATATAACTTGAACTGTAAGATTAAACTTGTTTTTAAGTACTTTCATAATTAGTAAGTAAGATTTCCTCCCCACTTATTTCCAGCAAACGGATTTGATGTTGCCTGCATTCTTCCCTGAAATGCAAATTTGGTTCCTTTAAGAATATTGTCCCACTGTTTAGCTCCTTTTACATTCCATTGTAAAGTATCCGTAAACTGTGGACCACCTGAAACTTTCATATTGCGAAGCCCCAACCGTAAATAACCGGCTGGCATTTTATCCACGGACAGACTAATAGGACCATCAAATGTATGAGTACGTACATAATCATACTGAACCAAAGAACCAGATCTGTTAAGTTCTCCTGACACATATGCATTGTCGGCATATGCTACTACGGAAAAACTGAATACTGATACGATCATAAGCGCTATAGATTTTCTAATTTTCGAAGACTTCTTCATATCATTCACCTCTCAAAATATTTATTTTATACTATGTTTCTATCATCTTATTGAAAGTTGAAATACCACCCAAGTTTCTAAAATATATTTTGGACAGTATTCATAAGAAGTCTCCGTTCTTATACCTGTGAAAATTAGTAATTTTTGCTACTTTGATTTCCACCTCCCTTTGTATAAAAACTATTTTTATGAAATAGTTTTCTATATTTAATATACGTTATAAATTACCGCCTACCCCATTATCTACCAATGCGCCCTGTGAGAATACTGAAACTCCCATCCTGATAACTGTTTTATTGCTTCCTTACAACATCCACAAATAATAGCTCTCATTCTATAAACCCAACATTCCGTAGGACTAATTTTTGCATGTGCATATAAATATCCTTCTTTTTGGCTGCATGGAATGTGTGAACAGGATGCCCTATCTGTGATTATTGGATTTTTCATTTCTCCTGTAATTTCCTCCATCAGCATTGAAATTAATTCTGCATTTTCCTTTCCCATGGAAACCATATTTCCCTCTTCATCATACAGAACAATTTCAACCTCCTTTTCCGCTGATTCGTGTTCTGAAGATGCTGCTTGCACACTCACATTCATGGAAAACATCATGCAGAACACTAAAAATAATGCCCCGATTTTTCTTTTCATTTTAATCCTCCTTCTAATTTTTTAATTGTATTTTTACGGCGGTTATTTATCTATCTCCTTTAATGTAACTGCACATATATTGTCTTCTTTATCTAAACACAGTTGAAAAGTTTCTTTTACAGTTCCCTCTATCATCACCTGTATATTGATGACCGTTTTGTCCGTCTTAGGTAATTTTATGATATTTCCATCCGCATCTCTTAAATTACTTCCGACTCCGTCCGGCATCCAATATATTTCATTTCCTTTCTGAAAAACATTCTGTGGATACTGACTGTTTTCATCTGTCATCGTATAGGTATATTCTCCTCTTGGAAGGGCAAGCTCTAACTTATATCCCACTCCCATCGGTGTACTCTGCCTTGACAAAACAACTTGCTCGTTCTCTTGCAATTTCACATTTGCGGTGCTTGTAGCGGCATACACCGAAATCTCCGGCTGCCACAAATATGTTCCAAAATATATGCAAAATATAAAACTTGCAATACAAATGGATGTTATTTTCACTTTTTTCTTCAGAATTTTTCTTTTTTGATATTTAGATTGACATTCAGCAATCATATCCTCCATGTTTTTAGATGGCAACTTGATTCCTTCTGATAACTTTGTTAAATCTTTTAAATCCATCTCTTTCCTATCCTCTCTTATCATATTCCTGTATTAGTTCTTTTTTTGCTCTTTCCAAACGTTTTTTTACAGCATTTTCCGAAATTCCCAGAATAGATGCAATTTCTTTATTTCTATAGCCTTCAATAAAGTACAAAATCAAAACTTCTTTTGCCTGTTTTCGTAAACGAAGCAATGCACTCATCAGTTCATAATCTTTATTATCCTGATAAGACAAATTTATCGTATCAAATCCAATTGTTGGATGTAGTCGGTGGAATCTCATTATATTTTTACATATGTTAATATTTACTCTTAGTAACCACGCTTTTTCATGCTCCGGATCATGAAATTCTTTTTTATGTTCCAAATATTTTATAAAAGTTTCCTGAACTGCATCAGAAGCATCCTGTTCATTACATAGCATAATGACTGCTGCTTTATATAAAATATTATAATATGTATTAAAAACGCGTTCCAAATCTTGATTTATTTTTCTTCCCATTGTTATAATGTATCTCCTTATATATTACACACATGAATAGTGAAAAAAGTGACATGAACTTTTAAAATATTTATTTATTTTTGTTCTAACAATAAAAATTATAGATAACACTAGGTAGCATTATCAAAATACTCAGTAGTTATAAATCATCCTGATCTCCAAACAACAACTTGTAGAATACTTAATTTGACTCCAATAATCATACCCCGCATTTACTTAAAATACCATACAAAAAAGGCACCGATTATTTTCACAACCACTGCCTTCCTTTAAATTTACTATTTGCTGTTTTTAGTTCTCTTCATCAAAAAATCGTTCCTTTTCCATAGATTTTTAGAGTACTTTTACCCGTTCTTCAGAATCTCCCATAACTGCACAAGTAGCCAATAGCGGAAGGAAACTCCAGAGAATCCAAATAAGATTATGGTCTATTAAACTATTTCAACTCACAAAAGTCCTTAACTTTCTTCCCTACATACCTTGTATATTCTTCAACTACACAAACGATTTATTAAGACGGTCTAAATCAGCCAATGTCATTATTTTCTTTGTCGAAATCACTTTCACAAAATAATCCTAATTCTTCCAGGCTGTAAATCATTTCCGAAAAGCATCTCTTTCCCATCCTTATCTGTAATTCTTCTTGCCCCTTTTCTAGTACATTTATTAATTCTCCTATGGTATGAATGCCAATACGGTTTAAGATGTTCCATGTTTTTATGGACAACTGCAATGCTGCCAAATCTATCTGAAGAATATCATCGCCGGATTTTTCTATGTCCTCTTTTTTTAACCTTGCAACCTGTTTTCTCTTTTCAGCCAGCATTTGATTGTATGCATCATATCCCCATACAATATAAGAATATCGCATTGGATGTCGTAATTTTCTCAACCCTTTCGTCACAAGCTGTTGGACACGCTCACCGGTTATGGAAAACCGTTCCCCAATCTCTTTATATGTCATTTTATCTTCATACCGGCATAACAAAATCATACTGTCCCGGACTTTCATTTGTGATACGGCATACTGCAGTCCTTTCATTTGGTCCATAGCCAATTCAGAATAATCTATTTTTTTCTCACTCACTTTGTTAATTCCAATTTCCTCTAAAATATTTTCCGGAAAGGTGCTGTTTTTAATATTCCTCATACATTGTTCCCCATGTGAATTTTCTAAAATATAATAATTTACTGCTCATTCAATAGATGCTCTCTATACTTTGTATCCAAAATAATTTTGTGAAATTCCTGCATTGCCTTTTCTTCCATTAACTTCTCTCCCAGTTTTACAAGGGCGTCTTTTTTCCATTTCGAATCAATTCCCTCTTGATTGAAATATCTTGCGTAAGAAAAGCCTTCCTCCACTGCTTTTGAATTCTCAAACACATTAACCAGGGCTTCTGCAAGCTGCCCGATGACGGAATCCCCATAGATTTTCTTTAGTTCTACTACATCCGCATTGTCATATTGTTCAGTGTCCAACGATAATGAAAAGTCATAGTTGTTTTCTCCTGCTTCCGTTTCATAATAAAGGCTGATAGAAATATCGCCTTTGCAAGATGGAAGATCTATGGTTTCAAAAATATCCACTTCATACTCAATACCATTCAATATCGTCGTTGCTTCAAGCATTTGTGAGATACATGCACCTTTCTCTTCATAAATTAAATCTTTCTGCAAAAAACCAATGGGATTGTAATTCATATTTTCCCACACCTGTTTCCCTGCCAAAGTCCGTTTACATAAGGAAGCCAATAGTAATTCGTTTGTCTCCCGATCGATTTCTTCATATAAATTCATAGTGAACCTCCTTTGTTTTCTACAAAAATAGATGCCGGACAACTACTTCATTATCCGATACCTATTTCCTTTATTACTGATTAACTATTCCATAATAACAAGCAAACGCAATGCCCTTTTGAGCTTATATTATATGCATACTAAAAAAATATCAATATCTTCATAATAAAAACCGAACGTTTTGTATGGACTACGGTTGTTCAGCTTTTCCATGAATAATCCGGAATGAAATCCATCACCTGTCCGGTGTATGGAAATCACCAATGAGACAACGCATAAACCAGTGGCAATTTTAGATGGACGTGATGGTAAAACATTAAAAGAATGGTTAAGTAAAAATAGACATGTAAAAGCGGTGACACGAGACCGGGCAAGTGCTTATTCAGCAGCCATAAAGGAAATATTGCCCGATGCTATGCAGATTGCTGACAGATTTCATCTTCATCAAAATTTATTAGAGGTCATAAGAAATACTATAAATTCTGTATTGCTCGTTGATATCAGAATCCCATCTAACTCTAACAGCATTGCAGAACCATCATTTGAAAACGATAGTAAAAAAAATGCCATGCAGTGTGGATAACCTTAGCGAATATAATCAAAAAAGGGTACAACTGTACACTGCGATAAAGGAATATAACTCTGCTGGATACAGTAAACGCCAAATTTCTAAAGTATTACATTACAGCAGAGATACCGTAACAAAATATCTCAATGGAGAATATGAAGCACTTTGTAAAAAAGATTTTCGTAGCGGAACGGATCAGTTTTATGATTATATTATCAAAGCTTTAACTTCTGGTATCAGTCGAAAAGATGTATATCGCAATGTTATTGAAAAAGGATATAAAGGTCTACATGGAGGATATGCCATTTAAGGCCATCTTCCGCACATAAGCCCCGGTGTTGGAGAGCCCAGTCTCGGCCATGCGGGCGTGGATCTGTTCCATTTCCTCCGCTGTGACCATGACGTGCAGATGAAGGTTCCGTTTCCGGTTTTCCATTACCGTTCCAGCTCCCGGTCCCTGCGGTGTTCTTTCGGCTTCTTTACCTTGTCCAGAGGTTTTTTATCCAGTTCTGGCGGTGTGGGCGGGAGTGGCGTATTGTTGGGTACGCCGTCAATCATATTGCAGTTCTGTTCGGTTGCAAGTTTTGCGGTCCCTAAATAATTGTCTTTTTCGTGCATGAAGTTCCTCCTATCGTTTTTCCTGATTTTTGTAGTGCGGTTTCTGGCTGCGGACGTCTGCCTCCTGTCTGGCGGGGGCTTCTTTCAGCCGGGCGGTAATGGAGCGGCTGGGCTGGTCGGGATTGTCCGGGGATGGCTTTAATTCATAGTCCCCCATCTGTTTTTCCGAGGGCACTGAAAAACATAGGTTTTGTAAATTTTATTTTTAAAGGCATAAGAAATCCACCAGTCTCAAATCAAGTTCTGGTGGATTTTCTGAATTCTGTTTGATTGAATTATATGCTGAATCTGATTATTTTTCTCCCATTAACTTTACGATCCTTTTAAGATTTACTGCAAATATAGTCATTGCTCCCTGCATTTCCATGCCAATAAGACCTGACGATGACGCAACGTCATAACCATGTCTACGTTTTAATTCACTATTCTTGGCTTCTATTTTATATCGCTCTTTTGCCTTGCTTTTAAAATATTCCGTTTCCTGAAATTGTGCCTGTTCACTATGCCTGTCACAGATAAGGGTTTCCGTATATTGTTTTGACTTCGCACCTTTTTTATAACAACCCTCCCTATACGGACATCTTTTACACTTCTCAATATCGAAAAAATATACGACTCTTGGATTTTTACCCTCTGATTTCCTGCTGTCTTTTGCCTTTCGTATTGCCAGATGCCCCGCCTTACATTGGTACATACCTGCATCTTTATTAAACTCAAACTCATCTGGCTTTGTACGATTCCCTTGGGTAACAATACTGTTTAATCGGGATATAAGTTCATAATCTCCATTTTTAGCTGCATCTATATTTTCTTTGCTTGAATACGCTTTGTCTCCAATTACGGTTTCAATTTCCATCCCCGCTTCTCGGCTTTTCTGAATCAATGCCGGCAATTCTTTTCCGTCTGTTTTTTCTCCGCTGGTAACAGTTGCTGCCGTAATGATCCGTTCTTCTGTCATGGCGATATGAGTCTTATATCCAAAGAAAGATGTATCGGCTGTTTTATGACCGATTTTTGCATCTCCATCCTTTGAGGTTTCCAGATGTTCCATATCATTACTTACAGATTCTTCCAACAGATTTAATTTCTCCTGTACTTTCGGATAATTGCATAATTCTTCGTTTCCCTTGATGACTGAGATAAGCTGTTTACAGTATTCTAATTCTTTTTCTAAAGAATCTTCGATGTTTTTATTGGGGAATTTGTTTTTCATTGTTTCATCTATTTCATAGATAGTACGCCGTAGTTTCTTAGACTGATCCTGAAGTGCCTCACGCGGTTTTTTCTGGTTATATCTTGATTTTGTATGAGTGGCATCCACAATAATAGATTTTGATTTTATGATTCCTTTATCCAATGCAATCTGAACCGTTTTTGCAATTAGCATATCCAAAAGGTTCATATCTTTTAAGCGCAGCTTGCGAAACTTAGTTAATGAACTAGGGTTTATGACCTCGTCTTCTGGTGCCATGTCCAGAAAATATTTAAAAGACATATCATATTTAGAACGTTCTACAACATCAACATCAGATAAATCATAAATTGATTTTAAAAGCAGATACTTAAACATCCGAATAGGTGGAACTGCGTTCCGTCCGTTATCCAGACAATATTTATCAAGCAGTTCCTCATAAATAAAGCTAAAATCAACCAATTCTTTTATTTGTCGAAGAAGATTATCTTTCGGGATTACTAATTCATATATTTCCATGTATGGACTTAGCACCAATTTCTGCTGTTGTTCGATCATAAAAACACCACCTATATTTGATATACACATTGTATCAAATATAGGCAGTATTATCTACTTTTTCAGTGCCCTCGTTTTTCCGTCAGGGGCTTTGCATAGGTCAGTTCTCCCCATGCCTCTATACTTGCCGCCTGCTACGGACGCCTCCGGTCATCGTCATAGTTGACGATCTCTAAAGGCGGATTGCCTACTGGCTTTTGGAATGTCCCCAGGTCAATGGGACGCTGGGTGGAATAATGAAGATAACATTCCTTTGGCTGTTCGGAAATGCCTCGGATAGCCGTCTGCCGAAGGTCTTTGTAATCCTCCACCCGACGGGCAAAGTTTTTTTCCGCCCATGCCCGGTTGTCTCCATAGTGCCCCCAGTAGTAATCCCTCTAGCCGCTTTCCCCTTCTGTAAACTGCCAGGTCACATACGGGGAGGGAGCTTGAATATTCTTGCGGCTCGAAATCACGAATCCGGAAATTTGGAAATCAGAGTTCTGGTACTCGGAAATCGCCTTTTTTGTGCTTGATTACGGTTCCATTTCTATGAGAATATTTGTCAAGGCCTTGCCGCATCTGCGGTGCGTAGCAGCCTTTACGAATATTCTTGTAGAAATTATGATTCAATATGCACAAAAGTGAATCTAAAAAGTGATTTCCATATCGCCGGACAGCTGATGGAACCTTATCCGGAATATTCAGGAGCTTTCGGGTTATGTCCCAGTGCAAAGCCCCGGTTGTTTTTAAAGACAGTGGATTTTAAGATTTCATAGCCGTTTGTCTGTTCTAAATACGTCCTTCTTTCCAAACCTCGGGCCATGATGGCCCCAAGTAGCTTTTGTTACGAAATAAGGGGCAATCCGGGGGAAAATGAATTGCAGTACTTCCTCCTTTTCTTCCTCTGTATCTTCTTCATCCCATGGCGAAGTATCCATATCCTCAGCTTCTTCGTCGGTTTCTTCTGCAAATTCTTCCGATTCCTGTTATCCGCAGTAATCGTCCTCCAAATCCGGGGCTTCATGCTTTGGCTTGTAAATCTTGAAATAATAGCCAATCCCGCCGCCGATTAGGACAACCGCCCCAATAAGAAGAAGGAAAAGCATAGGGTTATCGGTCTGTTCCGGCTCTGGTTTGGCTTCGGGAGTTTCTTCTGCCGGAGGTACTGGTTCCGGTTCGGGAGCAGGTGTTTCTATTTCCTCTTTGCCTTTTCTGTGTATATTACGGTAAAAATAGGTTTTTCCGCAAAGTTCCGTTTTTCTATAAACATTGACTTTTGAAATCTAGTATTTCGGATATTTCCACAAGTTCTAATCAAAGGATTACGGAAAAGTGCAAAAGAACCAGAATTGCCCAGAATACTCATTCTACAAGGGGAAGAAGGTCATTTTCGGTTACAACATTTAGGAAATACACATTGTCAGCGGATTTCTGCTTATCAATCACAAGGAAAAATACATTTTCATCCGGGGTGGTAATGGTATAAAATTCCTTGCCGTCCTGATCGGTGGCATTGTCTACCACCGTTCCGGTGCCGTCCGGGGAAAGGGATTTTGGGTCTCCGGCTGTGGCTCGCTACTCTGGGCGTAGGCGGGAATGGTAAACAGGGTCAGAGCACAAAAAAAGGCTGGCAGTCATGGCCGCCAGCCGGAACAGTTTAGTTTTCTTCATGGGCGTTGTCCTCCTTTGTGGATGCTTCCTGCTTCGGGCCATTTTGACCCGAAGCGGTAAAACGGTTTGCCGGGTCGTTTAAGAACGCCATCAGCTCTGCGGGTGTTGGCTTCAAAGAGCGGACAGCCTGCACGATCTAGCTGTTTTCTTTCTCCTGTTTCTGTTTTTCCAGCTCTAGATCTTTGCCTGTCATTCGGCGGCTTTCTCCCAGGCCTTTTCCAGTTCCCAGTCAATCTTGTCGATCTTATTCATGCAAAACTCCTTTCCCAGCCTATAAACAGCCAAATGCGTAAAAGTGTTGGCTCCAGTAGGAATTTGTAATGTCTGCATACTGGATGGGATTTCCACAGTGCAGCATTTTATTGTCCCCGACATAAATGCCTACATGGGACACTGGCACGCCGCTGTTGCATGTCCCGGTAAAAAAGATTAAATCCCCGAGCTTTGCCTCGGACGGCGATACTCTGGCACACTGGTTGTAAATCACCTGTGCGGTGGTACGGGGGAGGTTATGGACGCCGCTTGCAGTATAGACCCAGCAGTCAAAGGAAGTGGAAGGACTGGAACCGCCCCATACATACGGCCAGCCGATGTATTTTATGGCTTCTTTCATCAGTACCGCAAAGGCCGGGTCGTTCAGTGCCTCGCCGGGGATTTCATAATCCGGTCTGGGGTCTGTGCTTCCTTCATAAATCCTCTCCCACAGATAGGGCTTGTTGCCTTTTAACTGCAACATCGCGCTATAGATTTCTTTTTCCTGCTCGGTCAGCCGTTCAAAAATCACAGCAGGGAGGGTCTTGTTTGTCAGATTCACATTCAGGATGTAATACTCATAGGGGACTTCCTCGCTGGAGGTTTCTCCGGTTTCCGGTTCGGTGCTTGTTTCGGTGCGGTAGCGGATTTCCACTTCTTCTGTTAGGGTCAGTTCATACTGGGCTTCAAAAAGCTCCCGCAGATCGTCCTGTGCCTGTTCCCGGGTATAGACAGGTATCGGGCAGACAGATAAGAGACCGGCTCATAGGGATTATGGCCGATCTCGTCCACCGAGCAGCGGTATTCGTCATATGTGCTTCTATCCAGTGGTTGGATTTCATATCCGGGCATGCCTCCGCATATCCATACAAACTGCATGGAAGAACAGCAACCAATATATATGCAGGTATGTCGCTGCAACTGGCAACATCATACACTTTAAGCGTATCGCCTACCCAGTCTACTTCCATTGTTTCGCCCGGTTTGCGCTTAATTCTTAGAGTTGCTTTCTTTGATGTAGCATAGGCGTGATACTTGTCATTAAACTGTGAATGCTGATACGGAATCGTATGCTCGACCTCACATTTGGCACAGTATTCCGCCCATAAGAGTGAGAGCGTTACACCGGGCTTGGCAAGTTCATTGTAGACATACTCGTAATCCGGAAGTCTTCTTCCCTCATTATTGCCTCTGTCTGGATAAAACAGATGCTCTATATCTTTGTTGGTCAAGGGTTCTGGAATAGGCCATTCCAGAGAATGTGTTTCAGCAAGCTTCAGCACTTCTGAAACTGTGTTGCGTGAGCAGCATAAGCTGTTGGCAATGGCTACATTGCTGAACTTCAAACTATGTAGTCTGATGATTTCTCGATAATCAGTCATGGTTATCGACCTCCTGTAATGAATTTACACATTTCTATGTGCATGGATTCATTATAGGTGATTGCACTATAGGGCGGAAATGTATGCTCTAAAATATCGGATTTAGGTGCTCTGAATTCCCGGAAAAGGTGCACTACTTAAATGGAATATGCACTTAATTTTAAGGTACTCGCGTTTGAGCGTTTACCTGCTGCATTACTGCAACGCACCGAGCTTAGCTACGCGGCTCGCTAGCGATTACCGTGACCAGACTTACACCGGCAAGTGTGGCCCAGCTTCGCTGGACACACTGCATAGAAAAGAGGCTGTGCACTAATTACTTAGTGCACAGCCCCATCTTGAAATTTAAAATTTTTAAAGCTTTTTCAAAAATAGTGCAACTATTATTTTGATAATCTTACGATTCTTTGGAGAAGCTATTTCCTTCTTGAAAATCATAGCATTCTGTTTTAGGTTTACTATTCTATGACTTGTGCTCCTTTTTCCAATTTCTGTACCACACTATATTCTCAAGTTCCTCTAGACATTTATATAATTCTTCCTTATTTTTAGGTTCCGTGATAAATGTGTCAACACCTGCTTTATATAAAATAATCTGTTCCTGAGCTGGTATATTATCATTTACAACTGCAATTAGTAAATCAGTATTTTTACACTTTAACTGCAAAATCACATCAGTTAATTTAATTATAGATTGTTCATATGCATAGTTAAGTATTGCTAGATCAAATTCATTTATTCTATTCCAAGGTATCGCTTGCCATACACATGTCCAAAGCGGATCAATTTTTTTATATTCCTTTAGATTTATACCCATTTTTTGTTCTTCAATAACAATTACACTGATTTTTTCCAAATAGATTCTCCAATTCCGTCTTTTTTATTTTCTGAAATACAATTTAAACTTAGTTAAAGCCTCTGATACATTAGATCCCGCCACGACATATACTGTAATCAATATAATATTCGCAAACTCTTCTTTCCCTATAAAACTAAAAAATAGCCAAAACAATGCACAAACCAATAAGCTCATATAGGACTGTTTTCTATAATATAACACTTCATATCTACTATTGATGTCACTTTGACATCCATTTATGGCTATTAAGGTAACACATATAAGAAAAGAAAAAATAACATGCAAAAATTGAATTTGAACCATTTTTGACACATCAATTATAATATTTATAACACATGTCGTGCATATTAAACAAGAAAAATACGATTTCATATGTATTCCCCCAACATATGATCGCAACGGTATAAAAACCGCTAATACAATTGCAAGTTCCACCCAATAATTTCTGATCATTGCAATGAGTAAATTAATAATTAGACAAAATAGTAGCTCTATACCAGATATAAATCCATAATTATAAATATCCTTTTCTTCTTTGTCAATAATATTATGCTTTAATAGAAATTCTGTCAATAAATTTGCTGCCTTATTCATGATTAAACTTTGACAGTTTCGATAATTCTTTGGGTTTAACTGGTTGATGAAAAATGCACATACACTTTGAATTAGCAGCTACTTTACTAAAAGTATAGGATGTCCTTTCCAACATTTTTGCTACAATCTTTTGGTTTTTTTCACTAATCATTTTTATTATCTCCTTCTATGTTTATGAGATGATGTTGGGGTCAAAAGAGTTTGTAAAAACTATCTGACCGTTCATATAGTACCTTGAAAATTTTACACAATCGAATTTTGAGCGATAGTTCTTGTTTGTAAGCCGATATCAACGTGGCTGACAGCCTTTTTGTTATGCCAATACTGGATTTTGAGCATAATGCCCCAAGCCCTTTCGATAGGTAAAGAGCTTTTTGAAGTTCAACGCTCCGATTTTACAACCAAAGAAAAAACGTCCGCGTATCAGACCCCTGACTGACATCCTATATGCATGATATCGTCTGCGTAATAGGGAGGGCAGTGTTTCTACTCCGTTACGGATTTTAAAGAGGTTACGAAATTCTTCCGTTCCCATGAAACGTTGCTGTTTTGCACGTTCATGTGCTTTTATCGATACGGTGACACTGCTGACACGTTTATGGATTTTGGCCTTGCACCGCTCTTTGTTTGGACAGTTTACACACTGTTCCTTTTGAAACGAAACATGAAACTGCTGGGATTTACCGCCGGTATATCCACAGGATTTTGGCTCATATCCTGCGGGACATCTTACTACTTTAGTTCCGGTTTCGTTGAATACAAAATCTGCCAGAATATCATCTACTGGTTTTCCCGATAAATCGGTATTGATCAGCCGGATATTCTTTTCGGCAGCAAGATCATGGTTTTCTTTCCCAGAGTAAGCACCATCGGTGATCAGTGTACTTTCTTCTTTCTGAACATCAGTGCGTTTCAGACTCTCCTTTAGAAAACGGCTGTCACTGTAACTGTTTTGTTCAAACTGGTAATCTGTGATAACAGACCCATTTTTATCCACCGCTTCTTCAAGATTTGCCACTTAGCCCTGATGCTCTTTTCCGGCTTTGCTTCTGTACGTTGCATCTGGATCAGATGGGTTTTGAAGCATTCCGGAATGAAGACCACCATCTTCTTTGGTACGGAGACGGCGGGAAGATTCTTCCACAATGGTCTGTTCAGAAAGACAGCGTACCAATAACTGGTATTCTATCGTGTCATCATAATCCGTTCCACAGGAGTTCAGCAGGCTGTCTGCATCTTTCAGAATGGCATCTAATTGATTCACAGCATTCGAATCGTTACCGTAATAAAAGATTTTATTGTAGTCATTGGCATCACAATAATGTTCCATCCCTTTGATCAGATCATGGCGTTTATTTTTATGGAGGCAGATGACAAACTTGGCTACGCAGGTATAAAGCAACTCTATACGGCTGAGTTTTCGGATATTTGCTGCTATCATCATGGAATCCATTCTTTTGATTCTTGGGCTGATATCCATAAGTTTTGCGATATTGGTTCCAAGTTCTGTAATGCATTCGTGGAGCAGATCTATTCCGTAAATAGATTCGTAATCATAAAAGCGTTTACGAAAACGGGTGAGAGTTTTGTCACTTAATGGCTGTTCCTCAAAGCTTGTTGTATGAAGGGCATACTGATAACGGGGATCCAACATAAGATTTTCAACAACCTCATCATCTGAGATTCCAAAGAGTTCTTTAATGATGAGAGCACCAATGCACACATTTACTGGAGTATTCGGTCTTGAAGCGTTAGGGGAATACAGAACACGAAAAGGATCTTCATTGATTGCAGGAAAAATGTCTTCCGCAAAAACCTTTGCCCATGAATGTTCCAATGCCTTCTTTTCACGGGAAGTAAGTCCTCCAAAACTGTCGGTAAAAGATAATTGTTGATATGAATTTGTTCTGAATGCCATATATTTCCACCACCTTTTATTGATATATACAGTATACCACATCTGGATAAAGGTGAAAAATTTGTGTAAAATTTTCAAGGTACTATAGTAGAGCTTTTGACCCCAACATCATGAGATAATAATAGCATAATTGAATCAGATTATTAGCACACTGTAAAATATACGAATTTAGTTGTCAAATTCTCGAATATAGTAAAACTGTTATCTGAAATATCTTCTCTGAAAATGAATATTCTAAAACACCATCATATTTTTCAACTGATTTCTTAATTGATGCTAACCCAAATCCGTGACGAGATTTGTCTTGTTTTAGTGTTAAAAGTTCTCCTTCTTTAGTCTCTTTAACATACCCATCAAAAGTATTCTTTACATGAATAAGCAAATTTCCCATATCATATTTCATCTTTAACATAATCTGTCTTTCATTAAATGGTATTTTTGAAGTTGCCTCGATTGCATTGTCTAATAAATTACCTAAAATCAATGCCAAGTCAGATTTATCCACTTTTATCTGTGCCGGTACCTCTAAGCAGACATCAAATGAAATTCCTAATTTACTTATAATAATATTTTTATAATTCACAATCGCATCTATTATTAGATTGTCTGTCTTTGCTATAGCACTATTTTTCTCAATCTTTTCATCAATAATTTCTGATAAAAACTCTATGCCTTGATTATACTTCTTTTCTTCAAATAATTTTAATAAATAAATACAATACTGTTTTAGATCATGACGAATTTTCCTATTATTTTCAAATTCAATTTCCTTATTCTTAATATAATAATCATAGGCATGAAGCTGTCGTTCATATGCTTCATTAATTCTTTGCAACTTTATGTATTCTGCAAGTTCTGAATAAATTCTAAATATCATAATATTAATAAATAGTAATATCAGTGAACAAATTAATTCCAAGTGTCCCCCATGACCTTCATTGTTTTTTTCTGATAAATAAAACAATTCAGAAACGATTAGAATACTTCCTAAAGCAATACCTCCTAATATAATCGTGTATTTATGTGGCAATGTTATATTTTCCGTATTTTTATAAATTCTCTTTATAACAATACCTGCAGCAATTAACAATAACTTCGATATGACCGATCCCAACAATTCATAGTCTTCAATATGTATATTTAATAGCATATAAACAAATCCCACCAGGAACTCAGATAACACCCATAATCCGCAAAAGGAGATTGCAAAGATTACTTTTTTCCTTATCTTTCCTTGATAAATAATTATACTTATTAAGACTATAAAAACAATGTTTATGCCTAATTTCCAATACCACGGTAAGGAAGGTAACTGCAATATAAAGAACTGCCATCCTAAATAAGGTACCCAAATCAAATCTCTAATATAGATGGACTTACTAGCTTTCTTTAGAAAAATATCAAAAAATTCTTTTAAGATAAGCCCTGATGTTATAGAAATGAATAGTCCAGTTAGTATATTCCATAATAGTTCATTCAATTATTCCTGCTCCTATATCCCCTAGATAGTTTTGTCTTATGATTTTTCTTTTATCTTCGCTAATGGGTAAAATAATTCCATTACTCATTTCTACTCTGGTATATTCAATTCTATATATGTGTTTTCTATTTACTAAATAAGACTGGTGTATTCTCCAGAATTCGGCTTGTGATTGAGCAAATACTTCTTCGATGTTACTTAACTTTCCATTATATTTATGATTTTCATTTTTATTCGTAACAATATATATAGATCGTCCTTTACTTTCAAAATATACTATATCACGAATCAGTATCTTATGACTTTGTTTGTTCGCTGCATATCTAAAGTAAGCATCCTCATGGCTTATTTCATCAAGTAATTCTTTAAAAATTTGATCAAATTTCTTTTCGTCAAGAGGTTTCAACAAAAATTGATAAGGTCTAACAGAATATGCTTCTATCGAATATCCAGCATAATTAGTTATGTAGACCAAAAAACTCTCTTTATCAAATTTTCTTATGTTTCGTGCTGCTTCTAACCCATTTACATGTTTCATTTCTATATCCAAGAAAATTATATCAAATGAATCTACTTTTTGCGCAAAATCAACTAAGTCTCTTCCATCACCAAAAACTTCTATATCTACAGACACTCTATATTCATTTGCCTTCATTTTCACCTTCTCAGCTAATTTTTCTGAAAATTCATCATCATCATCACATATAGCAATTGATATCATTTTACCTCCAATTTATCGTACATTTTCACCTTTAGCTATTTTACAAATCTTTTGTAATGCTATTAAGATTTCTTTTCTTTCTTCTACTCCATATTCTCCCAAAACATCATCAAGCATGTTTCCTTCAGTTTCACTATGCTTCCCAGCAATAAGATAATTTATGTCAATATTTAACTTATTATTCATCTGTAACAATACTTCAACAGAAAGATGTCGATCACCTCGTTCAATTTTTCCATAATAATTCTCACTGACATTAAGTATTTCTGACATTTTCTCTTGTGTATATCCTTTTTTTATCCGATACTGTTTTAATCTAGCCCCTATTTCAATGTGTTCAATGTGTATTTCTCGATTTTTCATACTAGCTCCTCATTAATAAATGATTTACTCTATCATACACATTATTTTGACTAATTTTAATGGACTATATGTACCTATAAAGGTACATATAGTACTTTTAGTGCGCCTTGCGGCACACGTCACTAAAGGGTGCAAGTCCCTAATCCGCCCTAGTAGTGGGAAGGATATAGCTAAGACCAAGGGTGTCCATTGTGAGGTGGAATCTGAAGGAAGGTGGAGGCAAATCTCTGGTCTGACGAACAGAAATCACATCAGGCTACAGTTAAGGATAAGGTTGCTAAACAAACTAAAGTCCAATAACTACTCGGAATTAACTGTAGTAAATGTGGCAGATATATGGAGAGAAAGTGACGTGTGGTACCAAGGGAGGTCTCGTCAGCGGATAGAAACAGAGTATGAAATCCGTGAGTAACAACGAATGGCGAGAAGTCAGCAGAAGCCATAGTAAACCGATGGTAGCAAACATCGGCGAAGGGCTGAACTTTAGGAGACACAAGCAATGAATGTAACTGAAAGTGGATTTAAGAACAGACAACTTCATATGGAAGACTATCTGCAAATGGTATCTGCGGAACAGAAAGAGTATGCAGAAGTGTTCGATTACTCTACTCATTAAAAGACCTCCAAGTTGCTTCAATAGAGATAGCTAATCTGGAGGTTATATTGTGGCAACAATATATTTTTAATTCGTACTAGAACAATCTTCTATTATAAATAATCAATATTTTATGAGTTGCTCAATTGCAAAGTTCTGTCAAATATATCAAATAAGCTTTTATCATGGCTGATTATAAATATTATTTTATCCATTTTTATATTCATAATCGTCTCTTTGAGCCATTTTATTCTTTCTTTATCCAGATTTGAGGACGGTTCATCAAATATTAGCATGCTTGTACCTTTTAAAATTGCTTTTATGATAATGATCAATTGCTTATCGCCACCTGATAAATCATCGATTTTCTTATTCCATACCTCTTCTAGAAACCTAAAAATATCCAATGTAATTGTTATTCCTTTTTCTGTTAACTCTTTCTTTAAGCTGCTAGGATCCTCAAAAGTTCCTATTTCATTAAAGATTTCCCTTATAGGTATATTAATATAGCGAATTTTCTGTGGTATGTATGATATATTTTTATTTCTTAATTCGTAAACGCACCATAGGTTCTTTCCATTGTTAGTTGAATCCAAAGTATTAAATTGATATGATATGTATATAGGTGGAGGTAGCAAACAAATGAAAGATTTTATTACTGCATTAGATCCGAATTATCAACTTGACAAATATCATATCAAAAATAATGTTGCTGTATTTTATATTAGCTCCAAGATGAGTGAAATAAAATGTCCTTATTGTGGTACTCTTTCATCAAAGGTACATTCATCTTATGAAAGAGAAATTCAAGATCTTCCTATGCAAAATAGAAAGGTAATACTTCTTGTGAAAACTAGAAAAATGTTTTGTTCTAATTGCAAATGTGAAAAGAAAACATTTTCTGAGTGTCATCCATTTGTAGAAAATAATGGAAAGAAAACCAGAAGACTTGTTCAGAATATATTATTTACATCAGCACAGCTTAGTTCTGTGAATGCAGCAAAGATTCTAAAATCAAACAGTATAGAAGTTGGAAAAAGCAGTATCTGTTCTTTGCTTAAAAAAAATGCCATCAATTGTGGATAAGTCTTCTGTAAAAAAAGTTTGTGTTGATGACTTCGCGTTGCGCAAACGGTTTTCGTATGGAACAGTGATGGTTGATTTGGAAAGTCATAAGATAATCGATTTGATTCCAACTCGAAATACTAATGAAGTAAAAGAGTGGTTGTCAAAATATCCTAATATTGAAGTTATTTCTAGAGATGGTACACAGTTGTATGCAAATGCAGCAGAAAGATCGCATCCTGGTATAACCCAAGTAAGTGACAGATTCCACATAATAAAGGGACTGACTGAGGCTATAACAAAGTATATGATAAGAACATTTCCTGCACGTATAGAAATTCCAGCAGTAAGCGCTGAAGCTGATGAAATTTTAAAATTACATAACATAAATAATCGCAAAGAACGTGTTAGTTTTGCTCACCAAAAACGTTCGGAAAATATGACAGTCAATGAAATCGCATTATTATTGCACTCCTCCGTAAAAACAGTTCAAAAATATTTGATGCTCGATCCTGATGAAATTGAAAATAGGACAATTGTAAAGGAAAAGAAACATCTATTAGCTATGAAACAGAAACAAAATGAAGTTAATGAGGCAAGAGCATTAGCAAAAAAAGGTGTGCCTATAGAAGAAATAGCCAAGACTATGCATCATACCTGTAAAACGATACAAAGATATTTATCTCCAGATTATTCTGTTGAAGATGGACATTATAATGCTCGTATTCCAGGAAAGCTTGCACCATATGAAGCTGAAGTAATTAAGTTAAGAAGCGAAGGAATGACTTATCCCAATATTCATAAAATTATTACCGAAAAAGGTTATAAAGGTTCAGTTGCATCCTTAAGGATGTTCATTCAAAAAGAACGTATTCGAAATGAAGCACATTTAAGTCAACAAGAGACCTGCTCGGATTATCAATCGAAAGAATACATTCAGAGAAGATCTTTGATACAATTAATCTATAAGGGATTAAGTGATGTCAAGACAATTACCAAAACACAATATGAGCAAGTTCTTAAAACGTACCCAGTGATTACTGAATTATATGCTGCAATAAAAGAATTCTATGAAATACTATATTCAAGGCGCGACGAAAGATTAGAAACATGGCTTGAAAAAATAGAAAATTTTAACATACCTGAGCTACAGACCTATGTTAACGGCATAAGAATTGATATTAATGCGGTAAAAAACGGGATAAAATTAAAGTATAATAATGGACTTGCCGAAGGAAGTGTCAACAAAATTAAAGTAATTAAGAGAATTATGTACGGACGAAATAGTTTTGATTTATTAAAAGCAAAAGTGCTTTTACACGAGCACTTTCGCTGTGAATTCAACTAACAATGGAAAGAACCTATTGAGCGTTTACCTTAAATAATCTATTACTTTTTATTTATTCACTTTCACATTTAAACGATTCCTGCCTCGGCCATTAGCTCACGCATGTTATCAATGGCACGTTTCGCATAAAAACGTGGTTCGTTAATATAATTTGTAACCAATTCAAGTGTTGCAGTTTTATCATAACCTATTCGTTTCATTTCATATAGCATTTCTTTAATTGGAATATTTCCCTCTCCTGGTATCATATGGGTGTCTGATCCATTTTCTCCATCAATAATATGCATATGATCCATCTTATTTCCGAGTTTATCAAAATATGCCATAATACTTTCATGCTGTACAAATGGTGGAACAATATCACACATGCCGACTACATATGGATTATCCACTCTTCTAAATAGCTCCACCAAATCATTTGCTCTTGTAAAGAAATTAGATTCATACGGTGTTAAAGCTTCAACTACTAGCTTGATTTCTAGTTTTGCTGCATAATCTCCCAACTCTTGAATATTTTTTTCTAATCTGCTCCACAACTGATCATATGTAGCAAGATATCCGCCGTTTGCAGGACTTGTAAGTACAAATTCCGCACCCATCTCTTTTGCCATTTCAAGAGACAGTTTCAGATAATCAACAGCATCTCTTCTCTGAGCCTCTGAACCAATCATATAATTGTAAGGATAGGCATTATGCTCCGGTGTGTAACCAAGCACCGGCATTTCATACTTTTCAATTAATCGGCGAACTTCATTAATATCTCCCGCTTTCAGATCCGGTGCATATGCATGTGGACGCCCACCCCAAAGCTCGATATAATCATAACCGTACTCTTTAGCATCCATAAAACAATGCTCCAACGGATTCCGCTGATATCCCGATGTAAACATTCCAACTTTTAACATTATTTTATTCCTCCTTGTTGTGTTTTGTTGGTAAAATTATATAATAATTAAGCACCATTTTTCTATTCGCAAGAGGTCTAAAATTCAATTATAAAAAATGTATAAAATCCCATAACCATGTTGTTTGTTATTCCAATTCTATACCAATTATGTTATTCTGCATGTTTTATCCTCTTTATTTTCTCTTCTTTTTATGCATTATGCACATAGTGGTATGTTTTTGATTTATATTTATACCAGTTTCATCAGATACACTTATTTTGCTACTTATTTTTTAGTTATCCATCCAATTGCCAATGCTTTGTGCACCATGATAACTTATAAGTGTTCTAATAAATAGTGTGCAATATCTGTTAGAACACTTCGATGACTTTTATTCATTAAGGAACGAGCATTCAGCTTTGATTTTTTTGTTGCTGGATATCTGACCTTTCTAAGGTTCATCTGTTATTTGATGTCGCCTCACTTTTACTCTTAATATCTTTATTTTCCTATACATAAGTTATGTCTTTACAAATATCATTAATCATTAGGAGTTTTAAATAATATGTCTGAATACGCAGATCTTATTTTATTATCAAACTGTATTTTTACAGCCACAGAGGAAATACCTTTCTCTGGATATATTGCTATCAAAAACGACCGGATACTTTCTATCGGAAAAGGATTGGCTCCTACTGAACTAATAGGAACAAACACAAAATATCTTGATTATGGGAACAAAACAATTACGCCTGGATTCTCCGATGTACATTGCTTTTTCACAGGTTATTCTGTAGGATTTGTTGGAATAGACTTATCCGCAGCTACTTCTCAAGAAGATATACTGAATTCAATTAAAGAGTATGCGAAAGGAATTCCTGCAGACAAACCTATTTTGGGACATGGTTGGAACTCCGATACAATCCAACCTGATGGAACAGATTTGTTAGATGAGGCTTTTTCCACTCGCCCTGTTCTTCTGTTTGCAAAAGGCTGCGAAACTTGTTGGATGAATCAAGCTGCTATAAATCGTTATCAGTTTACCCCGGAAACCTGTTATCCGGAGAGTTATGTTCGCTTTTTACCAGACTTACTTGGAGATAAAGACTTTATAATTCCGGAATTTAAGCGCTATATTAAAATGATGAACAGTAAAGGAATCACTTCCATCAAAGAAATGGGATTCGATGATTTCTACGGATTTACTGACATTCTCGCAGAACTAGAATCCGAAAACGCTTTAACTATCCGCGTAAACTTTATGAGCCAACCTGTTGCTGAACCTTTTAATCTCTCATATGGCAAGGAAATGCGTGAAAAATTTAAAGGAGAGTTTGTTCGTTTTTCTGGATATAACCAAATGACCGACGGTTCTATAAGCGAACTTTGCGGTGATTTGAAAAAACCTTATTCCTGCGCAGATACGACCTGTGCACAAGACATTGATTGGGATCTTTTAGCAAACGATACCTTTAAAGCTGATACCGAAGGATTTCGTTTCTCATTACATGCTCAAGGAGATGCTGCTATTTCAAAAGTATTAGATATTTATGACTCTTGCCAAAAAGATGAAAATGGAAAACTTATAAATCGTCACAGTATTACCGATCTTGAATTCAGTGATCCAACAGACTTGGAGCGTATGGGAAAATTAGGCGTAATTGCTGAAATATACCCTCAAATTCAATCTATCGCAAATCGAAAAGACAAACTTGCCATGATTGAAGAAAAGATTGGTATGGATCGCGGACAGTATTATTGGAACAGACGTAAAATGGCTGACAGCAATGTGTTATTAAGTTGCGGAACTGATCTTCCACTTCTTATTGATGATATCCCAGAATCTATTTATCATGCAGTCGGAGGAAACTTCCCTGAAGGTGGAGAGCCATTTAACAAACAAAATATGCTGACTATTCCTGAGTTACTAACTGCATGGAGTGCTGGCGGTGCTTATAATCTATATCAAGAGAAAGAGCTCGGCACACTGGAAAAAGGAAAAAAAGCTGATATTGTCGTATTCGACGGAAATCTATTTGAAACAGCTATTGAAGAAATTCGTTCTCGCAAAGTAGAAGTAACTTTTCTCAACGGACGAATCGTATATAGCCATGAATAAATAAAAAAAATATCTCTCTTATCTAAACAGTTTATATTCTCTTTAAGAAAGGAATGGAAATATTTATGAAAGAGTCTTATTTTATGGGGATTGATACTGGAACAAACTCTAGTAAAGGTGTATTAATCAATTCTCACGGAGAAATTATAGCAGAACATACAACTGAACATGCAATGACAAATCCTGCCCCAGGTCACTATGAACATGATGCCGACAAAGATTGGTGGGGGGATTTATGTATTATAAGCAATGCACTGATTGAAAAATCCAAAGTTTCACCATCTGACATTAAAGCAATCGGAACAAGTGCACTTGATGCCGACTGCCTACCTGTCGACGATCAGTGTCGACCTCTACGCAAAGCTATCCTATATGGTATTGATGCACGTGCAACCGATGAGATAGAACAACTCACAGAAATGTATGGGGAAGAACAGATCCGACAGTGGTACGGACGTCCATTATGCTCCAGTGATGTAATGCCTAAGATTCTTTGGATAAAAAATAAAGAGCCAGATATATATGCAAAAACCCACAAGTTTCTAACAGGCTCTAGTTTTATAGCAGCAAAACTTACTGGTAATTATGTAGTCGATCGTTTTTTAGGACTTGCAAGTTTTAATCCACTTTATTTTAATAATGGAACACCAAATCCTGAAACTTGCCTACCAATTTGCCGCCCTGATCAGCTAGCAGAAGTGAAGGAAGCAAATGATATCGCAGGTTATGTAACTGAAACCGCTTCAACGGAAACGGGTCTTGCAGTTGGTACTCCAGTCATTGTAGGAACAGATGACTCCGGCGCAGAAGCAATCAGCACTGGCGTTGTTGCCCCTGATAAAATGATGATTCAATTCGGTTCTTCCATTTATATGATTCTCGGGACAAAAGAATTGGTTGATGATGAACGCTTATGGCGTGAAGAATTTATTGTACCAGGACTTTGTGACATATCTGCCGGCACTAATGCTGCAGGCTCTCTTACTAAATGGTATAGAAATACAATTTTCCCAGATGCACTCGAACTAGAGCAAAATGGTGGTCCTGATGCTTACATCACCATGATGCAAGATTTGGATAAAATTCCTGTTGGAAGCGATGGCCTTATTACACTCCCTTATTTTGCTGGTGAAAGAACTCCAATAAATGATCCTCTTGCAAGGGGAATTCTATTTGGATTAACGCTTGCTCACACGCGTCAGCATATGTACCGAAGTGCTTTGGAATCTGTTGCATACTCAGTAAATCAGCAATTAAAGATCATGCTTGAGCACGATGTTCCTATCGACCAGATTTTTGCCGTAGGTGGTGGTGTTAAAAATGACTTATGGATGCAAATTGTTGCAGATGTTACTGGTAAAGAAATCAGTACCCCTGCCATTACTGTAGGTGCGAGTTTTGGCGATGCTCTAATGGCTGCATCGGGAATCAAATATTCAGGCTTTGAATCTTTCAACAAACTTACAGATTTCATTAAACCTGGAAAAACCTATCATCCTAATAAAGAAAACCATGAAGCATATAAAAAATATCAGAATATTTATGATTCTCTTTATCCTGCTACTGTAAACTTAATGCATTGTTTATCAGACTAATCTTTGTAGATTAGACTTTATAAAGACTATGTGATAATTCTTTCATCAACAAAAAGTACAGCTGTATGAGTTTTTAATAACTCTTCTGCTGTACTTTTTAAATCTATTATTTTATTCATGAAGCTGAATTGTAAATGAAGTCCTGTCACTTCTGATAAAAGAGCGGCTATACGCAATCGCTCTACCATTATTGTCCCAGTAATCACAACTCAACATAATTAATGCTACTCCATTTGGAATATCTAATAATTTCTTTATCTTACTCGTTCCATCTATAATCTCCATTGTTTGCTGCATACTGGAAATTTCTATTCCATAAAATGCAAAAATATCTTTTATTGTAAAAACTGATGAGTTCACTACTTCTAACTTCGGCAAAACATCTTTTGGTACATATATATCTTCAATTGCCAATGGCTCACTATCCAAAGTTATTTGATGTCGTACACAAAAGATTAAATCATCTGGCTCAATATTAAAATAATTTGCATACTTATTTCCTGCTGGTCTATATATTTTTGCCTGCTCCTTTATCGAAACTCTTTTTGTTCCTGAAGACATTACATTAACAAACCCACCATGTTCATCCAGGTTTTCTTCGTATTTATCACCAACAACAAAAACACCTTTTCCCTGAACACGTCTCAAAATTCCTTCATTAACTAATGTATCTACTGCGTTGCGAACAGTCAACCTATTAATACCATAAGTTTCTGCTAATTTATTTTCAGACGGAATTGCTGTTCCTGGAAGGTACTCTCCCTCTTCTATTCGATTTCTAATAATTTCTCTCAGTTGAAGATAAATTGGTGTACGATAACTTAATTTTCCGTCTTCACGCTCTTCATTTTCTTCGGTATAGTTCAATTTATTATCCATAAATCTGCCCTGCTTTTCTCATTATTCACTCTCTATTCTGCTAACAAGCTTGAATTTATCTCCTCTAATTAATTGTTTATAATACATAATTATCACTCCTTCTTCATCTTTCACAACTCCAGATGTAAAAAACAAAGGAGAATCCGGTATTATCTCCAACAACGCTGCTTCTTGTTCACTGGCATATGTAACACTAATATGCTCCTCGCCCGAAATCTGCTTTCTATGATATACATTTTTCAAAATTCGACCCATGCTAGTTTTATCAGTATAATACTTTTCAAAATCTGGATATCGTTCACAATCAAGATATGTTGTTTCCAAAAAACATGGAACACCATCTATTTTTCTAAGAAGAATATACTCATAAACCTCTTGTCCGAGCAGAACATGAAGTTTCTTAGAAATCTGTTTAGTTGCTTCAACTTTTCTTACAGAAATAATCTTTTTTGTCAAAATAGATCCCTGCTGTCGAAGTTCTCCTACCATTGAATCTACTCCAACCATGTTTCGATTCTTCTTTCCTACAGACACATAAACTCCCGCTCCGTTAATTCTATATAACACCCCACGACCAACAAGTGTATCTACCGCCTGTCTCAGTGTCGTTCTGCTTACTCCCCACATTTCACACAAATCTCTCTCTGATGGAATTCTTGTATTCGGAGCCAATCGATTTACTACAATAAAATCTTCCAATTTTTCCACAGCCTCAGTTCCCGGTGGTATACGATATTCCATATTCTTATTCTCCTTACCATTGTTTACAGACCACTTTCAAATGTAAGCTAATTCTATCATCTTTTTCTTCGTTTTCCAACCAAAACATATACCAAACTCAAACGATTATGTGTTTTTAATATTCATCCGATAATAGCAAGCTTATTTTTCTTCTCCGGTACAAGCCCCAAAGCAATATACAGCGACTAATATTATCCATAATCATGAAAAACCACACCATTTTTAAATCACGTCCAAACATACCAATATAAATCCATGTCAGGCCTATCCTTATCCCCCACATTGTTAATATTGCAAATATAAATGGCATTTTTGTATCTCCAATACCATGAAATATACCCTCATATATAATTAACGCTGCATACATAGGCTCACTAATCGCTACAATTCTCAGTAATGACACTCCAAGCACAATAACCTGCTCATCCTTCGTAAAGAAACGTATAATCACTTCTGCTCCGCAAAAAAGACCTATGGCCATTGCTGTCATAATAGAAACAGCCACAATAAGTCCTGAACATACAACCGATTCTAATTCTAATTCGTCTTTTTTTCCCACAGCATTTCCAGCAAGTGTACTGACTGCAGTTTGAATACCATATCCTGGCACATAAAAAGCCTGTTCAATTGTAAGTGCAATCGAATGAGCTGCTACACTTAGTGTTCCAAGTCCCGCTACTAATGCTGAAAATACAACATAACCACATCCCATAACAATTCTCTCTCCAATTAAAGGCAAGGAAACATTAAAACAATTTTTTAACAATTTTCCTTCCGGTTTCACCTTCATTCCTTTTAGTGTCACCAATGGATTTTGCATTGCAACCCCAAAAATAGTAACTCCACCTATCCCTTGACTAATTGCAGTCGCTATAGCGGCACCTCTTACTCCCAATCCAGCTCCCGGAATACTGAGCAACATTCCAAATACTGAAATCGTAGTATGAGAGCTAATTAAAAGCTGATTTAATATAATATTCAAAAAATTCACACCAATATTTATATAAAGAGGTGTTTTCGAATCCTTGTTTGCCCTTAATACATTTCCAAATATAATCAGGCTTCCTCTCAATATCAACGGACAGCTTACTATAAAAAAATACTCACTTGCATCTCTCCATATTTCCTGACTAGCGCCCATCCACATTGGCAATACCGGACTAATTGCTAAAGCAATCACTGTTTCAATCACGCCAAGAACAAAAATAATCCAAATTGCCTGTGCTGAAGTATGATGAGCAGCTTCCAAATCTCCCTGTCCAGTATATTGGGCAATAAACGAAAGCATTCCCATACTAACAGCAAACAAAATTCCATTTAACAACCAATTTACAGTGGTTGTCAGACCGACAGCAGCACTTGCAATCGCACCAATCTGACCAACCATTGCAGTGTCTACATAAGCTACAATGGTTTGTAGAGCCTGTTCCAGTATTGTCGGTGCTCCTAAATCCCACAATTCATGCATCTTTGAATTCTTCAAGATTATCCTATTTTTTTCTTTCAAATCAGGCATGATTGTCGCCTCCATTTCACTTGTATTAGCTTTCGAATTATATATGATGTTTTATTTTACTACTATTTTTGTTTGTTTTTTTACTACTTGTCTATTTTAAATTATATCATTGAGGCATATTTATGTCAATTATCACAATCGTATACACACTGAAGAACAGTATCTTCATTTGCATAAAAAACCGCCCAAATCTCTGACTTCAGTCAATAGAATATGAGCGGTATATATTTTATTTTTCTTCTTGGATAATCACGTTAATTGTACGATGTGCCGGCCCATCAAATTCACAGAAATATATTTCTTGAGCACCACCTCTTACCATTTCACCATCTATCACTGGAAAATGGCAATGATTTCCAGTAAGCATTGCTTTCAAGTGTCCTGTTGGATTTCCTGCTGTACTACCATAATCTCGAAGCATTCTTGCATGGCTATACGGATAATCTTCTGGTATTAATCGTCCCAGGAAATTCTCAATATCACTTTCCAGACATTCTAATGCTTCGTTCACAGTTACACCTGTTGTTGTGTGCTTTGTAAGAACCGTAACGATTCCATTCTGAACTCCACTTCTTTTTACAATATCCAAAACTTTCGGAGTAATTACTGTATATTCATTATATTCTTTTGTTAATAATGTAATTGATTCAACATACATCTTCTTTACGCCTTTCTATTAGGAATTCCACCTAAGAACTCAATTGCGTTTTCCCCACAAATTAAATCCAAAGTGCTTTCACGAAATCCCAGTTCTTTAATTGCATGCGCCATTCTGATTTGCTCAAATCTCGGATTATTACTTCCAAACATTACCTGATGTCTCAAACTCCGATCAATCCATGTCATCGGAACATCTCTTGTCAACATCTGTGTATAAAACTCCTTAGCATTATCAAAATACAATGCGCCAGTATCTGTATATACATTAGGATACTTCAACATCAACATAGCTGTCTCTCTACACCATGGCCATCCAAAATGTGCAAGACAAATTTTTAATTTTGGTCTTGCTGCTGCCAGTTCCTCAAACATTTCTGGGCGACAATATTTTGTTAATGTATCCGGTTCCCATGACATTCCACTATGGAAAATAATTGGTTTTTCATATTTTTCACAAATATCATACAGTGGCATCATTCTTTCATCCGTTGGATAAAAATGCCCTTTACCTGGATGTAATTTCAAACCACTTAATTTTAATTCTTCAAATGCTTTCTCCAATTCTTCAGCCGCATCTTCTGCAAACGGATCAACCCCCGCAAATCCAATAAACTTATCTGGTGCCATGTTAACAAGTTGACTAATTTCCTCATTGCTTACCAGCACTTTTCCACCTTGCTGTGTACGATAATCTTCTGGAAGTAAGCATAAATAATCCAAGCCTGCACATTTCATTTGATTAAAAATATGTTCCAATGGTGCCGTTCCATTTTTATGAATATCTAATGTATTATGTCTTAGTTCTTCCAACTCTGAATCTTGATTGATTGGTTCATAAAAAGCTGGATGAACATGCATATCTATAAACATATTTCTCTTCCTTTCTGTATTTTATCAATACCTAATTTCTTTTCCCACGCTCTACTCTACCCATGGTTCAAATACCTGAACTACCGAAGCCGCTACTTCTGCACCTTTTTTTAAACATTCATCTACACTTTTACCATTCAATATTCCATAAAGAAATCCTGCAATGAAACTATCTCCAGCTCCAACTGTATTGACTACTTCTGCCTTTTCAATACCACCTACATAGAATCTTTCACCATCCCATGCAAGACTACCATCTTCACCGAATGTGACAACAGCAATTTTCATTCCACGACTCACTTTATCTTTTAAAAACTCTTCAATCTTAGCATCCCTTCCTTCATGATAAGAATAAAATCCATAAGTAACATATGGTAAGGTTTCTTCTACCAACGGATGATCCAGTCTATCTGCATAATCAAAAGCAATTGGAATTCCTTTTGCTGCAATCATCGGTAAGGTATTCTCAGCTTTTCCCCAAAGTGCTGTATGAACGAGATCATGCTCTGCCGCAAATTCAATATCTTCTTCATCAAAAACAATATTCTCCAATACACCTTCTACATAATCGCCATGCACACGGTCTTTTCCATCCATATCCATATAAGTTACTGCTGTAGCACCATCGCCAATTTTTAAATGACTAATGTCTACCCCTTCTTTTTTTAATGTCTCTAACATCCATTTTCCATTTTCATCATTACCTGTTGTACTGATAATCGAAACAGGGATTCCAAGTTTTTGAAGATTCACACCTGTATCAACAACATTCCCTGTTGGATATTTTTTCCCAATACGTTCATAAACATCAATACAATTGTCTCCTATTTCTGCAACTCTCATTTTCATTGTCCTCCTTTTTTTACTTTTTTAATTCTTTCATTCATTGCATTTTTCTACAACTACATCATAGTCATGATTTAACATTTTTGTAATAATTTCTGCTACGGCATCTTGATTGTTGTTCTTCTCTGTTACAAAATCTGCTTCTTTTTTCACATCATCCACTGCATTTGCTACAGCTATTCCTACCGCTGCATGCTGCAACATGTCCAAATCATTATAGTAATTTCCAACAGTTATAATATCTTCTTTACAAATTTCAAGCATATCTGCAAGTAACCGTATTCCATTCCATTTTGACACACCCTTAGCCATAACATCAATGCAGTTCGGCTCCGAACTTACGTAGTATACCTCCGGAATACACTCATCAATATAAGCGGCCACATCGGTCATATCCTGTGTTGCCATAAATCCTTCCAAGCCATACTTCCAATCTGTTTCTTCTAGCGAATTAATTATTTCAGGAATTACACCGACATTCTTTGCATACTCTAGGGTTTCATCTGTCATCTTTGTAACTTGCCAAGTCATACCATTATAAATTTGAAGCTGTATATTCTGCTTAAGACAATGTGTAATTAGCCTTTTACACACATGTGGAGGAATTAAATCATTATGAAGCACTTTTCTATCCTTGCATCGTAGTATCTTTCCCCCAGTGTTAAGAATCTGATAATCCACAAGCCATTGTTCATCCTTTAATGACACCATATCACTATCTCTTCTGCCACTTACAAATACAATTTTATGTCCCTCTTGCTGTGCTAGTTTAATTGCTTCTTTGCTTTTTTCCCCTAAACTATAGTCGTCACGTACAGCAGTTCCGTCTATATCCATTGCTAGCAGTTTTCGTCTCATTTTCTTTTCCTTTATCTTGATATTACAATGTTTCTCGATACTTGTAAACAACCTGCATAAATTCCTTTACACGGTTCACATCAACTCGATTTTCAAAGATACCTCCATACTTAAATGTGGTTCCTACAACAGCCGCATCTGCCGTTGTTAATTTTCTTTCAATAGTATCCACACGACATCCTGTATTACACAACACAACTATTTCAGGATTAGCCTCCTTTACGCTTGCAATTAATGTATCATCTACATCTTGACCAGCTGCATTTGCTGAAATACACAATCCATCTGGTGCTGCTTTCGTAATTGTACTCTTAGCAATCTCTGCTAATGGACGAGTATCTAAATTCCGATCCGATTCTGGGTTAATAAAATATAACATTTTCAAATCTTCTAAAGGGAGTGCGGCTTTTCTTCTTAGTAAACTACTAAAATCATTATTATAAAGTCCACCATCACCCACATACACACCACAAAATGTTCCGCGAACAAATTGCGCTTTTACCGCAGCTGCAAGTTCTAAACATGCTCGCCCATCACTAATTGCGTCTACTCCATATGGTACCTTAATCTCAGATCGTAAATTCCCAATTACATATGCCATTGCCGCAGGAGTCACCATATCCATATTTCGCTGGTAGGGCAAACTAAATTCATTGCTAAAAATAATCCCATCTACACCACCATCTTGTAGTGCATGTAAGTCTTCACGTGCATGTTCTACCACCTTATCCATATCATTTCCCGACTTGTATAATGGATCTCCTGGTAGTGGATCAATGTGGAGCATTGCAATAATTGGTTTCTTAACTCCAAACATCTTTTCAGTCCATAACATCTTCTTTGCCTCCTAAACAACTTTGTATTTTTTAATACATTCGATATACATAAATTATATCACTTGTATGAATATTGTCAATATTCTATTTTGATTATCTTATAAAAAAATATCTATAATTTATAAATGTACGGTTTTTAGTTATTTTACACAATCTTATCATATTCTTTTTATTTTTATTGCATACAATTCCAGTTCGCGGTATAATTCACTCATCTAGTACCTATATATATTCTATTTTTTTTAATACAAATTATGTCATTTCACTTATTTGCATAGCTAATTTGTATTGATACGGAAAGACTACTATTAAAAGTTAAGTCTAAAATGAATTGTAGAAATGCACTTCAGATATAGTTGTACCTTGAAAACCGCATGACAATAAGAACATCTTTGCCAGTGCTCTAATAGGTAGATGTGAATTCCGACAGCAAAACATAAACCGATACCATATGAAGTGTTAGACCAAGTTTTTTTAATTCTGGAAAAAGGATACAACTAAGCCAGGAGATGGACATTTTGAGTTTTGCACGTTCCTTTACTTTATCAAAACGATAGCGAGTGAGTGACTTTAATTCCTCATTGTGATTGTAACCTCGTTCTAAATAAACCGTCATGCAGTATCTAATTGATTAACAAATATACAAAGAGACTGTGGTTGTAACCTTTCTGAAGCCATCAAGTGGCAAGAGAAAAAACAATTCACAGTATCTCCAACAGTATAGCATACAGACCTTGGAGAGGGTCTATAAACACTACTACTTTATAATATAAGGAGGTCTATCTTATGAGAACACGTGTTAACTACTTCACGGAAAATTCTGTGCGAATTCCTAAAACGGAATTCTCCATGTTAGGTAATGAATTTTTTCTCCTTACCTAATCGTGGCAATTCTTTTAATTCTATTTTTTACTATTAAAAAACAAACAGATAAGGAGATTTTTATTATGGATGCTGTATATGTTGGGTGGTTGTCTATTCTTCCGCCTATGATTGCTATTATTCTTGCATTAATCACAAAAGAGGTTCTATTTTCACTTATAGCAGGTGTTTTATCTGGAACCCTTATTTACTCTATCGCTTCTGGTATGAATCCGATTGTTGGTCCCGTTTCTACTGTATTTGACGTTATGATACAAAAAACTGATATGAATATTATCATTTTCTGTTTTTTGTTGGGCGGATTAGTTTATCTAATCAATGCTTCTGGAGGAGCTCAAGCTTATGGAAAATGGGCATCAAAAATCATTCGTACAAAACGTTCCTCTCTATTACTTACTAGTTTGCTTGGTTGTTTGATTTTTTTAGACGATTATTTCAATTGCTTGACAGTTGGAACAGTTATGAAACCTATAACTGACAGACATCATGTCAGCCGTGCGAAACTTGCTTACATTATTGATGCAACAGCTGCACCCATCTGTATCATCGCACCTATATCAAGTTGGGCTGCTGCTGTCGGTAGTTACCTTAAAAATACAGGTGCTTTTGACTCTGAATTTAAAGCCTTTATTACGGCTATTCCATACAATTTTTACGCCATTCTTAGCCTTCTTATGGTTTTTCTCCTCTGTGTCTTTTCCTTGGATTTTGGTCCTATGGCAAAACAGGAGGTATTAGCTGAAAGAGGTTTCCTCGGCGGACTTGATGAACAAAAAGATTCATTGGCACAGCCAAAATCTGGACGTGTCGCTGATATGATTGTTCCAATTCTTGTACTCATTGTAACTGCAATCCTTGGCATGCTTTACAATGGTGGCTACTGGAGCAATGATCCTTCACTTCACACTATCACCGCTGCTCTAGGAAACTGTGTCGCAGCTCAAGCCCTTGTTTGGGGAAGTTTTGCTGGAATTATTACTGCACTTTTTATGTATATACCGAGAAAAATCATGACATTTAAAGAATTCATGGATAACTTTACAAAAGGCATGCAACAAATGATTACTTCCGGTTGTATACTTATGCTAGCATGGACAATCGGTGGTGTATGTCGCGATTTACTTAGTACACCTGTTTTTGTAAAAACTTTTATAGAAACTACCGGACTTCCAGGTGCTTTGCTTCCTGCACTTGTATTTATACTTGCTGCATTCTTAAGTTTTTCCACCGGAACTTCATGGGGAACTTTTGGTATTTTAATTCCTATTATAATCCCTGTTGCTCAATCAATTTGTCCTGAATTGCTACTCTCTTCTCTTGCTGCAACGTTAGCTGGAAGTGTTTTTGGAGATCATTGTTCTCCAATATCTGATACAACTATTCTCTCTAGTGCGGGTGCTGGTGTAAACCACCTTACCCATGTTTCAACACAGATGATTTACGCTCTAACAGTCGCTGGATGTAGTTTAATCGGATATTTAATTATTGGTATTACAAACGGAAACCTACTACTTTCACTTGGAACGTCTATTTTCATTCTGTGTATTTTTACTTTCATCATGCATCGTCGTTCCAAAACAATATTAAACAAAAAAGATATTTGTTCAACACAATAAAACCCAATGTTATCACTCTAACATAAAGAGAAGTATACATTATCGTTACGTACATCCTTTGTTTTTAGTTTTATATTCTCTAAACAACTTTTTATTTTAATATGTACTAAATAATGAAATATAACCATTGACATTTATACAAGTTATGATATTCTATTATTATAGTGTATCTTATTTTAACTACTTGTATATCAAAAAATTATGGAGGTGTTATTATGTCAAATATCACAATGGATCAAGTAGCTGTTATGGGTGTACAATATTTTCATTATACACTCGATTATTATCTTAATTCCATGCATCGTTGTGGAGTTAAAAATCTCGACTTATGGGGAGCATCGCCACATTATTGCAGATTAGATTATCTCACTTCATCTGCCGCCGAACGAAAACTTCGTGAGATCAGAAAAAGAGCTGAAGATTTAGGACTTAAATTTGTAATGTATACGCCAGAAACTTTAGCATATCCCTACAGCTTGAGTGCTCCTGAACAACCTATTCGCGATCGAACAATTGATTACTTTGATATGGCTATTGATGATGCACTTACTTTAGGAACAACTAGGTTATTTATGAATTCTGGTTGTGGTCCTCTCGATATTCCTCGAGAAGATAGTTGGAAGCGTGCAGTTGAAACAATTAGTAAAATATGTGAAATGGCGCATAAACGTGGAGTTACAATCTTACTTGAACAACTTCAACCATATGAGAGTAATTTGTTGGTCAACTTGCCACAAATGAAAGCTATGTTGGAAGAAGTCAATAGTCCAGCATTAAAGACTTGTGTTGATTTGGTCGCTATGGAAGTAGCGCATGAGAATCTTGAGGATTATTACAAGGTTCTTGGTGAAGATACTATACAGTTTATCCATTTTGCAGATGGCGATCCTTCCGGACATTATATTCTAGGGGATGGTAATTATCCACTAAAAGAATACATCGAAATTCTTGAAAAGCATAACTATACAGGTATTATCGATTTAGAAATAAACGATTCAATATATTGGGATGATCCTCATAGCTCAGTAGAAAGATCTGTTGATTATCTAAAGAAAAATATATTTAAATAACTATTTACTTAATTTAAATATAAGCAAAATGGGCTGTAAAAAAAGAATAAGTCCCGAAAAAAGAAAGACCAAGAGTTCATAATGTGGAACTCTTGGTCTTTCTTTCTGCCGCCATACCAACGCACCTTTTCCGGTTTGCCTGCAATGTGTCCTGCAGGTCCTTTCCATCACATTTCTTTGCTTAAGAAGATTCAGAAATCACTTATGTATCCAGGTAAAAGAGAACTCGCTTGAAGGATTTATTATATCCTATATCGGCGGTATTAATTGTAATTATCTTATTATTCTTTTAGCTTTTGTTAAACCTATCTCCAGAAATCTGTTTTTTGACTAAGCCCGATGTCTGCGCTTTTAAAAACAGGGTTAATTCTTTTCTTTAACTATGCTTCATAATCTTGGACCGCTTTAAATGCAATCTCTGATAAAATCAGAATAACCGGAATGTTAATGAGCGCCATAACCCCATCAGTACATCGAAAAGATCCCACAAAAGAGACATCTCCATTCCTGCGCCCAGAAAGATTACAAGTGCCGATACCAGTCTGAAGCCTTTCATAAAAGCTTTTTCCGGCTGTTTTTTGTGAATGTAGATTAAAAGATTGTCACAATAGAAACAGTTTCCGAGCAGAGTTGTAAATGCAAAAAATACCATTGCAACTGTAATAAAGATCGGTCCGAAAGAACCAAGTGATTCCTGAAGAGATGCCTGCACCCACGGTGCTCCCTGCAATTCTTTTGCCGGATCGATCCCGGATGACATACACATCATTGCTGTTGCTGTACAAAGCAACAAAGTATCAATAAATACGGATAACATCTGTACCAGCCCCTGTTTTACCGGATGGCTGACATTTGCCGAAGCCGATGCATTCGGAGCGGAACCGATACCTGCCTCATTGGAATAGAGTCCCCGGCGGATTCCCTGCATCATGGCTGAACCGGAAAATGCTCCGAAAATTGCTTTGAAATCAAAAGCTTCTTCAAAAATACGCACGAACATTGCCGGCACATTCTGAATATTGATAATTACTACCAAAAGTGAAATTCCGATATACGCAATCCCCATTACCGGCACAACCATTGAAGTTACTTTTACGATACGTGATCCGCCGCCAAGCAGACACCATCCTGTCAGCACTGCCAAAATCCCACCGATGATCCAGGGACTCATCTTTGCCTCATAAAAAGAAAATACTGAAAATGTAGACTGCAGATTATAAGATGCCAGCATATTAAATCCAAATGCGTAGGTTAAAATCATTGCAACGCAGAAAACAATTGCCAGCGGGCGACAATGAAGTGCCGCTTCAATATAGTAAGCCGGTCCTCCATAACAGCTTCCGTCTTTTCCTTTTTTCTTATAAATCTGTGCCAATGTACTCTCGATTAGTGCAGATGCACTTCCGATGATCGCAATCACCCACATCCAGAATACAGAACCAAATCCCCCTATACAAATCGCCGATGAAACCCCGACAATATTTCTCGTTCCCACACGGGATGCTGTTGAAACCATAAGTGCCTGAAAAGAGGAAATCGCCTCTTTATCCTCTGGCTTTTCCATTACAGATCCACAAGCTCTCTTAAATAATCTTACCTGTGGAAATCTTGTTCGAACTGTAAATACATCCTGCACCAATCAGTAGAATGACCAGCAGCTTGCTGTACATAAAAGAACTGATTGTACTAATAATCGTTTGAAACATACCTTCTTTCCTTTCCCTGTTTTTGTCAATATATTAACGGAAAGACGGGGGATTTTCAAGTTTTTACACCAAATAAGTGTGATTTCATTCCGTCCCTTTCTTAAGAATCCGGATGTGATTGTTGTAAACGATGAACCAAAGTCGAATAAAAGCGGCGGATCTGCAACAGAAGACATTTTAAATAATCCAGATTATGCTTCACTAAAAGCAACAATTATCTTAACATTCCCCAAATACACTCCAGTAATGTTAGTGCAAGGATAATGTTAATAACACGAAAATGCTGCAGATAAAACTTCTGAATCAGTACGCCCAAGCCAGTCCAAGTACAGGTTGCAATCGTTCCGATTGTTGCAATAACCAGCTCAAAAAACAGCAAAGCCGGAAAGGAGGACATATATCCTACAACATAACCCGTTAGTGCGGTAACTCCAAACATATAGATCTTCACATTGACAAATTGCAACATGAAACCTTTCAGAAACGATGCCGATTGCTCTGCGTTTTCTGTTGACGGCTTGCTGAAAGCAATATGAATCGCAAGCCACAGAATATAGGCTGCTCCGATATACTTCATCACTTCCATTGCATTTGGAAGCAAAGAATTAACCCCATATACGAAAATTGCACATAAGATTTGTACTACATAGTAGCCCGCAAAAATCCCAAAGAACAGCGGTACATACTCCAGGTTCGCTTAATTCCTGATTTTCATTCAGCACATATCCAATATGCATTGTTTCATTTTCTGCAAGCGGAACGGAGATGATATTTTCTCCGTTCAAATATTTCGGGAAAATGCCACTTGAAATAGTATAGGCATTCAGTCCAAGCATGAAATTGACAATAGCCCCTCTGTCATTGACCCGAATTTCCTTATCCACCGGAATGGAGCTGAATAGTTCCTCTGAGAAATAGACAGATTCATACTCTCCCTGTACAAAGTTTAGCCGCGGATAAGGTGCGAGGTCATGGACGGAAACTACTTTTTTCGATGCCAATGGGTGATCTTTTTGCAAAAAACATGAGGCTTCGCTGAAAATAGTTCGGTAAACACCAGATGGTTTTCCTTCTTTTTATTCTTACAAATCTCAATTTCTATGTTGCTTAAATTCCAAACAAAGAATCAGTCTATAATTGATTTATAATAATTTCCATTTTCCTCCGATGAGAGATACTGCTGTTGCAACTGGGCATTCCGGTAATTCTTCTTTTGCTCGCATAATTCTCACCTCCAAGTCTATTGTAATACATTCAATTTTGAATGTACAGTTACAAAAAGGTGCGTACTTGTTTTTGCATATGTCTCACACTATACTAATACCACGCAACCCTGAAACTACAAATTAACTATGGAGGTATTATTATGGCAAATTACACAAAAACAACTATTGGAAAGGAAAACCGAATTGAGCTGCATGAAAAGTTGTCTTTAACAGGTGCAGAAATCAGTTTAAATGAACTACCTGCAGGAGCAAATGTCCCATTTGTTCATTCTCATAAAGAAAATGAAGAAATCTATGGAATTCTTTCAGGTAACGGCAAAGCCATAATTGATGGAGAAGAAATCAGCCTTTCAACTGGAGACTGGCTAAAAATCGCGCCTGCTGCAAAGCGTCAGTTTTTTGCATCCGATATTTCCGGAATTACTTATATCTGCATTCAGGTAAAAGAAAATTCTCTGGAACATTTTACAGCAGAGGATGCCGTAATCGGCTAAATTAAAAGTATTTATTTACAGAAATGCACAGCTCCCGATAAGCTAAGAACTGTGCATTTCTTCTTTCTTCAATTTTACGATTTCTCAATTTTTCAAACTTGAAGTTTTCAATTCTTTTCAATTCCATCTGGCATATGATCTTTCTCAGTTATCTTACGAATAACCCGGCATGGATTTCCAGCTGCCAGACTATAAGGTGGAATATCTCTTGTTACAACACTTCCTGCACCAATTACGCACCCTTCTCCTATGGTGACACCACCGCAAACAACTACATTAGATGCCAGCCAACAATTATCTTTTATAGTTATTGGTTTCGCATATTCAAGATTATAAAAACTACCATCTTCTCTCTTTCGGATATTGCGTTCTTCAGGTAATAATGGATGCATAGGAGTTGCCAATGTAACATTTGGACCAATCATCACATTATCGCCTATATGTATTTCACATACATCTAAACATGTAAAATTAAAATTAGCAGAACTGAATTTTCCAAAGAAAGTATTGCATCCGTAATCAAAATAAACAGGTGCCTGCAAATACGGAAGCTCCTCTGTTGTTGGCAGTAATTCTTGCAATATCTGTGCTTGCTCTTCTGGCTGATCTTCATCTGTCAAATTGTATTTTCTTGCTAATTTACGCGCATTCAGGCGTAGTTGCTCCAATTCTTTATCTGTTGGATCGTATATCTCTCCACTTAGCATTTTTTCTCTTTCAGTCATTTCCAATAGCCTCCAAATTTTGATTTGTTACTCGCATGATATCGTGTTTTTTCTTCAATTACAGCACTTTTTAACGTAAAAAGCGTTTTTATATGATGCAGCCAACGACAAGGAGTCTTAGTAAGTGAAATATCACAACACTTCTCTATGATCCTATGTCTATAACTAAAACTAATCTTGTTGTCTTATGATTTCTGATATTATCGACAGCAACTTATCAACCTGGATTGGCTTTGCGATATGACCATTTTCAATCTTATCAAAACAGTTAGACCAGTCACATTTCACATATTCAAATTTCCATCTGGTATAGCCCGCCAGAGCCTGCATGAGTTCGTAACCATATCCTCGTCTTACACCGTTTTTATCAGCATAATTGAAGGTATCCTCAAATAAACAGCTTATCGCCCCTACAAATGTAAAGTTATCAATTAGCGAAATCCAACAACTCGATTAACTTATCGAGAAATGCCTCTTCCCCCCATGTATTAATTTTGAAAAATACAGCTTGGCTTCCTCCCGCTGTAATTGCGGAAAGTTGAACTGGGTCTTTGTCATTTTGAAAAAGTGTAATGTTAAGACTCACTCTGTTTCCTCCGGCATAGCTGTAACGCTCAAAAACACGAACGCTACAACGCGCAGTTCCACTTTGAAAGTCACTGGCATCTTCTAACGTTGCTGACATACTGCCATTTATTATTCCGTTCTCAATTTTGGAAAGTAACTGATCAAAATCTTCATTTATATATCTTTCTATTTTTGCCATACCCAACACCTTCCTCTCAACTATCTACACTGAAATCTAGAGCACTATTTACTTACCTGTTTTTATTTCATTTTAACTTAGCAAATGTTATAAGTCAATTTTTAGGTTATTTTGAATTTTCTAAAATTCTTTTCTCTCACCCTGTATTTTACCCTTTCATCTTTTGTATATGTAAGAGGGTTTGTAGATTAGGATACAAACAACTTTAGATGAATGTTTTTATAAACAATTTCCTTCAAATCAGGTCCCCGTCCAACGGGTGGTTCATTATTTCATCCATCTCATAAATTATACTTTTTTCAATTACCAAATCTCCTCCTGTTGCAAATAATTTAACTTTATAAAAATCTTCCGGAAAAAGTAAGTTTGACATAACAACCTCTCCGTTATTAATAAATATTTCACTCTGAGAAACATCCATTAGAAGTTTTATCGTTAAAAACTCCTGTGTAAAATCTACAGGTGCTTTATATTTTCCTGTTGAAATTTTAATTCCAAACGTTTGCGCATGAATCTTTTCAATCGGATAAGATATATCTAGTTCTAGTACTTCTTTCTTATCGCACAGCGTCCACTCTTCATCCGCTCCCATCTTTATGTTCTTCATTTCATGCTTATTTGTTCTTAAACACTCCATTTCTTTAACAGGTAATTGCTTTAAAATATATTTTTTCTCTTTTTGCACTAATTTCAATTCACGGACACAAGACATCTGACCCTTGAACGGACTTGTTGGAAGATAATCTCTGTATTGCCAATTATCAGCCCATGCAATCAGCAATCTTCTGTCTTTAGGTACATGATTCCACGTAACTCCAGCATAAAAATCTTTTCCATAATCTATCCAAAGACCTTTCTCTTGGTTTGAATCTGCTATAAATTTTTGACCATCGAATTCTCCCACAAAATACTGCATTCCTGTTCCACCTGCTGGAGATCCATCATTAACACTTACTGTTAAAACCCATTTCCTTTCTTCTGTTGTCTCAACTATCATTGGGAAAAGATCTGGACATTCCCATACCCCCGTATGACTTTCTTGATTTCCTTTGAAAGAAGATATTTGATTCCAATGAATTAAATCCTTTGATTCATACAAAAGTACACAATCTCCACCTGAAAGAATCATAACCCACTTTTCTTCATAGCGAAATACTTTTGGATCTCGAAAATCTTCTCTTAAATCTGTTAAAATCGGATTTCCAGAATATTTTTCCCATGTACGCCCTTTATCATAACTAAACGCTACTCCCTGACTTTGCCTTTTGGTTTCATGTTCACTATAAGTAAAAAATGCTACCATTCGCTGATTTTCTTCATCCACAACCGCACTACCAGACCAGATTTGTCCAATTTTATCTGGTGCAATAGCTTTAGGTAGTCTCTTCCAACGCACTAAATCTTTACTTACTGCATGTCCCCAATAAATCTGCTCGTTAATATTATACTGATGAAAAAGATGATATTCACCCTTATAATATACCAATCCATTCGGATCATTTATAATATAATCTTCTGCTGAAAAATGTATTTTCGGTCTGTATTTTTCCATTTTAACACCTTTAGGCATTCATCCAGCTCCGATGAATGCCTGTCTTTCTATCACTTCTTAAATTTATTTTTTTAATTCAACAAAATCTGCTTTCAACTGATCTACCATCTGATCAAATGTATATTCTCCACTGAAATATCCTTGGAAATCTGCTGCAGCTTTTGGTTCATATCCTGAAGGAAATCCTCCCATTACCCATGGAAGTGTCTTCCCTTCATCAATATATCTTTTTACTTCTTTTGACAACGTATCTGTGATTTCAACATCAGTCTCTGTTTCAGCAGAGGTCCTGTACCTTTCGGTGATATCATTATTGCTTCGCTCTTCCCGTAGGAGTCTTCGCCTGCACGAGCCGGATTATCTCCGGTAAGCATGTTCCTCAAGATGTATCAGCTCCCTCAATTGTCAAGGTGCAATCGGAAGAACTGTCTGAACCTCTTTTACGTTTGTGATTTTTGGAAATCAGAGGATTTTCAATTTGCCTTCCTTGTACTCTGTCTGTATTGGGAGCCACAAAATCGGACATGATTTTAGAACTTTTTTGAAATTATTTTTTGAAGTGTAAAAAGACAGAAAAAAAGATGTCAGGATTTCTCCTGACACCGTAGTGACTGTGCCAACTTCGTGCCCAGTGGGCACAAGGTTGGTTGTATTATTCTTCATTTCCTAATGATATTGGTTCTTTCTTTGTTTTCTTGTTTTTAGATATCATCTTATGACCTGTATAAATAGTACTGGAAATCTGGAATATCCTTCTTTTTAATATTTTTCTGAGGATAAAAAAGTAATTCCACCTCTTTTGGTGGCATCATCTGGAGTTCTTCAATCGGAATTCCTCCCGCGTGATAACGTTTCATAATCAAAGATAATGTTCCGGATCCAATCTTATACCGATCCATGCTAGAACTTCTTAATTTTTATATTATATTGGCTTGAATCCTTTTCCACGCACTTCATTCGATTCCATTGTAACAAGAAACGCTGATGAATCTACTTTCTTTACAGCTTCTTGAATCGTATACATTTCTTTATTGTTACATGCACACATTAATACTTCTTTTTCACGTCCTGTATAACTTCCTTCTGCCTTAATCAAAGTTGCCCCTCGTTGTGATAGCTCATCAATTTTTGCCGCAATTTGTGGTCCCTTTTCTGTTACAATCAAAGCAAGTTTTCCAGCATCAACGCCATACATTAGCTTATCTACGACAAATGATAGAATATACGTTCCAATTAATCCATAAATAATCTTATCAATGTTTCCATGCATCAGAATTCCACCAATAATTACAATAATAAAATCCATAACAATGATAATTTTTCCTATAGAAATATGTGGCTTTGCCTTGTGTATTGCCATCAAAACAAAATCTGCTCCACCTGTAGAGGTATCTCTCATATAAATTATTGCATATCCGATTCCTGAGAATACACTCATACAAATACAAGATAACATCATATCACCTTGGTAAATTGGAAACAATGGAACAACCCAGTCCATCAGTATATTAGAAATTAACATTGTCTTTATTGATCTTAAAAAAAATTGTTTTCCCAACAACTTGTAACAAATTAAAATAATTGGAATATTCAAAATTGTCGTCATTGTACCAATTGGAATTTTCCAAAAATAATAAAACACGATTGCAATACCTGATATACCTGCTACCGGAAATCCAGATGCCACTGCAAAATTATAGACTCCAATCGCAATGAAACAACCACCTACAATATCAAGTAAAATATCAATTAAAAATGTCTTTGCCTTTGATTTCAATGTGAGTTCCTCCCTATTACGGAATCTTATTTCTTTTGCATCACAATACATTGATATGTTTGCAGTATTATTGAACCTGTAAGGATTTCATCAGTAATCAAATTTGTATAACATTCATTCAAAACCATCTTCACAGGATGTCTGTTAAAATTCTGAAGAAAATATACATCATCTTTCTGTTCTTTTCCACTTCTTTTTGAAACAGTAACTCCATAAGGTAATGTTTCCGTCAAATTTGCTTCCACATTTGCTTCCTCAATTACATCGCCCAAAAATTCTTTCAAAAATTCCAGATCTGGTTGAACAGCAACATAGTAAGCTTTTCCTTTGCCATACGCATTTTCTGTAATTGCTGGAGTATTTACATTGTAATCTTGCAAGTATGTTCCCAACGGCTTTGCAGTTTGAAGTGTCACAACTTCTCTTAACACACCGGCTTTATATACACCGTCTTTATAGGAGAAAGTATTTGGAAAATATTCATTCCCCACATCAATCTCATCAACTGATAATCCTAGCAATCTCTCATGTGGTCTCTCTCCAATAAAACATAAATCTGTTTCATTTACTACTCCACTCCAATAAGTTGTTACATATATTCCACCTGCTTCCACGTATGCTTCTACTTTATGAATATACTCTTTTTTATGCAAGTATAAGGTCGGAGCAACCACAAGCTGATAATCTAACAACTCTCGATCCATGGAAATTATATCAACTTCAATTCCTTTTTCCCAAAAAACCCGATAATATTTTAAAAGTTCTTCCGTATAATCAAATTTTCTCGATATTGCTTGTGCGTCAGAAAGAGCCCACCAATTTTCCCAATCCATAATAATAGCTACCTTCGCCCTATTACATGTACTTAGTATTTGACTGCTTAGCTTTTCTAGATCTTTGCCAATCCAAGCAACTTCTTGAAAAACTCTATTCTTTTCTGACGCATCATGACCAACAACCGCTCCATGAAACTTTTCACTCGATCCTCTGCTTTTTCTCCATTGAAAATAAAGAACACTATTCGAACCTAACGCAATTGCCTGCATTGAAGATAAGTAATTCATCCCCGGTCTTTTTACATTATTTTCCTCATCCCAATTCACAAGTGATGGTGTTGATTCCATCATCAAAAATGGCTTCTTCTGAAATCCTCTCATCTGGTTATGCATAAAGGCTGCCCACACAGCAATCGGTACTTCATCTTCTTTTGTATGCCAACTCGGATAAGAGTCCCAAGAAATCACATCCAACTCCTCTGCCCATTTATCATAATTCAATGGTGAAAAATACATCATCATGTTTGTTGTAACTGGAAGATCCGAATATGTTTTAACAGCTCGAATCTCTTCTCTACAAAAGTCCTGTAACTGTTCGCTCACAAATCTTTTCCAGTCCAATTTCAAACCGTGTAATTCATCCTCTCCCCTCGGAGAAGGTGAATGAATCTGTTCCCAATCGGTATAAGTATGACTCCAAAACGCACTCCACCATGCATGATTCAATGCATCCAATGTTTTGTATTTTTTTTTCAACCATTTCCGAAATGCTTTTTGACATTCTTCGCAATGACAAGAAGCATCCCTAAAATTTCCTCCGTATTCGTTTGATATATGCCAAAGAATTACTCCTGGATGTTTTCCAAAGCGTTCTGATAATTTCAAATCCAACTTTCTAGTTTTTTCTCTCATAACAGCAGACGTGTAACAAAAATTATGCCTTTTTCCTGGTAAATTCTGTATCCCGTTTTCATCTGTCTGCATTACTTCAGGATATTTTTGAGTCATCCAATTTGGCATTGCACCTGTTGGTGTAGCTAGATTTGTATAGATGCCATTGTCATATAAACGGTTAATAATTTCTTCTAAATAGTCAAACTGATATTTTCCTTCTTCTGGCTCTAAAAATGCCCACGAAAATATTCCTAGTGAAACATTATTTACATGCGCTAATTTCATTAACCGGATATCCTCTTCAAGAATATCCGGTCTATCTAACCATTGTTCAGGATTATAATCTCCACCATGCAGAAGACCTGGCATATTTATTTTTTTATATTCCATTTCTAATTCCTTTCTTTATAGATATCATTTATTATTTTACAGCTCCAGTAATACCTTCTGCAAAACTCTTCTGTAAAATAAAGAATACTAAGGCGGTAGGCAATGTACATATTAAGACTGCCAACATAAGCATTCCATAGTCTGTTACATATCCCTCTGTCAGATTTGCTACAACCATTGGCATTGTCATGCTCTTGGATTCTGTCATGATTACTTTCGGCCACATATAACTATTCCAAGCATTCATAAATGTAATAGTCATAGCCGCTGCATATGTTGATTTCATTGTAGGAATAAACATCTGAAAGAAGATTCTAATTTCCGAAAGTCCATCTAATCTGGCAGCTTCAATAATATCAAGAGGAAATGATCTTGCACTCTGCCGAAACATCATGATTAAAAATGGAGTTGATACCGTTGGTAAAATGAATCCCAACGCACTATTTAACATTTTCATTTTTGCAACCATCTGAAACAATGGGACCAATGTCGTAATAAATGGAACCATCATTGCAAGAAGAATCACATCCATCACGGCATCTTTTGCTTTATCATGATAAATTTCAAATCCATATCCTGCCAAGGAACATATCACCATCGAAACTATTGTAAGTAATATTGCATATTTAAATGAATTGACCAATGCAGCCCCTACATCTTGATTTGCCAGCAGATTTTTGAAGTTTTCTCCCAAATGAGAGCCAAACGATAATACACCTTTTGATACATCCACACTTTTGTTTGTGGATGCACTTACCATCCAGTACAAAGGAAATACTGAAATAAAAGTAACCAAAATCAAGAATGCATACATTCCTATATTTTTCATTTTTTTAATCACGTTTATCACCCACCCTCATTTGTATAAATGCTAATACTGCAACCAACAGTAATATGAAGAAGGACATCGCTGCTGCATATCCAAAATTCGGCACATACTTAAAACATAAATTATATATGTAATGTGACATAGAGATTGAAGCATTCGCAGGACCTCCATCGGTCAAGTTAACTGATTCATCAAATAACTGTAATGTTCCATTTGTTGACATTATTGCTGTTAACAAGATAGTTGGTTTTAATAATGGAACAGTAATCTTAAAAAATGTCTGTATTGCTGATGCTCCATCAATTTTTGCAGCTTCGTATACTGAATATTCAATGTTTTGCAATCCAGAAAGGAAAAATACCATATTATATCCTGTCCATCTCCACAAAAGACCCAATAAGATAACCATTTTTGCCGCAAATGGTTGTGTCAAAAAATTATATGGTTTATCCAAAATTCCAATATTCACTAGAACATAATTTACTAATCCATTATTTGCAAACAAAGACCGAAAAATAATTGAATACGCAACCAATGAAGTTGTACACGGCACAAAAATCATTGTTCGGAAAAATCCTTTAAACCGTAAGTCTTTTTTATTTAGAATACAAGCTAACACCAACGCTACTACAAGCATAATGGGCACTTGAAGAATGAAATAAAAAAATGTGTTTTTTATTGACTGAATAAATACATCATCTTGAAACATTCTGATGTAATTTGTAAATCCAGCCATCTGCATATTTCTACCTTTCCCCGTCTGAAAAGATAAAACTAACGCTTTGATCATTGGCCAAAAGCTAAACACCGCAATCAAAAATGTTGCTGGTGCCAAAAAAGCCCATCCTGTTAAATTATGCTTTTTTTCCAACGTCATTTTTCTTAGTTTGTTAGACACAAAAACTCCTCCTCTCTATCCATAAGGGTGATGGTTCTACATTCCATCCCCTTGTATGATAGGAATCTCTCTTACTGTCCCATATTAAAATTAACAGTATCTTCCGTTTTTTTAAGCTCTTTCTCTAAATCTGCACCATTTGTAATATTTGTTGTCGCAACAGAGATTGCGTCTCTTGCTTCATTGAAATATGGCCCCGTAATAATAGAAGGAACTTTTGTTGAATAGTCAACTATTTTTTCAAACACTGCATCACCAGAGAAAAATTCATTCGGTACTGCATATGCATCAGAATCTCCTGCTGGTGTCCATGTAGAAATTGCTCCACAAGAGAGAATATTATCATATAACTCTGTACTTCCAGCAAATGTAGACGCAAGAAAATCTTCTGCTAACTCTACGTTTCCACAATTCCCTGAGATTGCCCAGGAAGAACCTCCATTATTTGAATAGTTTGTGGCACCCTTTACATTTGTAAGTTTTGGAATATTTGTAATAGCCCATTTTCCTGACTGATCCTCAGCTGTCTGAATTGTTCCCATAATCCAACACCCATTAATCACACCTGCAACTTCACTGTTCACCATTGAGCCAGTGTATTCATCCCAGTTATTTACTTCCTGTAACACACCTGAATCTTTCATTTTACAATATGTATCAATTACCTTCTTTAAAGTGTCATTTTTTGCAATATTCGTTGTTCCATCTTCATTAAACAAAGATGCTCCTGCAGACTGTAACATCATCGTAAGCAAATCACATTCGCCTGCTGTCGTTGTCAATAATGGTTTTCCTGTTTTTTCCAGTACTACTTTGCCTTTTTCAATCCACTCATCCCAAGTAATATCTGTAAAATCTTCTAAAGTCATTCCAGCTTCTTGCAAAATATCTGTACGATAACAAGCAATTGCTACTCCGTTGTCAAAAGGCACTCCATAGTGTTTTCCATCTACAACAGAAAAATCTGTTTTACCAGAAGGAAATTCTGAAAAATCAATTTTCTTTTCAGAAATTTCTGTAAATACATCTGGATAAGATATTACATTTTTTTGGAATGACTGGTCAAGCATCAAAAAAATATCTGGCAATGTGCTTAGATCTCCTGATATACCAGCCGTAGTAAGTCTAGACTGTACATCTACATCTCCAACTTCGACAATATCAATTTTCACATCTTGATGATCTTCTTGATAAATTTTTGCAGCTTCTTCCATTGCAAAAATATTAAATGTTTTGTCCCAACACCATACTGTAATTGTATTATCGTCTTTATTGCTTTCACTTTGATTTCCGCATGCTGTAATACCAATTGCCATCGTAGCTGCCAATAAAATTGCCACTATTTTTTTTCTCATTTGTTATATTCTCCTTCTACCATGCCCCTTTATACCCTATTGTTACCGCACTATTCTGAGCTCCTGCTTCCATCGAATCTTGAACATTCAATCCATTCAAAATCCCATATAAAAATCCGGCAATAAAACTGTCGCCTGCACCCATTGTATCAACAACTTTACACTCTATGATTCCAAATCGATACCAAGAATTCCCATCATACCCAATGCTTCCATTTTTCCCCAATGTTGCAATAATGACTTTAGGTCCTTTTTGTTGCATTGCTTTCATGAATTCCTTTAATTGTTCCGTACAATTTTCTTTTTCTTTTAAGCCCATGCTATGATATTTCTGTCTAAACTCATTGCGTGATTCCTCGTCAAAAGAGAAGAATGCATATGTCACATATGGAATCGCTTTCTCAACAATTGGATTTGCAAATTTATTGGCAAAATCAAATGCAACTGGAATTTCTTTCGAAATAAGTGGAAGCTCATCTTCAATCATTCCCCAAATTCCTGTAACCGCTAAATCATGTTTCTTTATAAAGGAAATGTCTTGTTCTCTTAGCTTAAAGTCTGCCAAAACACCTTCTTCATATTTTCCAAACACTCTATCTCCATCTACAATGTCAACATGTGTAACTGCGGTTTTTCCATCCAGCACTTGAATATGAGAAGTATCGACTCCTTTATTTTGAATTGCACTTATCATGATTTTTCCGAATGAATCAGTTCCAACAGCACCTGTATAAGAACTTTCTCCACCTAATCGTTTTATGTATACAGCAACATTCACTGGGTTTCCCCCTGGATATGATTCATTCAATGAATCATAATAATCAATACAATTATCTCCTATTGCTGCTACTCTTATCTTTCTGTCCATTTTGCCACCTTAATAGTCCAGACGTCTGTAATATCTTCTGATTTCCATAGGATGACAATTGACTTTTTCCATATGTACATCAATTCTCTGTGTTACCGCATGCATCACTAAATGTGATATGTATCCTCTGTACTCTGGACTAATTCCTTTTAATTCAAATTTCTTGGTATCAATAATATTGTATTTTCCACAAATGCGTGGCAAGAAGTTTGCAACGCGCTCGCTCAATGATCTCTGAGAATCTTCCCCAATAAATACTGTAACTGGTGTATCTTTGTCAATTATTTCTAACATTCCATGGAAAAATTCTGCACTGTGGATAGATTTTGTACGAATCCAATGCTGTTCTTCCCAATAACACATTGCATAAGAATATGTGGCACCATACTGGTTCCCAGCCCCAATAAAATAATGAATTTTGTCGTCCTTATGACGATTTGCAAATTCTTCTCCGAAAGCATCTGCTTCCTTTTCAACTTCCACAAGTGCAGTTGCCAAATACTGATCCAACTCCTTGTATAAATCCTCATATTCTGGAAATTCTCCTGCATTGTACATAAATCTATCTGCTACCATATAAAATTTCAATTGTTCATTGGCAGGATATGTAATCACATAGTCTACAAGTTTTGCAAGTTCTGCAGTAGCAACATCAATAAAACCAATCACCCTTGCTCCACTCTTCTGTGCTTTTTTTACTCCATCTACGATTTCAGAAGTTGTTCCTGTAACAGACGAAATAATTACAATAGTTCCTTCTCCAACTTTTTTATTTCCAGTTGTCAAATACTCTGCTGCGTTTTCAACAAAAAATGAAAGTTTTGATTTTTCTTTCATATGAACCTCTGCCTGGAGGCAAGATGCATATGTTCCACCGATACCGAGCCAACAAATATTCTTGTATCCTTCTTTACAAATCCCATCAATCAATTCATTAATTTGATTTCTCAGAGCAAGCGCTCCATTCACACTTTCAATCTGTTTCTGTTCATTAAATTTCAACATAGTGTTTTCCCTTTCCCTTCTTTTATATTGGTGACTATTTTTAAATTTAATATACCACTTTTTTCATTTTTTTCAATATTTCACGCAAAGAATATTAAATATTGTTGTATTTTTATAAATATAAATGCTTTTTTTATACACAATGCATATATTTCTTTTATTCTGGTATGAAACGCATTTCAAGTTTACTATACCAGTTTTTATATTTATTTTTTATTTATTCATTTCTTTTTTCCTTTCCATTTGCTTTTTAAGAACTGACAACGTATAATTTGATTATAATTTACAAGTAAATTATAATATTAGGAGTTCTTATGAAAAAAAATTTATTAACTTTAGATGTTGCATTATCAAAAGAAATCAAATACATGCTAAAGGAAGAACACTATCTTCCAGGTGACAAACTGCCTTCGGAACGAAAGCTGGCAGAGCTGTTTCATGTACAACGCTTAACTGTTCGTGGAGCCTTGGATCTGTTACTTCAAGATAAAACAATTATCTCAAAACCACGAAGTGGTTATTACGTAGCACCTAAACGCATTTTACAATCCATTCGTAATTTTTCCTTACATTCAGAGGAAGATAGCGGACAATTAACTTACGAATTATATGATTTCAAAAAAATAGAAGCAGATAACTATCTTGCAAGCGAAATGTTACTTCCTGAAAAATCGAAAATATACAAAATTGTTTGGCTTTATTCAGATGATACTCAACTAATTTGTATCAATACAACTTATATTCCTGAATATATCTATCCAGATCTCACCCAACAAATTGCTGCTTCTGCTCCTGCAATTGATTTGATTACAAACAATTGTCAAATAACCTTGGCAAAATCGAATCAAAAAGTCACCTTACTTTACGCAGACACAAAGACTGCTCAAATTTTAAATATTCCTGTTGATAGCCCTTTAATGAAATACAAAGGGCTCATGTATGATAAACAAGGACATCTTGCAGTCTTTTTTGAAAATAATATGCTAATTGATCGTTTTGGTTTTATCAGGGAGGTAGTTTTATGAGCAATGATGATGTATTAGCCGCACAAATAAAATCTAGTATCATTACAAAAATTAAAACACAGGAATATCTTCCTGGGGAGTTGCTTCCTAGCGAACGGGATTTTGCAACAATGTATAGTGTAAGTCGGTATTTGATTCATGACATCTTTGACGAATTAATTAGCCAACATTACTTAATTCGCGTTCAAGGAAAGGGAACTTTTGTCCGCAAACCCGAACAAAATCGAGTTGCTTTAGGAGTACTAAATGAATCAAAAAATGCCAGCTTTACCTCTTTAGTTCGTAACTTTGGTATTGAAATTTCCAATAAATGCTTAGGCACAGGTATAATCAAAAACAAAAAATACTTTGCAGATAAACTTGGACTTTCTGAAGAAGATGAAATATATGGTATTCATCGAATTCGTCTTGGAAACAAGGAACCTCTTGCAATTGAGTTTACCTATGTTCCTATTCATTTTTTTTCAGATATCGATAATTACAATTTTGAGCACATATCGCTTTATGATTATATGAAATCCAAAAATCATTTGCCTGTAAAATTTAATGAGACAATGATGATGGTAGAAGCTGGCGAAAAACTTCAAAAGCACCTTCATCTTCCAAGTGCCACCTCTATCGTCAACTATATTGAATTCATAGGATACGATGAAAATGGTAATTTAGTTGAATATACAGAAAGTTATTCACGCCCTGATAAACTTGAAGTGCGCTTTGTCACAAATGATATCTAAATTAACTTTAATTTTACCATTTAGTATATGTATGCACCATAAACAAAACAAGATAGAATATACACAAAATAATCTTTTGTTAGGGGCGGGGAAAATTGACCACCTAAAGCCGCTTAGAATTAACCATTTTTAGTCAGATAGAAAAGTCATTGTATTTTTCTCTTCATGTTCTAAAATGATGTATGCCAATGCATCAGTAGAAATCACAATGGAAGAAAAACACAATGACTTAACTGAAATAATAGTCTGATAAATGACATTCACTGGCTCCTGCACGTTCATATCACTGTCGAGACTTTCTCCCTTTGACAGCTTGCATCAAATGTATCTTTAATAACAAGAATCGTTTCCATAAGATTCTGGTTGTGAATAACTATTTTTTAAAATAAAATATTTTTTCTACGAATTGCACAATACTACATGGTTTTAGGTGGATCCTTCAGTTCTTTGATCGGATATTTTGCAACAATGGACAATCCTTGCATTAACATTTGAAACTGCTCTGGTGTAATTTCCATAGTTTCTTCTTTTGTACGCGGCCAGCTAAAGCCACCGATGTTCAATCTTTTATAAAGAAGCAATTATTCGAGTTCTTAGATAATTGCTTTTATTAGAAGAGAATTATTATTCGAGATAATCTCTTGGAAAGTCCAGAAATTAAGACTTTCAGAGAAATCTTCTCGAATAATGATGTATCATTGGACTTACTAATATAAGACGGAGGTGTCCAATGAATAATACCCAAATACCTATTGATGAATTGTATGATCAACTAACTTTAATACTTCAAGAAGAAAAGTATGCAAAAAGCACGATACAACTGTATCAGGAACATGTAAAACGAATCAAAAAATTCATGTTAGCTAATAACATAACTGATTATTCTTCATCAGTTGCAGATCAATACTACAAAAAAGAAGTTGAATCAAGAGATTACAACTATACGACGAAACGTTTTTTCAGGACAGTCATTCGAAGATTAAATAATATCTGTTCTGGTACAGGTTTCGTATATTCCGTTCCACGAAAAGATTTGTCTGTTCCAGAGCAATATCACGCTATTAAGGCGGATTATCTTGAACATTGTCGCAAGATAGGAAATCGTCCAATTACTCTAAAGACTAAAGAACGCTTGTTATATTTATTCCTTACTTATCTGGATGAAAACAATTGTAAAAGTCTTGAATACATAAATAGTTCTGAAATCATTCAGTTTTCAGTGAATCTTAAGAATAAAGAATTCTATCCTGAACTAAGAGATTTTTTAAGATATCTTTTTGCACAAGGATACATTGAAAAAGATTTTTCAACATTAGTTCCTAAATTCAATCGTGGTATACGTATTCCTGAAACTTATGATATCTCTGAAATCATCGAGATCGAAAATGCTGTAGACCGAACTTCTTCTATCGGAAAACGAGATTATGCGATATTGCTTCTCGCTTCGCGATTAGGAATGCGTGCGGGAGATATTGCCTCGCTTAAATTAGATTCTCTTGATTTCAAAAATCAGCGTATCTGCTTTATCCAAAATAAAACGGGAAGTGTTTCAGAACTTTACATGGTGCCAGAAATCAAAACAGCACTGATGGATTATCTGTCAACAGATCGTCCTGCATCCACAAGCGACTATGTATTTTTAAAATCATGTGCCCCTTATTCAGAAATATCGTATTCTGTTGTCTCATTTGCTGTAAAAAAACATATGATTCGCTCTGGTATTAACATTGCAGGTAAAAAACATGGACCTCATAGTCTGAGAGCTTCTCTTGCGTCATCGATGGTAAACGATGGCATATCTTATGAAACCGTAAGAAAAGTACTGGGACATGATAGTCCCAATGCAATCAGGCACTATGCACGTCTTGATATTCAGATGCTTAGGAATTGTGCTCTTGCATGCCCGGCACCTTCAGGAACACTTCACCAATTCCTGAAAGGAGGTCGTATATGAGAACCGTGATTTTTAAAAGTTGTTTTAAAGACGACATGCAGTCATTCATGGAGTATCGTGTTGCGACTTTCGCATGGAATACCTATCGTTTGGATAATTATCGCCTGTCTTCTTTTGACAGATATCTTACAAAAATATCTTATAATGATGAAATTGTACCACAAACAATAATAAATCAGTGGCTTAATGATGTAGGTGTTCCAGAGGCATCTATTAATGGATACATAAAGACTATACGAAACTTTATGAAATATAGAGCCGATATGGGAAAAGTTGTTTATCTTCCGCCCTTCCAGAAAACGAAAGATTTGTATATTCCCTATATATTTAGTGATGAGGAATTGTCGAATATATTTGCTATTGCTGATGCATATCCAATGACAAACAAATTTAGCAGCATTCCGCATATACATATGGAAATGGCGGTTCTCATACGCCTTTTGTATTGTTGTGGACTCAGATTAGGCGAAGCTCTAAATTTGAAGATGGAGCATCTGGATCTAGAAAACGGAGTCATCCGTATTATACATTCAAAAAACAAGAAACAACGATTAGTTCCAATGCATGAAACATTAACAAACATGCTGAAGGATTATTGTAAGGTGATAAAAATCTATGGTATAGATAATCCATTTTTATTCCCAAGACAAAGCGAACATTTATCCCCAATAACTGCTGAACGCCAATTTAAAAAGATTCTTAGGAAAGCTGGTATTATCAAAGGGAATGAAGATCCTCATAAACGTGCTCCATGCCTGCACTGTTTAAGACATTGTTTTATGTTCCATGCTTTTAAACAGCTGGAAACTGCAGGATATCATATCGATATGGCTTCTCCATATCTTTCTGTATATTGTGGTCATGAATCCCTTGTGGAAAGTGAAAAATATATGAAATTCAGCAGTGAACTCTTCGAAGAAGATATGCTCTTGTTTGCTGATTTCACAGAATCTCTGTTTCCGGAGGTTGATTTATGAGAAAGCAGAAGACTCCTTCGATTTTTATGAAATATCTTGAATACTATGTAAATACATATATGCCGGAAGCACGTGGGTTAAGTAAGAACACAATCAACTCTTATAAAACAACATTTACACTTTTAATAAAATATATGTATTCAGTCAAAAACACGAAAGCAGATGAGATTACTTTTGACTGTTTAGATGTAAATACGCTTTCCGATTTTATGTCATGGCTTGAAAATGAACGTAAATGTTCAGTTACAACCAGAAATCAAAGACTTGCCGCACTGTATTCTTTTTCCGAGTATGCACAAAACTATGACTTTGATGCAGCATCAACTTTTAGAAGTGCTGTATTGAGGATTCCATCAAAAAAAGCACCTAAAAAGCGGCGTGTTGGTTTTACCACCGATGAAGTAAAGATCCTTCTGGCACTGCCTGACCAAAAAAGTGAGACTGGTTTAAGAGACATGGTTTTATTAAGCTTTATGTATGCAACAGGCACACGTGCACAGGAAGTGTGTGATCTTACTGTAAAATCTGTCAATTTCAGATCAACTGGTACTACTATTGATATAGTAGGAAAAGGTTCAAAAGCACGTCGCATACGTATTCCTGACCCTTGTGCATCTATGCTTAGAAAATATATTAGACATCGCAGAATAGAAACAGAACCTGACAGACATATATTTTCGAGTCAGACGCATGAGCATATGACAATATCATGCGTGGAAGAAATATACAAAAAATATATAAAACTCGCTAAAGAAAAAACGCCCAATCTTTTCAAAGAAGAACACTATTCACCTCATAGTATGAGACACACGACCGGACAACATATGTTAGAAGCGGGAGTTCCGATTATGGTAATAAAAGCTTTCCTTGGACATGCATCAGTTCAAACGACACAGATTTATACAGAAAGTCCACAGGCAACAGTTGATAAACATATCCGTGAATGGAACGAAATGAATTTTCCGCGTTCGATTTATATTGATGAAAAAGACTTGGAAGAAAGAAATGTTCCTGATTTTTTGAAGAGTCACTAATAGGATATCATTATTCGAGAAGATTTCTTAGAAAGTCTTAATTTCTGGGCTTTCCAAGAGATTATCTCGAATAATAATTATTGTTAAATTTTATATCTGATTTTTGATTATCCGCATAAACACTATACTTTCAAACATTTTGAAGTATAGAAAAACACTCATTTTACCACGAATTTACCACGATTGAACGAGCCTTGATATGACACTAAAAATAGTACGGGAGATAGCACAAATATCTGTGTATCTCCCGTTTTTCATTCATGTAATATGATTACTTTACTCTGATTTCAAATTTCAAGATTGCTTTCATCATTTCTGTATGAATTTGACCTTTTAATTCTTCATCAACCTGCATAGTGATTTTACCACTTTCAGAGTGGTAAAACGGACGCAAGCATAATTTACAAATATAAGCGTCATAAAACTTCAAAATCTCTCTTATGGCAGTTTCATTTCCAGCAGACGCTTTACATATTACTTCTAGTGTGGGATAGCCATATTCTTTTCTCATTGGTTCAATTCCTTTCTTTCAATAGTGCTTTTAATTTCTTCAATCCGTTACTTCTTCTGCGATAAATAGCAGAACGTGATACATGATATAATTCTGCAATTTCTTGGTCGCTCATGCTTTGAAAATAGCGTAATAGAATTACAGCACGCTCTTTACTCGATAACTTATATAAAGCAACAGCAAGTTTCTCGTTTGATATTTGAATTGTGAAATTCAAGACTTCAAAAGAAATGTAATCACAAGAATGTTTATCCTCAGTTACACATTCAAGATTTTTCGTATCTGATAATTCACAGAATAAAACTTCACGCTTGGAACGTTTTGCAAACTGTCTATTTCTACTTTTTACTGTGCATTTAATAACAGTCATCATCAAAGCATTAAACGGTATTCTAACGATATGCTCGAAAGAAGATGTGTTCACAATCTCACCTCCTTTCCGCATATGCTGAAATATATAAACGGAAATACCGTCTATACCTTTTAGAAATACGAAAAAGTGAGCATTAAAAAAGCCCATACAAAATAACCTATTGTACGAGCATTAACATTGCAAAAATATTCACTTTTTAAGAAAGACTGTTTGATTTATTTAATAATGAAGAACAAGTTCCATTTTTTTCTAACAGAATTTATATATTCGTTGTTACTCGACACAATAACGCAAAATCGTTTTTAATTTACTTTTAAGAACACGATTGGCATTATTCAAGTAAATCTCCCTATGGTAATTTGTTGAACGAGCCAAACCATTTTCTTTAGCAAGTATGTTCATCTTTTGAAAAGATATAGGTTCATCATCATATGCACCTATATGTAGAACTTCTATACTTTTTGCGTCCTGCATTGTGTCGAAAAATATTTGTTCATATAGACTGTTCGGCTTTTTGATTTTCACTTGTTCTAATGCGTCAAAAACTATGTCTTTTGTAATAACATCGGGTTGACGTATCATAATTGTATATTCTAACTGGTTCTTATCTAACTGTTGGGTATCTCCTATATCTTTCCAAATAGCCTCTAATGGATATACGGTATAATCGCTAATCTCATTGGTAGAAATAGTATTTTTATACATCATTTTGATGCCATAAGCCAATGAATATAAAGCGGATACTTTATCCGAAAATTCTTTGTCGTTTGGGTTTCCCTCTCCTTTAATCATAATAAATTGTTGCATAGGAATATCTACTATGCGTGGGGATTGTTTCACTCCGTATAAATTCTTTTCGTGTTTTTTCCATTCATGTTTCATATTCGTTTCTCCTTATCTTAGTTGTATTCCTTATTCGATTCAAAACCTATGGTGGCTGCTATGTCCGCATTCTCTGTGTTGCCCTTAAAGTTCTTGCAGGCAAACTGGAAGGAATCCATAAACAGCTCATACTCCTGTAACATCAGTAGCAGTAGGTCTTTCGAGAAGTCAGCTTCCTCATTATTAAGGTCAAGGGGTAAGCGGTTTAAAATACTGCTCATTGCATCACGAATCTGTAATTCCCTTTTATCCGTAATGTCTGTTTCGTATTCCTCTGCTTCGCCTTTGAGCCATTCCACGGATACATGAAGTGCTTCTGAAAGTCCATCCAGCACCAGCTTCTTGGTGTTGTCGATTGTTCCGGCTTCATATCTCTGAATGGTGGAAGCTGTGACTCCCATCTTTTCAGCGACATAAGCTCCACAATGTCCGTGGCAGGATTGCTGAACAGCCCAAACCACAGATACCTCCAAGACCGGTTATGCCACCGGAAGCAGCCGCTTTCCCAAGACTTCAAAAAATCAAGGTTACTCTTGATAAGCAAAATCATCTTATCTTTGAAGCAGAGCGTGAACGGAATAAACTGGAGATTGAATTAAGCGATTTAAAGGGACTTGCAAGGCTTACCAAGAAGAAGGAGCTTGAAAACAGGATTGCCACCAAAACCGAGGAAATCCGAACCTTCAAAGCCGGACTATCCGGTATCGTCAAACAGCATGGATTTGCAACGGTGCAGGATTTCTACACAGCATTCTATACCGCACAGCGTGCCAACGACGCATATGAGAAAGAATGTGCCAAGCGGGAGGAAGTCTATGGAGAGAAAGCCACTCCCAAAGCCGAATCAATGCACGAAAAGTTACAGCGATATCAGGAAAAGGCTGACAGACAGAATGCCAACCAACCTCACCGAAACAGAGATAAAGGGGCGAGATAATCGCCCCATGCCACAAAAATAGCCGTATCCATACACATAATGGATGCGGCTATTTGAAGTACATAGTATGCGTAAAGCTGAAATTTATCTCTCAACCTCAACAATCAGCTCGGAGAATATGCCTGATATGTTGATTATATTTTCGGCAGTTTCGTTTTCTTCAAGCTCAACAATTTCTCCGTTTTTGCGGGTGATGAGCTTGCATTTTCTGCCGTTATTTGAGAGTTTGTAGTTATCTGCATTTTCAAGGTGAACAATCGCTTTCGCTTTGAACTGGTTTATATCAAGTTTTGTGCAGTTACCTGAAATAAAAATTTCGTAGTCAGTCTTTGCGGTAAACTCCAGACTTCCCTCTGTGTCCCGGATAAAAACCTTTTCTGCGTCGCCGTCGTACTCAAGTCGGCTGAGGCGTAAATCCTCAATAAGAAGTTCCTTAACGCTTGCTGAAACCTCTGTATGCTCGGTAAACTTTTCAGGGAGTAAAAGAGTAATATCCACGCTTTCCTGTGCTTCAAAACGGCTGACGCCCTTTTTATTTACAAGTTCAACATCCAACTTATTACGCTTTTCGTCAAGTTTCACCTTGAAAAGAGAGCCAATTTCAGCAAGTATTTCGGAAGAAAGCACAATGTGGATTTTTTCATCCACACCTGTTTTGATAGTAATTTTCCTTGCACCGCCCAAGTTTATATCAAAATGCTTGCCGGTGTCGATGTCATAAACTGTTTCGCTTTCGAAAACCACCGGCTTTTCTTCCTGTTTTTTGACCTCTTCAAGCACAAGCTCATCGAGAGTGAGATTGAAAAGCTCTGCGAGGATAATCATATTTTCAACATCAGGGAGACCTCGCTTGGTCTCCCATTTTGTTATAGCTTGACGGCTTACTCCTATTTTCTCAGCAAGCTGTTCCTGAGAAAGTCCCTCTTTTAATCTGTACTGCTTTAATTTATCACCAAAATCCATTTTTGTCTCTCCCTTATTCCTTAATGAGTACATATGCTGAAATCTTTCTTATCGGCATACACAAAATAATACTTATCATAATGTTTACTAAAATCTGAGCTACTGCAAATAGCATTAAAAAGCCAAATGAAATCTCAATGTTATTTTTCATGACACCCAAAGTCTCAAAAATAAATTGATAGATAGCCGGCATATAATAAATTGCCAAAAAGCTTGAAATCACAATTGCCACCATCGACACAGGCATAAATGAACCTGTTGTCTGTAAAATAAGCTGTGAACTTGTGTAGCCCATTGCTTTGTAAATACCTAACTCCTGTCTTCTTTTTACAAGCAGAGACTTGATAACAATATATAAAATAAATAACACAACGAGAATTGTTACCGCACAAATTGATACTACAAGCACCACAGTGATACCCATATACATATCCTGTGCTTCAGTTTGAAGCTTGTAAGAATTCACTGTGTCTGCTACCAATGCAGAGTAATCGGATTTATATTCCTTTGTAATCTTTTCGGCATTTTCAGCATTTTCAAGATACACATAGAGGTATGGAGTCTGATTTTGGTTAAAGAGACTGTTGTATCCTTCTATGCTCAGTTCACAAAGCTCGCCCTGTAAATTTACGCTTTGCACAAAGCCTGTAACCTGAAAGCTTTTTGTGATACCGTCCACCGTCACGCTGACTGTATCACCGATTTTAAAATTTTCTTCAAAAGCACTGCCCAAAGCGATTTCATCTGCATCTTTCGGATTTTCACCCATATAACATACATCATTTCTCACCTTTGAGAAGTCCTCGCAGGCAAAAGCAGTCACTGTTTTCTCTTCAATTTTAACAATTGCAGACATATATTTCAATGAATTTTGCACACGATTATCGTTACCAAGTTTTGACTCAAGCTCACTCATGCTGTCGCTTTTAGGATAAATAATCACATCTGCTACTTCGTCTGACAAAGCAGACATAAAATTATCCGGCTCAACTACTACATTGTAGAACAGTGTGCCTGAAAATGCTATGAGAACCGTCAGCACAAAAGACACCAGAAAGAGCATTATATTCTGTTTTGTAGAAGCTATCATCTGCTTTAAGACAAGCAGGAATTTTGTATTGCCTCTGGTTTCTTCAAACGGAAAATAATTTTTCTTTGTGTGCTTTGAACTTGTATTACCTCTTAAGCCGTCAATAGGCTGAGTTTTCTTGATTTTTCGTGCGGATATATATGTGAAGAACGAAACAACACCGCAAAGAATACAAGCCACACATACAAAGCTCAGCAAATCAAAGCTAACAGCAAACGAAAAACCTGACTGAACAGTAAGCATTGAGCAAAGCACGGGAAGTAAAGTGTAAGACAGACCAATGCCGAGAATTGCAAACAATAGCGAAACAATAGCATAAGGCAGTGTGATACTCGCTACAATCTGAGCACTTGTATAACCCAGAGCTTTAAGCACGCTCATATTTGTAATTTCGGACTCAATAGCATTTTTAACTTTGAAGTTACTTAGGAATACGCTAACTGCAAGGATGATTAGTGCAAAAGCGGTTAAAATAAGTACAAGCAGATCCGTAACCATTGTCCGTGTACCCTTTACGCTTTCGCTGTCAAGAATTGATAAAGCCATAACACCTTTGTTCTCAATTGCTTTGCTGACATCATCTTTCACTTCATCAAGGCTTGCATCGCTCTTTACGCTCATTGAATATTCAACCACAGCCTTGTCACTATAAGAATCCGCAAGCTCTGCAAACTCTTCTTTTGGTAAATAGGCACACAGCAAACCCGAACCATAGTTGCCGTACTGCATTTCTTCAATCACACCTGCCACAGTGAAACTATGGGACTTGCCGTCAATTGCATAAACGATTTCGTCATTCAAAGCAAATCCACCAAAGTTGGATACATAAAGTGGGATATAGATTGGATCGTCAACATTATTTTTGCTTTCACTCACAAGTTCATAATTGTTAAGAGTACGCTTGTCGTCAATGTTATAAAACACTGTGTTCATTGAAAAATCCGCACCATTGAAATCCTTGACAGTAGCTTCTGTCATAATAGCAGTATAGCTTTCGATTTTCTCTACCTTTTCGATTTCATCAATTGCTTTTTCAAGTTCACTGCTGTTCTGGACCTCAGGAACAATTGCGTTGAGCATTGCGGTGCTTAACTTTTCAAACTTTGTATCATAAGCCCTATCTACCTGACACAGCAAAACCGCTGCACAATTTAATATTAGAGCAGTTATCAGAATGATAACGCCGAATGATATAAAGGAGGTTTTTTCTTTTTTTAAGTTGTATAAAATCTGATTTGCTATTTTTTTCATATTACCATCCCATCTCTGTTAAAAAGTTGTTTAGCTTTACTTCACGGTCTTTACTTTCATTTGTGTAACCCCCAAGGTCACACTCACCGTAGATCATGCCGTCCTTAACATATAACACACGGTTGCCTCTTAAGGCTGTTTTCTTGTCATGAGTTACCAATATAATGCTCTGACCATCATTATGAAGCTTTGTAAAAACATCAAGAACCGCAGTTGAGTTATTTGAGTTCAGTGCACCTGTGGGCTCATCGGCAAAGAGAATCTCGGGTTTATTTATAACTGCCCTTACAATGCCTGCTCGCTGAGCCTCACCGCCCGACACCTGAGATGGGAACTTTTTGCGTGTTATCTCAGGAATATTAACAAGCTCGAAAAGCTCTTTGGCATATTTCACTGAGTCCTTTTTGCTTGCTCCTGACAATGCACTCGCCGTAAGTACATTATCCATAAGGCTCATCTTATCAAGAAGATAGATTTGCTGAAAAACAAAACCACAGTTCTTTCGTCTGAAAATTGCCAGCCTATCATCACTTAAAGATGTAATTGTTTTGTCGTTCCAAACAACCTCGCCCGAGCTGGGCCTGTCCATTCCCGAAAGGGAGTACATCAGTGTGGACTTGCCTGCACCTGAACTACCCATAATCACAGTAAAGTCACCCCTATATATATTAAGGTCTAGATTTTCAAAAATTGTCTGCTCTGTGTCACCTGTGATAAAACTCTTTTTAAGTTTAGTTGCCTTGATAATGATTTCTTTTTTGTTACTCATAACAATGCCTCCATCAGTATTTTGATTTACACTCGCATCTTACACAAAATGAAAAAGTAGCACCACCAACACCTGTTTACAAATCAAAAAACGGACGCTACTTTCCGTAGCATCCGCTTAAAATCAAGTTTTTCAACTTATAATCCCTGAATAAATCTCCTCTCCAAGAATAGCCTTGTCACGCACATAGTAGGCAAAGCTATTAAATTGCCAAATATCTCCTACTCGATAATTCTCTAGTAAGTTAATTTCTTTTATTTTATCACACCAAGCCTAGATATTCTGCCAACATTTTATCAAAAAACATTTATAGAAATCACCAGACTGCCAAACTATCAATCGCATCCACCCATGCCTGCATTTCACCGTCCAAAGCAAGGCGAGCATATTCCAATGGCTCATCTATCGCCAAAGCATTAAGTGAATTTTGTGAGCAAAGAGTAGTTCTTAATCCATCCTCTGCCTTATTACAATCAATTCGCAATATGTAATTCTCAAATGTAGTTACATCAATACTATTTGTAAGAGGGTTATAATCTGCATATACCAATCTCATCTTATCCTTCCTTTCATAGAAATGTATTATAAGCATTTCATCCAGTTCCAACTGCCATTTTTATAATTTGTTATAAGTTGTTACCAGATTTTCTTTCCATTGTTTTTTCCCTTATCAGAGTTCATAACCAAGGGTAAAACGATATAACACGATACAAGATGTGACGGAGAGGACACCCACAAAAACTTTAGTATTTTCAAGGTTTTGACGAGATTTTTATAACAAGATATAACAGTTATTAAATCCCTTAAAATACCTCAAGTGAGAATTCAAAGTTACAGTAATAATGTCTTCTTGCTTTATAGATGTATCGACTGAAGGAATAGTATCGGGTGGTGTGAAGTGTTCTTCTGTAATTTTAAGATGTTCAATTCTTGTGAGTTTAAAAAGGCGGTAGTCTTTTCTAAGCATACAAAATCCATACACATACCACGCTTTGCTTTTAAAAATAAGTTTTAGAGGCTGTATGTAACGGAAAACAGTATGCTCTCTATTGCTACAATATTCAAAAGAAATAATATACTTATCCAAAATAGCAGTCTTAATATCATTAAAAATGTTTTGTGCAGGTTGTCCTTGTATCCAGTCCGAAAAATCAACCTCAATCCAGTTCGTTGTTTTTAGATGGAAAAGTGCTCCTAATTTTGTTAATAATTCATTTGTATTGTTGCTATTTGTGACAAACAATGCCTGCAAACCACTTAATATTTGCTCTTTTTCTTTTTTTGATAGCATTGACCTATCTAAAGTAAAATTTTCATCAATGATAATTCCGCCGTTTTTGCCTTGTGTAGCATAAATAGGAATACCTGCACTGCTAATAACATCAATATCTCGATAAATTGTTCTTGCTGATACTTCAAATTTTTGGGCTAATTCTGGGGCTGTTGATTTCCCTTTTTCAATTAAGTAATAAACAATTCTAAATAATCTGCTTTCTTGCATATTCTTTCACTTCCTCTAATTCATCATATAAAACATGACATTATAATGTCAAGAATAAAATATACCTGCTCTTTCTTCCTCTTGATTACCCACCACAGAAAAGGAAAAGCCCTGTCAAGAGCCTTGCCACCATTGGTGGTGCTTTGCACTCTTTACTGGGCTTTTTGTTTGCTGTATCTTCTACAAAGAGGAAAAAAGTTACTCGTCCTCATCATCAAAATGGTTATTTTTCAATACTTCCCGTAATAATTCCATATCTTCTTTTGAATTGGGGTTTATCATTTTTACCACTTGATAAGGAGTTTTATACTTATGTCCCTCTGTGCTTTCCCCAAACATATCCATACTGTATAAATCATCATAGCGGTCTAGTAGTTTTTGGAATTTCAAATGCTGGATAAATTCTTTGATTTGGTAAAGGTCTGACGCTTCAATGCTCTTTCCGTTAATATAATCGGTAATATACTCCCTTAACTTTTCTAACTCATATTCCAGCCATTCTTCTTCGCTGTCAAAGAAGTTGTCATAATGTCCGTGTTTCAACTCTGCATTTAGGCGTTCTTCCGTCCTTAAAAACTGGCAGACTTCCTTTTCGGCTTGATTAACATACTTCCATTTTCCCGACAATAATTCATTGGGCGTTACTCCCAGCACGTCCATTATCTTTTCCAGCGTATCAAAGGTAGGATAGTTTACCCCTCTTTCAATCTTGGAAAGGCTCTGCATATTGATACCGATTTTGTCCGCAAGCTCCTGCTGTTTCATTTTCCTGTGTTTTCTTATGGTCTGTATGTTCTCTCCTAAGAAACTGATTTTCTTTTCGTAATGCTCCATGACTTAGTATAAACACTCCTTTCATTGCTTTTCTTGGTATTTATAAGCATATCATACTTAATATACATCAAAAAGTCAACAAAAACTTCTTGACAAGTAATTCTAATGGCGTTATTATCGTATCGGATAGAGTGATTAAGCACGCTAGGGTCAATCACACGCTTGAGTAAGCACAGAAAAGATATATTTTCACTTTGATAGCATGAATAAGCATGGACTATCAGACCGAAAATAAGGTTTCTGACTGGGGCTGTTTCGTTTAGCCACGTGCCTCCAAAGGCACGTGAGCGTTAAGAACGGAGCAGACACAGGAAGAAAGGGAACGCCTTTCGGCGTTCGCAGAGGGCGTATATGTAACACCGCCCTGCGCATACATGTCATAGTACCTAGAAACTGTGATAAATAAAGGACAAAACACGATTTTTACCCCGCAAAAAAACGGGGCATACGAAAGGAGAAATGCACTATAACTACACACAAAAATTTATCCGTTAAGATTGATTACATCAGCATTGTATTTGAAACTGCAACCGCTGAAGATGTAATCATGCACATTTTAGATTTACCGACTGACATTTTCAATGTTTATCCAGCAACGATAAAATTCAAGACTTATCAAGCACGCTGGCAGATTGGAGATATTTATGTATCGGGGGACGCAAGAAAGACAGAGGACAACCCACAGGGGCTAGGCTGTTATCTTGTTATGACTGGCAGAGGTTGTGATGATATTTTCCGTATTCTCGATAGTAGGAATTGTACCTTTGGAGATATGTTCCGACGTTGTGAGCGAAGATACGGACTGGATAACTTCCATTTTACAAGACTTGATATTGCCATTGATGATAAGAACGAAAAGCCATTCTTTACCATAGAGCAGATAAAGAAGAAATGCGAAAAAGAGGAATTTATTTCTAATAGTGAGGGCTACCACTTTGACGAAAGCA